>Ga0136633_1000259_pt1 | contig 40121 bp, 36 predicted proteins | sample AntDrymeUQ832206_2_FD_105494 | JGI IMG/M metagenome (GOLD analysis project Ga0136633, IMG submission 105494) | Polar desert sand microbial communities from Dry Valleys, Antarctica - metaG UQ83 (22.06) | ecosystem: Environmental > Terrestrial > Soil > Desert | place: Antarctica: Dry Valley... | reverse complement strand
TTCTGCACTGAGGAGGAGTACCAAGAATTCATGCGCTCGTGCCCTGAGTTCGAACGGATGCTGGTCCGCTCGGGAATCAAGGTGATCAAGTACTGGTTCTCGGTTTCCGACGCCGTCCAGGAGAAGCGTTTCCAGGCCCGGATCGACGATCCCACCCGTCGCTGGAAGCTGTCGCCGATGGATCTCGAGTCGAGGTCACGCTGGGTCGAGTACTCAAAGGCCAAAGACGAGATGTTCCGGCACACCGACATCAAGCAAGCACCCTGGTTCGTGGTCAACTCCGACGACAAGAAGCGCGCCCGGCTCAATGTCATTGCCCACCTCCTTAGCCAGATCCCCTACGAGGACCTCACCCCCGACCAGATCAAGCTCCCCAAACGACAAGCCGACAGCGGCTATGTCCGTCCCCCGGTGACCGACCAGAGCTTCATCCCCGAGATCTACTGACCCGGCGCTCGCGCGACAGATGCATGCCTGAAGCTCCGTCACGTGAAGCCGCTCGTCTGGCCGAGGATCCTTGCCGCTGGAGAGAGTGGGGGCCTTACCTCTCCGAGCGCGCCTGGGGCACTGTTCGGGAGGACTACTCCACGCACGGCAACGCCTGGGACTACGTGTCCCACGACAAGGCGCGATCGCAGGCGTTCCGCTGGAACGAGGACGGTATGGCGGGGATCTGCGACGACCACCAAATCCTGTGCCTCGCCTTTGGGTTTTGGAACGGCGTCGATCCGATCCTCAAAGAGCGGATCTTCGGGCTCACCGGCAACGAGGGGAACCACGGGGAGGATGCCAAGGAATATTGGTGGTACGTCGACTCCACCCCTTCGCACTCGTGGATGGTGTGGCGATACATCTATCCGCAATCCGAGTTTCCGTATCGCCAACTCGTGGAGGAGAACGCGCTGCGAGGGCGCCTCGACCCGGAGTTCGAGCTGATCGACACCGGAGTCCTGGACTCGGGCTTTTGGGACATCTCGATCGAGTACGCCAAGCATTCGTGCGATGACATGTCGATCCGCCTCACCGCCCGCAACCGAGGCGAGTCCGTGGCTGAGTTACACGTGCTCCCCACCCTCTGGTTTCGCAACACCTGGTCGTGGGGGCTCGACGACCGCCGCCCCGAAATCCGGGCAGAAAAGGGTCGCCTGGTCGCCAACCATCACACGCTCGGATCAATGAGCCTCGCAGGGTCTGGGTCGCCCGAGCTGCTGTTTTGCGACAACGAATCGCACTCGGGCCTGCTCTGGGAGGTTGAAGGAGCGCCCTACCCGAAAGACGGCATCAATGACCATGTGCTCGGCGATGCCGACTCGGTCAACCCCGCAAGGATCGGAACCAAGGCGGCGATGTGGTACCGCCTGGCGGTGCCGGCGGGTGGCGAAGACAACATCGAACTCCGGCTCTCCCCGAAGGGCTCGCGCCCGACCAAGGCTATTTTCACGCGGCGCCAGTCCGAAGCCGACAAGTTCTACGCCGAATTGACGCCCGCGGGGGCCACCGAAAACGAGGCGTCGGTGATGCGCCAGGCCTTCGCCGGGATGCTTTGGTCCAAGCAGTTCTATCACTATGACGTCGACCAGTGGCTCGATGGCGATCCGGCCGGACCGCGACCTCCGCGTTCGCGACTCGGCGGCCGCAACCGCGAATGGAGACATCTCAACAACTCCGATGTGGTTTCGATGCCGGACACTTGGGAATATCCCTGGTACGCCGCTTGGGACCTCGCCTTCCACACCGTCGCGCTCGCCCACGTCGACCCTGATTTCGCCAAGGGCCAGCTTTTGCTCATGCTGCGGGAGTGGTACATGCACCCAAACGGGCAACTGCCGGCCTACGAGTGGGCGTTTGGCGATGTCAACCCGCCGGTGCACGCCTGGGCCGCGCTCCGGGTATTTGAGATCGACGGCTCAACCGATTTTGGCTTCCTCGAGCGCGCCATGCACAAGCTGTTGCTCAATTTCACCTGGTGGGTCAATCGCAAAGACTCGGGTGGCAACAACGTTTTCGAAGGAGGCTTCCTCGGGCTCGACAACATCGGTCCGTTCGACCGGTCGGCCGATCTCCCAGAAGGAATCCGGCTGGAACAGGCCGACGGCACGGCCTGGATGGCGATGTACTGCCTCAACCTCCTCGAGATGGCGCTCGTCCTCGCCGGCCATGACGCAACCTACGAGGACATCGCCACCAAGTTCTTCGAGCATTTCGCATACATCGCGTCGGCCATCCATACCCAGGGGTTGTGGAACGAAGCGGACGGGTTCTATTACGACGTCCTCCGCACCTCGGATATGGCAATGCCGCTCGAGGTTCGATCGATGGTCGGGTTGATTCCCCTTTTCGCAGTGACGACGCTCGGCAAGAAGACCCTCGACGACCTCTCGGACTTCGCCGGCCGGATGCGATGGTTTCTCGAGCACAAGCCGCAATATGGCGACGTCGTCGCCCATGTCAACCGCGTCGGGATGCACGAGGGCCGACTGCTCTCGGTCGTGTCCCCCGAACGACTCGCCCGCATCCTCGCCATCATGCTCGACGAAAACGAATTCCTCTCCCCTTATGGGCTCAGGTCACTGTCAGCCCATCACCGGGACCATCCCTACTCGGTCGAGATCAGTGGTATGACTGCCACCGTCGATTACGAACCTGCCGAATCCACCACAGGCTTGTTCGGCGGCAACTCCAACTGGCGGGGACCGGTCTGGTTCCCGGTTAACTATCTCGTCATCGAATCGCTCCGCCGGTTCGCCCGATTCTTGGGCCCTGACTTCGCGGTTGAATGCCCGGCAGGGTCCGGCCGCCGGATGACGGTGAGCGAGGTGGCCGACGAGCTCAGGCGCCGATTGGTGGCTCTCTTCCTTCCCGACCATTCGGGGCAGCGACCCGTGCATGGACCGTACGACCGGCTCGACTTCGATCCCGACCTCGCCGGTCTCGTCCTATTCCACGAGTACTTTCACGGCGATACCGGAATGGGGCTGGGGGCGTCGCACCAGACCGGTTGGACGGGCCTCGTCGCCGACTTGATCACGAGTCGATGAGCAAGCGCGAAGGGAGAAGCATGAAAGGGATTGAAGGCATTCGGTTCTCGTGCGGGGGGGAGTTCAGGGATCGGCCAAGCGATCGCCATCCGCATGGGCGAGGAAGGGGCCAACGTCGTTATCAATTACGTCGGCGCGCCGGAAGGAGCCGAGGAGACGGAAGTAGCGATCGAACAGGCGGTGCACATGTGCATGACGCAGATCGAGAGCCATGGCAGCCATACCCTCAAGGTGGTCGCCGACGTGTCGAGCGAGCCCGACGTGATGCGGATGTTTGGAGAGGTGTCGAGCGCTTTCGGCGGCGTCGACTTCCTTATCAACAATGCCGGGATTCAGATCCCCTCCCCGAGCCATGAGCTGTCGCTCGATGATTTCGAGAAGGTCCTGCACGTCAACCTGGTTGGGGACTTCATATGCGCCCGGGCGGCGATCGAGCATTTCCTCGCCGAGAACAAGCCTGGCGCCAACGTCAACGTTTCGAGTGTCCACGAAGTGATCCCCAAACCCCGGTTTGTCGGCTACTCGGTGTCGAAAGGAGGCATGAAAACCTCACCAAGACCCTGGCTCTCGAATACGCAGGGAAAGGAATCAGAGTGAACGCGTTAGGCCCGGGGGCGACCGTGACCCCGATCAACCGCGCCTGGATCGACGACCCGGTCAAACGAGTGCAGGTGGAGTCGCACACCCCGATGGGACGAGCGGGCGAGTCGTGGGAGATGGCGGCGGCGGTCGCCTTCCTGTGCTCGGACGAAGCGGCCTACATCACCGGCCAGACCTTGTTCGTCGACGGCGGGCTCACGCTCTACCCGCACTTTCGGGAGGCGTGGTCGTCAGAATGAACGATCCGGCCGAACGCACGAGAAGGTTGCTTCTTTTTTTGCGACGTAAACGGGGCGGAAAACACCGTGTTTACATCGCGAGAACAAGCTTCGGTTTGAAAATAGGCCTCGATTTCAGCTAAACGTAGGTCCATGAAGCGGACGAAGAGCTGGCTGGCTGTTCTCGTATTGGTGTTGAGTCTGGGTGCCTGCGGCGATGATTCGAATCCCTCGGGCGGCAACAGCGACAACTCGGGCTCGGACTCAGAGACGACCGGTTACAACTAGAGGACACGTCATTCTTTAGGCAATTCTGGTTGCTATGCAACTAGCGGAACCTAAGGTTTGAGATGATGGTAGAGCTGGGGGGGATAGGCACCAAGAAGTCAGCCCTTCAACTGTAAGAAGACACCAAGGCCGGCTTCTGATAGGTGGGAATGGGCTATGGCGTTCGAACTCGCAGGCATTTATTGCACACCACGCTCGAAGGTCTGTTGGATCAACCACTACTGAGCAACCTGATCGCATCTGGCACGCAGCCTTCGCGAACTGCCTAGCACCATCTACATTCTCAGACCGATAGGCAAGGACCTCCTGTCCGTCGAGAAGAGCTGTCAAGCGCTCGTGCACTGATGCGTCCTGCTGCTATGGCCCGTGACGTCGGCGAGGCGGCGAAGGGCCACCAGTTCCCCACAAGCACCCAGCGAGAACCAGCAGACGGTCCGAGTGTTTCGATCTCCCACAACAGATTCTCGGTCGGGTCCGATCTGTCGATCAGAACGACAGCGGATGAGGAGGTCAAGCGGAGCACCAGCTAGCGCCACAATTCATCAGGAACGCTTAGAACCACCATCCGACCCGGCGGCTTGCCCACACAATCGACCGGACGACAGGCTCCAAGTCTTAGTCGATTAGATTCGCCTGGGCTTTCAGTCGTTCTGCTCGCCTCATGGCGGCGTTAGAGCGCCACGCAACGAGGACGTTTCCTCCGACGAGGGCCAGTACAAAGAGGAATATACCCAAGGCAAGGGATCCAACAACTATGACGGCCATGAACGCTGCCAACAATGCAGCTAGGTAGGCGCCAATCGAGTTGCGGATCTCCTCGATCGGAGTCCCTGGCAGCCGCTGCGGCAGCATGGACCCAGACCAATCAACACGCCACCCTCGCCTCTTCTTACGTTGTCGCCGCTCAGGAACTCGCCGCAGTCGCCACACTGGTCGACCTTCAGCGGTCCGAAAACGATTGGAGCCGTTTCGTGGACTCGTCGGAGGCGGCGATCTCCCGAGCGCACACCCTCTGGCGAGCGTTCCGAGCCCGCTGATGCCAAAGCCGAACCCACCTCCCGAAAAGCCGCACAACCCAGAGGACAAGGCGGCCGTTCCAAAGACCCGACCTGGTGCCGCGCCCCACCACACCCATGTTGAGTCCGGACGAACAAGAGACGACGAGTCGGAACCGCTGCTCTTTCTCTCATACGACACCGACGACCAGGCCGAAGCCCGAGAGCTGCGACTCATGCTCCAAGAGGACGGCTACCAGGTTTGGATGGCACCAGAGGACATCCGCGGCACGCGTCCGTGGACCCAGCAAATCGTTGATGCGATCTCGGCAGCATCGATGCTGGTTGTCCTGGTCTCCGCCGAGTCCAACAGCTCCGAGCACGTGGGGCGGGAAGTGAAGATCGCCCTCGATAAGACCAAACCCATTCTCCCGGTCCGAGTCGAGGAAGTTGCTGTCTCCGGCACCCTCGAATATCTCCTCACCCTCGTCCAGTGGGTCGACGTCTTCCCACCACCCTTGAACCTGCATCGCAGCATCCTCAAACAACGGATCGGCGACCTCCTTTCAGACAGAGCCGAGACGATCAATGCATCGGATCCCGCGGCACGGCCCAAGCCACTTTCGTCGTCAACGGTCTCGCCTTACCAAGGTCTCGCCGCGTTCCAGCCGGAAGACGCGGCTCGTTTTTACGGGCGAAATGAGCTCGTCGCGACCTTGCTCGGGCGACTTGAAAATGAACGCGTGCTGGTTGTGGGGGGGCCGTCCGGGAGCGGCAAGTCGTCGGTGGTACGGGCGGGTCTCGTTCCCGCCATTGGAGCCGGAGCTATCTCTGGCAGCGCACGTTGGCCTTTGGCCCTCTTTACGCCCCGGTCGAATCCTGTCGCTGAGCTGTCGTATCAACTCACGAAGCTGTCTCGTGACATGACCCAACTCAGCGGGGAGCCTCTTCGCGACACGTTTGTGACCCGTGATACAGGCGAAGCCAGATATCTGGCCGAGAAAGTGACCGCTGCCAGCGGGGGTTTGCTGTTGGTCATAGACCAGTTCGAGGAGTTGTTCACGCTCAACGGGCGAAACGAACAGGAAGCGTTTGTCGAGTTGCTCGCAGAACTCGCCGACCCGGTCGACAGTCGGGTCCGCGTGGTAATAGTCGTACGAGCCGACTTCTACGGCACGTGCGCAACGTTCCCATGGCTGGCGAGTCGCATCACGTCCAACCAAGTCCTCGTCGGACCGATGACGCGCTCGGAGCTGCGGTTGGCGATCGAACAGCCGGCGATCGACGCGGGGTGGCGCCTCGAAGAGGGACTTGTCGACGCTGTCCTCGACGACGGCGGCGGCGAACCCGGCGCATTGCCGCTCGTGTCGTATGCGATGGCCGAGACTTGGCGGCGCCGTAACGGCTCACTTCTAACGATCGACGGCTACCGCGCTGCGGGAGGGGTAGCCGGAGCGATCTCACAGACGGCTGAAGCCCTGTATCAGGAATCTTTTGACGACGCCGAGCGGGGCTCATGCCGCAGGTTGATGCTGCGCTTGGTGACTCCCGGAGAGGGAGCTTCCGACACGCGCCGCCAGGTAGCCATGGACGATCTCGCATACGACGGCACGCCCGACGTGATCAAGCGTGTTGCCGAGCGGATGGTGGATGTCCGCTTGCTCACCATCGACCGGGACACAATCGAGATCGCTCACGAAGCAATACTCGGGTCGTGGCCGCGCCTGCGGCACTGGATCGAGACGAGCCGCGACGACCTCAGGATGCGTCAGCACATCGGCTACGCAGCGGCGGAGTGGGTGGCCCAGGGCCGCGACCCGGACCTTCTCTACCGGGGCACGCCACTCCAATCGGCGATGGAATGGTTTGCAGACAACAGCGATGTGCTCGGTCAGGACGATCGTCAGTTCCTCGAAGCCAGTGAAACCGCTTTTCGTACCGCGCAGGAACAGATGGAAGAAACCCGCAGGCGGTCGAGGAGGATTCGCCGCATCGGGGTGTCGGTCCTTGCGGCACTCACGGTGGCTACTGCGATCGCGTCGATGGTTGCCTTCTCAGCGCTGGGCGAAGCCAACGACCGCTTTGGGCAGTCTCTGGCAACACAGGCCGTCGGGATGTCCGGATCCGACCCTCGAGCCGCTCTGGCCTTGGCGGTTGAGGCGATTGCGCTGGGCGGCCCAGACTCCTACGACGCCCGGGTTGCGTTGGTCGATGCCAGCCAGAACCTCTCCAGCGCAGACTACGCGCCTGCCGGCTCGCCCATCGTCGTGGGTGACGCGTTGTCGATAGCGGTGAGCCCAAATGGCCAGTTGATCGCAACCGGGAACCGAGACGGCACGGTCTCGCTGTGGAGTGGCAAGGGTGAGTTGTTGGCGGGCGCAGTGCCGGGTCACGAAAAGGCGATCGAAGAGATAACCTTCACACCCGACGGCGAGCATCTGGTGACCGGAAGCTTCGATCGCACGGTGCGGGTGTGGGATGTGAGCGATCCACGGCAGGTGCCGGTGCCCCTGTTAGTCGGCAGCACCGGCGGACTCGTCTGGAGCGTCGCCGTCAGCCCGAACGGATCCACCGTCGCGTCGGCCAGTGAGGATGGTTCTATCCGACTCTGGGACCTGATCGAACGCAGGCAACTCGGCGACCCGGTCATCGAGACTAACCATGACTTCCTGACGGTGGCGTTCGCTCCGGACGGCAGCCTGCTGCTCGCCAGCAATGGGCGAGGCGAGGTGATGGGGTGGTCGCTTCCCGATCGCCGCCAAGTAATCACTCCCTTCAACGCACACCAAAGCGACGTGTGGGAGATTGAATTCGAGGACGGCGGTGCTCGGTATGCGACGGCGAGCAGCGACGGACGCATCCGGATTTGGGAGACGTCGACGGGCACGCTGATCGCCGAGCCGTTTGCTGGGCTAGCCGAAGACGTGCGCGGCGTGCAGTTCGTTGCTCCCGGAAAGGTTGCCGCAGGCGACGAGGAGGGACGACTGTGGGTTTCCGCCCAGGATGGATCGCGCCGAACGTTCAGTTCGAGCGCACACCTCGGCCAGATCACCGATTCCGATTCCAACGGCAGCCTGGTCGTGACGCTCGGTTCGGATTGGCTGATGGTGATATGGTCGCCCGCCGCGATCCCCACATCGACTGTGATCCGCAACGCCGACGCCGGCGTATTCGGAGTAGCGGTGAGCCCCAACGGCGCTGTGGTTGCGTTCGGTGATGCGACCGGTCACGTCTCGCTAGCGGCCACCGCGACCGGACAAATGCTCGTCGGCCCGCTGTCGCTGCACGACGGGGTCGTCTGGAGCTTGGCTTTCAACGGGGATGGGTCGTTGCTGGCGTCCGGATCTGCCGACGGGACAGTGGTCGTGATCGACGCTTCCACGGGTAGCCAAGAGTACGCGTTCGATATTGGAGCCGGCGTCGGCGCCGTACTGTTCAAGGGCCAGGAACTGCTGACCGGCACGACCGACGGGATGGTCCGGATTTGGAACGGCGACGAAGTCGACCGTGAGCTCGGGCCTCATTCCAGCGAGGTGCTAGCCATGGCACTCTCGTCGGATGGCACCTTGGCCGTTACCGACTTGGGTGGATCGGTCCGGTTGTGGGACACGACCTCCGGGTTGCTCCTGGGCGACCCGATCCGAGCCGACGACAACGCCATTCGAGGAGTGGCGTGGTCGCAAGACGGGTCGATCCTGGCAACGGCAAGCGCAGACGAGGTAGTTCAGCTCTGGGATGTGCCCGGCACAACACTCATCGGGAACCTCACGCCGCACCCTGACGGAGCAACCGACGTCGTGTTCTTACCGGATGGTGAAACGATTGCCACCACCAGCAGCGACGGGTCGGTGCGACTCTGGGATGTTTCGCTGGCTCGTCCCGTGGGTGGCCCCCTCACCGGCCACGATGACGCCAGCTGGCACATAGCGGTAGTGCCGGGGAGCATGCGATTCGTCACGAGCAGTGAGGACGGGACGGTCCGAGTGTGGGATGTGCTCGACCTCGATCGGGCATGCGAACGTTCGGCGGGCGCGTTTGACTACCAGCACCAACGACGATCGCTCGGCGAAGGCAGGACGCCGATCGGCTGCGGGAACCGCTCATAAGCGCTCACCGGTCGTCATCGTACGCGAGCCCGGCCGCTCGCCTCTCTCTGTGTCGTGATCACCCGAACCGTTAGAAGTCGGACGCGGGGCGAGGGCTTGCTCGTCGATGACCCCGCGGTCTCCCAACGTCATCTCGAGATTCGCCCCGACCAAGAAGACGGACTCCTAGTGCACGACCTCGCGCAACTCTTTGGCGACCAGCATCGGTTTCCACCCAGAAAGCACAACGAAATCGTCGAGGACCGGCTACCACGTCCACCTTGGTCAGAGGCCACTTCCCTCAGCGCCCCCGAGGACTTCCTCGAGCAGAAGACCGGTACTTGCTCGAGGCGTCCTCGAGGTGAGCGGCAATCAGACCATATCGGTTGGATTCTGCAGGACCGAGTGATCGACCCGGAGCCTAGAGAGAATCATCGGTGAAGGTTTGCACCTGCCGACTACTCTCTCGTGTGCCGCGCACCGGCCGATCCCCGCAGGTAGCGAACAACGCCAAGATGCTCCAGGGGCGAACACCGGGATAGTGCCGTCCTTTCGCCTCCAAAAAACGACCCCAGGCGCCAGGGTGTGCACGACAAGGCGATCACTGCCAGCATGACCTTTCGCGGCCGCGTATGCTTGCTGAGCTGTCATGTAGAGGATCTAAGGGAGGACCGCAATTCGTAACTCTGCGCCGTGGAAGCTCTTGCTCGTTGTCGCCTTGATCGCGGGAGCATGCAACGGCGACGACGCCGCCGACGATACCGGGCCGTCGGGGGGAACAGCCAACGATAGCGTTTCCAACGCGTGCCCGGCCGACGGCTGCAGGATCACCATCGTTGACGTGACTCGCGAAGGAGACGAGCTCGCCATCACCTGGGAGGCGAACTTTGCTCCAGACGTGTCGCGTAACCACATCCACGTGTACTGGGACATCTACACCGCTGACCAGGTGAGCAGTGACGCTGAAGCCCAGGGAACGACCCAGGGCGAATGGGTTCCAACCGATGCCGATCCCCGATTTGTGACCGAGTCCGAGGTGTCTGTGGCGAACCGGGGCACAAGCACGACTGTTTGTGTGACTGCAGGGAATCGAGACCATGCTGTGGTGGACTCAGCTCTTTTCGACTGTCGAGACGTGTCCGGGCAACTGTGACATGACATGGCTGGCTGATGCCACTCCGGGAGCGCTTTAGCCGCTACGTCCAATCGCTGATCGGCAGTGATGGGTTTTGGCTACATCGCCCGCCTTCGTGGGCTGATCTTGGCGGGGCGTGATGCTGAGCGGCTCTCCAGCGGCCGGCCCCATTCAGATCACGCCCGAGATGAGAGCACGGCGTGCCGAAGGGCTGGCAGTTCGTCGAGAGATGGACGCCCGATCTCGCATCGAGGATCAGCGGCGTTGGTACATGTCCAAAGCGGCCTACAACGACCAACGATTTCGGCTATGGATGACAATCACACTGATCCTGGAAGTGGCAGGCATCGGAGCCGGCCTCGTCAAAGCCTTCGGACTGCTCGCATTCACAGGTGACCTGCTTCGCACCGGTGACCTCCTTGGGACTTCGACCATGCAATGACCCTTTTCCCCGGTGAAGGCTGGCTCGTAAATGAGTGGAGGTCTGTTGACCAGGTCGTCTCAAGGCGCAGCAATAGGTAACAGCGAGAAGAGCCCTAGACGGCCCAACCGTCAGCTGTGTCGACAACCCCAGGAAGCAATACACCTAGTGTAGAAACGTGACCCCGTCGACGAGCCTAGAAGAGTCGCTGGCCCGATTCGACCGGATTATCGAGACCGCCAGTGTTGAGCGCAGCCACCTTGGTGTCTTTCCTGCTATGTACCGCACGGTGACGGAATCGATACGCGACGCTGTCCGTACCGGTGGGTTCTTCGATGACGACGCTCGCGCCGAACACCTGACCGTCGTCTTCGCTGAGAGGTACTTCGAGGCCTACGAAGCATATCGCCGCGGGGAACGAATCCCGAGATGTTGGGCCGTCGCATTCGAGGCGGCCGATTTGCCGCAACGATTAATGATTCTCCAGCACCTGCTACTTGGCATGAACGCCCACATCAACTTTGATCTCGGGCTGGCCACCGTGGCGGCCGCGAGTGGCGACCTGGAAGCCGTTCACGCCGATTTTCTTCGCGTCAATGAGATTCTCTACCAGGTCCTTAATAGGCTTCAGGGCCGACTCGGGACGGTGTCGCCTCGCCTGTCGATGCTCGATCGGCTTGGTGGACCGTGGGATGAGCGATTGATGTATGTCGGCATCCACACCTGCCGTGACCTCGCCTGGCAGTTCGCTAATCGGCTAGCGGAGTCGGCGGATGCCACGATAGAGGCAGAGGCAAGAGATAGTGACGCCTCATGTCTGGCCAGCTTGATGCTGCGACGTTGGTGTGCGCTGGGGGTCGCAACCAACCTTATCGCCCGAGTGGAGAGCCGCGACATCCCAGCCATCGTCGATGCCTTGAGCAGGGCCGAGGTGGACCTGGACGAAGCCGAACAGGTCGTGCACGCCGAACTTGCCGCCGGAGGATCCGTTGTGGACTCCCTGCAGGTGGCCGCCCGTTACCGCCGCCCTATGTGGACCGCCCGGTGACGTGAAGCGGGCCTAGCGCCTCACGGACACCGACTGCTTCGGATCAGCAATGGGTTAGCCGCTCTTCACGATTCCGGCGGCGATCCATTCGGCGACGGCCGAGATCGTCATCACCGGATGGCTCCCGATTGCGGTGGGGATCACCGATCCGTCGGCGACATACAGGCCCGGATGCCCGTGCACCTGTCCGTCCACACCCACCACGCCTTCGCCCGCCGTCTCCGATAGCGCGCAGCCGCCGAGGTTGTGCACGGTCATTGTTCGCCCGAAGAGCTGCCAAAGCGGGAAGTCGGCGTAGGTGCCACCGTAATGCTGGGCCAACTCTTGCATGGCTGTGCGCTGTCGGGTAATCAGGGCTCGATTCTCTCCGTGGTAGTCCCACAGTATGTCAAGCTTTCCGCCGCGAAGGACCAGCCGGCCCCCGGCGTTGTCGCGCCCGATCGCAAATACGGTCGTCATGCGCTCGGGCGGGCCGGAGCCTTTCGCCGGCTTACGGAGTGGACGGGTGAGCAGGCCGCTCCTAAATCCCAGCGTCATCAGACTAGGCAAATTTCGCCATAGGATCGGAGCGAACCTCTTTAGAGCAGGTCGGCTCGGCGGTTGGCCGTGGGATGCAAGCACCTCCATGACCGGTTTGTTGAACGTGGGCGTGGCCAAGACGAAGCCGAGGGCGTCGTCGTCATGCCACATGACCGAGGTCACGTCGGGCCCAAACCAGGGATCGAGGGGCACGGTGGCGTTCTGAATGTTGCCCAGGAAGTCGCCGTTGCCCGAGTATCCCATCCCCAGGCGATGGGAGAGCTTGGGAAGGCTTCGGGTGAGGTCACGGCTCCGCAGCAGGATCTCGTTGCTCCCCAGGGTGCCGGCTGCCACGATCACCTTCTGGCCCGTTACCACGCCACCCTGACCGGAATCAATGGCTCGGTAATGTACGTCCCAGCCACCGCCTTTGGCCGGAGCGATGTGGCTGACGAGGCAACCCGTGGTTAGACGGGCTCCCTTTTCCTCGGCCTGCGCCAGATAGGTGAAATCGAGGGTGTTCTTCGAGCCGTAGGTGCAGCCGAATTCGCATTCGGCGCACAGTTGGCAGGGCGTTCGGCCCACACCGGCCCCGAATACCCGTTCCCAGCTCACCGCCTGCGGGGTGTCCATCGCGGGTTTGCCCATGGCCTCGGCAGCCCGATGGAAGCTATCGCGCTTAGCCAGAGTCAGGTCGGGTGGCATCTCCTCGACGCCTAGGAAGCGGCCGACCTTGTCGTAATAGGGCTCGAGAGTTTCGAGATTGAAGGGCCGGGGCCAACGTCGGTCCTCGAAGATTTGCGCCCGCGGCCGGTAGTGGATGCTGGCGTATATGAGTGAGCCCCCACCGACGCCCGCGCTCACCACCGAGGAGATGCTCGAGAAGACTCGAAAATCGAACAAGCCCCGCGAGCGCCCCTTTTGTGGGTAACGCCACAGGAGGGCATCGGTGTTTCGGACATCGCGGGGGAAGTCGGCCGGCTGGTAGCGGCGGCCTCGCTCTAGGACCAGCACCGACAACCCAGCCTCGGCGAGGCGTAGGGCGTTGATTGAGCCGCCGAACCCTGAACCGATGACCACCGCGTCGTAGAAACTTCCCGTTGGCGTCACAGGGTTCGTTCCAGATGTTCGAGTATGTGGGGAAAAACGAGAGCCGCAGCCCGTTCGCCGAAGATGCAGTCGATGTGGCCGAATCGGGGGACGCGAACAAGCGAATAGAGCGTGGGGTCGTTATGTGCGCGCAACCAGCCGTAGGTCTTCTCACTGCCGACCGGGTGGAAGCAAGCGTTCTCGGCGCCATGAATGATCTGGAGGGGGATCGCCAGACGTTCGACATGGGGCATATAGACATCTCGGCCCTCGAAGTCGACCAGGTGCCCGGCCCGAACCATCTTCCCCAAATGTTTGAGGGTGGTCACCGTGGCGACGCCGAACAGCTCATGAAGTATGTCATGGGTAGCTGAGGACAGCTGGTCATGCTCGTAGAGCAGCGAGTACATGAAAGAGATCCGGTGACAGGTTGCGCTCGGGCAGCGCTCCTCGTGCTCGAGCGGGTAGAGCTGGAGTGCACGGTCGTAGAGTCGGCCGAGCCAGCCGCCGTGGGAGTCGGTGTAGGCGTTCAAGGTCTCGACATGCAAGACGTCGAGGATCTCCGGAAGGCGCATTTCCAACTTGCCCCGAAGGACCATGGCGGCCTCGATGTGGGGTGTGGCCTGTGAGGCGACGGCCGAGCGCACGCCCGACAGCGCTCCCGAGAGCATCGACATGAAGAAAACCGTTGAACCGTAACAGTGGACGACCATCTGCACGCTAGGGGCCCCGGTCAAGTGGCGGACCCTGGCCACGGCCTCGGGGTAGTCGATTGCCGCGATGGTGTCGGCATTGGTTTGGATGGATGCCGAGGGAAGCTCAATGCTGGCCCGGAAGTCGAGTAGCCACAGGTCGTATCCGTGACCGGCGAGAAACTCGACCAGGTTGGTATCGATGGTGTCGACGGTGAAGATGGCGCTGGAGACGCCGAGCCCGTGGCAAAGCACCACTGGGCCCTTGCTCCCACCTCGAAAGCGCGTGAGGCAAAGCTGGACGCCGTCGCTAGTGAAGAAGTAGTGGATCTCGGGCGATTCGCTGGTCAGAGTTCTGCGTTGACGTGGCGGAGCATCAGGCTCGAAGACTTGGGGGCGCCGAAATCGCTCGAAGCCGGTCGGGAGTCGCATGGCTACCCTGGGCATCCGGATCTTCGACGGCAGTGGAAGCATCTGCCGAGGCTTTCACCAGGCGTCCCGGCCCGATGAGAGAGCGTGCTCAACCGAAGGCACCGATCCACGTCTCGAAGGTGGGGTAGCCGAGGATGCGGCCGTCGGCGTTGGCCTCGCCGGCCCTTCTCCGCGCGTGATGTTCCGGCCATGATGTCGTGGGATCATGACACGGAAGCTCAGCGGTCGTTCGATTAGCCAACCGATCTGCAGACAATGACCAACACGAGGTGCACTGCAGGGATGTGATCGAAACCTGGCGGACCGAGTGGGCCGCAGGACGAAGGGCGCGAAGCATCACCCGTCGAAGACGTAGAAATCCCGTGCTGAAGCATGATTTCTACTGGTGGAGCTGGGGGGATTTGAACCCCCGGCCTCTTGCATGCCATGCAAGCACTCTGCCAACTGAGCTACAGCCCCGAGGTAACGAAAGGGTACCAGCAGGTCAGCCGGCGCCCGCAACCGGCTGGCTGGCATCGACCCATTCCAAGCGGGGGGCGTCGCGCCAGAGCCGCTCGAGGTCGTAGTAGGCACGGGCCTCGGGTTGGAAAATGTGGACCATGAAGTCTCCGTAGTCGAGGAGGACCCATTCCGCCTCGGGCAGGCCCTCATCGCGTAAAGGCGCCCGGTCATGCTCTTTGAGAAACTCCTCGACGCGTTCGGCCAGGGCCTGCACATGGGGTCGTGACGTGCCGGTGGCGATGACGAAAAAATCGGTGATGACAAACAGATCGCCGACTTCGAGGATCGTGATGTCCAATCCCTTCTTGTCGGCGATGGCGTCGGCTGCGAGCCGGGCAGTTGTGGGTGCGTCTACGGTTGGGACCTCCTTCTCGATGCCGAGCCTAAACCCCCTCTGGGACAAGTCTCTAGCTAAATAGCCCTAGGTGGGAAGGAAAACGTTGGTGCGGGTGAGCGCCCGGCGTATTTCGCCTGTGTCGACGTTGATCGCCGTCAAAGCAATTTGCTCAGGGATGCCGCTGCTCAACGTGGCTGGGTCGGCCTCGCCGACCACGAGCCATGATTCGGAGAACTCGATGCCACTAACCGCGTTATCAAAAGTCCAACGGTCCAGTTCGGCACCGGTCGCAACGTCCACCACTACCACTACCGGGGTGTGCCAATGGGAGTAGGAGGCGGGATCCCTATGGTCGGTATACGCCAAGCGAGTCCCGTCTGTGGAGAGAACCACAAAGCCGGCATAGTCGTCAAAGAGCTGTCGCCCATCGAGCGTGATCATCGTCCCAAAGGCGCCCTCGGCGTCTCCAATACTGTGGATGACGGTGCCTCCACGTTCGGTGAACCACACGAACTCACCGTCCACACGCTGTTCGAAGGGAATGGGGGCGTCTCGCGACTCCCCAGTCGTCACTTCGAAGATGCGCCATTCCTCAACGTCGCATTGCGTAACAGCCAGCACTTCAGCGTCGCGGACAACCAGTCTTGGAAAACAGTCGCTGTCGTAGGTCGTTCTTGGATCACGGAGATTGGCCAAGAGCGTTCCGCCCAATACCTCGCCTTCGACCTGATGCGTCTCATCGGAAAACCAGTTAGTAACCCATTCGCTTTCGCCGTTCTCCCAGATCTCGAAGGCCTTGAATCGAGCGACTACCACCCGGCTCGGGAGATCGTTTCCAAAGAGCTCTTCGACCAGCGATGGCCCGCCTGCCGAAGGGACGAGCGGTGGAAGATCGGCGATGACTTTCTGGCCTTCGAACGTCAGCAAACGAATTACCTCGCTTTCAACATGAGTCACGGTTACCACCGCGCCGTCAGCGTCAACGGTGTATGGGCCGGCGCAAACACCACCTGCGCACAACCTCTCCAAAGTTTCAGCCTGGGCAGTAGCGGCGCCGGCGTTCTCAGCTGACCAGGCCGCCTGTTGGTAGGCACCCGCGGCCAGCGCCGCCAGGTAATTGCTGACATCGCGCTCGGCTTCGCTCCCCGGCCAGGCCTCGCCCGACATCGGGTCCGGTTCGGGGAGCAGGGTGGTCGGCACCACTTCCGTGGTCGTCGGAATTGTGGTGACCGCCTCCGTGGTCGTCATGGTGACCGTCGACGACGGGGCTGGCATCGTGGTCTGGTCAATAGAAGCGGGCTCGCCACAACTCAACGTCACAAGGAGCAGAGCGGCAAGAGCAATGCGCATGCAAGTGAAACGCTGTCCCGCCATCCCTGGTTCCGCAGGCTCGATATCGTCGGCTCGTGCGAAAAGACCTAACCGAGCTGCTCAAGGAACGCGCAGCCGTGATTGCCGTGGTCGGAGCCACCGACCATCTCGAGAAGTATGGCGCGATCATCTACCGCGATCTCAAGGGGCGGGGCCATCGGGTGCTGGCGGTCAACCCCAACACCGAAACCGTCGATGACGACCCTGCTTATCCAAGCCTGCGCGATCTCCCAGAGAAGCCAGACATCGTCGACTTTGTGGTTCCCGCCGACATCGGGCTCGGAGTGGCCAAGACCGCGGTCGCGTCCGGGCTCAACAACATTTGGCTCCAGCCCGGCGCCGAGTCAAGAGAGCTCATCTCTTTTCTCGAGCAGTCCGGGCTCGACTACGACTACGACTCCTGCATCATGGTCCAGGCGCGTCATGCACGAGCCAGCCGGTAGAGGCGTTCGGTCTCGATGTATTCGTAGACCGCTTCGGTCACCATGAATCGATAGCCGACGCCGCTTCCAACTCGATGGCGAATGTCGGTCCCGCTGATCGCCATCGGGGTCATGTCCAGCCACAACACCGTGCCAATCGCGTCCTCAACCTCCTGCGGATCGACGCCGGGTCGCGGTAGCACGGCGATGCGGGCGCGGTCGAGGACTTCTGCTGATCGTTCCCAGGTAAAGAGCCCACGAGCGGCGTCCGACCCCAGGATCAGCCACAGCTCTTCGTCGTCCGGGAAAGTGGCAAGTGTGTCGACTGTGTAGGTGAGCCCTTCTCGCCTGACCTCACGATTGTCGGCCGAAAAGTACTCAACGCCCTCGGTGGCGAGTTCGGTCATCCGCCACCGCTTATCTGCGGGGCTAACTGCTCTGTCTGCCTTTTGCCACGGCGACCCAGCCGGGACGAACAGAACGCGGTCGAGTCGAAGTTGTCGATAAGCGACCTCGCCGGCCAGGAGGTGGGCGATATGGGGTGGGTCGAAGGTTCCGCCCATAAGGCCGCTTCTCACGGTGGCGAGCATAGGAAGCAGGTGGCGGCGGAAGTAGGTAGAGGTGTTCCGGCCCGCCGGCGCCGCAGAGGAGGTATGGCATCGGGTCGACATAGCCGTCGCCGACCCGCACCGAGAAGTGGACTGCGGCGGCGTCCCCGTGGGCGAAACCGCTCGCACCAAGTCGCTGACCAGTGGCCACTATCTGACCCGGGCTTACCTCGATGTCCTCCAGATAGGAAACCGTCGATCGCAAGCCGTTGCCGTGATCGACGGTGACGGTGAGCATCCCCGCCACCGAGCCGGCGAAGCTGACCGACCCCGATGCTGCCGCAAGCACCGCGGTGCCGAAAGCAGCCTGTAGGTCGATCCCATGATGGCCCGCATAAGGGCTGAGCGCCGAATAGCCCTCCACCACCGGGCCTGCCACCGGCGCCCGGAGGCAAGCCACGATCAGCATCTCCAAAAACATCCCCACCCCCGAAGTAGTCGACGCGCGCACCGTATCGGAGCGGGTTGGGCAAGGGAAGGGGGTTGACCATGGCGACTACCCTTGCTGCCTTCCATAGGAGGAATGTCTTGAAACGAATCGGCTTGATGGGGTTCGGCCGGATCGGACGCAACGTTTTCCGGCTTTTGCTCGATCATCCGTCGCTCGAGGTGGCTGCGATTGCCGATATCGACGACCCGGCCGGTTTGACCTACTTGCTCAAGTACGACTCGATCTATGGCCGATTCCCGCGCCCTTTGTCATACGACAACGGGACTCTCCGGATCGACGATAAATCGATCGCCTTTCTCAACGCGGCCGCCCCCGGCGACGCCGATTGGGAATCGATGGGTATCGACCTCGTCGTCGATGCAACGAGCAAGTACCGAACGATGGAGGCGGCAAAAGGCCATCTCGTGGCGGGGGCGGAGCGAGTGGTGCTCGCCTCGACTCCAGAACAACCGGGTGACATCCCCGTGGTTCTGCGCGGGATAAACGATTCTGTTATCGATCGAGGCGCCGAAGTCGTGGCGCTCGGCTCCAACACTTCGAACGCGGTGGCGCCAATCCTGCGAATCCTCGACAACGCGCTGGGAGTCGAGCGCGCCTTCTTCACCACCGTGCACGCGATGACCAATGATCAACGCTTGGCCGACGTTCCCGGCACCGGCTTCCGCACTTCACGGGCGGCGGCGGAGAACATCATCCCGGCAGAGACCAACTCCCCCGAGATCCTCGCTCAGGTGATGCCCGAGCTCGCCGGAAAGATTTCGGCGATGGCGCTGAACGTGCCGGTGGCGGATGGATCGACGATTGATCTCACCGCGGTCGTTCGCCAGCCCACGAGCAAAGAGGCCGTCAACGCCGCGGTCGCCGCCGCCTGCTCGGGACGGTTCAAGGACATCATCGAGTTCACCGCCGATCCCATCGTTTCGTCCGACGTCAGGGAATCCCCATATTCCGGGATCTTTGACAGTCTGAGCACCATCGTCATGGAGGAGACAATGGTGAAGACCATCACCTGGTTCAACAACGGCTGGGGCTATTCGGCCCGAATTGTGGAAGTGCTCGAGGTCATGAGCGCCCACCTGGACGGAGACAAGAAGTGAAGGTCGCGATCAATGGTTTCGGGCGGATAGGGCGGGCGGTATTTCGGATCATCGCCGAACGAAAGGACACTCCCATCGAGGTGGTGGCGATCAACGACCTGGCCGATGACGATGTACTCGCTTACCTGCTCTCATACGACTCGGTCATGGGACCTTTTGAGCAGGAGGTGACGGTCAGCGATGGTGTCATGACTGTCGGCAAACACGAAGTGCGCATGCTCTATGTGAAGGACCCGGCTGCCCTGCCGTGGAAGGAGCTCGACATCGACGTTGTGGTCGAGTCGACCGGCATCTTCCGAACCCGAGAGACGCTGCAGAAGCACGTCGATGCTGGCGCCAAACGCGTTATCCTCACGGTCCCGGCCGACGACGAGATCGATGAGACCGTTGTCCTCGGCGTCAACGACGATCGGCTCTCAGCCGACGATGTGATCGTCTCCAACGCCTCCTGCACCACCAACTGCCTGGCACCGCTGGCGAAAGTGCTCGACGAGGCGTTTGGGGTGAAGCGGGGCCTCATGACGACGGTCCATGCCTACACCAACGACCAGCGGCTCGCCGACGTCCCCCATAAGGACCTCCGTCGCTCACGAGCGGCCACTGAGAACATCATCCCCACCACCACCGGTGCGGCCAAAGCCGTCGGCAAGGTCTACCCCAAGCTCGATGGACTCCTCCATGGCATGGCGATGAGGGTGCCGGTGCCCGACGGCTCAACGGTCGATCTGGTCGTCGAGCTCGAACGAGACGTGTCGGTCGAGGAGGTGAACGCGGCAGTCAAGGCCGCAGCCGAGGGAGCGCTCTCGGGCGTCCTCCAATACACCGATGATCCGATCGTCTCCACCGACATCATTGGCAATCCCCACAGCTCGATCTTCGACTCCGCGGGGACCCAGGTGCTCGGAGGCAACCTGGTCAAGGTGCTGGCCTGGTATGACAACGAGTGGGGCTATTCCAACAGGGTGGTCGATCTCATCGAGCGGCTCGGCGAGCTCCCCGACCCGCCGGCTAGCTAGTCGGGAATCACCATGTTGAGGACGGCGCTGACAAGGGATATCACCAGAGCGCCCAAGAAGGCGGCCAAAACCCCGGCTACCGTCAAACCGTCCATCAACCCAGCCGTCAGGGCAAGGAGGGCCATATTGATGACAATGGCGAAGAGGCCGAGTGTGATGATCAGGACCGGAAGCGAAAGGATCTTGAGTATCGGCTTTATAACGGCGTTTACGAGCCCGAAGACAAGGGCGATTAGCAGGATCTGCCAGATGTCGGCGGTGAGATCGATGCCAGGGACAATCTGCGCCGCCACCCACAGCGCGGCGGCATTGACCAGCACCCTGATGATGAAGCTCACATTGGCGAGTCTATCGAGCGGCCCCGCGGCGGAGCCGTTTCAACCACAGGAAGGATGGGTACAGCAACTGTCATGAGATTCAGAGACACCCTTGAGGACGGCGCGGATTTCGCCGCCCACATTGTCACCCCGCTGGCCGAGAAAGTGCGGGACACCGCCGACAGCCTGATTGATCGGATCGGATCGGAATCACGCGAGATCGGCGAGCGTGTCGGCGACAACCTCGCGGCCCGGGTGGAGAACCTGTCCGAGACCGCCCTCGCCAAGCTCAACCTGGTGCCCGTCGGCCGCGCCCGCATGCGGACCTGGCAGGGTTTGCTCGGGGGAATGGTCATCGGAGCCGTACTCGCCCGCCTGTTCAGCGGCGAGGCAGGAACACGGCGCCGGCAGGCCGTCCGGCGCAAGCTCGGCATGGTCGAGCCAGAAGCCGCCAACTACAACCTCTAGCCAAGTCGTCGCCAGATCTGCTCAGGAGTGAGTGGGATCTGAAGGTCTTGACGCGAGAGCGCGTCGCAAACGGCATTCAAAACGGCCGGGGTCGAGCCGATTGCACCCGCTTCGCCGATTCCTTTGGCGCCGAGCGGATTGGTCGGGGTAGGTGTTTCCGTTTCGGTGAGCTCAAACAGCGGGAGTCCCGTTGCCGACGGAATCAAATAGTCGACGAAAGTCGCGGTCGTGAGATTTCCACTTTCGTCATAGCGAACCGCCTCCCAGAGGGCCTGGCCGACGCCTTGCGCCAATCCGCCGTGCCGCTGTCCCTCGGCGAGCATCGGGTTGACGATGAACCCGGCATCGTCCACGGCCACCATCCTCTGCAGACGTACTGCCCCTGTCTCTCGATCGATTTCGACCACGGCGAGATGAGTCCCGAACGGAAAGTTCATGCCACCAGAGCGGAGGCGCACCTCTTCCTCGAGGCCGGGTTCGTCACCGTCGGGAACCTTGCCCTCGTAGGCCGCCACGGCAATCTCTTGCCAGGTGATCGACACGTCGGTCCCTTTGACGTTGGCCCGCCCGTTGGCCAGTTCGATGTCCGTCGGCGAGGCTTCGAGCAGATGACCGGCGATTCGCTGTGCCTTGGCCGCGACTTTGGAGGCGGCTGCTTGCGCTGACGAGCCGCCCTGGGCGACCGAGCGCGATCCCGAGGTGCCGTGGCCGGAAGGAGCCGACGACGTGTCGCCTTGTTCGACCCGGACCATTGAAACCGCCAAACCGAGACGCGCCGCCACGATTTGGGCGAACGCGGTGCGGTGGCCCTGACCTTGATCGAGAGTCTCTACCTGGACGGTCACCGACCCGTCGTTAGCAACGACGACCCGAGCCGCCCCCCAATCCTCGAACCCGCAAACCTCGACATAAGAAGCGAGCCCGATCCCGACCAGTCGGCCCGTGGCCCGGGCCTCTTCTTGCTCGGCGCGTAAGGTCTCGTAGTCAACTGCTTTGAGGAGGGCGTCGAGGTTGGCCTCATAGTCGCCGGTGTCGTAGACGTACCCGCCACCGCTCTTGTAAGGGAATTGGACGGGCCGGACAAAGTTCACCCTGCGGATCTCGGCCGGGTCCATCTCGAGGACGGAAGCGAGATGATCGAGGGCGCGCTCGATGGTGAGAGTCGCCTCCGGGCGGCCAGCGCCGCGGTAGATGCCTCGAGGACTCCGGTTGGTCCAGATCCCCCGCATCCGCCAGGCGTAACTCTCGATGTCGTAGTTCCCGGTACCAATGCGAGGAGTGATCGTCATGAAGTCGACATAGCGTGCCCGACAACCAAGATCCACGAGCCAATCAACCAAGAAGCCTTTGATCCGGCCGTTGGGTTCGGCGACGAGTCGATAGCGGCTGATCATCGAGCGGCCGTGGCCGGTAGTGAGCAGATGCTCGCGCCGACCCTCGACCCATTTCACCGGCCGCCCCAGACGACGTGCCGCAAAGGCAGTCAGCATTTCTTCCTCGGCGAGGTCGAACTTGGCGCCGAAGGCTCCGCCCACGAAACCGGTCACTACCCGCACCTGATTGACGGGGAGATTGAGACAGCGGGCAAGCTCTTCTTGGATGAGATGTGGTGCTTGGCTGTTCATGTGGACGGTGAGGCGTCCGTCGTTCCAGGTCGAAAGTGCCACCCTTCCTTCCATTGGAGCGGGGGCGACCCGAGGGTGATCGATCGTCCCTTCGACCATCACACCTTCCATGGCTGCAATCAGGTCCCAATCCCCTTTGGCGCGCTCATACGCGACGTTGGAGTCCTGATCGGCGTAGATCGGAGGTGCTGCGACGGCCTCGTCGATGTCGCCGACAATCGGAAGCGGGTCGTAGTCGACTTCGATCAGCTCGAGAGCGTCGGCCGCCGCGAGAGCCGAGTCGGCTACCACCGCCGCCACCGGATCGCCCGGCATCAGCACTCGGTCTTGGGCGAGGGCGTAGCGCCGGGGGACGTTTCGTCTCGGATTGGGCTCAGGAGGGACTTCGAGGTCGGCGACGTCCTTGCCGGTGTAGACCGCCCATACTCCGGGTGCCCTGGCGGCCGCGTCGGTATCGATTCCGTTGACACGAGCGTGAGCGAACGGAGACCGGAGCACCGCGAGGTGAAGAGTTCCCGCCGGAGTGACGTCAGCCGTGAAAATCGCTTGGCCGGTGATCAAGGCGGGGTCTTCGGCCCGCTGCACCGGCGCGCCGAGCATGGAAGGAACTAGGTCGGTCACGGGTCGGAGGGTAAACGAGCGAGACCCGGTGGCTATACCTGAGTAATGACCATTGCCACCATTCCCTACCGACCGCCGCGACTCACAGAAGAAGCCATGCTGGAGCGGGCGTGGGCGATCTACGAGGAGCTGGATGATCGCCGCTCCGTCCGAATGTTCTCCGCTGACCCGGTGCCGAGGGAGCTGGTCGAGCTGGCGATCATGACCGCGTCGACTGCGCCTTCCGGTGCCCACCGCCAGCCCTGGCGATTCGTCGTGACCGGCGACCCGGACGTCAAACGACTGATCAGGTTGGCGGCTGAAGAGGAAGAACGAATCAACTATGAGGGCGGTCGCATGCCTGCCCACTGGCGAGAGGCGCTGACTCCCCTCGGGACCGACTCCGACAAGCCTTACTTAGAGACGGTGCCCTGGCTCGTGGTCCTTTTTGAGGAGCGGCACGGCTACTTTCCCGACGGCTCGTTCCGTCACAACTACTACGTTAAGGAGAGCGTCGGCATCGCCGCCGGACTCTTCATCGCCGCGATCCAACATATGGGTCTTGCCACGCTTACCCATACCCAAGCCCGATGGCCTTTCTCACCAAGGTGCTGGGTAGGCCGGACAATGAACGTCCCTGCTGCCTCTTCCCGATCGGATATCCGTCGGCCGACTGTGTCGTCCGGACTTGAAACGAAAGCCTCTAGCTGAAGTGATGGTCGAGGTTTAGCGGTTCGCCCATTCTCTGGGCTGGTATCGCTGTTGTACCACCGTACGAACCCAGGGTTCGCAAAAAGAACTAGCGGATCAGGTCGAGGACTGTCTCGCGGAAGTCGTTGGGCTGGAACGGTTTGGTGATGAAGGCGTCGGCGCCTCCTTCATCAGCCCGCCGGCGCGACTCCTCCTCGGCATGGGCAGTGAGAACGACCACCGGTAGCTGGCGGGTGGCAGGTTGTGATCTGATCACGTCGAGAACCTGCCAGCCGTCCATGCCCGGCAGACCGATGTCGAGCACCACCAGATCCGGAGATTCGCTGTTGACCGCTTCGAGCCCACCGGGGCCATCTTCGCGGGTGATGATCTCGACGTCGCCAGCTCGCAGACACACCTCGATGAGGCGCCGAATGACCGCTGAATCTTCAACTACGAGAATTCTGTGACCCACTTGTTCCTTATGCCTTAGGAGTCGTACTCCGACACTATCGGCCGATGTTGGCTACGGGTTGAGCGGTCCCTTGCCGGGTTCCGGTGAGATGACCGGGGAGCGAAAGTTGTTCCACGAAGTGCTCGAGCTGGCGCAATGTCCTCACTTCGAAAACGCCGTCGCAAGCACTCTCGTACTTGCTCATGATCGAATCACCGCTGTCCCAATATGACCGCGGCTCGGGGTTGAGCCAGTACAGCGCCCGCGCCTGCGAGCGGATCTCCGCCAGCACCTCTGGCTTTCCGGGTCGATAATTGTTGCGAGCGTCGCCGGTGACAATGAGGGTGGTGCGAGGCGTGATCTCGGCGCCATACCGCTGCTGAAATCGGGCGAAGGAATTGCCGTAGTCCGAATGCCCGTCGAGCCACACCGCCTCGGCTTCGGTCGCGATCTTTCCAATCGCGTCTCCAAAGTCGATGCCGGGCCCGAAGTATCGAGTTACCTCATCAACCGTGTCGATGAACACAAAGGATCGCAGTCGCGAGAAATGGGAAGCCATCGCATAGGTGAACTGGAGGGTGAATCGAGCGAAGGTGGCCATCGACCCGGAGATGTCGCAGAGAAGGAAGACCTCGGGCCGGTGGGGGCGGGACTTGCGAAACACTGGGTCGAGAGGCACTCCACCCGACGCAAGCGATTTTCGCACTGTGCGACGAAAGTCGAGCCGGCCACTGCGTAGAAGGCGCCGCCGTCGGGCCATGCGCGCGGCCAGCTTGCGCGTCAAGGGCTCGATCACGTCTTCGATGTCCTCGAGATCCGAACGGGTGGCGTGCATGAGGTTGAGGTCCTCAACCAAAGGCTGGCGGAGAGTCCTCGCTACCGACAGACGCCCACGGTCCGCCACCAGTCTTCGCCGGATCTCGTCCTGGATCTCCTTTCGCAAGCGGGCGATCATCGACTCGACGTCTTCGCGGGCGAGTCGCTGGTCCAGGGCATCGGCCGGGTCGACGTCAGCAAGGACTGCCTCCAGCAAACGGTCGCGCAACGCGTCGAGGTCGAGGCGCCGCAGGGTCCGATAGAGGTAATAGGTGCCGCCGACTGGGCGCCCAGGCTCGATCCCGGCGAATTCCGTGACCGCGCGGCGGGCGGCAGCCTCCATCGAGGCGAGGTCACCCTGCAAGAGCGATTGGAACAGCGATTCCACCAGAGCGTCGAGATCCGCCTCGCCGCCTCCCCCGCCAGCCTCGGAAGAAAACCCGTTGGTCGACCGGCTGGCTGGTGATTCCTCGCTACGAGCCTGGCGATGGTGGGCAAAGAAGACTTCGAAGGCGACATCGAAGGCTTCGTCATGACGGGCGTTCTTTACCAGCGTCGCCCCCAAAGCGGCCTTCAACGCCGCTCGCTCCCCGAGATTGATGTGTTTGACCGCCTCCATGGCATCAATCGCTTCGACCATCGACACCGGGATGCCGGCTGCGCGCAGCTCACCGATGAAGTCGGTGAGGAGATCGATCACTAGGAGACTGCGGCGCTGACGGTGGCTCCGAGCTCCTTCGTGGCCTTCTCGATGTCGGTCTGGTACTTGAGCAAAACATGGAGGGTGTCGCTCACCACTTTTTCGTCGATGTGCTCGATCGAGAGAGCCAGGAGAGTCCGCGCCCAGTCGATCGTCTCCGCCACCGACGGCGACTTCTTCAGGTCCATGCCGCGGATCGAGCGGACCAAGCGGGCGATCTGAGTCGCCATATGCTCGGTGATGCCCGGGACCCGGTGCAGCAGGATCTCCTTCTCTCGCTCTGCCTCGGGATAGGAAATGTGCAGAAAGAGGCAGCGGCGTTTCAACGCCTCCGACAGCTCTCTCGTATTGTTTGAGGTGAGGACCACCAGCGGAGTGGTGGTCGCCGAGACCGTCCCCAGCTCGGGGATCGAGACCTGGAAGTCGGACAGGATCTCGAGCAACAGCGCTTCGGTTTCGATCTCGACCCGGTCGACCTCGTCGATCAGCAGCACCACCGGTGAGTCCGACCTGATCGCCTCGAGCAGCGGACGAGCCAAGAGGAATTCCTCGGCGAAGATGTCCTCCTCGATCTCCGTCCAATCCTTGTCCGAATCGGCCTGGATGCGGAGCAATTGCTTCTTGTAGTTCCACTCGTAGAGGGCTTTGGACTCGTCGAGCCCTTCGTAACACTGGAGGCGGATCAAGCGACGATCGGTGATCGTGGCGAGCGCCTTGGCCAGCTCGGTCTTGCCCACCCCTGCCGGGCCTTCGACGAGGATCGGTTTGGCGAGCCGGTCGGCCAAAAAGACCACCTGAGCGATACGGTCATCGGCGAGGTAGCCAACGTCGGCCAGGGCGGACCTAACCTCGGTTGGGTCGGGCAAGCTCATCGACTTGGGCTCATCGAGTCTGGCCGCTGCCCTGAACCACCCAACGTTCGCTGGTCAGTGCTTCGAGACCCATCGGGCCCCGAACATGGAGCTTCTGGGTCGAGATTCCGATCTCGGCGCCGTACCCGAATTCCTCACCGTCGGTGAACCTCGTGGCGGCGTTGATCATCACCACGGCCGCATCCGTCTGCTTAACAAACCGGTCGGCGGCGGCGAGGTCGCGGGTAACGATGGCTTCGGTGTGTCCGCTGCCGAAAGTGCGCACATGCTCGATGGCCTCGTCGAGTGAATCGACCACCCGCACCGCCATGATCAGGTCGAGATATTCCTGCGGCCAGTCGCCATCGGTCGCCGGCTTCGCCCCATCGAGTATTTCTTGGGCTCGCGATTCGGCGCGGAGCTCGACGCCATCGGCTTGCAGCCTGGGACCGACCATCGGCAGGAACTCCGCGGCGACTGCGGTATGCACCAAGAGTTTCTCTGCCGAGTTGCAGACGCCGGGCCGGGACACTTTGGAGTTGACGACGATCTCGGCGGCCATGTCGAGGTCGGCGGTCTCGTCGACATAAACGTGACAGTTGCCCGACCCGTCGATCACGTAGGGGACCGTCGCTTCGGCTTCGATCGCTGCCAGCAGCTTGGGTCCGCCCCGAGGGACCAGGAGATCGATCCATTCCCGGGCTTGCATCAATTGCCGAGCGCCCTCGCGACCCGAATCCTCCATCACCTGGACGGCGTTCGGATCGAGCCCACTTTCTTCTTGCGCTTGCCGGAGGAGGTGGCCAATGGCGAGATTGGAACGGAGCGCGTAGCTCGATCCCCGGAGGATCACCGCGTTGCCCGCCTTGAGACAGAGACCGGCCGCGTCGGCGGTCACATTCGGCCGTGCCTCGTAAATCACCGCCACGACTCCTAGGGGGGCTCGGAACCTGGTCATGCGAAGCCCGTTGGGGCGGACAAACCCCGCCGTCACCTCCCCCACCGGGTCGGCCAGGCCGGCAACTTGACGCAGCCCCGCCGCCATACCTTCGATACGGGCCCGGGTGAGACGAAGGCGGTCAAGCAGCGCTCCGCTGATTCCCTGCCGCTCGGCATCCTCGAGATCGGGTTGATTCCTCGCTTCGAGATCGTCGGCATTTTCAAGAACGAGCTCGGCGGCGCGCTCGAGCGCGGCGTTCTTCTGCGAAGTGCCGGCTTCTGCCTGCCGGTGGGAGGCCGACCGCGCTGCGGCGCCAAGGATCTCGATCATGGCCTCGATTCTAAAACGGCGCGTCCGCTCTCGCTTCTGGCTTCTCCGCGCATAGACAGGGCGTAAAACGACCCGTTTGCGTGATAAAAACGCTGTTTGGGTTTATCTGAGGATGACGAGGTCGTCGCGGTGGATGGCTTCGCGGGCGCCCTTCTTACCGATGAGGCCGCTGAGCTCGGTCGACTCGATGGCGGCGAGGCCCTTCCCAACGACTCGGCCGTCGGGGTCGAGGACCTCGACCGCGGACTCCGGGCCGAAGGTCCCTCGGATCGCGGTGATCCCTACTGGCAAAAGCGAGCGGTCATTTTCCACCAACGCGGTGACCGCCCCAGCGTCGACGACGACTGAGCCCGTCGCTTCGAGGCCAAACGCGATCCAGAGCTTGCGCGCCGAGAGACGGTTGGGACGAGGATCGACCCAGGTGCCGACAGGCTCGCCGGCGAGGGCGAGTTTGATCAGATTCGGAGTTCGGGCCGAGGCGATGATGGTCGGCACCCCGGAATGGGCGGCCATGCGAGCGGCGGCCACCTTTCCAGCGACGCCGCCTGAGCCCAGCGGGCCGGAGCCGGAGAGGCCGTCGAGGACTGCATCGGAGTAGCCAACTTCAGACAAGAACTGGCCCTCGACCAGCCGGGGGTCGGCGGTGTAAAGGCCTTCGGTGTCGGTTAGGAGCAAGAGCAACTCGGCCGCCACCAAATGCGAGGCGAGAGCGGCGAGCCGGTCGTTGTCGCCGAGGCGAAGCTCGTCGACGGTGACGGTGTCGTTCTCGTTCACCACCGGCACGATTCCCAGGCCGAGCATCCTCGCGAGGGCGGCCCGAGCATTGAGATACTGATCGCGACTACCCAAGACGTCCTTGGTGAGGAGCACCTGACCGGCGATGATGTCCCGGGACTTGAACCCAGATGCGTAGCGCTCCATCAGGAAACCTTGGCCGACAGCAGCGGCCACCTGCAGCCCGGCGAGATCCGCGGGTCGTTTGCTGAGCTTGAGAGCCGGAAGACCGGCCGCCACCGCCCCCGAGGTGACCAGGACCGTGGGGTGGCCAGCGCCCATCGCCTCGACCACCATGTCGATGACCGCGCCGATGGCCGAGTCGTCGAGACCGCCTCCTCCTCCAGTAAGACTCGAGGAGCCAACCTTGACGACCACCGGCGCTTTGGCTGCGATCGGGTGTCTCATTTCTCGTCTTCTTGGGGGAGGGAGAACTCCAGGACCAGCTCTCCGATCCGCACTTCGTCTCCCGGCCTGGCCCCGGCGCGGACGAGTGCGGCATCGACCCCGACCCGCGCCAAGCGCTCCGCGGCGAGCCGAGCTGCGTCAGGGTCGGTGAGATCGGCGAACGCCACCGCCCGGTGAGCGGACACGCCTTCGACCCGCCACCCGTCGCCCTCGCGTTCGACCCGCAGGTCGGAAACCGCGGGCCGATGCAGGACGAATCCGGGCCGGTCGGGCGAGGCCTTGACCGCGAGGCCGATCAGATCTGCGGTGGCATGGAGGAAACGACCGACCCCAAGGCCGGACAACACCGAGATGACCATCGCCTCGGGCACCAGCCGCTGTGCCGCCGCCGCCTCAGGAAGATCGCCCTTGCTGATGACCATGAGGCGCGGCCGCAACGCCAGCTCCGGCAGGAATCTTTCGAGCTCGCCGCTGAGGATCGCGAGCTGCCGATCGACCGGTTCAGTTTGCAGCGGAGAGGGATCAAGCACGATTACCAGGACTCGGGCTCGTTCTACGTGACGCAAGAACTCGTGGCCGAGTCCCTTGCCGTCGGCGGCGCCTTCGATGAGCCCCGGGATGTCGGCCATGATGAACTCGCGATCGTCGATCGCCACCAACCCCAGGTGAGGCTCCAGGGTCGTAAACGGATAGTCACCGACCTTCGATTTCGAGGCCGAGACCGAGGAGATGATCGTCGACTTGCCGGCGTTCGGGAACCCAATCAGAGCGGCGTCGGCTGCCAGCTTGAGCTCGAGAGCGAAGGCGACTTCGGAGCCATATTCGCCCTGCTCGGCGATGGCCGGCGCCTTCAGCCGGGGGGAGACGAAAGCCGCATTGCCGCGCCCACCCCGACCGCCTTTCAGGACTGTGACCTGATGACCAGGCTCGACAAGATCGGCGAGGAGGGTCCCGTCAGGCTCGCTGATGACCGTGCCCAAAGGAACCGACAGGATCAGATCCTTTCCCTGGCGGCCGTGGCGAAGGTCACCCTCACCGTGGGTGCCATCCTCGGCGCGGTGATGGGGGTTGCGCTTGTAACGAAGAAGAGTTGATACCGAGGGATCGGCTCGCAGGATCACGTCACCGCCCCGTCCGCCATTGCCCCCATCCGGCCGACCCTTGGGCCTTCCCTTGGTGCGGAGAAAGGACGCGACGCCCGCGCCACCGTTGCCGGCTCGAAGGCGAAGAGTGACGCGGTCGACAAACATTGGACCCGATCGGGTCTGATTGGCCTATTCGGGGATGACGTTGACCTGGCGTCGCAGGTTTCGGGTCCCGTATTTGACGGTTCCCGAGGCGAGGGCAAAGAGCGTGTCATCGTTTCCACGCCCGACGTTTTCGCCAGGATGGATTCGCGTGCCGCGCTGGCGGACCAGAACCGCGCCGGCGTTCACCGTCATGCCGTCGAACACCTTCGGGCCGAGCCGCTGGGCGTGGGAATCGCGACCGTTCTTCGATGAACCGCCGGCCTTGGTCTTTGACATCTCAGTCTTCTTCCTTCGTTTGCTTGGACTTCTTGGCTTTGAGATCGATCCCCGTCACCCGGAGTTGGGTGTATTTCTGACGATGGCCCATATGGCGGCGGTATCCCGACTTGTTCGAATACTTGAAGATGTCGATCTTGTCGCCTTTGGTCTCGCCCAGAACTTCGGCTGAAACGGTGGCCTCGGCCAGTTCGTGGCGGTCAGAAACGGCATTCCCGTCATCATCGACCACGAGCAGGGGGACAAAGCTCATCGTGTCGCTCGGGTCTTTGACCCGTTCGATCTCGATGACATCTCCAACCTGGACTTTGGATTGTTTGCCGCCGGCGCGAATGATGGCGTACATGGAGAAACCTCTGGGGAAGGGGGTTGGGCAATTATAGCTAGGCCGGGATTCTCTAGATCTCGTAGTCATCCTCTTGGGCGAGAGCCGAGGCGACGGGGATACCGTGGGTGGCAGCCTCCTCGTGCAAGATCACTCCGCGGCCACCGCAGACGGTGCACGGCTCCGAGAAGCTCTCGATCAATCCGGCCGAAACGTTCTTCCTCGTCATCTCGACCAGGCCGAGATGGGAGACGTCGAAGACCTGGGTCCGGGTCTTGTCCTTCGCCAGAGTCTCTCGCAGCTTGCGCAACACTTTCTGCTGGTTCCCTTCGATCTCCATGTCAATGAAGTCGATGACGATGATCCCGCCGATGTCGCGCAGCCGCAGTTGGCGGCCGATCTCCTCGGCCGCTTCGAGGTTGTTCTGAAGAACCGTCTCCTCCAAGCTCGAAGAACCGACAAAGCGGCCGGTATTGACGTCGATGACGGTCAGGGCCTCGGTGCGATCGATCACCAGGTGACCGCCGCTCGGAAGGTAAACCTTGCGATCGAGGGCCTTGCGCAGTTGGTCCTCGACGTGGTAGCGCTCGAAGAGGCCCATCTCCTCGTCGTAGAGCGAAACCTTGGCGACGAGATCGGGCGCGGTGGCGCGCAGGTAATTGCATACCTGTTCGTACGCCGCCGAGCTGTCGATCAACAGACGGCGAAAGTCGCCGGTGAAGTGCTCGCGGATCACCTTGGTGAGGAGGTCGGGCTCCTCATGAATCAAACGCGGCGCGCCCCCGCCAGTCGCGGCTTGCTCGATCTCTTTCCAACTCTTGACCAAGCGGTCGATGTCGGAAGCGATTTCCTCCGCCGAAGCATGCAAAGCCGCGGTGCGGACGATTACGCCAAAGCCTTCGGGCTTGACGACGTCGAGCGCCTCGCGGAGCCGCGTACGCTCGGCGTCGGGGAGGCGGCGCGAGATCCCTTGACTATCGGAGTTGGGAACCAGCACCAGGTAACGACCCGCCAGCGAAGGTATCCCGGTGAGCCGAGCGCCTTTGGCTCCCATCGCGTCCTTTGCTACTTGAACCAGGAATTCCTCGCCTTCAGCGAGCGCCTCCTCGATACGGGGATGGCGTCCGCGCACCGTTGAGTTCTGGACGTCGTCGGCATAAATGACCCCGTTCTTGTTGGAGCCGAAGTCGACAAAGGCAGCCTCCATGCCGGGGAGGACATTGCGCACCTTGCCCAGGTAGATGTTGCCGACCAGAGACGACCGATCCTGCCCGGCGACGTAATGCTCCACCAGGACCGGACCCTCCAGCACGACAACTTGGGTTTGGTGTGGGAGCACGCGGACGAGCATCTGCTTGCGTCCCGTTTCGGGCGCAATGATGACTTCCTCTTCGACGCGACGACGAGTCGGCGTGTGTGCTTCGCGAGCCGGCTTGGCCGGTTCCTTGCGATCGTTCCTGCGGTTGTGAGCGGGGGCCCTGGCCTCGGTTACGCGACGAACCTCGACCTTCTCGCCCCCAAAACGAAGCGACTTACGTTCCTCGGTTACACCCTCGGCCCCGCGCCTGATGACTTCGGCTTCTTTCTTGCGAAACCATCCCATCGAGCAAAGCTCCTGACTTAATAGTGGGAGTTCCCGAAGACGCGGCGTGGCGAAGAGACGAGGCGAAACTGGTTGACCTGGTCAGAAAAAGCAGTTGCGTCACAAGCAGATACTTCACCGGCACGGCCGGCTTGGGGAACATAGACCGCCACTCAGAGTGAGCGACCCTGACATCTTAGCACCGGGCCCCCTCTAACCCAGCGGAAGCGAGGGGCCCCGACTATCCGACCTCTCCGGGGACTGGTGAGCGGCGCAGCCAGATCGAGTTGGCGATGCCCACACATATCGCGAAATTGAGAAACGATGATCCCCCGGCGCTCATAAAGGGGAGCGGGAGCCCCGTCACCGGCATGATCCCAATCGTCATCCCGATATTGATGAAAACGTGGAAGGCGAAAATGGCGGCGATTCCGAGCGCCACCAATGCCCCGAACCGATTGCGAGCCGTGGCCGCAATCGCCAAGAGGCGCCAGACCAGGACCAGGAAGGCAGCGATGACGAGGATGCCGCCGACGAAACCGAGTTGCTCGCCAACCGCGGTGAAGATGAAGTCGGTCCCCTGCTCGGGCACATATTGAAAGTTGGTCTGCTCGCCCTGGAACAAACCTTTGCCGGTGAGCTGTCCCGACCCAACGGCGAGGATGCTTTGCCGCAAGTTCCAGCCGATGCCGGTGGGATCGAGAGTGGGAGTGATCAACACCCTGATGCGATTCAACTGAAACTCCTGTAAGAGCCCTAGCTGGATGATCGCAAGAGTCACACCTACCCCACCTCCGGTGACGACCAACGCTTGGCGCGCGGAGATGCCGGCTCCGAAAAGCATGACCATCACCACGAAGACAAATACGAGCATCGTCCCTAAATCGGGTTGGAGAAAAATGAGGATCGCCGGGATGACCATCACCCCCAGGGCTTGGGCGACTTTGGTCCAGGGCAGCCTGGGCTCAGCCCGCGCCAGCACTGCCGCGAGGACGAGGACGCACGCAGTCTTGGAAAACTCTGAGGGTTGCAGCTGGAACGCACCTAGATCGAGCCAGCGTTGGGCACCGTTGACCGGGCGAAAGAAGAACACGAGCCCCAAGAGGACGATCGTCACTCCGTAGACAATGTGAGCCAGATGTCGAAACTCGCGATAGTCAAAGAAAGAAATGACCCCGGCGAGAATCATCCCAGCGGCGACAAAGATCATTTGCCTCTCCATCGAGAACGAGGCGGGCAAGTCGTTGCGCTCGAGGCCCACCCTCGTGGCTGAATAGATCATCAGGAGCCCCAGCAAGGCCAGGGCGACGCTGGTGGTGATCAAGATCCGATCCGACGAGTTGCGTCGTCGGTCAGTGATTGCCGGGGGGGCGTCAGGGCGAGCAAGCAGCGTCATCAGTCGGCTTCCTCGCCTTCGACGATCGGCGTGGGGAGCTCGCCCATCAGATATTGCATGATGTGCCGCCCCACCGGCGCCGCCACTCGACCGCCACTCCCTCCTTCTTCGATGATCACCACGACGACCCAACGAGGAGCATCGAGTGGACCGACTCCGGCAAACCAGGCGTGGTTGTCGTTGTTGGCGATCGTCTGACCGGTCCCGGTTTTGCCACCGACACGATCAAGGGATGCTCCGAAATCTCTAAAGGCGGTCGAGGCGGTGCCGTTGGTGACGACCCGGTTCAAATCTGTGAGCAAGGAGGCGACGGTTTCAGGACTGATCGCGACTTGGTCCTGGAGCCCCGTGTCAGCCTCGTACACAACTGAGCCGTCGCGCGCTACTGCGCGCGACACCACGTGTGGCTGGTAGACGTTCCCGCCGCTGGCCATCACGGCATACGCCTGGGCAACCTGCAATGGCGTGGAGGTGAGCTCGCCCTGCCCGATCGCAAAGTTCATCAAATCACCACCCAAGAACGGCCCCTCCGCCAGCTCTAGGCGGCTGGGCTCGAGACGCGCCGGCGCATCGGGATTCTCGAGCTGGAACTCTTTCCACTGATCAAAAAGGGCGCGATCGGGCACGATGCCGCTCGCCTCACCAGTGAGGTCGATCCCGGTCGCTTCGCCGAACCCAAGCAAGCGCGCCCAGTCCTGGATGATGCTTTCGTTGCTGGAGAGCTTGTACTCGTCCCAGGTGCCAAGGGCAATGGACCAGAAATAGATGTTGCAGGATTGCTCGAACGCCTCGTGTAGGTTGAGCCATCCCTTGTCGCCGGTGTACCAGTCGTGGAAGATCTGCGGGTTGCCTTCTTCGAATCCCGGCAGCCGCAGGGTGCCGTTGCAATGGACGAGGCCGTTGGCCGCGTCGATACCCGGGCGATCGGCTGGGAGGGGAAGATTCTCTTCCTGAGCGGCGACATAAGTAATGGCCTTGAAGGTCGAGGCCGGCGGATAGAGGCCCGAGACCGCGAGGTTGTTGAAGGCTTTGGATTCGTTGAGGGCAGAGAAGGTGGAGGTGTCGACGCCGCCGACAAACAAGGACGGATCGAAGTCGGGCATCGACGCCAGCGACAGAATCTCTCCGTTGGTCAGGTCGTAGACCACCGCCGCGCCTCTGGTGGCGTCGTGGTTGACCTCGAGCCCCTCAGCTCGATCTTGGTCCTTCACCTCGTTAGCTAGGAACAGGCCGCTCTCCAGCGCTCGTTCGACGACTTCCTGGAGATTGAGGTCGAGGGTGAGGTGGAGGCTCGCGCCCTGGACCGGGTCGACGGGCTCCGCCTCTTCGATCACCTCCGATTGGCGGTTGAGCCTGAGCTGGGAATACCCAGCCGTCCCTTGGAGGATCTCGTCGTAAACCCGCTCGACGCCGAGCTTGCCGATCCGGGCGTTGAGGTCGAGCTCCGGTCGCTCCTCCAGATCGGACGCGTCGGGCAAACCGAGATGACCGATGACATGAGCGGCGGTCGGCCCGGTCAGATAGACCCGTTGCGGAAGCTTCTCGATGCTCACACCGGGCAGAAGCGCAAGCTGCTCATTGATCCGGTAGGCGGTGTCGGTCGAAACCTCGGTAAGAGGAAATCGTCCGTTGAGGCCCGCGGCCTCGTAGGCCGTGTCAATGTCGATCGCAGGGATGCCCAACAAGCCCGAGAGCCGCTGAATCAGATCGTCTTTCTGGGCGGGATCGATGAACCTCCGATCGATAACGAGCTGCGGCGCCAGGCGGCTCGTCACCACCAAGGTCCCGTTGCGGTCGTAGATATCGCCGCGAGCCGGTTCGCTCCGAATCTGGACCCAAGTCTGTTCTTCTACGATCTCGGCGCTTTGGGCACCCTCGGCCACCTGGACGAACCAGAGCCTGATGCCAACGACTCCGAACATCGCGAGAAACGTGGCGGCAATGACCGTGAGACGGGCGCCGAACTTCACATTGGACCTCGGCTTCTCTGGAGTAGGCGGGTGATCGGGATGGCGAGAAGGGCACCGAACACGAGGTTCGAAAGAGGAACCTGCAAGAGCCGGCGCGTGATCTGCGTTCCTAGCTCGCTTGATTGACCGAAAGTGATCCCGACTACCAAAAGCACCACCACTGAGATCAGAGTCAAGACCGCCACCCACACGCCGACCGCCAAAAAGCCCGATTCAGCGGACTCCTTCGACCGGATCGCAAGGTAGGCGACCACCGTATAGGTGAACGAGCGTAAACCCAAGACAGAGCTAGCGATCGACACGTCGACCAGCACCCCCGCCAGGAAGCCGAGCACGAGCTCGATTGTTGGGATGAGGGTGAGAGCCGCTACGCAGACGACCAGCACCACAAGATCGGGGGTCAGCCAGTCAAACCGCCGGAAGAGCGTGGCCTGGATGACCAACCCGACCAGCGCCAGCAGCAGGGCGATTAGCCCCGGGCGAAAACTTCTCATCCCGAGGTGGTGGTAGTGACTGGCTGGCTGGTGGTTGTGGCGGTCGTAGTCGTGACGGTTCCCGGCTCGGGTGGCCAGGTGATCACCACCACGACCCGGAGGGCATCGGGATTGGTGAAGAGCCGAACCGACGCCGACAGCAATGTTCCCTCGAGTTCGGCATCATCGACCACCTCGCCCACCGGCAATCCTTGGGGAAACGTGATCGACACCGAGCTCGTCACCACCAGATCGCCGGCATTAAGCGGCTCAGTGGCGTCGAAGACTTCGAGATCCATCAGCTCGGACCCAAAACGGCTCGAAAGGGTTCCCACCTGCCCGTCAACGAGGACGGTCAAGGCTTCCCGATCCTGAGTGATTGGCACGGCGGTGGAATGTGACGGCGAGGTCTCGATGATTTTGCCGACGACATACCCAAATGGGTCGACCACGGGGTGGCCGAGTGAGACCCCTTCGTCGCTCCCCTTGTCAATGATGAAGCTGGCTCCGAAAGGATCTGGTCGGCCAATGACATTTGCCGCCACTTGGGCAGTTTCGGCATCAAGGAGGGTCAGATTGTCGAGCTGCTCGAGTACGGCCAAACGGGCAGCCGCGTCGGCACTTCCGGCTAGCTCCGCTTGCAGACGAGCGACCTCCTGCCGAAGGGCGAGGTTCTCGGAACGGAGGGTGGCAAGCCCCGTCAAAGTGTCACCGAGATCGGCGACGGGATCGATGACGCTGGCAGCGAGATTCTGGAGTGGGGCGAGCAGCCCCAAGGCGCCACTCCTGATCGCCCCTCCCAATCCCTGGTTGGCGACGCGGACATCGACGGTCATCATCAGGAACGCGAGGACGACCAGGGTGATGAATGTGGGCAGGCTTCGATCACGAGCTGGCCGGTCGAGGGTGGCCATCAGTGAAAAGAAGCAGGCCGAATCGGGCTAGCCGACATCCCTAGGGGCGAGCCGACGACGAGAGCAATGTCTCGAACTCTTCGAGGCATTTGCCGGAGCCGTGCGCCACCGACTGCAAAGGCCGTCTAGCGGTGACGATCGGCATCCCAGTCTCGTGTGCGAGGCGCTCATCCAGCCCCACCAGCAACGCCCCTCCACCGGTGAGAACAATGCCACGCAACATGATGTCGGAGGCGAGCTCCGGTGGAGTTTTGTCAAGTGTGAACTTGACAGCGTCAACGATTGCTTGTGTTGGTTCGTCAATGGCTTCGCGGATCTCTGCGCTCGCCAGCAAGATGGTTTTCGGAAGGCCGCTGACGAGGTCTCGCCCGCGAACCTCCGCCGAAGGCTCGTCGGCGTAGGGCCACGCGGAGCCGATTGCCATCTTCACTTGTTCGGCGGTTCGCTCACCCAGGAGAACGTTGTATTCCTTCTTGACCCATTCGATGACCGCTTCATCGAGCTCGTCGCCTCCGGTGCGGATCGATCGACTGACCACGATCCCGCCCAATGAGATCACCGCGACTTCGGTAGTGCCCCCGCCCATGTCGACCACCATTGAGCCCGACGGTTCGCCAATGGGAAGGCCGCAACCGATCGCCGCGGCCATCGGCTCTTCGATGGTGTAGGCCCGGCGAGCTCCGGCGTGAAAGGCTGCTTCTTCGACCGCCCGCCGCTCGACCGGAGTGATGCCGGAGGGAACCGCCACCACGATCCGCGGCCGGGCCCATCGACGTCGGTGCACCTTTTGGATGAAGTAGCGGAGCATCTTCTCGGTGATGTCGAAGTCGGCGATGACCCCGTCTCGAAGGGGCCTGATCGCTTTGATGTAGGCGGGGGTGCGGCCGATCATTCGTTTCGCTTCCATCCCGACGGCTAGCGCCCGCCCGTTCTGGACGTTGATTGCCACCACCGAAGGCTCGTTGAGAACAATGCCCTGGCCGCGCACGAACACCAGCGTGTTTGCTGTTCCGAGGTCGATGGCCATGTCCTGGCCAGCGAACGAGAAGAGGTTTTCGGCCATAGCAGAATCCCAAAGCCGCGAAAAGGACTGGCCGAGTCTAGGAGCGCCTGCTGGCCTCTGCCAGATGAGCAGAAGCGGTCAGGGGTCAGAGATTAGGGATCAGGGTCAAGGGTCAGTTGGGAAAGAAAATTTGAAGTTCCCGCTCGGCCGATTCCGGGCTGTCCGAGCCATGGACGATGTTTTCGGTCACGGCGAGCCCGAAATCGCCGCGAATCGTGCCGGGGTCGGCCATCTTCGGGTCGGTCGCGCCCATCAAGGTCCGCGCCACCGAGACGGCGCTCTCGCCCGTCCATTCCATTGCCACCACCGGACCACTGAGAATGAACTCGAGCAGGTCCGGAAAGAAAGACTTCTCGACGTGGTCGGCGTAGTGGCGGCGGGCAAGGGCTTCATCGATGTTCAACAATTGAATTTGGCCGAGGGCCAAACCCTTGCGTTCGAAGCGGGCTATCACTTTGCCGACGAGCCCTCGCCGCACCCCGTCGGGTTTGACCATGATGAATGTTCGTTCCATTCGATAGGACGCTACCGCTCGTTTCGCTGCGGAGGAGTGCCGTCGTTGAGCAGGCTTCGAATCGTCCCTACCAGGTAGAGCGACCCGGCGACGATCACCCCTCCATCCGGGCCCGCGACTTTCCGGGCGATCTCCAACGCCGCACGAGGATCGGTTTCCGATTGAGCTTCGACGTTGAGCACCTCCGCAGCGGCCCGACCCAGTTCCTCGGGAGACAGTGATCGCTCCGATCCCGTGCTGGTGGTCACCGCCACGCTGATCTTGCCTTTGAGGTGAGAAAGCATCTCGTGAACCGTTTTGTCTTTCATCGTGCCAATCAGCAAGACCCATCGTCGATAGTCGAAAGACTCGATGAGCGCTCTTCCCAGCGCTTCGAACCCCTGCGGATTGTGGGCGCCATCAAGAACGACGAGCGGCTTTGAACCGAATGGCTCCATTCTCCCCGGTGACCTGACGGCAGCGACTCCGGTGCGGAGAGCGTCGACATCCAAAGGCTTAGAACGAAGCGCCTCCGCCGCCCCTACCGCGATCGCGAGATTGGCGGTCTGGTGTCTGCCTAACAAAGGGAGGAAAAGGTCGTCGTACGTGGCCTCAATTCCTTCGATCTGGCAGAGCCAACCCCCAACGGCTGGCGTCGCCGCTTCAAGATGAAAGTCTCGACCGAAGGCGAAGTGCTTCACTCCCCGATCCGCTACCACTCGCTCAGCCACCGAGGACGCAGCTTCGGGCAAAGGGCCGGTTACGAGCTTCGATCCTTCCTTGACGATTCCGAGCTTCTCCCAGGTGATCTCCTCGAGCGTGGTTCCGAGGAATTCCATGTGGTCGAGGCCAATCGTTGTCACCACAGCCACGTCGCTCTGGACAACGTTGGTGGCATCGAGTCTTCCCCCCAGCCCTACCTCAACGATTGCGGCGTTGGCGGCAATCTCAGCGAACCATGCAAAGGCGGTGGCTGCGGTCAGTTCGAAATAGGTGAGCTTGTCGGTTGCCCTGGCTTCGAAAAGGTCGGCAAAGGCGGCGAC
>Ga0136633_1000258_pt1 | contig 40134 bp, 44 predicted proteins | sample AntDrymeUQ832206_2_FD_105494 | JGI IMG/M metagenome (GOLD analysis project Ga0136633, IMG submission 105494) | Polar desert sand microbial communities from Dry Valleys, Antarctica - metaG UQ83 (22.06) | ecosystem: Environmental > Terrestrial > Soil > Desert | place: Antarctica: Dry Valley... | reverse complement strand
TGCTCGCGCCCGTGAGAGTCGCCAACGCTCCATGAACATTGGAAATCAATAGCGGAAGGTCGTTGACCGACACGCTATTATTGCTGACGTGGGCCGCGACAATATCGGCGGTCAAGGTGATCAGCGTATCGTCGTTATCCTGGGTATCCATAAAGAATGCTTTCCGAGCTATTCAAGTGAACGGGGCGAAGACAACACCCGCCTGCTCTTTGCCTAGTCCAATCTATACTTGCCTGCAAGTGAGCCCGCGTTACCGGGCCAATCGCGGGATCACGCCAGGAGCACCATGGTTAGCGCATCGACCGCTCGTCCATCCTGGCAGCGGTAATAGTCGCGCCTGCGACCAGCGAGGGCAAAGCCGGCCTGTTCGTAAAGGGCCACCGCGCGGTTGCCGTCGCGCACCTCGAGGTGGAGGCGGCGGGCGCCTTGTCCAGTCGCCGAAGCAATGAAATCGTCGATCAGCGCGCGACCGATTCCTTGCTGCTGCGACTGTGGCTTGACCGCGATCAACAGCAATTCCGCTTCGTCGGCAACGACTCGCATCAAGGAGAAGCCGGCGAGCTCACCACGCGGGTCGGTAGCAAGGCGAAGCGCGACCCCGGGCATCGGCAGAATGCCCGCGCACTGCGACCGGGTCCATGCCTCGCCATAATCCGGCGGGAAAGCCGCGGTCATGACCTCCATCACCGAGTCGAGGTCGCCGGCGCTGGCCTGGAGCACACATGCCGGCGATCGGGCGAGAGGACGAGGAGTTTCGCCGATCATGCGGCACGCCGCGGCTTGGCGTCGGGAGCGCGGGCATAGATCGGGCGCGGGTCGAGCGTTCGAGCGGCAAGCGGCAACCGCAAGGCCAATGCGGCTCGCGGCAAGAGAGGGATGGCTTGACCGCTGCCGCGCAGGGCGACCAGCGCTTCGGCGGCGCTTCCGACCACCAGCTGCGCGGTGACGCTTTGAGCAGCGGCGAGCGGGGCGAGGCTCGCGCCGACGCTTGTCGGGCGCAGCGAAGGCCGGTCATATTCGCCGACAAACCATTCACCATGGCCCCCGATCATCGCCACTCCAACCGGCCCGTCACCCGGGGCACCGGCGGCAAGCAGGCCAAGGGAATCCATGCCGGACAGGGTCACCGACCAACCAATGGCCATTCCGTGCGCCGCCGCGATCGCAACGCGCAGTCCGGTAAAGCTGCCCGGGCCGACCCCGACCAATATCTCGCTGGGGATATTCGCGCCGAGCAACTCGGCAGTCATCGGCACGAGCCTTTCGGCGTGGCCGCGGTTAATCACTTCGTGCTTCTCGCGGAGCAAATTTCCATCGGCGCCGATCAGCGCGACGCTGCAAGCCGCAGTCGAGCAATCAATCGCCAAGATCATGCGGGTCAGTCTCCCACGGCCTGACGTCATGAGGTCACAGCTTTGGGCAAGGGGCAAGAGTTTTTGGCCGACGGATGCTTAAACGGCTTCGACGGTTTCCACCTCGGGAACGTAATGCTTGATCAGCCCTTCGATGCCCCGCTTGAGCGTCACTGCGGACGAGGGGCAGCCTTGGCACGCGCCCTGCATCGCAAGGAACAAAGTGCCCTGCCTGTACCCGCGATAAACGATGTCGCCGCCATCCTGGGCGACTGCCGGACGCACTCGCGTTTCGATCAATTCCTTGATCTGGTCGATGATGTCCGCGTCGGCGGGATCATCATCGAATGTGGGCCCGTCGGGCGCGACCTCGATCCCCGCCGCGGAACCGGGCGCGAACAACGGCGCATCGAGCGTGAAATGATCGAGCAGCAGCCCGAGCACTTCGGGTTCGAGCATCTCCCATTCGACCGTCGGGGCGGCCGAAACCGAGATGAAATCGCGACCGAAATAGACTCCGTCGACCATGCCCGTCGCGAACAAGGCGCTGGCGAGCGGGCTCGCCTCTGCAGCGTCGACGGTTGCGAAATCGCGCCCGCCAGCCTCCATCACGGTGCGGCCGGGGAGGAATTTGCGGGTCGCCGGATTGGGCGTGCGTTCGGTTTCGATCAGCATGACATGAATGTGGCCCCGCTGGCCTGTTCGATCAACCCTTGGACTTGCCCTCAAGCGGGATCTGCCAGCTGTCGTCGATCATCTTGATCAAAGCGGAAAAGTCCTTGCCGCCACCGCCTCGGTCGACAAGGCGCTCGTAAAGCTCGGTCGCCTCGCCGCCCATCGGAGTGTAAGCGCCAGCCTCCTGCGCCGCTTCCATCGCCAGCCTCATGTCCTTGAGCATCAGCGCGGCCGCGAACCCGCCCTCGTAATCGCGGTCTGCAGGGGTTTCGGGCCCGACCCCTGGGACCGGGCAGTAAGAGGTCATCGACCAGCTTTGCCCCGACGCCTTCGACGAAATGTCGAAGAAGGTCTGCGGATCGAGCCCTAATTTCTGCGCGAGAACGAACGCTTCGCAAGTTGCCGCCATGGTCGCGCCGAGCAGCATGTTGTTGCAGATCTTCGCAGCTTGACCCGCACCCGCGCCGCCCGCGTGGATCACCGCCTTGCCCATCTGCTCGAGGATCGGGCGGGCGCGCTCGAACCCTTCGTCGCTGCCCCCGACCATGAAGGTCAGCGTCCCCCCCTCGGCGGCGGCGATCCCTCCCGAAACCGGCGCATCGACCATCGTGAAGCCGGCGAACCCCGCCTCGCCCTCGATCGCCCTGGCCGTGGCGACGTCGATCGTCGAGCAGTCGATCAGGATCGCTTCCCTGGGCGCGTTGAGCAGCACATTGGAGCGGTAAACTTCGGCGACATGTTTTCCCGCGGGAAGCATCGTGACCACTGCCTCGGTGCTGGCGACCGCCTGCTCGGCGTCCTCGGCGATGGTGCAACCGTTTGCCTCAGCGCGGGCAAGCGCGTCCTTGCTGAGGTCGAACGCAATCACCTCATGCCCCGCCTTGGCGAGGTTCGCGGCCATTCCCCCGCCCATGTTGCCAAGCCCGATGAATGCTACGCGTGCCATGCTGCGGCTCCCTATTTCCCGGTCCACTTGCCCGGGCGCTTTTCGACGAAGGCGGCCATGCCCTCCTTCTGGTCGTCGCTTCCGAACAGGCCGTGGAACAGCCGCCGTTCGAAGCGAATGCCCTGGTTCAACGGCATTTCGAACGCCGCATTGACCATTTCCTTGGTCGCGATGGCGGCGAGCGGCGCCATTGCCGCGATCGCCTGCGCGGTCTTGAGCGCTTCCTCGATCAGGTCGGCGGCGCGGACCACTTTCGCGACCAGCCCGGCGCGCTCGGCTTCCTCCGCGCCCATCATCCGTCCGGTCAGGCACATCTCCATCGCCTTGGCCTTGCCGACCGCAAGCGCGAGCCGTTGCGATCCGCCCATTCCGGGGGTCACGGCGAGCTTGATCTCGGGTTGGCCGAACTTTGCCGTGTCGGCGGCGATGATGAAGTCGGCCATCATCGCCACTTCGCAGCCGCCGCCAAGCGCGAACCCCGCGACCGCGGCGAACCACGGCTTGCGGGTCGCGGTGACCTGCTCCCACCCGGCGAAGAAGTTCGAGGAATACATCGAGGCGAAGCCCTGTTCCTGCATTTCCTTGATGTCGGCCCCCGCGGCGAACGCTTTTTCGGAGCCGGTGAGGACGAGGCAGCGCTGGCTATCGTCGGCGTCGTAGGCGGCGAAGGCGGCGATCAATTCGGTCAGCACGGTCGAGTTCAACGCATTGAGCGCCTGCGGACGGTTGAGCGTGACCAGCGTCACCGCGCCCTTTTGTTCGACCAGCAGGGTTTCGTAATCGCTCATGCTTCGGTCTCCGGGAATGGGGTCCAGCGCTCGCCCTCGGGAAGCGGTTCGAACATCGCGTCGACGACCGCGTCGGTGACCTGGTCGGGGCGCGGCGGGTGCCAGGCGGGCTGGTTGTCCTTGTCGATCAGTACCGAGCGCACGCCCTCGATGAAGTCGTGGGTGCGCACGACGCGGGTTGCGAGCGCATATTCCGCGGTCATTTCTTCGGCGAAGCTTGCCCGCGCGGCGCTTTCCTCGAGCAGCCGCAGCGAGACCTTGCATGACAGAGGGCTTTTCGAGCGGAGCGTGGCAAGCTCGCTGTTCGCCCAGTCGCCGCCGTCAGCCTCGAGCGCGGCGAAAATATCCTCGAGATCGTCAGCCGAGAACAGCTTTGCGATCGCGCTCTCGCTGGCGGCGATTCGCGGCAATGGCGAATGCACCGCCGCAGCGCCGAGCGCCCCTGCGAGGCGCGCGGGCGCAGCAACGATCCGCTCGATCAGACCGGGCAGGGCTTCTGCCGGGACATAATGAGTCGCGAGCCCGAGGTAGTGGCATTCGGCGCCGTCGAGCCGCGCGCCGGTCAGCGCCATGAACTGTCCGACCCGGCCGGGCAGCCGCGACAGATACCAGCCGCCGCCGACATCGGGAAACAGGCCGATCCCGGTTTCCGGCATGGCGAGGCGCGTGTTTTCGGTCGCGATGCGGTGGGTGCAGGGCAAGGCGATCCCGACCCCACCCCCCATCGTGATCCCGTCCATCACCGCGACGACCGGCTTGGGATAAGTGAACAGCAGATGGTTGAGGCGATATTCGGCGTGGAAAAAGGCGGCCGCCTCGCTCCCGTCGGCCGCGCCCGACCGCGCCAGCGTGACCACATCGCCGCCAGCGCAAAATCCGCGCCCTTCGGCATGGTCGATGACCACCGCCTCGACGCCGCCGTCGCCGCGCCACTCAAGCAAGGCAGCGCTGATCGCCTCGCACATGTCGCGAGTCAGCGCGTGGATCGCGCGCGGGCGGTTGAGGCGGATGCGGCCGAGGGCCTCGTCGCGCAGGATCAGGACGTCGTCGGTCATCGGCGCTCCCTTAAGCGAGGGCGGCGCGTTAAGCGAGGCCGGGCGTCCAGCCAGTGTCAGCGGCTGGCGAGCCACGCCTCGAGATCGCTGCTCCCGCCGATGATTTCGCCGTCGACCTCGACCAGCGGCGTGGTCGCGATGCCGTGCTCTTCTTTGAACCCCTCGACTTCCTCGCGGCTCGACAGGATCCGCTCGTCGATGGTGAAGCCGGCCTCCTCGAGCATCGCCTTGGCGCGGACGCCATAGGGGCATTCATGATCGGGCAGGACCATTCGGGTGAGTGTGGCGGTGTGGGCGTCGGGCAAGGCTGGTCTCCGCGAAGGCAATTGGATCAGCAGGCCAAGCGGTTTGCGAAGGCGGATGTTCCCCGGTGCGGCGTCCGCGCGACGACATGTCCGATATAGTGAATTCATTAAGAGCTCGTTGATCAACAATAGGTATATGAGGCAATTGTCGCGAGCAATGCGGCCGAAAGGGGAGGCATTTGTCATGATCGCCAAGCTACTCATCGCCAGCCTGCTAACCGGCACCTCTGCCGCCGGTGTCGGGCAGGAAGCCGCGCGCACCGCCGACGGCTCGACCAGCCAGTGGTCGTATATCCACCAGTGCACGCTCGCCGCGGTGAGCAATTTCGCGATCAACACCAAGGGCACCGGGGCTCATTCGGGGCGCGCAATTAGCGGCTCCGCGGTCTGGACCGGCCCGGTGAGCCCGAGCCGCATCGACCTGCAAGTGACCGGATCCCCCGGCGGAAGCCCGACGATCGGCGCCCATGCGATCAACACCAAGGGTACCGGAGCGGCGGGCCGCTCGATCAACGAGATCGGGATTTCGGTCAAGAGCAAGCGGATGAGCGGTGCACAGGGCAACCGCAGCCCGATCGGCGTCGCTTGCGTCAGCTCCCCAGTGAGCGGCGACGCGGCGGCGCAGAAGGCGTCGCTGGTCGATTTCCACTTCACAAGCCACCGTGACGAGAGCCTCGGCTGGTCGTGCAGCGTGTCGGGCAGCGAGGACCAGCCGATGTTCAGCGTAGGCCTGCTCGTGCCGACGATCCTCGGCCAGGCCGAGCGCGTGGTTTTCACCTCCAATGTGGCCACCGCCCACAGCGGGGTATCGATCGTCCCGCGCGGCGCTGCTCCACGTGGCAGCGAGAGTTTCGCCTGTTCGTCGAAGGAACCGCGCGGCGCGGGTTACGACCTCGTCATGATGAAGAAGGTCTAGCGAGCCTCAGGCCCGTCACGGCAGGCTGACAAAGCTGTCGAGCACGCGTTTGCGGCCGGCGTGCTCGAACTCGATCTCGAGCTTGTTTCCTTCGATGACGGCGATCGTGCCGTAGCCGAATTTGCCGTGGAACACGCGTTGGCCGATGCTTAGGTCGTCGCGGCCCTTGTTGCCCAGCGAGACGGCCGAGGCGCGGGATTCGGCGGGGGGACGATGGTCGTATAGACCCGTGCGTGTCCTCACGCCGCTGCGCTTCGCGGAGTCACCCTCTCCCGCTTGTGGCAGAGGGTTAAGCGCGCGCTGGAAGCCGGGGCCGCGGGTGCTGGTGCGCATCGCCTGGGCAGGACCGAGGTGCGCGAAGGGGTCGGCGTGTTCGCTCCATTGCGCGCGCCACAGGCTTTCGCCGCCGCTCATCGTGGTTTCGGCGTCGATGTGCTCGTCGGGCAGTTCGGCGATAAACCGGCTCGGGATGCTCGACGTCCACTGGCCGTAGATGCGGCGGTTGGCGGCGTGGAGGATGAACGCACTCGTGCGCGCTCGCGTGATCGCGACATAAGCGAGGCGCCGCTCTTCCTCGAGACTGGCGAGGCCGCCTTCATCCAGTGCGCGCTGCGACGGGAACACGCCTTCCTCCCAGCCGGCGAGGAACACCAACGGGAATTCCAGGCCCTTGGCGGCATGGATCGTCATGATGGTGACGCGTGGCTCGCCGCGCGCCGCATCATTGTCCATCACCAGGCTGACATGTTCGAGGAAGGCTCCGAGCGTTTCGTAATCCTCCATCGCGCGGGTCAGCTCGGTCAAATTTTCGAGCCGGCCGGCAGCTTCGGCGCTGCGTTCGGCTGCAAGGATCGCGGTGTAGCCGCTTTCGTCGAGCATCAGCCGGGCAAGTTCGGGGTGGGGCAGGGTCGCGGCCTGGCTGCGCCATTTGGCGATGTCGCCGACGAAGCGGCCGAGGCTGCGGCGGGCCTGCGGGGTGAGTTCGTCGCTGTCGAGCATTTGCGCGGCGGCGAGGAGCAGGGGCTGGCCCGTGGCGCGGGCGAAATTGTGGATCCGCGCGACCGCCTTGTCGCCGAGCCCGCGCTTGGGGACGTTGACGATTCGGTCGAAGGCGAGGTCGTCGGCAGGCTGGGCGATCAGGCGCAAATAGGCCAAGGCGTCGCGGATTTCGGCGCGTTCGTAGAAGCGGAAGCCACCGACGATCTGGTAGGCGAGGCCGATCGCGATGAAGCGTTCCTCGAACTCGCGGGTCTGGAATTGCGCGCGGACGAGGATCGCGGCGTCGTCGAGCGTTCCGCCGCCTCGGCTGTGGCCCTCGAGCTCCTCGCCGACGCGGCGCGCTTCTTCGGGGCCGTCCCACACTCCGATCACCCTGACCTTGTCGCCCTCGTCATGCGCCGTCCACAGCGTCTTGCCGAGGCGGCCCGAATTATGAGCGATCAGCCCGGTCGCGGCGCCGAGGATGTGCGGGGTCGAGCGGTAATTCTGTTCGAGCCGGATCACCGCCGCGCCGGGAAAGTCGACCTCGAACCGCAATATGTTGGCGACCTCGGCGCCGCGCCACGAATAGATCGACTGGTCGTCGTCGCCGACGCAACACAGGTTCCGGCGCGGCTCGGCGAGCAGGCGCAGCCATTCGTACTGCGATGAATTGGTGTCCTGATATTCGTCGACTAGGATGTAGCGGAAGCGGTCGCGGTAGCCTGTCAGCACGTCTGGGTGAGTTCGTAAGATAACCAGCATGTGGAGCAGGAGGTCGCCGAAGTCGCAGGCGTTGAGCGTCTTCAGCCGTGCCTGGTAGGCGGCGTAGAATTCCTGGCCGCGCCCGGCCGCATAGGCTTCGCGTTCAGCAGCGTCGAGTTGATCGGGGGTCAGGCCGCGGTTCTTCCAGCGGTCGATCAGCCCGGCAAGCTGGCGCGCGGGCCAGCGCTTCTCGTCGAGGTTGGCGGCGAGGATCAATTGCTTGAGCAGGCGCAGCTGGTCGTCGGTGTCGAGGATGGTGAAGTTCGATTGCAGCCCGACCAGCTCGGCATGGTCACGGAGCATTCGCGCCGCGACGCTGTGAAAGGTGCCGAGCCACGGTAATCCTTCGATCGCGCCGCCCGAGATGGCGGAGACCCGCTCCTTCATCTCGCGCGCGGCCTTGTTGGTGAAAGTCACCGCGAGGATCTGCGAGGGCCAGGCGCGGCGGGTGGCGATGATGTGCGCGAGGCGGGCGGTCAGCGCCGCGGTCTTGCCGGTGCCCGCGCCGGCGAGCATCAGCACCGGGCCTTCGGTAGTCAGCACCGCCTCGCGCTGCGGCGGGTTGAGGCCGCTCAGATAAGCGGGCGGAGCGGACCCTCCGGGGGTGGGTTCGATTCCGGTTGCCGGATCGGTGGCGGGGAGGTCTGAGTCGGGCACGGGCAGCAGGTAGGAGCGGGGGAACAGAAGGGCAACCGGCGAGATTCGACAGTTACACCCGATATCCCCGTTATCCACAGGCAAGAATCTGCTTTTTCCGCTTGGCGCGACTCGGATCGAGGGTCATAAGGAATGGGTGATCGGGACGGAAGTCCCAGCCTCCCCCGGACGGTCGGCAACGACGGAAAAGGGTAGGAAGGGACGGAAGGTCCGATCTCCACCGGCAGGCGATGAGGAGAGACTTCGGTCTCAATTCGGACCAGCCGGAAGAGGCGCCGGAAGAGCCATTCTTTCTTGCGCGATACGCGGTTCTCCTCGGAGGACAGTCGGCGCGAAAGGGGAATGGTCCAAGAAGGGCCGCGGAAGAAGAGGAACCCGTCTTCGGATTGGGATCCACTTTCGGAAGCGACGCCTGAGCTGGTGAGCCAGGATCGAGGAGCGGAAAGACCTTCGGGTCGGTCAAGCTGACGAACACCGGCAGATCCTTCGCTCGGCGCAGATGGGGGCTGGCAGCAATGCCGGCCCCCATTTCTATGTGCGCTGAAGGTTCGCGTGCGAGACTGTGCGCGGGGCTAGAGTTGGGGGCTAGTCCTCGTGCCAGCCCCAAGCGGCCCTTTGTCCCCGGTGCACGGGTCGTTCGCCGGCCTCGTTTTCCGGCGCTCGGGCGACAATGCTGGAACCGCCATTCCGCTTGGAGCATTTTTCGCCGGCGCGCGCATAACAGGCGGAGTGCCATCGCTCGCGAAGAGCGCGGCGACGCCCGGACTGGGTTTCCCGCGATTGTCCAGTTTCAACCAGCTGCTAATGTCCGCGAGCGACGGAGAGCGCGATTGCGCGAACGTCCCGAAGGGGAGGCCGTGGCCGTGGTGAGATTTTCGATGGCCGCTTTTCTCGACCCGCGCGGCTGCCTCGCATGGCTTGACAGTCAGTCTGGGCCTGCCCACCAAGATCGCCCGGCCTGGCTAGTCGGGACAAAGGGGCCGCCCAGAGGAGTTGATCATGACGCTGCCTGTTCCCACGCCCGTCGTGCTGGTGGTCGAGGACGAGATGGTGCTGCGGATGCGCGCCGTCGACATCGTCGAAGACGCCGGGTTCGTGCCGATCGAGGCGGTGAGCGCGGACGAGGCGATCAAGATCCTTGAATCGCGCGACGACATTGCGCTGCTGTTCACCGATATTCAGATGCCCGGCAGCATGGACGGGTTAGCGCTGGCACATGCGGTGCACACGCGCTGGCCGCATATAAAAATCATCCTGGTCTCGGGACAGATTGCGGTCACGGAGGCGGACAAGCCGAGCGATAGCCGGTTCTTCCCGAAACCGCTCGAAATCCAACAGATGGTCATGGAACTCCAGGAGATGGTTGGGACTGGTGCGCTCAAATTAATGCCGTCCCTTATTCCCGCCGACGATTCTCTGACCAAGGAAAATGAGGAGCTCCGCTATCTGCTCCAGCAAGCGGGAATCGATGCCAAAGCCCTGCTTTTGAAGACGGTGCTCAATACCGAGAAGCAGCAGCTGTCATCGACGAGAACCAGCCGTTCCAGGATGCCCTCACGACGGAAAACGACAGCCTCAAACTGGCGCTCGAACAGGCCGGCATCGATGCCAACGCGCTGCTCGTCCAGTCGGGTATCGACGCCGAAGAACGCGACGCGGCCGAAAAGCTGCAGCAGCTCATCCACGCCGAGTTGCACCATCGCATCAAGAACATGCTCGCGACGGTGAGCGCGATCACTCATCAAAGCCTACGCACGGCAACCAGCATGCCGCATGCAAGTTCGGCGATCGACGGGCGGTTTGCGGCGCTGGGCCGTGCTCACGACCTGCTTACCCGGGCGAGTTGGGAGAATGCCACGCTCGACATCACCATTCGCAATGCGGTCGAGCCGTTCGACCAGGGCGGCGGCCGCTTCATCATTTCCGGCGAGGACATCAGCATCACCTCGAGCTCGGTGATCGCATTGGCGATGACCCTCAACGAGCTGTGCACCAACACGACCAAGTTCGGGGCCTTGTCGCTTCCCGAGGGTCAGGTTCGGGTTTCCTGGTCGGTCGAAAACGGGCGTCTTGGCTTTGAATGGGCCGAGTCGGGCGGGCCGCTGGTCAGCGAGCCGACGCGCAAGAGTTTCGGGACGCGGATGATGACTTCGCTCGGCCAACAGCTCAAAGGCAAGGTGGACCTCGACTACAAGCCGAGCGGATTTGTCTTCTCGCTCGATGTTCCGCTCGAAGCCCTGATCACCAAGCCGAAGACCGGCGCAGCCGACAAAAGCGCCTAGCCGATCGGGCAGGATGCGGGCGGCGGGTTGACCGCCGCCCGCACCGCCAACGTCAGTCGGTGAGCCCTTGCGGGACCTTTCCGCCGTTGGCCGCAAGTTGGCGCATCACTTCGCGATGGAGCCAGATATTCATCTCCGCGCTGCCGTCCTTGGCGCCGGTGTAGCCGAGCTCGGTCGCGAGTTCCTTGCGGTTGTCGAGGCTCGAATCGAGACCGATCAGCTTCATCAGATCGACGATCGAGGTCCGCCAATTGAGGTCGGGATTACCCTTCTGCGCCGCCATCTGGGTCAGCGACGCCTCGACATCGATTTGGGTTCCTGCCTGCGCCTGGCCAGGCTGCTGGAAGGTCGTCGACGTCGCACTTCCGGCGGGCGCACCGCCGGCCATGCCCGCAGGAATCTGCGGGCGCGAGGCCGGGTCGGCGGCCTTGTTACCGAAAATGGCGTCCTTGATCTTGCCGAAAATGCTCATCTGGAAGTTCCCTGCGCTTCGAGGTTATGCTTGAGGTCGCGCATCTGGTCGTGGCCGCTGCGGACCGACCCGTACGCGGATTCGATCAGGCTGCGGCATTCGGGCGCGAGCCGGTCGTCGGCCAGCGCTGCTTCGTATTTGGCCTTGATATGATCCTCGCCGCGTTCGACTTCGTTGACGATCGCCTGGTCGTCCCGCGCAGTCACCGCCGCCTTGAGGTTGAGGAAGGCGCGATGCGCCCCGGCGAGCACGGTGCCGTCGTCCTCGGGATTGCCGCCCAGGCGGCGGACTTCGCCGCGAAGCTGCTCGGCGACCGACGAGCGCTCGCTGGCGCGCGCGGTGAACAGCTCGGCGAAGCGCGGGCTTTCGACCGCTTCGGCGGAAGATCGATAGCCATCGACGCTGTCGATGGTGGTGGCGATGAGGCTGTTGAGCGTGGAAATATCGTGACTGGTGTCGGTCATGGAGCAACTCCGGACGTTAACGGTGGGTGGGATGAGTGCTAAACGCGCGATGGCGCTCAAGGGTGCCGCGGGGTGAAGATATGAGGCGGACGGTTGCAGGCGGTCGTCGAGCGGCTTGCTTCGCACCCCCGCCTGTGGATAATCGCGTGATGATCAATCGCCCTACCGCGGCCGCGCTTGCGCTGTTCGCTTCATTGTCCAGTCCCGCCGCCGCCGCGCCCCCGCTTGCCCCGACAGCGAATTGGGTGGTCGATTTCGCACCCAGCCAGTGCACCGCGGCCCGAAGCTATGGGACCAAGGACAAGCCCCTCGCGCTGGTCCTCAAGCCCGCGGTGCTCGGCGACGTGATGACGCTGGCGATCATTCGCGACGGCGCTCACTCCGACGTGTCGCAGCATAATGCCTCGATCACGCTCGACCAGGGACCCCCGATCCCCGTCAGCATGCTGGCGTTCAGCCCCAAGGGCCAGAAGCGCCGCGTCGAGATGATCAACCTGTCGCTGGCATCCTTTGCTGCGGTGCGGCAGTCGGGCAGCCTGTCGATCGCCGGCCACGGAGTCGCGAGGCGAAACTTCTTGCTTTCGGAAATGGGTGCATTGGCAAAGGCCATGGATACGTGCCTCGCCGACCTCAAGCAGGTCTGGAACGTGGCCGACGACGCTCAGGCCGGGCTGAAGCAGGGGCCACGGTCAACGAGACCGTTGACGGCCTATTTCGATTCGGACGATTATCCGCAGGTGGCGTTGCGTTCCGATCAGTCGGGGCTGGTCGCCTTCGCATTGCTGATCGACGAGGTCGGGAAGATCGCCGATTGCACGGTGATCCAGACCAGCGGCGTTGCAACGCTCGACGCCCAGTCTTGCGCGATCATCAACGAGCGCGCGGCCTTCGTTCCCGCGGTCGGCGTCGACGGTAAGCCGGCGAAGAGCGCGATCGTGCAACGAATCCGCTGGGCACTTCCGTGATCGCCTTCACCCCGTGCAGCGGGAACGACTCCATCGCGATTACCAATCGAAAGCCCATTCGATGAAGCAGCGCTCGGCCTGGCTGGTACTTGCGGCACTGGTGGCCGGACTGGTGCTCGGCGCGCTCGCCGCAAATCTGGCCGATGGCTGGCGCGAACCCGCGGTCGAGGTGGCAGGCACGATCGGTGGGCTGTGGCTCGATGCGTTGAAGATGACGGTAGTGCCGCTGGTGGTCGCGCTGCTCGTCACCGGGATCGTCGCTGGGGCCGACCATGCCCGCGCGGGCGGTACGGCGCGGCGCGCGATCCTGTGGTTCGTCGGCTTGCTGACCGGATCGGCGATACTCGGCGCGCTCGTCACGCCGCTGTTGCTGGGCCTGTTCCCGCTGCCCGAGGCGGCCGCGGCTGCGCTCCGCGTCGGGCTGGCCTCGGTCGACGCGAGCGCCACGGAAGCGCCCGTGCCCGGCGCGGGCGCGCTGATCCGCAGCTTCGTCCCCGACAATGTCGTCGCCGCAGCCAGCGAAGGGCGGATCCTCGCGCTGGTCGTGTTCGCACTGCTGTTCGGCTTTGCGATCGCCAGCCTGCCCGAGGCCAAGCGGCGCTTGCTCGGCAGTTTCTTCGATGCGATCGGCGACGCCTTGCTGGTGATCATCGGCTGGGTGCTGTGGGTTGCCCCGCTGGGGGTGTTCGCGCTCGGTTTCGTGGTCGGCGCGGGGGCCGGCGCGGCGGCATTGGGCGCGGTTGCCCACTATATCGTAATCGTCTCGGCAGTCGGCCTGGTCGCCATCGCGATCGGCTATTTCGTCGCGCTGGGGGTGGCGCGCTGGTCGCCGCGCGATTTCGTCCGCGCGATGCTCCCACCACAGGCGGTGGCGGTGTCGACCCAGTCGAGCCTTGCTTCGCTGCCCGCGATGCTCGTGTCGGCCGAGGCGCTCGGGGTGCCCGAGCGGGTGCGCGATATCGTCCTGCCGATGGCGGTCGCTTTGTTCCGCGCGACCGGACCGGCGATGAACATGGCGGTTGCGGTCTACATCGCTCACTGGCTCGGGATCGAGCCGAGCGTTTCTCAGATCACCGCGGCGACCGCGGTCGCCGCGGTGATGAGTTATGGCGCGGTCAGCCTGCCCGGTCAGATCAGCTTCATCACCTCGATCGCGCCGATCTGCCTGGCGCTTGGGGTACCGATCGCCCCGCTCGCGCTGCTGGTCGCGGTCGAGACCATCCCCGACATCATCCGCACGCTGGGCAATGTCACGCTCGACGTCGCGGTGACCGGGGCCGTCGCGCGCGGCGAGAATGAGGACGTTGAGGTTTTGGATGGGAGTGCGGCCCCAGCCGGGCCGGGTCTTTGATCGAAGTGGCTAACTGACAAACGCGCGCGGGCTGGAGCGGCCTCCAACCAAAAATACTATCTCCCGGCGATCTGCCTGACCTGATCGGCGTAGAGCCGCCCGACCGGCTGTTCGCTGCCGTCGGCAAGCCGCGCGATCCAGCGGCCCGACGGATTGCGCGCGAAGCCGGTGATCGTATCGCGCCGGACGATCGCCGAGCGGTGGAGACGGACGAACAGCGCCGGGTCGAGCCCATCCTCGAGCGCGGCCATCGAATGGTGGATCAGCCAGCTTCGCTTGCCGACATGGAGCCGCATATAATCGCGTTCGGCCGAGACCCGGTCGATATCGCGCGCGGCGATGCGGACCAGCCCGCTCAGGTCGGACGCCCAGAATTCCTCGAGATAGGGTGTTTCGGGGATGGGGCGCGCGTCCCCTGAAGCTGCGCGCTGGTTGAGGAACGAGCGGGCGCGGTCGATCGCGCGCTCGAGCCGGGCCGCTTCGGCGGGCTTCATCAGATAGTCGACCGCCGCGACCTCGAAGGCGGCGACCGCGAACTGGTCGAATGCGGTAATGAATACCACCGCGGGCGACGACGGCAGCCGTGACAAAGCGCGCGCGACCTCGATCCCGTCGAGGCCCGGCATCGCGATGTCGAGCAGCACAAGGTCGGGCAGATGAAGCCCGGCCTGGCGAACCGCCTCGTCGCCGTCGTGCGCGGTCGCCGCGAGCGTCGCACCCTCGATCCGCTCGATCAGCATCGCCAGCCGGTTCGTGGCGAGCGGTTCGTCGTCGGCGATGAGGATGCGCAGCGGCGCGTCAGTCATCGCCGTCGATCGGCAAGGCGAGCGACACCTGGTACCCGCCCGCGATCGGGCCGAACCGGCAGTCGGCGCGATCGCCATAATGCGCCTCGAGCCGCTGGCAGACATTGGCGAGGCCCATTCCAATCCCCTCATGGGTCGGCGCCGCGGCCGGCACGGTGGCGCCCGCAGTGGCGAGCCGGTTGATGACGTCGATCTGCATTCGCCCGCCGTCGAGCCGCCGCGCGGAAATCGTCAGCAGCATCGGGTCGCGGGTCGCGGACACTCCATATTTGATTGCATTCTCGACCAGCGGCTGGAGCAGCAGCGCCGGGACAGGAGTCGCGCCGAGATCGTCGGGGACGTCGATCATGACTTGCAGCCGATCAGGGAAGCGGACCTTTTCGATTTCGAGATAGAGCTGCTGCAACCCGATTTCCTCCGCCAGGGTGACGTCGGCGGACGGATCGAGCGACAGACTGGTGCGGAAGAAGCGTGACAAGGCCATCAGCATTTCCTCGGCGCGGTCGGCGCGGCCGCCCATTACCAGCGACGACAGGCTGTTGAGGGTATTGAACAGGAAGTGCGGATTAACCTGGTAGCGAAGCGCGCGGATTTGCGCGGCGTGGGCCGCGGTTTCGGCCTCGGCGAGCCGGAGCTCGGTAGCGCGGGTTCGCTGCTGCTGGGTCATGGCGATGAAGATCGCGCTCCACGTCGCGAACAGGAAATACCAGGTGACCGTCCCGTCGGCGACCAGCCGCGGCAGATTGTCCCGGATGATCTGGTCGATCGGAAGATTAAGCTCCAGCTCGTCGCCATTGCCCTGGACGATGCGGATGTTGCTTCCCCGCTGGACGATCGCGACTCCCTCGCGGGTAGTGAAGCTCGAATTTTCCTTCGATGGCATCTGCGTTGCCAAAAGCAGCGACATGAAGGACAGGATTATCGCGGCTGGAAGCGCACTGACCGCCGCGACGATCGCCATCCGCCTGACGCTCGCTCCGCGCGCGAACAAGGAGAGCGCGACATAGATGAGGAGAGTCAGGGCTACGCCGAGAACCGCGTTGAGGGATCGCGCCCACATCGCCGAAGCGGCCTCCGGGCCGATCTGCGAGCGCAGCAGGACGGTGGACAGATAGAACAACCAGAAACAGGCGATCGAGCCGAGCGCGAGCCGCCAGTCGGCAAACATTGAGCGCCATTTTGAGCGGCCCGAGACCGGAGTGACGACACGATGTTCCATCGCCATTGTCTTGCGCCCGCAACCATTCGAGCACAATCGGGCGCGCCTGCTTTAGCAGAAGCCCGCCCACCCCCGGTCGAACAATCATGCCCGGAACCGGGCGCGCGCGCCGGTCGTTGGTCTAAGGCATCCTTCGAGGGGAAATTTTCATGGCCGAACCGACCAGCGCCGACGGCCCGTCTCAGGCTCAATCGCCGCCCGCCCAATCGCCGCCCGCCCAAACCCATCAGCGAGCGCCGGAACGCGAACTTGAGCTCAAGCTGAAGAAGAATCCCGACGACCAGGACGCCAAGGTCGACGTCGGCAGCGACGAATCGATGGATGCGTCCGATCCGGTCGCGGTTACCGCTCCGGGCGGCAATGAGCCCGCGCCGTCGTCGGGCTTTCCCGAGGGAAAATAGCGCCGCGGCGGTTCCGCGCACTAATAGCGTGCTCCGAAGGACACAGCCGAGGCATCATGTCGGCTGCGTTGCGCTTTTGTGTTGCGAGTGTGACTCACCTCTGATTCATTGATGAACGGGGGGTGGGCACATGGTTAAGCTATTTGAAACTAGCTCGGCCGCATGATCTCACCGGTACAAGAGGAGTCGGGATCATGACGACCAAGACCAGCCAGCCTGCCGGTGGCGCGCTGCTGATATCGGAGATGAAGGAGTTCGCGGGCTTTTCGAAGTCGACCCAGCGCTACCTTCGTCGCTCGCTCGATGTCGCCTTCGCTCGCTCCGATCCACAAAGCATCTGGGCGCGCGACGATGTCGAAGCCGCCTCGATCGGCGCCCAGGCCCGCTTCTACAAACAGCTCGACCATCTGCGGATGCAGATCCCCGACGACAGCGGGCTCGACATGATCGAACCGTTCCTCGGCATGCTGGTGACCTTGTCGGCGTTCGACCTCGGCCAAGACCGGCTGCCCAATTTCGCCGCCTACCGCTTCCTCTACGAGCGGCTGCTCGGCGCCGGGGTGCGGCCGTGGCTGCCCGCCGCGTTCTGCGCGGCGTCGGCGCTCCCGCACCTTCATCCCGAGCGGCGGCGCGGATTGCTCCAGTCGATCAGCGAAAGCGCTGCGACCGCGCCCGGCTGGTCGACCCGCGAACCGATCTTCTGGCCCGAGTGGGTCGAAAAGGTCGACGTCGCCGCTGCGGCATAAACGCCCGCTACGCGCGTAGCGACGGGTAGATTGCGGCGAGTTCGCTTAGGCTCCGTTCGGCATCGACGTGGTGGACGAATATCCCGCCGGCATCCTCCCATTGCGCGCGATGATCCTCGCGGTCATCGACCAGCACGTCGCCCTTTTCCATGTAGCGATATTTGTCGCGCGCCATGCAGGTGATGATCGGCACCCCGGGGAAATGCTCGGCCGCCCAGCGGACTTTTTGCGGCGCCGCCCAATTGCCGAGCGGAAGCCCGGTGAGGATCGTCGGGCGAAGCGGCTCGACCGCGTCGAACAGGGTCCGGGCATCGCTCAGTTCGGGCAGGGTCGCGTAGAAATCGCGGTCCCGCGCAAGCCGCTTCCAGAATTCGCGCTTCGAAAAGCGGCGTTCGAACTCGGCCGGGGACATGCCAAGCAGGCGCCGCGCGCCGGCATCGAAATCGGCGAGCACTCCATCGCAATCGAGGAACAGCTTCGCCATGCTCAGAAGCGCGCCGGATCGACGCGGATCGGAATTGGCTCATCGAAGCGGGTCCAGCCGCATTTCAACAAATCATTGCTTTCGCGGGCTCGGCGACCCTTCGCCTTGTCGAGCGACCAGGTGATGTGAAAAGTCGAACCGTCGGGACGCTCGGTGTTGCCGTCGATCGCGACGACCATCGCTTCGAGGCTGTCGCCATCATCGGCGCGGCCGACGATCGCGGCTTCGACCGGCTCGGGCAGCGGCCGGGCGGCGGCATCGCTGGCGAGCGTGACGTGCTCGGCGATGGCGTCGGCATAGAGCGGCGCAAAGCGCTCGAGCAATCGTTCGCGCTGCTGGCGATCGAGTTTCCAGCCGATAACGGTTCCGGGCTTGGCCATTTTGGCTTAATCGACCGTGCGGCGCCCGGTTCCCGACGCGAGCCGGCCGACCAGCTCGAGCGCGAATTCGCCGAGCGTATCGTCGCGCGCGCCGAGGATCGCGATCCGGTCGCCGGGCTGTGCTTCGGCAAGCAGCGCGGCGGCGATGGCCTCACGCTCGGGAAGATGCTCGGCATGGCCGCCCGCTGCTCGGACTTCTCCCGCGAGCCAGTCGGACCCGTGGGACTTGTCGACGGTGCCGCCCTGATAAACCGGGTCGGGAAGGAACAGCCGGTCGTCGGCGCGCATCCCGCTCACGAAGGTCCGCGCCAGTTCGTCGCCCATCGTGGCGAGCGGGCGGAAGCCGTGCGGCTGGAACATGATCAGCAGGCGCCCGGGCAAAGCGGTAAGCGTCGCGAGGGTGGCGGCGATCTTGTCGGGATTATGCCCGAAATCGTCGATCACGGTCACCCCGCCCGCGGTGCCGACGGTCTCCAGCCGGCGCTTGAGCCCGGCAAAGCGCGCCAGCGCGGCGACCGCCTCGCCCAGCGGCAGCCCGAGCGCCTGGACCGCGCCAAGCGCGGCGAGTGCGTTCTGGGCATTGTGACGGCCGGGAACAGCCAAGGTGACAAAATGCTTCTCGCCGGCGGTTTCGAGATCGAAGCGCAGCCCGTCGGAGGCAAGCTGAAGGTTGCGAGCGGCAAGTGCCGCTCCCGGCGCGTCGAAGCCGAACCCGATCAGTTGGCCCTCGGGCAGGCGGTCGGCGAGCTGGCGCGCTTCGGGATCGTCGAGGTTGATCACCGCGGTCCGCGCGGCGCCGAGGAAACCTCCGAACAGGCCGCGCAATTCCTCCATCGACTTGTGATCGAGGCTGATATTGCCGAGCACCGCGACGCTCGGGCGGTACAAAGCGATCGAGCCGTCGCTCTCGTCGACTTCGCTGACGAACAGTTCGGGATCGCCGACCAGCGCGGAAGCGAACGGGGTGCCGGGGGAGACGAAGTTGCGCATCACCGCGCCGTTCATCACGGTCGGCTGCCGGTGCATGGCGTGGAGCATCCAGCCGATCATCCCGGTCACGGTCGACTTGCCGCTGGTCCCGCCGACCGCGATGCTCGTGCGCGCCGCATTGAGCAGTTGCGCAAGCAGTTGCGGGCGGGTGAGATGCGCCAGGCCGAGTTGATTCGCGCGGACGACGTCGGGGATGCTCGGCTCGACCGCGGCCGAGGTGACGAGCGTGGTGCCGGGGCGCACTCCGCTGCCGTCCTGAGCGAACAAGCGGATGCCGAGGCTGCGCAGATAATCGAATTTCGAAGCCAGCCGCCCGGCATCGAGCGCGCGGTCGGAACCGCTGACGACGCCTCCGGTCGCACGAACGATCGCCGCAAGCGGAAGCATTCCGCTGCCGCCCACTCCGCAGAAATGAAACGCAGCCGGAGCAGGGGGATCGTCGGTCATTTTCGCTGCCCTATGCGGCGGCCGCGGCTTGTGCAAATCTGGCGAGCATGAAGATCGCCGTCGTCGCGCCGAGCTGTACGCTCAACCCGGATGCCGCCGCGGCGGTGGCGGAGATCGCGGCGGCGCGTGGGAACGTCGAGCTCGTCATCCATCCGCAATGCTTTGCAAGCAGCGGCCATTTCGCGGGGGCCGACATCCAGCGGCTGGCGGCACTGCGCGAGGCGATGGCCGACCCGTCGGTCGATGCCTTGTGGTTTGCGCGCGGCGGCTATGGCTCGAACCGCATCGCTCAAGCGGCGGTGAGCGATCTTCCCGACGCCGCGCGGACCAAGCATTACCTTGGCTATTCGGACGCCGGCTTCCTTCTTGCCGGGTTCGACCGCGCGGGCTTGCACGTCGCGCACGGGCCGATGGTGCAGGACATTTTGCGCGTCGGCGGGGAAGCAGCGATCAACCGAGCGCTCGACTGGCTGGTTGATCGATCGCCGGCCGCGCTCGAGCCCGGGCTGAAACCCGCGAAGCGCGCGCTTGCATTCAACCTGACGGTGCTGTCGAACCTGCTCGGGACTCCGCTCGAACCCGACTTCGACCAAGCCGAACTGCTGATCGAGGATGTCGCCGAGCATGAGTATCGAATCGATCGAGCGATGTTCCACATCACCTCCAGCGCCGCGGTGCGCCGCTGCAGCTCGATCCGGATCGGGCGGATGAGCGAAATCCCCCAGAACGACCCGCACTTCGGCAAGGATGCGGAGGCGATCGTGAGCGACTGGTGCGCGCGTTCGGGCATCGCTTTTGGCGGGCAGGCGGACATCGGCCACGATGCCGCCAACCGGGTCGTGCCGTTCGACCTCGCGCGCGATTGATCCTCCTTGTGCGTCCCCTCTTGCGTAGAGGGGAAAATCGCGCTCTACCCTGTGGTCGACACAACAGGAGGGACAATAATGGCCAAAGCAGCATCGACCGGAGCACCGCGCAAGGCAGGGGGCGGTCTCGCCCGTCCAGTCAAGCCGTCGCCCGAACTCGCCGCGATCGTCGGCAACGACCCGTTGCCGCGCAGCGAAGTGGTTTCGAAAATGTGGGATCACATCCGCAAGAACAATCTGCAGAACCCGCAGAACAAGCGCGAAATCCTTGCCGACGACAAGCTCAAGAAGGTGTTCGGCGTCGACAAGTGCACGATGTTCGAAATGAACAAGCATCTCTCGCGGCACCTGAGCTAGTCTCAGCCGCGATCGATCCGAAAGGGGCCCCCGGCAACCGCCGCGGGCCCCTTTTTCGTGGGCGCGGCGAGTCGGGGCTTGTTGTTGCAGCTTCGCTGAGTCGGCCCAGCCCGCGCCCCCACCCTGCCTCCCATGCAGAATATCCTAGATGGGAGGCCGGGTGGGGGCGCGGGCTGGCGCGGGCTTACCTGACGAAATCAGCTGCACCCGCGCCAGCCGGTTGCGCCGCGCGCCGCCTGGTCGAAGTGCAGATGGTTGGCGTGGGCGGCGTTATAGTCGGGCGAGAGCACGGTCGCGAACAGGTCGCACGCGCCGTCGCGAACCGCGCGCAGGAAAGTGGCGTCGGGGCCGGCGGCGTTCCAGTCGCGAAGCACGCTGATTTGGCGGCCGTCGGCGAGGCGAAAGCCGGCAATGTCGACCGCGTCGGCGGTGGCGTGCTCGCTCCACCCGCCATCGGCGCGGCCGTAAATCCGGCGGCACGAAAAGCTTCCGAAATGCTCGACGCTCGCGACTCGGGTGCCGAGCAGGCGCAGGGCAGCGGGCTGGACCGTCTCGCGCTCCCACAAAGCCAAGGCGGCGGCGACCGGGCAGGCGGTGACCAGCCCGGCGGGGGCGTAACGCCAGGCGGCGGGGTCGTCGGGGCGAAGCGCGATGCCGTCGTCATAGCCGCAGGCGGGGTCGGCGGCACGGCGCGAGGGGGCGGGGCGGTCGGCGTCGCCGATCGCGCCGAGCAAGGCCCGGCAGCGAGCGCCGTCGTCGCCCAGCGCCGCGAGCTTGCGGCCGGTGAACGGTCCGATCGGGTCGGCCAGGGACAGTTCGGTCCACGGGAAACGCTCGGGCTCCTCGCGCAACAGTCTTTGATATTCGCGCCAGCCGAACCAGCTGGCGATGACCAGCAAGACGAGGAACAGCCAGCCGCCCAAGCCGTGACGCTTACGCACGAAGCGCCGTCGTCAGCGGCTCGGCGGTGTTGGGATAGCCGCGATGTTCGGGGATACAGACGAAAGGCACCCCGCCGCGCTGCTCGACCCACGGGACGATCGTGTCGAGCGGGTGGCGCAAGGCGTCGGCGAGCGCTTCGTCGAAGCCGGCGTGAAGAGCGATTCGCTCGAGATTGCGCTTGGTCGGAAAGATCGCGCTCGCCTGGTCCAGTGCGATCCGATCGAGCAGGTCCGCGGCGCTGGCCCATTCGGCGGCCTCGCATTCACCCGGCTGGGGCAGCGGCCGCCACTCGCCGGGCAGGGCGCGGGCAAGAAAGAACATCGTGTCGAACCGCCGCGCCTGCTTGAACGCCGGCATCCACCGCGCGAACGGAGTCAGCGCGTCGAGGTCGAGCGTCAGTTGATGTTGCGAGAGCAAGGCCGCGAACGGGACTCCGTCGAGCAGCGCGCCTTGCAGCTGCGGACCGAGTGCTGGCGCGATTGCGCCGGCAAGCCCCGCCGCGACCGCGCTTTCCTCAAGCGTTTCGCGAATCGCGGTGATCTTGGCGGCCTCGCCGGGCTGGCCGAGCGCGTCGGCAAGCAGCCGATCGGCGGGATCGACCCGCCCGCCCGGGAACACGATCGCGCCACCGGCAAAGGCCATTGCCGCCGAGCGCTCGACGACGAGGATCTCGGGTGCCGGGCCGCTCGCTGGACGAATCACGATCAGGGTCGCGGCGGGAATCGGCGGGTCATCGCTCATCGGTTCGTCATAAGAGGTCGCGGCCAAAGAAAAAGGGCCGGCAGTCCCGAAGGAAGCCGACCCTTTCCTTTTCCCATGCCGCTAACGGCAAGGAGAAAAATTACATCGCGTTGACGGCCGCAGCGTTGCTGGTGTCGGCTTCGTCGATCGCTTCTTCCTTGCGATCGCCTTCGGTCTCAAGCGCGTCGGCCTGATTCTCGAGCGCAGCGGCTTCGCCCGGCATGGCGGCGTTGTCGGCCATCATCTCGAGGTTGTCGGCGGCGGCTTCATAATTGTCATTGACGTTGTCACCGAGGGCGTCGTCACCCTGCCCACCGCAAGCGGCAAGAGCGAGGGCAGCAGCGCCAACAATGGCGAAAGAAAGCTTCTTCATTATAAAAATCCCCTTTTATCAGTGCGGCGGCGTATTCGCCTTTTACTGCACAGATCGTTTCAACGCCGCCGAGTTCGTAACGGTTCCGCGACGGTCGCCGAAATGTCAATCGCCTTGCATCGAAACGCGCAAATCCCTATCTCGAACGGGCCGATGGCGCGCAAGCGCTCGCGGCTATGTCGGTAGAGTATCTGGCGGAATAGGCATTTCGGACCCGGGGGGCAGTACCCCGGCGCCTCCACCACCAGCGGCGAGCAAGTTTTTCGAGGAAAAGCGCCGTTGCTGATGGGGGCGAAACAGGATCGACGAGTGCAATAAAGCCCAGGTTGCCGATCGGTATGAGACCACCGCAAAGGCTCGTTCACACAAGTGCCAACGATAATGAGGCTCTTGCGATTGCCGCGTAACTAAGGGCCTAACGGTCTGAAGTTACTAGGACAAAAGCGCGGTCGGACCCCGCCGGGCAACAGAAGGGGAATCCAGCGGCCTCCAGGGGAGCCGGGCAACAGAATCCCCTGGACTGTTTTTTTGAAGGCCAAGGGCACCGGGCACCAGAAGCCCTCCACCTTATCTTTTGGCTGCCTTACAATGCTAACACGCATTGAATCCCGTGCGGCTCGCCCTACCTTTCCCCGACGCCATTGTTGCAGGGGGACTCCCATGACCGCACTACGCCGCTCGATTTTTTTCGCTCCGCTCGCCGCGCTCAGCCTCGCTGGCTGCGGATTGAACTCGGTTCCGACCGCCGAGGAGCAGGTCAACGCCAAATGGGCCAACGTCCAGAGCGAATATCAGCGCCGCAACGACCTCATCGGCAACCTCGTCGAGACGGTGAAAGGCTATGCAAAGCAGGAAAAGGACGTGCTCGTCGGAGTGACCGAGGCGCGCAGCCGCGCGACCTCGACCCAATTGAGCCCCGCCGACCTCAGCGACCCGGCCAAGGTCCGCGCTTACAATGAAGCGCAGAGCTCGGTCAGCAATTCACTGAACGTGCTTCGCGGGCCGGCGATCTTCGAGGCTTATCCCGAGCTCAAGTCGAACGAGAATTTCCTCACCCTGCAGAGCCAGATCGAGGGCACCGAAAATTCGATCCTGGTATCGCGCAACGACTATAACGAAGCGGTGCGCGCCTATAATACCCGGATCCGCACCTTCCCCGACGCGATCGGCGCCAAGGTCTTCTACGGCGCCAAGCCCAAGGTGCCGTTCGAGGCCGCGGCGGGATCGCAGAACGCGCCCAAGGTCGATTTCGGCACCGCAGGCTAATGATTCGATTGCTTGCTGGCCTGTGGCTGGCGGTGCTGGTCGCCGCCACGCCCGCGCTCGGCCAGACCTTCCCGAAATTGAGCGGGCGCGTGGTCGATGGGGCGAATTTGCTCGCGCCGGCGCAGGAGGCGGACCTCACCGCCAAGCTGGCCGCGCTCGAGACTCGAACCGGGCGGCAGTTCGTGGTCGCGACCTTGCCGAGCCTCGAGGGGCGGACGATCGAGGATTACGGCTATCGGCTCGGCCGCGCCTGGGCAATCGGCGACGAGGCTCGCGACGACGGCGTGATCCTGATCGTCGCGCCCAAGGAGCGCAAGGTGCGGATCGAGACCGGCTATGGCGCGCGCGTGTTCCTGACCGACGCGGTGTCGGGCGTGATCATCCGCAATTCGATCCTGCCCAAATTCAAGGCGGGCGATTATCCGGGCGGGATCGCGGCGGGGGCCGATGCGATCGTCACCACGCTCGAATTGCCACCGGCCGAGGCCGCGCGGCGTGCCAAGGAAATCGGTGCGGCCGAGGCGCGGCGCGGAAGCGAGCGCGGGGTCAATCCTTTCCCGGTGTTCCTGATCGTCATCGTGTTTTTCTTCATCATCTCGTCGATCGCGCGGCGCGCCGGCGGAAAACGCTTCCGCGGCGGCAAGCGGCGCGGGGGCGGCGGAGACAATCTCGGCATCATATTGTGGGGGCTCAGCGAGATCGCGCGCTCCTCGTCGCGCGGCGGTGGCGGCGGGTTTGGCGGGTTCGGCGGCGGGTTCGGCGGCGGCGGCGGCGGCGGCTTCGGCGGCGGCGGCGGGTCGTTCGGCGGCGGCGGCGCTTCGGGGGGTTGGTAATGCGCAAATTGAATGCCGAGGATCATGGCCTGGTCAGTAGGGCGATCGCCGCCGCGGAAGCGAAAAGCGACGGCGAGATCGTCGCGATCGCGGCGGAGGAGTCGGACGCCTACCACGATGTCGGGCTGCATTATGCGGTGCTCGTGCTGTTCCTCACACTCGCTTTTTTTGCGGCCTGCCCGACATGCCTCGAAGCGCTTCACGAGCAATTCAATGGCTGGTCGGCCGAGCCGGGCCTGCGTGAGCTGCTGACATTGTTGCTGCTGATGGCGCTCGCGAAGTTTCTCGCGGTGCTGTTCCTGTTGAAATGGCGTCCGCTGCGCCTGGCGCTGACCCCCGGAGCGACCAAGACCCGGCGGGTGCGGCGGCGCGCGATCCTATTATTCAAGGCGGGGGCCGAGCGCCGCACCGTCGGGCGCACCGGTATTTTGATCTATCTGTCGCTCGGCGAGCATCGCGCCGAGATCGTCGCCGACGAGGCGATCACCTCGGTGACCACGCCCGAGACGTGGGGCGAGGCGATGGCCGCGCTGCTGATCGAGGTCAAGGCGGGCCGCCCGGGCGAGGGTATTGCCGCCGCGGTGGCGCTGATCGGCGAAGTGCTGGCGACGCATTTCCCCAAGAGCGGCGAGGACACCAACGAGATTCCCGACAAGCTGATCGAGCTCTGAAGGCATGGTGGAACAAGTGATGTGGGCGGGGCGGTTCGTTACCGCGGTGCGCGATGGCCGATGGGAATATGTGCGCAGGTCGCGCGGCATCCGCGCGGTCGTGATCCTCGCCGAGACCGACGCCGGCGAAATCCTGCTGGTCGAACAGCCGCGGGTGCCGATCGGCGGGCCGTGCCTCGAACTTCCCGCGGGGCTGATCGGCGACGAAGCGGGCGGGGCGGACGACAGCGTCGAGGCCGCGGCAGTGCGCGAACTGGTCGAGGAAACCGGCTACCGGCCGGGCTCGGTCGAGCGCCTCGGCGACTATTATTCCTCGCCCGGAATGCTCAGCGAAAGCTTTACCCTGGTCCGTGCGACCGGGCTCGAACGAGTCGGGGAGGGCGGCGGGGTCGATGGCGAGGAGATCGTCGTCCACCATGTTGCGCGCGGCGAAGTGGCGCGGTTCATCGACGCGCGCCGCTCCGCGGGAATCGGGATCGACGCCAAGCTGCTGCTGCTCGGCGCTGCGTCTTTCGACCGGTGAGAAGCAGCCGATTGCCGCATCGTTCCAGCGGCTTGCGGTTGCGGGCGGTTCAGGCTGCTCGGGCTAACAGGCGGCAACTATCAAATCGCGGGAGTGACGAATGAAGTGGATTCTTTGGAGCGGCGTGGCCGCAATGGCGCTTGTCGGAAGCGCGACGGCGATGGCGGCAGGCTCGGCCGCGCAACCCTCGGCCAAGGCGAGCGCGGCTGTTCCGAACAACATCCTGCTCAAGGACTTCACCGGGCCGTATGACGGCGTTCCGCAGTGGGACCAGGTCCGGCCCGCGCAATTCGACGAGGCGTTCCAGTTCGCGATCGACGAACTTCGCCGCGAAGTCGCCGCGGTGGCCAATGCTCGCTCGGCCCCGACCTTTGCCAACACAATCGTTCCAATGGAACTCGCCGGCCGCCGGCTCGACCGCGTCGGCACTTATTTCGGGCTGATGACGAGCAATCTGACCACGCCCGAATATCAGGCGATCGAGAAGAAATGGGCGCCGAAGCTGTCCGCCGCCTATGACGAGATCAGCTTCAACCGGCCCTTGTTCAATCGCATCAAGGCGATCCATGCCGCGCGCGAGACGAGCGGTCTCGACGCCAAGCAGAAGCGGCTGATCACCCGCACCTACGAGGATTTTTTGCGCAGCGGTGCCGCGCTCGACGATGCCCAGAAGAAGCAACTCGGCGCGTACAATGAGCAATTGGCGACTTTGTTCGCGTCGTTCAGCGAGAAAGTGCTCGCCGACGAAAGCACCTATCTGACCGCGACCGACGCCGAGCTCGCCGGGGTCCCGGCCGACGTCAAAGCGGCTGCGGCGGCGGCTGCCAAGGCGCAGGGCAAGACCGGTTTCGCGATCAAGAACACGCGCTCGGCGGTTGATCCGATCCTGACCTTCGCCGACAATCGCGCGCTTCGCGAAAAAGTGTGGCGCGGGTTCGTCAATCGCGGCGACAATAAGGGCGCGAACGACACCAACGCCACCATCGCGCAGATCGTCAAGCTGCGCGCCGACCGCGCCAAACTGCTCGGCTACGGCAGCCATGCCGAGCGGCGGATGCAGGACACGATGGCCAAGACCCCGGCGAAAGCGATGGACCTGATGATGCGGGTGTGGCCCGCGGCCAAGGCGCGGGTCGCGGAGGAAGTGCGCGACATGCAGGCGCTTGCGGACAAGTCGGGCGCCAAACTGACGATCGAGCCGTGGGATTATCGCTATTACATGGAGAAGGTGCGCAAGCAGCGCTTCGACCTCAGCCAGGACGAGATCAAGCCGCATTTCGAACTGTCGAACATGATCGACGGCATGTTCTGGGCGGCGGGCGAGCTCTACGATCTCGATTTCAAGGAGAATACGGGCAAGGTGCCAGTGTTCCATCCCGACGTGCGCACGTTCGAAGTGCGCAATCGCAAGTCGGGCGACGTGATTGGCCTGTTCTACATGGACAATTATGCGCGCGAGGGGAAACGCTCGGGCGCGTGGGCGACCACGTACCGCAGCCGCGCCGGCCTGACCGGCGACAAGCTCGTGCTTGCGTCGAACAACAATAATTTCACCAAGCCGGGACCCGGCGAGCCGGTGCTGATCAGCCTCGACGACGCCGACACATTATTCCACGAATTCGGCCACGGGATCCATTCGCTGCTGTCGAACCCGACCTATCCGGGGCTTGCGGGGACCCCGCGCGACTTCGTCGAATATCCAAGCCAGGTGAACGAGAATTGGCTGCTGACCCGCGAAGTGCTCGACAAGTTCGCGCGCCACTACAAGACCAAGGCACCGATGCCCAAGGCGCTGATCGACAAGATCCAGGCCTCGAAGACCTTCAACCAGGGCTTCGCCACGGTCGAATATCTAAGCTCGGCGCTGGTCGACATGAAGCTTCACACTTTGCCCGACGGGGTGGTCGATGCCGACAAGATCGAGCGCGACACGCTGGCCGAGCTCGGCATGCCGAAACAGATCGTGATGCGGCACCGCCTGCCGCAGTTCAACCATCTGTTCTCGTCGGACAGCTATTCGGCCGGCTATTACAGCTATCTGTGGTCGGAGACGATGGACGCCGACACCTGGGCGGCATTCGAGGCCGCGGGCGTGTGGGACAAGGCGACCGCCGACCGCTTCCGCACGACCCTGCTCGAAACCGGCAATGAGACCGACCGCGCCGACGCCTATCGCGCGTTCCGCGGTCGCGATCCCGATGTCACGGCGCTGCTCAAGCGGCGGGGCTTCCCGGTGAATTGAGGGAGGAGTGTTGTGCTAAGCCCGCACCCGCGGGCCGGTGCAGCACTTGGCGAATCAAGACGCCGCGTCGGCCCGGTTCATTGCATCGAGCTTTTCGGCGAGACTGAGGGTGAAGCCGTGATCAAGGATCTGGCGAACCTCGGGGTGCGCATCGGCGTAAGCGCGCAGCACCTCGGCCTCGACGCTCCACAGTTTTGAATCCTTGCGCAGGCGGACGGTGCCGGTCGCGGGCTCGCCGCTGAACAGGGTCGCTTCGCCGACGAACGCGTGCGGGCCGCAGGTCCCGGCGGGGGATTCCTCGACGATCACTTCGGCGTCGCCTTCCGCGATCCAGTGGAGATGGCTGACCGGCTCGCCCTCGCGGGTCAATTCGTCGCCCGCGCTGGCGTCGATCCACAATCCCTGGTCGATCAGGTGGCGCGCCGTTGCCCGGTCCATCGGTGCGAACGGGCCCTTGCGCAGCGGCTGTTCGAACGCGGCGAAGCGCGCCTTGCGGCCGGCGAGAAGCCCGCGCCCGGCCTGCACCCCGCCGATCAGCGCGACCAGCAGCGGCAGGATCACCGCATAGGCACCATGCGCGGTGAAGCCATAGGCGGTGCCGATAATCCCGGCGATCGCGATCATCGCATCGCCGCCCCTCGCCGACCGCCACAGCAGCGAGACGAGCAAAGCGGCGAAGATCGCGAGGAACAGGAAGGTCACGCTCTCCAAGTCGCGATCAGCTTCCCGAAGGAGCGCTGAAGGTGTCGATCAGGACGTCCAACTGCGCATTGCAGTCGTTGCGGATGAAGCTTTGCGCCATCCCCTCAAGTCCCGATGGGACCGGGGCGACCATCTTGACCTGCAGGGTTGCGGGATCTCCGGCGCCCTTGATTGCGAACTTGTTTCCCTCCGCGACCGGCAAGTCGGCGGGCCAGCGTGCGATCGACTGGCCGACCTCGAAGTGAACCGTCGCCGATTTGCCGCTGGCGGCGTCGGTCAGCGTGACATGCGCTTCGCTTGCCGCCGACCCGCGATAGAGGCCGAGATCGCTCGGATTGGCGACGCACACGCTGCCCGAGCGCGAGACGTCGGCTTGCCATACGTTGCGCCCGCCGGTGGCGCCGCTCGGTTCGCCGCGAACCGCCTGGACCCGCGCTCGGCGCGAGCCGACCTGGCGGGTGATCGCCGCAAGCGAGGAGGCGCTGGCGCTCGACGATGCAGCCGAGGTGCTGAACTCGCCCGGCCCGCGAAGCGTGCGGGTGCCACGCGAATCGAGCAACACCAGCAGGTCGTTGGCGCGCAAGCGGATGGTCTGGGTATCGCCCAGCGCCTTGCCCGCCGGGAAAGTGGCCGCCGATGGCCCCGACGACCGGACGACCAGCACCGCGGCCCCGCTCGAGGCGGCGATCAGTGCGGTTCCGGCAAGCACAAGCGACATTCTCAAGGACATGTTCACGGTCATTTCTCCTTCAAGGCATAAGCACCGCCCGGGCCCGCCTCCCGAAGCCTGACCGTCAAGGCGGACAGGGCCGGGTCGTCGGGATTTGCCAGGCAAATCTGTTCAATTTCGTCAAGCGCGCTGCGGTCGCCGCTGTCGAAGCGCGACCACAGCACGCCAAGCCGCGCGCGCTGCTCGGCATCCATCGCCGGGGCGGGTTCCCATACGACAACCGGGGTTGCGCGGCCCGAGACGATGATCCGCCCCATCGGGCGAAGCACGTCGGCGGCGATCGCGCGGTCGCGGGCCTCGTCGCTGACCAGCGCCTTGGTCTTGAGATATTTGTTGGCGCCCTCGAGCCGCGACGCGCAATTCATCGCATCGCCGAGTGCGGTGTAGCTCAACCGCCCTTCGCCGCCGAAATTGCCGACGATCGCAAAGCCATGATGAAGCCCGACGCGGGTGCGCCCGAGCTTTTGCGCATCCTCATTGCCGTTGCGCGCGAAATCGGTGGTGAAATCGATCATCGCCAGCGCTGCGGCGAGCGCTCGATCGGCGTCGTCGGGGCGAGCGATCGGCGCTCCCCAGAAGGCGACCACGGCGTCGCCGACGAACTTGTCGATCGTCCCGCCATGCTTGAGGACGATATCGCTCATCCCGTCGAGATAGGCATTGAGAAGCGTCGCGACCCGCTCCGGCGGGAGCAGATGGCTAAGGCTGGTGAAGCCCTCGATGTCGGTGAACAAGGTGTAGAGCGCGCGCTTTTCGCCGGTCAGCGACAGCTTGGCGGGGTCGCGGATGATCTGCCTGGCAATGTCAGGCGGGAGGTATTTGCCGAGCGCGGACTGGGCGAAATTGCGCTGTTCGGAGCCCATTGCCCGAACCGTCATCCCGGTCGCCGCGAAGGCCAGCAGCCACCCCGCGATCCAGCCGAAGGCGGGCAGCCCATAAGTGTCCCAGCCGATCGATTCGAGCAGGAAAGGGGTGGCGAAATAAAAGCCGATCTGCCCGGCGATCGCCAGCCCGGTGACCCACGGGCGAACGTCGATCATCGCGGTGAACGCACCCGACACGACCACCAGGAACGCGAGCACCCACAGCAATTCGCCCGCCATCTGGCCCGGGAGGCGACGGTCGAGCAATTGCGCGATCATCGTCGCATTGTTCGCCAGGCCGGGGACGTCGGCGCCCGTGACCAGCGTCGCTGGAACAAAAAAGCGGTCCTGGTCGGGCAAGTCGCCACCGATCAGGACAAGCTTGCCGCGCACCTGGTCGGCAAGGAAGGCGGCGCTTGCCGGATCGGCGAACAAATCGATCGGAAGCGTCGCGAACACCGGCCGCTCAAGGTCGGCGGGCGCTCGATATTTGACGCTGCCGTCATAGGATCCCGCGCGCTCCAGTCCGGCCATCGCCATCGGCAGGAACGGCGGAAGGTTCGGATCGGCGGTCGGCCAGCTACGCAGGACATTGTCCGAATCGGCTTCGGTCCGGACCGAGGCGCGGCGAACCTGGCTGCCGGCGAGCCTGGCGTGCCATTGATCCATGAAGGCCTGCTGCCACACCTCGACATCGTTGGCGTTCGACGAATTGGTCGCATAAGCGAGCCACACCGGCGTCTTCATCGCGCGCATCGCGGCGATCAATGTCTCGTCCTCGGGCTGCGGCTGGTCGATCAATATATCGATCCCGATCGCCTTGGGACCAAGCGAGTCGATGCTGGTCAGCGCCTTGGCGAGGATCGTCCGGTCGAGCGGCGAGCGCTTGGCGGTCGCGGCGAGCGTCTCCTGCGTGTAGACGATCATCACGATCCGCTCGTCCTGGGCAATCGGATTGCGAAGCATCGCATAGAGCGCGCGCGTGTCGTACAGCGCCCGCTCGGCGTCGATCGCGATCGGGGGAACCCACACCGCCGCGCTTTCGGTCGATCGCGGCGCTTCGGGAAAGCCCCAGCTGAAGCGCGCCAGCAGGATCGCGAGGATCACGAACAGCGTCGTGACGATCATCCGCGCCTTTGGCACCTGCGCAAGGTCGTGGCGGAACGCGTCGATCGTCGCCCGACGCGATTCGCCGCCCGACTCCGCGACCGGCTCCCAATTGGGTGCCTTATCCACGGGTCATCCGGCCGGAGCCGGGCAAATAGCGAGACGAAACGCTTTCGACCCGCCTGAAGCTTTCGAGTACCGCATTTCCCACCACGCCCCTCGCTGGTCACGACAAAACAGGCCGCGACTCACTGTCCAGCTATTAAACGAGGGTAAATTCTTTTTGCCTCTGTGGCGAGTCTACTGGTCCAGCCTTGCGCGGCGCGACTGTCCCAAAGCGAGATCGGCGAGCGGTTCCAGTTGCGCGACCATTGCCGCGGCGTGGGCCGAGGAGGCGTTGCCGCGAGCGAGCCGACCCTTGATTCCGTGGATGATCGCGGCGAGGCGGAACATCACGAACACCGTCAAATAATCGACGTCGGGGAGCGTTTCGCGGCCGGTGCGGCGGCAATAGGCCGCGACATAATCCTTCTCCGCCGGAATGCCGAGCTTGGCCAGGTCGAGCCCGTCGAGACCGGTGAACAGCCCCGCGGGCATACGGTACATCAACAGATGATAGACGAAGTCGGCGACCGGATCGCCGATGGTCGACAATTCCCAGTCGAGCACCGCCGCGACGCGCGGCTCGGTCCCGGGCACTTCAGGCGCGAAGATCATGTTGTCGCAACGAAAGTCGCCGTGGACGACGCGCACTTCCCCGCGGTCGGGGGACAAATGCGCGCCGAGCCAGTCGACCAGCGCGTCCATCTGCGGCAGGCGGCCAGCGTCGCTGTCGGCGAGATATTGCTTCGACCAGCGCGCGACCTGGCGCTCGACGAACGCGGCCGGCTTGCCATAATCGGCGAGCCCGATTGCCGCGGGATCAATCATGTGGAGTTGCGCGATCGTGGCGTTCATCGCGTCGAAGTGAGCGGCGCGCGCCGCGGGGTCGAGGCCCGGGAAGCTTGCTTCCCAGACGATCCGCCCCTCGACCAGGTCCATCACGAAGAACGGCGTGCCGATGACGCTCGAATCTTCGCACAGGCCGTGGATTCGCGGGACCGGAAAGCCGGTCGGCCCAAGCGCGCCCATCACCCGTGCCTCGCGTTCGACCGCATGCGCGCCCGGGAGCAGGGCTCCAGGAGGCTTGCGCCGAAGCACGAACGCGGCCGACGGGGTGTCGAGGCGGTAGGTCGGGTTGGATTGCCCGCCCTTGAACTGGCTGACCCCGAGCGGTCCCTCGAACCCGGCGACGTTGGCGGCCATCCAGCGTTCGAGCGAGTCGACGTCGAAGCGCAGTTTGTCGCTGATCTCGCGCGTGCCGCTATTGGCCTGGGTCCGGTCCATAATGGGGAGCCTAGCCACGTCGCGGCGCGGCGCAAGGTGAACGAAGATGCGGAGCGCGCGTTGGGGGGTGATGGCGCGAATTCTTCATCTCTCCGACCTTCATTTCGGGGCGCATGATCCGCGGCTGGTCGCGGCGGTCGAGGCGCGGGTCGATGAGGCAAAGCCCGACCTGGTGGTCATTTCGGGCGACTTTACCCAGCGAGCGCGGACCGAGCAGTTCGAGGAAGCGTGCCAGTTCCTCACTCGCCTGCGCGATGCGGGGCATGAAGTGCTCGGCGTTCCGGGCAATCACGACGTCCCGTTGTACGACGTGCTTCGGAGGTTTCTGTCGCCGCTGACCCGCTATCGCCGGTTCATCGACGACGAATTGTGCCCGTTTCACGAACTCGCCGACGCGGCGGTGCTCGGGATCAACACCGCGCGCTCGCTGACCATCAAGGACGGGCGGATCAATGACGAGCAGGTCGCGCATATCCGCGACACATTCCTGCGAATGCGCGACGATCTGCCGCGCATCCTGGTCACGCATCATCCGCTGTTCGCCTTGCCCGTTGGCGACGGGCCCGAGCTCGGCAAGGCGATCGGGCGCCAAGACCTCGCGCTCGACGCGATCGCCGAGGCGGGGGTCGACCTGCTGCTCGCCGGGCACAACCACCGCGCGTCGAGCCACCACGCCCCCGATCTGGTCACCCGCGCCGGATCGGCGTTGGTCGTGCAGGCCGGGACCGCGACCTCGACCCGGCTGCGCGACGAGGAGCAGAGCTTCAATCTGATCGAGGTCGCCCCCGACGACGTCACCGTCACGGTGCAGGCGTGGGACGGATCGGGCTATGCCAGCCGCGACGCGCAACGCTATCGCCGCGAGGAGGGCCGCTGGAAGCTCGCGCCCGGAGTGACCGCGGGCGCGGGGGCGTCGAGCGCCGCGGTCGCCTGAACATGCTTGCCGAGCCGCAGTCCGTCCCGATAGGGGAAGCGCGCGAGGAGAGACGAGTGGCGATTGCCGGGTTTGACATGCCTAAATTCGTCGAGCGCGTGCTTGCCGAGGATCTGGGCGCGGGCGGCGACGTCACCAGCGCCGCGACGATCGACGCGGTCGCGCGGTTCACGGCGACGATGAACTGCCGCGAGCCGATCGTCGTCGCGGGGATGGAGCTTGCAATCGCTTTCTTCCGCGCGATGGACAGCGCGGTTGAAATCCACTGCTTGGTCGCGGATGGCGACAAGGCCGACGCCGGAACCGTGCTGCTGCGGCTCGACGGCAATGCGCGCGCGATGCTCGCCGCCGAGCGCTCGGCGCTCAACACGCTCCAGCATCTGTCGGGGATCGCGACGCTGACCCGCCGCTACGTCGACGCGATCGAAGGGACCGGAGCGACGCTGCTCGACACGCGCAAGACCATTCCCGGGCTTCGCGCGCTTGCCAAATATGCGGCGCGGATGGGCGGCGCCGACAATCACCGGATGCGGATGGATGACGGATTGCTGATCAAGGACAATCACGTCGCGGTGTGCGGCGGAGTGGCGGCGGCAGTGCGCTCGGCCAAGGCGGCCGCGAGCGGGCTCCCGGTGCAGGTCGAGGTCGACCGCATCGACCAGGTCGAGCCCGCGCTCGCCGCCGGCGCCGACCGGCTGCTGCTCGACAATATGAGCCCCGAGGGCCTTCGCGAAGCGGTCGCTTTGGTCGCCGGGCGGGTGCCGCTCGAAGCCTCGGGCGGGGTGCGGCTCGACTCGATCCGCGCGATTGCCGAGACCGGGGTGGACTTCATCTCGGTCGGGCGGATTACCCAATCGGCCCCCGCGGTCGACATCGGACTCGATTTTGTCCTTCAGGTTTGAGACATTTTTTGCGCGCCAAGGCGTGCCCGTGGGCTTATAGGGCCAAGACGAGCGACGGAGAGAGCATTGTTCAAAGGGTTGAAGCCGGTCCAATATGCCGGGCGCGAAGTGTGGCCGCTGGTCGAAGGCGGCAAGGGCGTTTCGGCGACCAACCACATGAGTTCGGGCGCCTGGGCCGCGGCCGGCGGGATCGGAACGGTCTCGGCGGTCAACGCCGACAGCTACGATCCCGAGGGGCGGATCATCCCGCAAGTTTATCAGTCGCTGACCCGCCGCGAGCGCCACGAGGAGCTGATCCACTACGGCATCGAGGGCGCGGTCGCACAGGTCGAGCGAGCGTACGAACTTGCCGGCGGCAAGGGCGCGATCAACATCAACGTGTTGTGGGAAATGGGCGGCGCCCAGCCGATCCTCCACGGCGTGCTCGAGCGCACGCGCGGCAAGGTGGCGGGGGTCACCTGCGGCGCGGGAATGCCCTATAAATTGTCCGAGATCGCGGCGTCCTACGGGGTCTTCTATTTGCCGATCATCAGCTCCGGCCGCGCCTTTCGCGCGCTGTGGAAGCGCGCTTATTCGAAGGTGCCGCAGTGGCTCGGCGCGGTGGTCTATGAGGATCCGTGGCTCGCCGGCGGACATAATGGGCTGAGCAATGCCGAGGATCCCCGCGCGCCGCAGGATCCCTATCCGCGCGTTGCCGAGCTTCGCGCCGTGATGCGCGAGGGCGGCATTTCCGACGAGGTTCCGATCGTCATGGCGGGCGGGGTGTGGCGGCTCGACGAATGGGACAATTGGATCGACAATCCCGAGCTTGGGAGCATCATGTTCCAGTTCGGAACGCGGCCGCTGCTGACCCAGGAAAGCCCGATCCCGCCGGGCTGGAAAGCACGGCTGATGACGCTCGAGGAAGGCGACATATTGCTCCACAAATTCTCGCCGACGGGCTTTTATTCCTCGGCGGTGCGGACCCCCTTCCTGCGCAATCTCGAAGCGCGCAGCGAGCGCCAGATCGCGTTCACCAAGGAACAGATCGGCGACCATGCGTTCGAACTCGACGTCGGCATCGGCACGCGCAAGAATTACTGGGTGACCAAGGGCGACCTTCAGCACGCGCGCGAATGGTATGGCGCGGGCTTCACCGAGGCGATCAAGACCCCCGACGACACGCTGATCTTCGTCACCCCGCCCGAGCAGAAGCAGATCCGCAAGGACCAGGCCGACTGCATGGGGTGCCTGTCGCAATGCGCCTTTTCGAGCTGGGCCGAAAATGAGAAGAATTCGACCGGGCGACTGGCCGATTCGCGCAGCTTCTGCATCCAGAAGACGTTGCAGGACATCGCCCACGGCGGCGATGTCGAAGACAATCTGATGTTCGCAGGACATTCGGCGTTCCGCTTCAAGTCCGACCCGTTCTACTCGAACGGCTTCGTCCCGAGCGTCAAGCAGCTCGTCGACCGGATCCTGACGGGGGCGTGATGCGCAAATCGATCGGCGCCGCGCTGCTGTGCCTTGCGACCGTGGCAAGCGCCCAGGACCGTGTTCCCCCTTATTGGGCGTCGATCGCGTCGGGCGAGGCGATGATGCGGACCGGGCCGGGGCGCAATTATCCGGGCATCTGGCTGTACAAGCGCCGCGACCTGCCGATCCGCGTCGTCCAGACCTATCCGAGCTGGCGAAAGATCGTCGATCCGTCGGGAGAGCAGGGCTGGATGCTGGTCACCCTGCTCAGCGACCGCCGCACCGCCTTGATCAAGCCCGGGCCTGCGCGCGACATTCGCACCGAGCCCAAGACCAGCGCCCCCATCCGCTATCGCGCCGAAGCAGGGGTGGTCGGCCGCATCGACCAATGCGACGGCAATTGGTGCCGGATCGAAATCGGCAAGCGCAAGGGCTTCATCGCGCAAGGCGATTTGTGGGGCATCGGCGACCGCGAGACGCTAGACTAATTCCACCGCCACCGCCGTCGCTTCGCCGCCGCCGATGCACAGGCTTGCGACTCCGCGCTTTAGGCCGCGGGTCTTGAGTGCGTTGACCAGCGTGACGAGGATTCGCGTTCCACTCGCGCCGATCGGGTGGCCCAAGGCCGTGGCTCCGCCGTTGACGTTGATCTTGTCGTGCGAAATGCCGAGGTCCTTCATCGCGAACATCGCGACGCAGGCGAAGGCTTCGTTGACCTCGAACAAATCGACCTCGCCGACCGACCAGCCCGCCTTGTCGAGCAATTTGTGGATCGCGCCGATTGGGGCAACGGTGAATTCCGACGGCTTTTGCGCATGGGCGGCAGTGGCGACGATCCGCGCGACCGCGGTGTAGCCCTTGGCGTCGGCGGTCGACTGGCGCGACAGGACCACGGCGGCGGCGCCATCGCTGATCGACGAGCTGGTCGCGGCGGTGATCGTGCCTTCCTTGGCGAAGGCGGGCTTCAGCGTCGGGATCTTGTCGGGCATTCCGCGCCCCGGCGCCTCGTCAGTGTCGACGATGGTGTCGCCCTTGCGGCCCTTGATCGTCACCGGGGCGATCTCCGTCGCGAAGGCGCCCGACTTGATCGCCTCCTGCGCGCGGCTCAGCGAGGCGATCGCGAAATCGTCCATGTCCTTGCGCGACAGTTGATATTCGTCGGCGGTGCATTGCGCGAAGCTGCCCATCGCGCGGCCTTCCTCATAGGCATCCTCGAGACCGTCGAGGAACATGTGATCGTAGGCGGTATCATGCCCGATCCGCGCCCCGCCGCGATGCTTCTTGAGCAGATAAGGCGCGTTGGTCATCGATTCCATTCCGCCAGCGACGATCAAATCGGCATTGCCGCAGGCGAGCGCCTCGGCCCCCATGATCACCGTCTGCATCCCCGATCCGCACACCTTGTTGACCGTGGTCGCCTGGACCGATTCGGGAAGCCCGGCCCGGATTGCGGCCTGCCGCGCGGGGGCCTGGCCGAGGCCCGCGGGAAGCACGCAGCCCATGTAGATGCGGTCGATATCGCCCCCCGACACGCCGGCGCGCTCGACCGCCGCCCGGACCGCGGTCGCGCCGAGGTGGGTCGCGCTGGCATCGGCAAGGCTGCCCTGCATCGACCCCATCGGGGTACGCGCGGTCGAAAGGATGACGATCGGGTCGGTGGCGGTCATGATTGGCTCCCTTGGGTCAGTGCGAGCGAAGCGAAGCACTCCAGCGTGGCGCGGCTGGATTGCCGCGTCGCTGCGCTCCTCGCAATGACGAAGACGTTGTGGCCCACATAGGCGTCCCGCGCGCCTTGTCCAAGCCTTGGCGGCGATGCTAGGCGCGACTTCCGACAGGAGAATTTGATGACCGAAGCCGCGCTCGATTTCGATCTTGGCGAGATGGCCGACACGATCCGCGACACCACGCGCCGCTTCGCCGCCGACAGGATCGCGCCGATCGCCGCCGAGATCGACGCCGCCGACTGCTTCCCGATCGAGCTGTGGCCGCAGATGGGCGAGCTTGGGCTCCACGGGATTACCGTCGAGGAGGAGTTCGGCGGGCTCGGGCTCGGCTATCTCGAGCACGTCGTCGCGCAGGAGGAGGTCGCGCGCGCCTCGGCCTCGGTCGGGCTAAGCTATGGCGCTCACTCGAACCTGTGCGTCAACCAGATCCGCCGCTGGGCCAATGACGAGCAGAAGCGCAAATATCTGCCCAAGCTGATCTCGGGCGAGCATGTCGGAGCGCTTGCGATGAGCGAGGCGGGGGCGGGCAGCGACGTCGTCTCGATGAAGCTGAAGGCCGAAAAGTCGGGCAACGGCTTTCGCCTCAACGGCACCAAATTCTGGATCACCAACGGCGAATATGCCGATGTGCTGGTGGTTTACGCCAGGACCGGCGGCGCCGACGACAAGCCGAGCCGGGGGATCACGACTTTCCTGATCGAAAAGGGGATGCAAGGGTTCTCGATCGGGCAGAAGATCGACAAGATGGGCATGCGCGGATCGCCGACCAGCGAGCTTGTCTTCGACGACTGCTTCGTCCCCGCGGAGCAGGTCATGGGCCCCGAGAATGGCGGAGTCGGGGTGCTGATGAGCGGGCTCGATTACGAGCGCACCGTGCTCGCCGGAATCCAGCTCGGGATCATGCAGGCATGCCTCGACGTGGTCGTTCCGTTTGTCCGCGAGCGCAAGCAATTCGGAGTCGCGATCGGCAGTTTCCAGCTGATGCAGGCCAAGATCGCCGACATGTATGTCGCGCTCAATTCGGCGCGCGCCTACGTCTATCAGGTCGCGCGGTCATGCGACGCCGGGCGCACTACCCGCTTCGACGCGGCCGGCGCCATCCTCCTCGCCAGCGAGAGCGCGGTGAAGGTCGCCAACGAAGCCGTGCAGGCATTGGGCGGGGCGGGCTACACCAAGGACTGGCCGGTCGAACGCTTCTACCGCGACGCCAAATTGCTCGACATCGGCGCGGGCACCAACGAGGTGCGCCGAATGCTGATCGGGCGGGAGTTGATCGGGGCATGAGCGGGAACCCAGATGCGTTGCCAGGCGGAGACGCCGGAGACGAGATCGACGTCAAAAAGCAATCGAAGCCGTCGGTTCGCAAACGGGCGGAAACGATCAAACCGTTTGTATGCAAAAACCTCATCGCTGTTCTCGAATGCCCGAGCGACATGTTTAATATCGGAACGGTTATCCGAAACGTGAATGCCTTGGGCGTAGAGAGAGTTTACGTCGTCGATCCTGCTCACGCGCTTTCAGATGATTGGCAGGAGCTGCGGGAGCGAACGAAGCTTTCCAAGCTATCTGTCTCGGCGGTGAAGTGGACGTTCGTCAAGCGCTTCGACAGTACCGACGAATGCTTCGATCACCTCGAAAAAAAGAACTTCAAATCCATAGTCACGTCGCCCCACGTGAAAGGGAAGGACAACGTTGTCGTCCACGAAGGCGATTACACCAAACACTCCAAGCTCGCCGTATGGTTTGGTAGCGAAGCGCGCGGGATCAGTGACCTTGCTGTCGAGCGAAGTGAAATGTGCGTCAGCATCCCGATGTACGGCTTTGTCGACAGCCTGAATATTGGCACCAGCACGGGTATCGTTTTGTACGAAGTCACCAAGCAACGGCGCGAGTACCAGAGCAAGTATCGACTTCGGGACAAACGGGAAAACGCGCCACACCGCTCCCAATAATTATCCCGGCTGAGCAAGAGGATGATTAGGTCAGTCCTAGCGCGGTCGCCAGTCGGCCGAGGGGATTTCCTCGTCGGGCGCGTGCTCGGAGACGATCTTGTGGAAGATGGCGGAAAGTTCG
>Ga0136633_1000257_pt1 | contig 40236 bp, 37 predicted proteins | sample AntDrymeUQ832206_2_FD_105494 | JGI IMG/M metagenome (GOLD analysis project Ga0136633, IMG submission 105494) | Polar desert sand microbial communities from Dry Valleys, Antarctica - metaG UQ83 (22.06) | ecosystem: Environmental > Terrestrial > Soil > Desert | place: Antarctica: Dry Valley... | reverse complement strand
TGGAAGTGCCCTTCTGGTGGGGTCCTGCACGGTCTCGAGAACCCGCAGTTTCCCTTGCCAGAAGGGCTTTTTCGCGAACCTACCGCCGCTCGGCCAGGCTGCTTACTGAAAGCGTCGGGCTAAGGCTCGGTGCGGGTCGCGACCGAGTGCAACGTAGGCTCGGCGGATGCCCGACAAGATCACTGCGGCGGCTGACGGCAGCCTGCACGTCCCCGACGACCCGATCATCCCGTTCATCCGGGGGGACGGCACGGGCGTCGACATCTGGCCCGCCACGCAACTCGTGCTCGACGCCGCTGTGGCCAAGCGGGGCAAGCGGATCGAGTGGCTCGAGGTGCTCGCCGGCCAGAAGGCGTTCGACGAGACCGGCTCGTGGCTGCCCGAGGAGACCGTCGCCTCCTTCCGGGAGCATGTCGTGGGGATCAAGGGGCCACTCACCACGCCGGTCGGCGGGGGGATCCGCAGCCTCAACGTCGCCCTGCGCCAGATACTCGACCTCTACGTCTGCCTGCGCCCGGTGCGGTGGTTCACGGGCGTGCCGTCGCCGGTGAAGCACCCGGAGAAGGTCGACATGGTGATCTTCCGCGAGAACACCGAGGACGTCTACGCCGGCATGGAGCTGGAGCAGGGGACGGCCGAGGTGAAGCGCCTCATCGAGTTCTGCACCAAGGAGTTCGGCTGGGACATCCGGGAGGACTCGGGCATCGGCATCAAGCCCATCTCGATCACCGGCTCGAAACGGCTCATTCGTGCCGCGCTCGAGTACGCGGTCAAGAAGGGCCGGAAGTCGGTGACGCTCGTGCACAAGGGGAACATCCAGAAGTTCACCGAGGGCGCCTTCCAGGCCTGGGGCTACGAGCTGGTGCGGGAGGAGTTCGCCGACGTCGCCGTGGGCTGGGACGACTGCGGCGGTAAGCCGGGCGACAGGATCCTGGTCAAGGACACCATCGCCGACATCTTCCTCCAGCAGGTGCTGACCCGTCCGGAGGAGTTCGACGTCATCGCCACCACCAACCTCAACGGCGACTACGCGTCCGACGCGCTCGCCGCCCAGGTGGGTGGGATCGGCATCGCCCCCGGCGCCAACATCAACTACGTCACCGGCCACGGCATCTTCGAGGCCACCCACGGCACCGCCCCCAAGTACGCCGGCCAGGACAAGGTCAACCCTGGTTCCCTCCTGCTGTCGGGCGTGCTCATGCTTGAGCACCTGGGCTGGGAGGAGGCGGCCGGCGACGTGATCCGGGCCCTGGAGGCCACCATCGCTGACCGCATCGTCACCTACGACTTCGCCCGCCTCACCGAGGGCGCCACCGAGGTCAAGACTTCGGAGTTCGCTGCAGCGATCGTGGAAAGGCTGTGATGCCGCCCCGAACTGGTGACGATCGACCACGCCCTGGCGTGGTGGATCGTCCCCAGTTGGAGGAGAGGCGGTGAAAATCTCCATCGCCGGCGCCGGCTTTTATGGGTCGACGCTGGCCCAGCGGGTGGCGGAGGCCGGCTACGCCGACGAGGTCGTGCTCACCGACATCGTCGAAGGGAAGCCGCAGGGCCTCGCCCTCGACCTCATGCAGAGCCGCCCACTGGTCGGTTTCGAGACCCGGATCACGGGCAGCAACGACTATGGGGCGACCGCAGGGTCGGACATTTGCGTCATCACTGCCGGCCTCCCCCGCAAGCCCGGGATGAGCCGGATGGACCTGCTCGAGGTCAACGCCAAGATCGTGGCCGACGTCACCCGTCGCCTGATCGCCGCTTCCCCGGACACTGTCTTGATCGTGGTGTCGAACCCGCTCGACGAGATGACGGCGCTGGCGGCGGCGGCGTCCGAGCTGCCGAAGGGCCGGGTCATGGGCCAGGCCGGGCTGCTCGACTCGGCCCGTTTCCGCCACTTCGTGGCCGAGCGGCTGGGCGTGCCAGCTGCGGTGGTCGAGGCCATCACCCTTGGGTCGCACGGCGAGACGATGGTTCCCGTGCCATCGCTCTCCCGGGTGGGCGGCAGGCCGCTGACCGAGGTGCTCGACCCGGCTGCGGTCGACGAGATCGTGCAGCGCACGCGCGACGGCGGGGCCGAGATCGTCGCCCTGCTGAAGACCGGCTCCGCCTACTTCGCCCCGGCGGCGGCGGCCGAGACCATGGTGCGGGCCGTGGCCGGGGACACCCACGACGTCCATCCGGTCAGCGCATGGGTCGACGGTCCGTACGGGATCGAGGGCGTGTTCGTCGGCGTGCCCGCCAGGCTCGGCCGGGAGGGGGTCGAGGAGGTCGTCGAGCTCGACCTCACTGCCGAAGAGCTGAGCGCGCTGCAGACGGCCGCCGCCGCCGTTCGAGGCAAGCAGGACGAGGCGGTCGGACTACTCGTCTGAGCGGCTATTCGTCTGAACGGCTCCGGGACCGCAGCATGACGATGAGCGGGGCCATCACGAACCCCAGGCAGGCGATAGGAACGAGGAGCATGGAGAACGTCCGGAGCCCGTTGGAGCCGGACATGATGCTCATGAAGAAGAGGCCGACGGCGCCGACCGCCAAGAGGACGGGCGTCATCACCAGCATGTCGGAAGGCCGGTGCTCGACCGGGGAGTAGGGGTCGTCGCTGAGGTCCTCGGGGTCGATGTCCTCGTCGTCGTCGACGAGGGGCCGCCACCCGGACTCAGGAGGGGGACTCGGACGGGCGGGAGCTTCCGGTTGGCCCAGGCCGGCGTCGTAGGAGCGGCGGCGGGCGGGGTCGCTGAGCACGGACCAGGCCCCGTTGATCGTCGCCATGACCGCCTGGTCGGCGTCGGGAGCCACATCGGGATGGTGGCGCAGCGCCAGGAGCCGGTACGCCCGCTGGATCTCGTCGGTGGTGGCGTCGGGGCCGACACCGAGGAGCTCGTAGTAGGTGGCCACCGTCAGTACGTGGTGATCCCGGGCACCCCCGCGAGGAGCCTGCCCACGTCGGCCAAGGCCTCCTGATGGTCCACGAGGGCGCTGACCGAGCCGCCGACCCGCAACCGTCCGGCGGCGAAGGCGGCGGCCGGGGTGAGTGAGCCCCTGGCGATGAGGACCGCCGTCTCGTAGTCCGACGTCAGGTCGACATCAGCCGGTCCGGGGCCCGGTGCGAACGTGACCCTCCCGTCCGCCACCTGGAGCGTGTACTCAACGTCGCCGTCGGGCCCGCCGGTAACGCGCTGATGGACGCTGAGCGTCGTCGCCGGCGATGCAGAGCCAGCCAGCGAGCTCAGATGGTCGAGCCATTCCCGGCTGAGGAATCTCACCTGGTCATTCTCACCCATTACCGTCGCCGGCGATGGAGGCTGACCGGATCGCGCCGGCCGACGAGCGCCGACACGTCCCGGGGCGGGGCCGCGACTGGGAGGAGTCGTGGTACCTGGACTTCGTGGCCTTCGACGGCCGCCTGGCCGGCTACGTGCGTCTCACCCTGCGGCCCCACGAGGGAACTGCCTGGTTCTGGGCCGGCATGGTCGGTGGCGGGCCCCCGCTGGTCACGGTGCGCGATCACGAGGTGCCGATGCCGTCGGGCGGAGGGCTGGAGGTGCGGGCGTCGGGTCTGTGGACGGAGCTGGTCTGCGAGACCCCGCTCGACCACTGGAGCGTCGGCCTGGAGGCCTTCGGTGTGGCGCTGGACGATCCGCTGGAGGCGTGGGGCCGGGAACGGGGCGATCCGTGGGCCCTGGGCCTCGACGTGGAGTGGGAAGGGGTGGAGGCGTGCCGGCCCTGGCCCGACGGCTACTGGCAGGGCTGCACGGTCCACGGCGACGTCCTGGTGGGCGCCGAGCGGTTCGCCCTGGACGGCGCCGGCACCCGGGTCCACCTCTGGGGCGAGCCGGGCCGGTCGGTCCCGGGCGGCTGGGCCGCCGGCCGGCTCGACGACGGGACGGTGTTCGCAGCGCGCGATCCCGGCGTCGACCTTGACGCCGAGGGCCGGATCCGCTCGGTGACCGTGGAGGGGATCACCGGCGCCGCCGTAGCCCACTCGCCGGTGCTGGTACCCGGCGCCGGCCGGCTGGCCCGGGCCGTGTGCCGGTACGAGGCCGACGGAGGCCGGTCTGGTCACGGCTGGGCGGAGTCGTTCCTACCCGACCCGTAGGCCGGAGGCGATGGACTCGAGCTCGGCGGGGGACACGCTCCCGGTGAGGTGGACGAACGAGTCGGCGCCAGGGCGGGTCAAGAAGGTGGGCCCGACGGACCGCAGCACGAGCTGGCCCGTGCCCAGGGCCCCGAGACCGGCCTCGCGACCGGGGCCGGCATCGGTGAGGTCGGGCTCGGCGGCCACCGGGCCCTGGCGGATGGTGACCACGTCAATCCCGCGGACGTAGACGTCGACGTGGCTCGGTCCCTTGCCGACGACGAGGTACCGGCCCCGGTGGGTCCAGCCGGGCGGGACCGCAGCCGGGGCCCAGTAACCGGGGGCAGGGGCGACGGTGCGGTCGACCTCGGTGACCACGGCGCCGCCCTGGTCGGTGCCAACCCGGGGCCCCTCGATGACGAAGATCGCCGGGTCGAGCGAAGCGTCGATCTCCATCGACGTCGCCGTCAGGCGCTGGGTCACCACGCCGCCGGCGATCGTCACCTCTTCCAGGATCAGCCCGGCCTCGTCGAGGCAGACGTCGACGTAGTCCGTGGCCGTGGGCGCGGTGATCTTGAGGCTCTGCAGCGGTGAGCCCGTGCGGTAGGTCTGGCACTGCCGCCCGAGCGCCCGGCGACGGTCGCCCTGTACGAACAGCTTTTGCTTGACGAGCTCGTCCATGGACGCCGCCACCCGCACGTCGCCCAGGGCCACGGTGGGGGCGTCGTCGGCGATCTGGGCCTTACCCGCCTCGGTGTAGTTGGCGTAGGTGCCGAAGGTCGACCGGCCCGAGAACTGCGCGGCGCCGCCGGGGGGCGCCCCCTCCCGGATCTCCACCCGCCCGTCGAAGGGACGCCGCACGGAGACCTCCTCGGTCGACTCGGTGACTTCGGTCCCCTGGTACGCCTCCACCCGGTAGACGGCGCGGTAGGAGGCGGGCGTGGCCGACATGGCCAGCGCGCCGGTGGCGCCGGGCACCCGCTCCGCCCGCAACTCCCTCGACGGGCCCTTCTCCTCCCGCAGGGCGAGGTACCCCACCGTGCCGGCGACCACCGCGAAGGCGGTGAAGGCCGCCCCGCCGATGAGCCGGCGTCGCCGTCTGGCGACCCGGCGGGCGGCTGCCGTCCTGGCTGTCGCCTGCTGCCGGCGCTTGTGCAGCGCATCCTGGCGACGCTCGTTGCGACTGGACGACATCGGGGAATGGTGCCAGCTATTCCTGTGATTCCGCCGGGAACCGCCTGTGAGGGCCCCGGCTAGGGGCTGTACGCCTCGAAAGGCACCGTCGACGTCGCCGCCAGGACGGCGGGCGAGGGCGGGCGGAACTCCACTGCGTCGCGCACCGCGTTCCACGCCGGCTCGTTGGCGGCCTGCCAGGACCAGAAGGAGACGCCAGCGGCCCCGTGGCTCTGAGCGAAGCGCATGAAACGGAACAGTTCCTCGGGCGGCGGGACGCCCTTGCGCCCACCCTCCGGCGACCCGTCGTAGGCCTGGCCCACCGGGTAGATGGGCAGCTTGTACTTGGAGAGGAACTGCAGGGCGCCGGCGACGTCGGTGTCGGGCTGGCGGTCGAGCCAGTAGATCATCGGGGCGATGGCGTCGTAGCCGGCCACGATCTCGTTGTAGGGGTGGGTCGGGCGCTCCTTCGACGGACGGGGCACGGTGACGATGAGGGTGTAGTCCGGGCCGACCACCTCGCGCAGGGCCGCCCCGTAGCGCCTGGCGTTGTCGGGCGTGAGGCGGGTGCCCTCGGCCGGGCTCTCGATGTCGGGGGAGAAGGCGTCGATTCGGTGGCCGCCCGGCGTCGTGTGGTTGATCATGGCCTTGGCCCGCTCGATGTCGGGGCCCATGGGGTCGAGCTTGGGGAAGTCCCAGCCGATCACCTTGATGCCGGCGGCGTGGGCTGCCGGCAGGAGCTTGTCGATGAAGGGGGCGACGTTGAAGCCGTCCCACGCCGAGCCCATCCGTACCCACAGGTGGGTGAGGCCGGCGGCCCGGGCCTTAGCGATGATGGCTGGGACGTTGCCGCCCTCGGTCTTGTCGGGCACGTAGATCCACATGCCCTTGCCGCTGGGCAGCCATTTGGTGGGGGAGGCGGGGGGCGCCAGCACCGTGGCCGGGGCGACGGTGGCGTGGATTTCGGCCGAGCCGGCGGGCAGGTGGACCATGGGTGCGGCGGGCGCCGGCCGATGAACCGGCAGCACGGCCGCGGCGTCGGCCTGGGTGACCGCCGGGGCGTTGTGGCTTGCGAACGCAGCGAAAAGGACCACCGCCGCCAATACTGCGAAGAGCAGCCGGTCGACGCTGACGTGGGGCTGGCGGGAAGGGAAGGGCATCGGCGTCTCGTGGGGTCGGTCGTGCCGCTGTCCGGGTCACAGTGCGTGCGCCCCGGGCCCCAGCCCGAAAAAAAATTCCTCCCTCTCGTTTCAAAAACTGCAGAAGAGGGAAGAATTGCGAATTCGGACCCAGTATACGACACCGTTTTGGGCGTCCGAACACGTACGCGCGTCAGTCGGAACCGGGGCGGACGATGGCCCGTTTGACCTCCTGGATGGCTTCGGTGACCTTGATGCCCCGAGGGCAGGCGTCGGTGCAGTTGAAGGCGGTGCGGCACTTCCACACCCCCGACGTGTCGTCGAGGATCTCGAGGCGCTCCTCGCCGGCCTCGTCCCGGGAGTCGAAGATGAACCGGTGGGCATTCACGATCGCGGCCGGGCCGACGTAGGTGTCGTTGGCCCAGTAGATCGGGCACGACGTGGTGCACGCCGCGCACAGGATGCATTTGGTCGTGTCGTCGAAGCGGGCCCGCTGCTCCGGCGACTGCAGGCGCTCGCCGTCGCCCGGGTCGGCGTCGTTGTGGAGCCACGGTTGCACGGAGCGGTACTGGGCGAAGAAGGCGTCCATGTCGACGACCAGGTCCTTCAGCACAGGGAGGCCCCGCAGCGGCTCGACGGTGATCCTGGAACCGACGTCCTGCACCAGCAGGACACACGCCAGCCGGTTGGAGCCGTTGATGACCATGGCGTCGGAGCCACACACCCCGTGGGCGCAGGAGCGGCGGAATGCCAGGCTGCCGTCCTGGTACCAGCGGACCTGGTGCAGGGCGTCGAGCACCCGGTCGGTCGGCTCGACGCTGACCCGGTACTCCTCCCAGTGGGGCTTGTCGTCCTTCTCGGGGTCGAACCGTTTGATGCGCAGATCTACTTCCACACTCAATACTTCCGCTCCATGGGGAGGTAGGGGCCGCCGACGACGGGCTTGTAGTCGAGGCGGATGCTGCCGTCGGGTAGCCGGTGGGCGAGGCTGTGGCGCATCCAGTTGGCGTCGTCCCGCAGGGGATGGTCGTCACGGAAGTGGCCGCCCCGGCTCTCGGTGCGGGCCAGGGCAGCGGCCACGAGCGCCTGGGCCACATCGAGGAGGTAGCCCAGCTCGAGCGCCTCGGACAACTCGTAGTTGAACCGCCGGCTCTGGTCGGTGACGGCGATGTCCCGGTACCGCTCCCGCAGGCGGTCGATGGTGGCCGAGACGGAGCGCAGGCTCTCGTCGGTGCGGAAGACCGAGGCGTTGAGCGTCATCTCGGCCTGGAGCTCGCCCCGGATGTCGGCCACCCGCTCGGTGCCGTGGTTACTGAGAAGCGCCTCGACTGTGGCTTTGACGGAGTCCTCGAAGCCGGCGGCCAGACCAGGCGCCTGCCGGCCCTGGACGAACTGCGCCATCGCCGCCCCGCCCCGTCGCCCGAAGACCACGATGTCGAGCAGGGAGTTGGTGCCCAGGCGGTTGGCGCCGTGGACCGACACACAGGCGCACTCGCCGGCGGCGTACAGGCCGGGGGCGACGGTGCCGCCGGCGTCGAGGATCACCTCGGCTGAGACGTTGGTGGGGATGCCGCCCATGGCGTAGTGGGCGGTGGGCTGGATGGGGATGAGGTCGGTCTTGGGCTCGATGCCCTGATAGGTGCGGACGAACTCGGCGATGTCGGGCAGCTTCTCGTCGATCTGCTCCGGCGGGAGATGGGTGAGGTCGAGGTAGAGGTGGTCCTTCTCGGGGCCGGCGCCCCGGCCCTCGCGGATCTCGGTGAGCATGGCCCGGCTGACCATGTCGCGAGGGGCCAGGTCCTTGACGGTGGGTGCGTAGCGCTCCATGAACCGCTCGCCGCCCTCGTTGCGGAGGATGCCACCCTCGCCTCGGGCCGCCTCCGAGAGGAGGATGCCCAATTTGTTGATGCCCGTGGGGTGGAACTGGAAGAACTCCATGTCCTCCAACGGCACCCCCCGGCGCCAGAGCAGTCCGGGGCCGTCGCCGGTGAGGGTGTGGGCATTGGACGACACCTTGAAGATTCGGCCGAACCCACCGGTGGCGAAGAGGGCGGCGGCGCACTCGAAGACGTGGAGGTCGCCGGTGGCCAGCTCGTGGGCCACCACGCCGGCCACGCCCAGGCGGGGGTCGCCGTCGACGAAGGCCACGTCGAGCACCTGGAACTCGTCGAAGAAGGCCACGCCCCGGGCCACGCACTGCTGGTAGAGCGTCTGCAGGATCATGTGGCCGGTGCGGTCGGCGGCGAAGCAGGCCCGCTTCACCGGGGCCTCGCCGTGGTTGCGGGTGTGACCGCCGAACCGCCGCTGGTCAATCTTGCCTTCAGGCGTGCGGTTGAACGGCAGGCCGAAGTGCTCGAGCTCGATGACGGCGTCGACCGCCTCCCGGCACATGATCTCGGCCGCAGGCTGGTCGACGAGGTAGTCGCCGCCCTTGACCGTGTCGAAGGCGTGCCACTCCCACGAGTCCTCCTCCACGTTGGCCAGGGCTGCGCACATCCCGCCCTGGGCCGCGCCCGTGTGAGAGCGGGTGGGGTAGAGCTTGGAGATCACCGCGGTCCGGCACCTGCCGGCGGTCTCGATGGCCGCCCGCAGCCCGGCGCCGCCGGCGCCGACGATCACCGCATCGAAGGTGTGCCGGTGGATCTCCACCCCGCCATCCTCTCAGGAACGCTTGAGTGGTCCCTGCAGGACCGCATCGAGCTCGAGGCGACCCTCGACGGGGTTGAGGGTGATGGTGTACTGGCCCTCACCGAACTGGAACCCCGCCGCCTGCGCGCGTGACGTCTGGTCCCGTATCTGCAGCTGGCCTGCGGCCGTGACCTTGCCCGGTCCCCGCAGCTCGAGACGGGCGGCCGGCGCCTTGATCACGACTCCGCCGGTCGCGGCGATGACGGTGCGGGCGTCGGCGGTGAAGTTGACGGCGTCCCGGGCGGTGGCCAGGCCGCCTACACCGACGGCCACCGAGGCGCCCACCCGGTACGTGCCCGGCTTGAGAGTCCGCGCCGCGCCGTCGACCGTCCAGGTGGCGGCACCCGTGCCGTCGACGTCGACCTTGGAACCACCGAGGTCGATCGCCCCCCCGGTCCCGGTGATGGGCAGCGGCGTCCCGCCGCCCCATGCGATGAACGTGCGCTTCCCGTCGACCAGAGCATTCTCGATGGTGGCCTTGCCGATCCCCCGTTCCACCGCCGTGAGGGTGAATGGGGCGGCGACGGTGGCCGGCGCGCCCTGGGCCCCCTCGGCTGTCAGCTTGGTGACGGTCCCCTTCACGAACACCTGCCCCGGGGCGGGCGCAGGCCCAAGGTCGACGGTGGTTGTCGTTGCGCCCTGCCCGCCCTTGAACCGGTCGAGGGCGGACGTGCGGTTCGCGGTGAGCTGGATGCCGACGGCGACCCCCACGACGGAGAGCACCAGTGCGACGAAGTAGGCGATGACCCGCTGCATTCAGCCAAGGGTACGGTGGGCGAGATGTCCAGGCCTGCGACCCTTGGCCAGCTTCGCGAATCGGGATGGCGTTCCGTCCCGGTCAAGGAGGAGGTACGGCGCAACGCCGCCGCCCGCATCGCCGCCGGCGAGCCGATCGTCTCGGGGGTGGTCGGCTACGACGACACTGTGCTGCCACAGCTCGAGAACGCGTTGCTGGCCGGTCACGACACGATTTTCCTCGGCGAGAGGGGCCAGGCGAAGACCAGGATCATCCGGTCGCTCACCGAGCTCCTCGACGAGTGGATGCCCATCGTCGCGGGGTCCGAGATCAACGACGACCCCTACACCCCGGTCTCCCGCCACGCCCGGGACCTCGTACGCGACCACGCCGAGGACACGCCCATCGAATGGGTGCACCGCTCGACCCGGTTCGGCGAGAAGCTGGCCACGCCCGACACCTCGATCGCCGACCTCATCGGCGAGGTCGACCCCATCAAGGTCGCCGAGGGCCGGTACCTGTCCGACGAGCTCACGATGCACTACGGCCTCGTTCCCCGCACCAACAGGGGCATCTTCGCCATCAACGAGCTGCCCGACCTGGCCGAGCGGATCCAGGTGGGTCTGCTCAACGTGCTCGAGGAGCGCGACATCCAGGTGCGGGGCTACAAGATCCGCCTTCCCCTGGATCTCATCCTGCTGGCATCGGCGAACCCGGAGGACTACACCAATCGAGGCCGGATCATCACGCCGCTGAAGGACCGGTTCGGGGCCCAGATCCGGACCCACTACCCCCTCGACACCGCACTGGAGCTGGCCGTCGTCCGCCAGGAGGCCCGCCCCGTCGACGGCGAGACCCTCGGCATACCCGGGCTGCGGGTAGAGGTGCCCGAGCACATGGCCGAGATCGTCGCCACCGTGAGCCACGAGGCTCGACGCAGCCCCCACGTGAACCAGCGTTCCGGCGTCTCGGTGCGGCTCACCATCGCCAACTACGAGACGATGGTGGCCAACGCCACCCGCCGGGCCCTGCGCCTCGGCGAGATGCTGGTCGTGCCCCGGGTGAGCGACCTCGACGCCCTTCCGGCGTCGACCGCGGGCAAGGTGGAGATCGAGACGCTCGACGAAGGCGACGACGGGGCGGTGCTGGAGCGCATCGTGAAGTCGGCGATCCTCCTCGTCTTCAGGCAGCGCTGCCCTATGGAGCGCTTCCGTGACGCCCTGAACGCCTTCGACGGTGGAACGATCGTCCACACCGGCGACGACGTGCCGTCGGCCGACTACATATCCGCCCTGGCCGGTCTGCCTGCGCTGCGGGACGCCGTGCTGCCCCTCGCCGGCAGCGAGGATCCTGCGGCGGTGGCCAGCGCGGTGGAACTGGTCCTCGAAGGCCTCCACCTGTCCCGCCGCCTGAACAAGGATGCCGCCGGCAGCCGGGCGACATACCGCGGGAGGGGCTGATGCCGTCTCGTTTCACCTACTCCAGGTGGGACGGGACCCAGACCGGCTTCGAGCTGACGGCGGAGGAGGTCCTAGCCCAGGCCACCGACGACCTCGTGTACCACGGCGACGTGAACGCCGCCCTGCGGCGGATGCTCCAGGATGGCCTGAAGGACCGGATGGGCGAGCGCATCGCCGGCATCCGCGAGCTGCTGGAGCGGCTGCGGGAGCGCCGTCGCCAGGAGTTGGCCAACCACGACCTCGGCGGCGTCTACGACGACATCGCCAACGAGCTGCGGGAGGTCGTCAGCCAGGAACGGGCCGAGATCGATTCCCTCGAAGAGGCGGCCCGGCAGTCCGGTGACCCCCGCCGGGAGGATGTGGTCAGCGCCGCCATGGCCGAGCGCCGTATGGAGCTCGACCTGCTACCACCCGACCTGGCCGGGCAGGTGCGGTCGCTGTCCGAGTACGACTTCGCCTCCGGCGAGGCCCGGCACCGGTTCGAGGAGCTGCTCGACAAGCTGCGCCAGGAGTTGTTGAAAGGCCAGTTCAACCAGCTGTCGGAGGCCATGGCCAACACCAGTCCCGAGCAGCTGGCCCGCACCAAGGACATGCTCGCCGCCCTCAACGGCATGCTCGACCAGCGGGCCCGCGGCGAGGAGCCCGACTTCGCCGGTTTCATGGAGTCCTACGGCGACTTCTTCCCCGACAACCCCCGGACCCTCGACGAGCTGCTCGAGCAGATGGCCCGCCAGATGGCCGCCATGCAGCAGTTCATGAACTCTTTGTCGCCCGAGCAGCAGAACCAGTTGCGGGCCCTTTCCGATCAGTTGCTCGACGACATGGACCTGCGCTGGCAGATGGAGCAGCTCGGCCAGCACCTGCGGGCCGCCCAGCCGCAGGCCGGATGGGGCGACAGCTGGCAGACCACCGGGTCGGGCCCCATGGGTTTCGGTGAGGCCACGGAGCTCATGGACCGGCTGGGCAACATCGATCAGCTCGAGAACCTGATGCGCTCGGCGGCCAACCCCGGCGCCCTGGCCGAGGCGGACATCGAGGTGGCGTCAGAATTGCTTGGATCTGATGGCGCGCGGAGCCTCGAGCGCCTGGCCGAGCTGACCCGCATGCTGCAGGAGGCCGGGCTGGTCGAGACCCGGGAGGGCCGGCTCGAGCTCACCCCCCGGGGTCTCCGGGCCGTGGGCCAGCGGGCGCTGTCCGACCTGTTCGCCCGGCTGTCCAAGGACCGTCTCGGCCGGCACCAGGCCGAGCAGGAGGGCCCGGGCCACGAGCGCACCTTCGACACCAAGCCGTATGAGTTCGGTGACCCCTTCCACCTCGACATCGAGCGCACGATCCGCAATGCTCTCGGCCGCACGGGCGGCGGCACGCCGGTGCACCTCGACCCCGAGGACTTCGCAGTGGAGCGCACCGAGGTTCTCACCCGCACGAGCACCGTCCTGCTCCTCGACCTGTCGCTGTCCATGCCGATACGAGACAACTTCCTCGCCGCCAAGAAGGTGGCCCTCGCACTGCACGCCCTGATCTCCAGCCGCTATCCCCGGGACTACCTGGGCATCGTCGGGTTCAGCCAGGTGGCCCGGCCGTTGCGCCCCGAGCAGCTGCCCGAGGTCTCCTGGGACTTCGTCATGGGCACGAACATGCAGCACGCCCTGCTTCTCGCCCGCCGGCAGCTGGCCCGGCAGTCGGGCACCAAGCAGATCGTGATGATCACCGACGGGGAGCCGACCGCCCACCTCGAGGCCGACGGCGGCGTGTTCGTCAGCTACCCGCCGGTCCGGGAGACGGTGCGGGCGACGCTGGCCGAGGTCGCCTGCTGCACCGCCGAGGGCATCCGCATCAACACCTTCATGCTCGACGCCACCGACCACCTGCAGGCGTTCGTCGAGCGTATGACCCGCATGAACAGGGGCCGGGCCTTCTTCACTACCCCCGAAACCCTCGGCAGTTACGTCCTCGTCGACTTCCTCGAGCACAAGCGGGCCCAGCGCTCCGCCTCAGGTCGCCGCCCGGCCTGACGGAGGACAACAGTCGGACAACAACACCGCCAACCGTCGCCCGAACGCCTCCTCGTGCCGTAGGAAGAGAGAGGAGCGTGCAATGCGGACGAGGCGACACCACGGAGTACGACAGCGCGGGCAGTCGCGCGGTCGCCACGCCCCCGCGAGTTGACCCGTCCCGGCCGTTTTCGGCGCCCGCCCGCCCGCGTAACCGCACCCGTCACGTGGATGCCCGATGCGGAACTGCAGGAGAGCGCCGACCGGCTGGCGGAGGCGCAGCGCCTCGCCCACGTCGGCAGCTGGACCGTCGACCTAGTGACCGGGAAGCGCACATGGTCCGACGAGCTGTACCGGTTGCTGGGGTACGAGCCCGGCGAGGTCGAGCCGGACCCCGAGCGGGTCTTCGAGCGATTTTACCCGGCTGACGCCGAGAGCATGTGGCCGCGGTTCCTGGCCGAGATGGCCCATCCCAACGGCTGGGCGGAGGAGTTCCGGATCGTGCTACCGGGCGGCGCCATACGCTGGCTGGCGGCGCGCACCGAGCCGGTCCTGGGGCGGACCGGAGTTGTCGTCAGCATCCACGGCACGGCGCAGGACGTCACCGAGCGCCGGCTGGCGCAGGAGCAGCTTCGCTTCCAGGCCAAGCTGCTCAACGCCGTGGGCGAGGCGATCATCGCCACCGATCTCGCCGGAGCAGTCGTGTACTGGGGCCCGGGCGCCGAGCGACTCTACGGGTGGCGGGCGCAGGAGGTGCACGGCCTCCGTATCCAGGACGTGATCCCAGTCGTGCCGAGGACGCACGACCGCAAAGAGGTACGAGCCCGTCTTGCACTGGGCAAGCCCTGGGCCGGCACGATGGAGCGCGGGCGGCGGGACGGCTCGACGTTCGTGGCCCATGTGTCGACCACTCCGGTGCACGACGACGCCGGCCGGCTGGTCGGCAACATCTCTGTCTGCTCCGACGTCAGCTCCGAGGACGAGGCCAACGCGGCGTTGGCGCGGGCGAGGGACCAGGCGCTGGCGGCCTCGCTGCTCAAGTCCCACTTTTTGGCCAACATGAGCCACGAGATCCGCACGCCGATGAACGGCGTGCTCGGCATGACGGACCTGCTGCTCGACACCAGCCTGGACGTCCACCAAAGGGAGTACGCCCTGGCCGTTCGGGGGTGCGGTGACGATCTCCTGGCCATCCTGAACGACATCCTCGATCTCTCCGAGATCGACGCCGGCCAGCTCGAGCTCGAGTCCGTCGACTTCGACGTCGCATCGGTCATCGAGGACGTGGCCGAGATGTTCGCCGGCCGGGCGCACGCCAAGGGCGTGGAGCTCGTGATTGCCATCGGCGCTGACGTGCCGGCGCAGGTGCGCGGGGACCCGGGACGCGTCCGTCAGATGCTTTCCAACCTGGTGGGGAACGCCGTCAAGTTCACCTCGGCCGGACTCGTCAGGGTGTCGGCCTGCGCTGACCAGACGGCAGAGGAGGCCGGCGCCCTCCGACTGCAGGTGGACGACACAGGCATCGGCATCGCACCGGCGATGGTGGCCCGGGTCTTCGAGCCCTTCTCGCAGGCCGACTCGTCGGCCACACGCGAGTACGGCGGAACCGGCCTCGGACTGGCCATCACCCGTCGACTGGTCGAGCTCATCGGCGGCCGGTGCGGCGTGGACAGCGAGCTCGGGGTGGGCAGCAGCTTCTGGTTCTCGCTGCCACTTCCCGGAGTTCCGGTCGGGCCCTCCGCTCCGCCCGTGGCGGACGTCGGCCTCCGGAGCGTAAGGGCCCTGGTGGTCGACGACAGTCCCGCCAGCCGGTTGGCCCTCGAGGACTACCTGCTCGGCTGGGGCATGGACGTGGCCCTCGCCGACTCCGGGGCCGCGGCCCTCCATGCGGCCCGGAGTGCGGCGGCTGAGGGGCGGTTCTTCCGGATCGCCCTCGTCGACATGCACATGCCCGCGATGAACGGCCTCGAGCTGGCAGCCGCCATGGCGGCCGACCCTGCCACGTCGCGCACGGCCACCGTCATCCTCGCCACGTCGGAGTTGTCGGGTGGGCCCCGCCTGGCCGGCGTTGCTGCGCAACTCATCAAGCCGGTGCGGCGCGACGTCCTCCGTCGTTGCGTGAGCGAGTTGGTTCTAGCGGGACGCGCCGTCCCGTCGACGCTCCTCGACGCTCCCCCTGCCGACGCCGGGCGGGTGCTGCTCGCCGAGGACAACCTGGTCAACCAGAAGGTCACCGGGGCCATGCTCAAGAGCGGGGGGTACCGCATCGACGTCGTCGCCAACGGCGTGGATGCGGTCGCCGCCGCAGAGGCGAATGACTACGACGTGGTGCTCATGGACTGCCACATGCCAAGGATGGACGGGCTTGAGGCGACGGCGGCGATCCGGGCCGCAGAGAGCGGTCGGCGGGTGCCGATCATCGCCCTGACCTCCGCCGGCAAGCAGGAGGACAAAGACTGCTGCCTGGCCGCCGGCATGGACGACCACCTGGCCAAGCCGGTGGCCAAGGCCCGCCTCCTGGCCACGGTCGCCCGTTGGGCGGCCGACCCGCTCGAGGTGCTGAAGGACCCCTGATGGCAGGAAACCACGACCGCGAAACATCGTTCCGGCGGGCCCTCGCCGCCGCCGTCGCCACGGTTGTCGGGGGTCTGGGCGTTCCTGATCGTGTTTGCAGCCACCCCGGCGGCGATGACCGGAGTCGACATCGTCCAGCTTGGCAGCGCAGTGGTCGCAGCGTGGGCCTGCGTCCGGGCGGCCCGCCGCAGCGGCCCGGACTCCCGGGGGTGGGCAGTGCTGGCTGCTGCAGCGCTGAGCTACGTGGCCGGGGTGTTGGGTCTGGGGGTTCTACGGGCTGACCCGTAACCAAGCGGTCCGGGAGGCGACCCATGGGCTCAGGGGCAGCTCCGACACCACCGGGGCCACCCTCGCGGCGCTGGAATGTGCCGCCGTGGAGGTGGCAGCGCGCACCGGCAGGGTCGGCGCCGAACGGCTGGAACGGTTTTCTTCCGGGCTCGAACGGGCCGCCACCGCCCTCCGGGCTCAGCCGACCTGAGCCAGTCGTCTGACGTAGAGTCCATGGGTCCGCTCGTCGAAAGCGACGAGCCTGACCACTTCCACCGACGTGGGAGCGGAACGAACCGTGTCGACGGCGATGGCGGACGCCGCCTCTGCCGGATAGCCGTAGACGCCGGTGGAGATGGCGGGGAAGGCGACGCTCCGGGCGCCCACTTCGTCGGCCACCTCGAGGCACCGCCTGTAGCACGAGGCCAGGAGCTCAGCCTCGCCGGCCGTGCCGGCCCGCCACACCGGACCGACTGTGTGGATCACCCAACGGGCGGACAGCCGGAACCCGGGCGTTGCCTTTACGTCGCCGGTGGGGCAGCCCCCCAGCGGCCGGCAGGCCTCGAGGAGCTCCGGTCCTGCGGCCCGGTGGATGGCGCCGTCGACGCCCCCGCCGCCCAGCAACGACGAATTGGCAGCGTTGACGATGGCGTCCACCGCCTCGGTGGTGATGTCCCCCCATACCGCTTCCAGACGCATGTGTCGCGGATGGTACCTGCCCGGTCTTGCGCTCAGGCCGGATTGGCGGCATGATCACATTGTTGTAATTACACCCGTGGCAGCTCCAGCAGCTCGATGTCGCTGGAGCAGCACATGCCGCACGACGAGCAGTTGAGGGGAGGCGGCCGATGATGGAGCAGAGGCGGGGACACCGTTTCGACATCGGGGACCGCACGTGGCAGGGCCAGGCCAACTGTCTGGGCGTGGACCCGGACCTGTTCTTCCCGGAGCGGGGGGCGTCCACCCGGGAGGCGAAGGGTGTGTGCCGCGGGTGCGTCGTGCGCGAGGAGTGCCTCGAGTACGCACTGGTCAACGGCGAGAAGTTCGGTATCTGGGGCGGGCTCAGCGAGCGGGAGCGCCGTCGCATCCGCCGCCAGCGCACCCTGGCTCGCGGCGCCGGCGGAGCGGCCTCCGCCTAGCGGGCGAGAGCACCGAGCCGGCCTGCCGGCCCCGCCGCAGCGCAGCGGAGGCCACCGCCGGCAGGCCACCAAGGCTCGGTGCGGGTCGCGACCAGCAACACAGGAGCGGGTCGCGACCAGCAAACACAGCTTCCCTGCCTTCCCGGCGGCGTCCGAGAGCGACCCACGACCGCTCTCGGACGCCGGCCTGGAGGGGCATCGACCTGAACGCACGAGCGTGGACAACAAGCTGACAACTCCCGGAGCCGGAGCGAAACCCCGGTCCATCGTCGGCCGATCACTGTGTCCATGGGCACGACGAACGAGCTGTCGCTGCTGGGCGGCCTTCTTCTCTGGGGAGGGGACGCCGTGCGCAAACGCGTCACGACACGCCTGCAGGTAGCGGGCTCACTCCGGCCGGAGTCCACCGATGAGCGCGCCGGCGCCAGCCTGCGCTCGGCCGTGTCCCGCCTGGAGGGCCCGGTCCGCAGCGCGGTAAACGAGACGGCGATGGACCTGGGCCTCGACGAGAGCGTCGTCGTCGACGCCGGAGCGCTGGCCCGGAGGCTGATCGACTCCAACGTCGCCTCACGCGATCAGGACGTCAGCGCCCGAGCCGTAGCGGCGCTCTCCGACGACCTGCTTCCGGGCTGGTGCGACGACTGGCCGGTCATCGCGACGGCGGACTGGCGCGTCACCGTACGGCGGGTCCCGCAGGGGCGAGACTCGTCGGCCGCGTCACATCTGCGTGACGTCCCGTGACGGGCAACCGGCCACCATGGGTGACGTCGGTATCGGGTAGGCAACGTTGAGCGTTTCATGGCCAAACTGGAAGCTGGCCCGGCCAACGCCGCGGGGCGAGGACGGCTTCAGCGTGGTGGAGCTGCTCGTCGCCATGTCGCTGTTCGGTGTGGTGCTGACTGCGGTGACCGGGGTCTTCATCTCCTCGGCCCGCTCGGTCGGCGACCAGCGCCTGCGCACGGCGGCGACCCGCCTGGCGAGTGACCACCTCGAGACGCTCCGCGGATTGCCCTTCGCCGAGCTGGACACGCCGGCCATCCTCGCGCCGAAGTCGGTCCCCCTCTACGGGACGACGTTCACCGTCGGCACGGACGTCCGGCTCATCACGGCGGCAACCGCAGGGATCCCGCCCGCCAACACCGCCGAGGAGGTCAAGGAGATCACAGCCACCGTCACCTGGACGGCGCCGGGGGGCGGCGTCCGCACCGCCTCTTTCACCACGGCGGTGGCCGCCGACCCCCGGGCGTCGGTGGAACTTCAGGCCATCGGCTCGATCACCATGTTCCCCAGTCCGGCGACCGTCGGCGCCGATGGCCGGCCACTGCAGGACATCGAGATCACCGTGCCGATGGGGGGGTTCTCGATCGGAACCCTGGTGCACCTGTCCTGGACGAACAAGGACGGCACGGCCGGCGCCAAGACCCTGACCAGTACCACGGGGCTTAACTGGCGGGGCACGATCGCCAAGGAGCAGGTCCTCGGCGATCTGGCCCGCGGCGCGATGACCTTCACCGTGTCAGCCGGTTCGCTGAGTGCCATCTACAGCCTCTCCCTGGAGGGGGTTGTCGCCGACCCGCCGGTCATCACGGGGGCGACGATCGATCGCACTCCCATCATGGTGGCGAGGGCGACGGGCACGAAGACCTGCGCATCGTCGAACCAGTGCCAGAACACGACCGATGTGGTCTTCTTCGTGATCACCACCGGACTCGATCAGTCCAAGGATTCCGTCATCCTCCAGTTCCAGCTTCACGACAGCACCTACGTGGAGCTGCCACTGGCCCCGGTCAGTGGGGAGAGCGGCCACTGGCGGCTCACGGTGCGTCAGAGCAGCACCAAATTCCAGTCTGGCGTCAACCGGGCGTTCCGATTCACCGCCATCCGCACCGCCGACTCCACGGCGACGCCTCCTGTCTCCGACGCCAGTGCCGGCTTCACCGTGCTCCGCACCGTGTCGGTGACCCCGTGAGAAGACCGGACGGCCGGCTCAAGGGGGAGGACGGGTTCACGCTCGTGGAGCTCCTGGTGGCCATGGCCATCTCGCTCGTCCTGCTGGCGTTCGTCACCGGCTCAGTGGTGAGCGCCCTCCGGGCCCAGCGCCGGCAGACGGCGCAGGTGGCCTCCCTCAACGCCGCCAAGCTCGCGTTCGAACGGGTGACCCGCGACATCCGCGGCGCCGATCCGCTTCAGGAGGCGGCGCCGGACCGCATCAGTCTCGACATCCGTCTGGAGGACGCCACCGTCCGCACCGTGACCTACGAGCGCGTGGCCGCCGCCGACAGCCTGGTCGCGACGGAGGCTGCGACCGGCGCCCGTACCCTGGTGGGCAACCTCGTTCCCGGCGAGCCGCTGTTCCTCTTCCATCTCGCCGACGGTTCGACGGCGACCGGCTCGTCGGCACTCGACCTGCGCTCGGTTCTGTCCATCACCGTGCGGCTGCAGGTGGAGCCCAAGGGCGGAGGCCGTGTTGTTGACCTGACGAACCGTGTCCTGTTACGGAACGCACGCAGATGAGGGCGCGCCCGGTCCGGGCCGAGCGCGGCAGCCTGCCGGTGGTGATGATGGCCATCCTCATCGTGGGGAGCCTGGTCACCGTTCTGATCGGCACCATCGTCGTCGGCCAGGGTCAGACCCGGTTCGACCAAGGCTTCGAGCAGTCGCTGTCGATCGCCGAGATCGGGCTGGAGCGCATGGTGTACCAGGTCACGTCACGGGAGGAAACGGCTACCTTTTCCATTTCGGAGACCACGGTGGCAGGTGGTCGGTACAGCGGAGCGGCCGTCCGGACGGATCGGACATGGAGGCTCACCGCCACCGGCGTCGTCGACCGGCCCTGCCCCGCCACCGGGTCGAGCACCACGACGCCGTGCAGGTCCGATCGCACCCTGACGTTGACGATCGATATCAAGTCCCTGTTCGACGTCGCCGCCTACGGTCGCACCCAGGTGGACCTGCGGGGCAGCAACACCGCCGACTCCTACCGGTCGGGCACGCTGAGCGCGCTCGGCGTGTTCGCCGAGCTGACCTCAGGGGCGAACATCTGCCGTGGCGCCGTTCCGGCCGACCCCTTCAGCCAGGCAGACAGCGGGAGCACCCGGATGTGCACGCCGACCGGAAAGGGTGTGGTGGCCACAAATGGCGAGCTTTTTCTCCGGGGTGGGGTGATCGACGAGGTCGATCGCGCCGAGATCCACTTCGCACGCGAGATCGTCGCCGACCCGTTGCCCGGCGCCACCGGTGTCTGCACCGGCGTCAGCGCGACGTGCGCCAGCCCCAAGCTGGCGTACTTCGAGGAGCCCATCGCCACCGAGCCCGATCCGGTGCTTCCGCCGCCGGGCAACCTCGGCTCATTCCCAGGTACGCCCGGTACCTGTCCCGGGGCGCCCGTCGGCACCACCGCATGCCTTCCTCCGGGGACCCAGATCCACACCAACATGACCCTCGACAGCAAGACCTTCATCCAGGGCACGCCCCAGAACCCAACCATCGTCTATCTCACCGGCACTCTCACCATTCCCAATGGCGAGGTGGTGAACTTCCGCCAGAACGGCCTCGGGAACTGGGTCCCGAAGCCGGCGCCGGGACTGCTCATCTTCTCCGCCGGCATCGGCCCCGCGTTGCGCTTCGGCAACCACGCCTCGTTCTCCGGAGCCGTCTATGCGCCGCGGGCCACCTTCGCCGGCGGCGCGGCCGGCAATATCTACGGGTCGATCGTGACCGGCAGCATCAGCACCCAGGGCGGCTGGAACTTCCACTACGACGAGGCGCTTGGCGACGTCGACACCGAAGCGCGATTCCTGGTCAGCGGCTGGGCGGAGCGCTGAGGGCACTAGCCCACGCCGGCGGCCCGCACCGCAATACGGAAGTCATGAGGGCTGGTGGCATTGTCCATGGCGTCCTTCAGGGTGACCACGCCGTCTTTGTGAAGCTGGAGGAGGTGCTGGTCGAACGTCTGCATGCCGTAGTAGTCGCCTTCGGCGATGGCGTCGACGATGCCGCCGGTCTGCGCGGGGTCGAGCAGGAGCTCCTGGATGCGGCTGGTCACCACCATGACCTCGAGCGCGGCGACGCGCCCGCCGCCGGCCCGGGGCACGAGCCGCTGGCACACGATCCCCTGCAGCGAGCTGGCCAGTGAGAGGCGGGCCTGGCCCTGCTGGTACGGCGGGAACAGGTCGATGATCCGGGTGACCGTGTCCTTCGCGCTCGTGGTGTGCAGGGTGGAGATGACCAGGTGGCCCGTGGCCGCAGCCTGGAGGGCGGCGCCGGTGGTCTCGAGGTCCCGCATCTCACCGACGAAGATGACGTCCGGGTCCTGCCGGGCGGCGGAGCGCAGGGCGGTGGCGAAGGAGCCGGTGTCCGAGCCGATCTCGCGCTGGTCGACGAGAGCCAGGTTGTCGCCGTGGATGATCTCGATCGGGTCCTCGACGGTGACGATGTGGCAGCGCCGGGTGGCGTTGATGTGCCCGATCATGGCCGCCGTGGTCGTGGTTTTGCCCGATCCCGTGGGGCCCGTGACAAGCACGAGGCCACGGTGCTCCTCGGCCAGCTTGCGGGCCGAGGCGGGGAGGCCCAGCTGCTCGAACGACGGGCCCCCGCTCTCGAGCCGTCGCAGGACCAGGCCCACCTTGCCCAGCTGGTGGAAGACGGCCGCCCGGAAGCGGGTCCCGTCGCCCAGGCTGTAGGCGAAGTCGACCTCATTGCCCTGCTCGAACCCGGCCCAGCGGTCGGGCGGCATCAACCGCCGCGCGAAGGCAGCGGTGTCGGCCGGCGACAGCGGCGGGAGCGTGTCGATGGCGGTGAGCTCGCCGTCGACGCGCACGTACGCCGGCCCGTCGGCCTTTAGGTGCAGGTCGGAGCCCTTCACCTGGACCAGGTGCCGGAGATAGTCCTCGGCGTCAGCCATTCGATCTCTCTCTCACTCGACCAGGTCGAAGATTTTGAACATGGGCATGTACAGCGAGATGACCATGGCGCCGACGATGCCGCCGAGCACGCCGATCATCAGGGGCTCCAGGGCGGCGGTCAACGACTCTGTGGTGGCCTCGACCTCGAGGTCGTAGAAGTCGGCGATCCGCCGCAGCATCTCGTCGAGCGCGCCGGTCTCCTCGCCCACGCCGACCATCTGCACCACCATCGGGGGGAACACCGGGTGGTTGGCGAGGGGCTTGGACACCGTCTCGCCCGACCTCACCGCGATCCGCACGTCGGCGACCGCCCGGGAGATGACCGCGTTGTCGATCGTCTCGGCCGTGATCTCGAGGGCGAGGAGGATCGGGACGCCGGCGTGGAGGAGGGTGCTGAGGTTCCGGGTGAAGCGGGCCAGGGCCAGCTTGTGGAACAGGTTCCCGAACACCGGCACCTTGAGCTTGAGCGCGTCGAGGCGGGCGCGCACGCGAGGAACCTTGCGGGCCCGCTTGTAGCCCTTCCACGCCACGATCGGCAGGAAGAACAGCACGAACCAGAGCTTGCGCACCGCCGTGGACATGAGGAGGAGGACCTTGGTCGGCAGCGGCAGCTCGCCTCCGAGCGACTCGAACATGCCGACGAAGGTGGGGACGATGAAGAGCAGCATGATCGTGGTGAGCACGATGGCCATGATGACGACGACCCCGGGATAGGTCATCGTCGACTTCACCTTCCGGCGAAGGGCGACGTCCTTCTCCATCGTCTCCGCGATGCGCAGCAGCACCAGGTCGAGGGTGCCGGCGGTCTCCCCGGCACGAACCATGGCCACGTACAGCTTGGGGAACTCCTCGTGCTCGGTCAGCGCCTCCGACAGGGACTTGCCCTCCTCGACCGACTTGGCCACCTTGCCAACGATCTCCGTGAGCTTCGGGTTGTCCGACTGGTCGGCGAGGATGGTCAGGCTCCGCAACAGGGTGAGGCCCGAGGAGATCATGGTCGCGAACTGGCGGGAGAAGATGGCCAGGTCCTTCATCTTGACCTTGCCCCCCTTGCCGGGGAACTTGATCTCGCGCTTGAGCCCGGACGTGTCCTGCTTCTCGACCGACAGCGGGAACATGCCGAGCTCCCGCAGCCTGGCGACGACCATCTGCTGGTCGGTGCCCTCGACCGTGCCCTCGCGGGGGCGGCCGGCGCTGTCGCGGGCCTTGTACTTGAACGTGGCGGTGGCTGCGGCCATCGTCAATGACCCCCGCCGGCGAGCTGCTTGAACTCACTCGGCTGGTTGGCGCGCTCGACGGCCACGTCGTAGGTGACCTTGCCGGCGCGCACCAGGTCGGCGAGCGACTGGTCCATGGTTACCATGCCGAACTTTTTGCCGGCCTGGATGGCCGAGTACATCTGGTGGGTCTTGCCCTCACGGATGAGGTTGCGGATCGCAGGAGTGGCGACCATGACCTCGCACGCCGCGGCCCGGCCCTTCCCGTCGGCCGTGGGAAGCAGTTGCTGGCACAGCACGCCCTGCAAGGTGCCGGCGAGCATGACCCTGATCTGCTCCTGCTGGGCGGAAGGGAACACGTCGATGATCCGGTCGACGCTCTGGGGGGCGTCCTGGGTGTGCAACGTGCCCAGCACCAGGTGACCGGTCTCGGCTGCGGTCAGCGCCACCTGGATCGTCTCCAGGTCGCGCATCTCGCCGACGAGGATCACGTCAGGGTCCTGACGCAGCGCGTGCTTGAGGGCGGCGGCGAAGCTGTGGGTGTCGGTCCCGCGTTCGCGTTGGTTGACGATGCAGCGCTTGTGCGGGTGGAGGAACTCGATCGGATCCTCGACGGTCATGATGTGGCCGGCGCGGTCGCGGTTGATGAGGTCGATGATCGACGCCAGCGTCGTCGACTTGCCCGAGCCGGTCGGGCCGGTGACGAGCACGAACCCCCGTGGTAGCCGGGCGAAGTCGGCCACGGACGCCGGCACACCGAGCGCCTCCAGCGGCTTGATCTCGAAGGGGATGACGCGCATGACTGCGCCAAGGGAGTCGCGCTGGCGGAAGATGTTCACGCGGAAGCGGGACCGGCCGGGGACGGTGTAGCTCATGTCGAGCTCGAGCTCGTTCTCGAAGACCTCGCGCTGGCGCTGGGTGAGGATCCCGTAGACCATCTTCTGGAGCTCGACGGGGGTGAGCACGTCGTACTCCTCGAGCCGTATGAGGTCGCCCCGGACTCGTATCGCGGGCGGCGACCCGGCGGTGAGGTGCAGGTCGGACCCGCCGGCTTCGACCAGGCGGACGAGAACCTCGTCGAGGTCGATCCCGGACTCCTGCTCGTATGCGAGCTGGCTCTCCGCAGCCGGGCGCGGGCTCGAGGCCTCGGGTTCTCTGGTGCTAGCCACGGATGGCGACCCGGCCCCGGCGTCACCGGCGAGGTGCTCGATGGCGCGCAGGAGGTCGGCTCGGACCGTGAGGGCCATGGTGACCTTCAGCCCTGTGAGCGATGCAATGCGGCCGGCGGCGTCGACCCCGGCCGCTCGGGCGACGGCGACGAGCAGCCCGTCAGCGCCGACGAACGCCACCGGCAGGGCCTCCAACTCGAGGGCGACGGCCTTGGGAAGCAGCGCGGCGGCGGCGGTGTCCACCTCGCCGGCGGTGGTGTCGACGAACGGCATGCCCACCTGCTTGGCCACGCCCATCGCCACCGCCCGCTCGGTGGCGGCGCCGGCCCGGACGAGCGCAGCCGCCAGCGGCAAGCCCTGCTCCTGGCGCAGCCGCTCGGTCTCCACCATGCCGCTTTCGTCGACGAGCCCGTCGGCGCGCAGTATGTCGAGAAGGGTGCTCATGGCGCCTTCCCCGGGGTCGTCTCACAGCTGGTTTCACACGATGACACGGGCAACCTCCTCTAACGAGGTGTCGCCGGAGCGCACCTTGTCCAATGCGTCCTGTCGCAGGGGCCGCATGCCCTGCGATCTGGCCAGCCGGCCGACTTCGGCGGTGCTGACCCGTTCGACGATGGCCCTGGAGATCTCCTCGGTCACGGGCATGACCTCGTGGAACGCCAGCCGGCCGCGGTAGCCGCTCTGGGCGCAGTGCGAACAGCCCACGGGGCGGTAGAGCGTGGGGACGCCGTCGCCGTTGACCTGCATGCCAAGGCTCTCCAGATGAGACGCCTCGGGTTGATAAGCCTCCCGGCAGTGCAGGCACAGCCGCCGCCCCAGCCGCTGGGCCAGCACGCAGTCGACTGCGCTGGCGACGAGGAAGCCGTCGATGCCCATCTCCGTGAGGCGGGTCACCGCCGACGGTGCGTCGTTGGTGTGCAGCGTTGTCAGCACGAGGTGGCCAGTCAGCGCAGCCTGAATCCCGATGGACGCCGTCTCGAGGTCCCGCATCTCACCGACGAGGATGATGTCGGGGTCCTGGCGCAGGATGGAGCGCAGCGCGCCGGGGAACGTGAGGCCGGCCCGGGGGTTGATCGGCACCTGGCAGATGCCCGGGATCTGGTACTCGACGGGGTCCTCGACCGTGACCACGTTGACCGTGGGGTCGCTGATCTCGTTCAGGGTGGCGTAGAGGGTGGTGGACTTGCCCGACCCGGTGGGACCTGTGACGAGGACCATCCCGTAGGGCTTGCGGAAGCTCTTCTCGTACAGGCCGTAGTTCGCCGGTGAGAGGTTCAGCTCCTGCAGGTCGAGCAGGGCGGAATGCTTGTCGAGGATCCGGAGCACGAGCTTCTCCCCGTGCACGGTGGGCAGGCTCGACACCCGCAGGTCGATCTCCTTCCCGGCAGCCCGAAGGCTGACCCGGCCGTCCTGAGGAACCCGCCGCTCGGCGATGTCGAGGCCGGCCATGATCTTCAGGCGGGAGACCACTCCGGCGTGGATGCTCCGGCGCTGCTTCGTCACCTCGTGCATGACGCCGTCGATCCGGTAGCGCACCCGGAAGTCGTGCTCCTGGGGTTCGAAGTGGAGGTCGCTGGCCCGGTCTTGCACGCCTTGCGCGATGAGGGCGTTCACGAACTTCACGACGGGGGCATCCTGGGCCGCCCCCGTGAGGGACGAGAGGCTGTCCTCTTCTTCCTCTGATACCCCGTCGAAGGCGTCCTCCACCGCATCCCCCATGCGGGTGTAGCGCTCGACCGCGGCCGAGACGTCGGCGGGTGTGGCGACGACAGGCTGGATCTCCAGGTTGGTGACGTTGCGGACGTCGTCGATCGCCAGCACGTTGGACGGGTCGCTCATGGCCACCATGAGCGCCCCGGCGTCGTTGAAGCCGATGGGCAGCATGTTGTGCCGACGGGCCATCGCCTCGGGGATCAGCCCGACGGTGCTCGGGTCGATCTGGTGCTCGGCGAGATCGACGTAGTCGAGCTTCAGATGCTCGGCGAGCACGCGGTAGAGCTGAGGTGCGGTGGCGAGCTTGAGGCGCAGGAGCACCTCGGGGAACGGCTCGCCTGTCGCCTGTTGCTCGTGAATGGCTAGGCCGAGGTCTTCACCCGACACGAGCCCTTGTAGCAGCAGTACATCTGACAAACGCCGACTCATTACATTCGGCATTCCTCAAGTCTACCGTGCTATCGGCCGACAAGTAACCTGTAAGGGATAGCAGAATGGTTGTCCAAAAATTGTCAATATCAACAAGCCAGGGGGCCGAGAGCCGAATGGCATACAAGGAGAGATGCATGACAAGCGCCATTCGAAAGATGCAGAAACGGGTACAGAACGACGAGGGCGGCTTCACGCTGATCGAGCTCCTCGTCGTGGTCATCATCATCGGCATCCTCGCCGCCATCGCCATCCCGACGTTCCTCAACCAGCGGAAAAAGGGTTGGGAGAGCGCAGTGAAGTCCGACCTGCGCAACTACGCCATCATCATGGAGACCCACCTGACCGAGACCGGCGCCTACAACGCCACCACGCCGGCGCTCCCCGCCGCAGTCGAGTCGGAGGGTGTCACTGTGAGCGTGCCGGCCGGAACGTGGAACACGGCCGACACCTACTGCCTGCAGGCCGTTCACGACAAGCTCACGGGCGCAACCGACGTCTGGAGCCTGAAGCCCGGCGGTGTCCTGACCAAGGCGGCGTGTAGCTAGCACACCGCGCATCCGGGGAGGCACGACGACCGTGCCTCCCCGGGTGCGCTTTTTCACGTACCAAGTAGAGACGATCCAGGGAAAGCAGAGTCCTCGACGTGGCCATCGGCCTTGACATCGGCAGTAGCGCAGTGCGCGCCGCCGAGCTGGAGCAGCGCCGTGGCGGCACGCCGCGCCTGACCCGCTTCGGCGAGGTGGCCCTGCCGCCCGGAGCGGTGATCGACGGAGACGTCGCAGAGCCCGAGGTGGTAGCCGAAGCCTTGCGCGAGCTTTGGGGCAAGACCGGCCTCAAGGGGCGCAACGTGGCGGTCGGGTTGGCAAGCCAACGGGTGACCGTCCGACAGATCGACCTACCCGACCTGCCCGACGCCGAGCTCGCCGACGCCGTCCGTATGCAGGGCCAGGATCAGCTGCCTATGCCGATCGAGGAGGCGCTACTCGACTTCGTTGTGGTTTCGCGGTACCCCGTCGGGGACGACCGACGGAACGTCCGGGTGCTGCTCGTAGCCGCAGAGCGGGAGATGGTCGAGCGACTCCTCGCTCCGGTCACCGCCGCCAGGCTACGCCCTGTTCTCGTCGACCTCGACGCCTTTGCGCTCCTCCGCAGCCTCGCCACCCCGGCCGTGGAGGGCGACGACGCCCACACGCCGCCGGCCGAAGTCGTCGTCGACATCGGCGCCATGCTGACCAAGTTCGCAGTGCACCGGAACGGCCACCCGCTGTTCGTGCGCATGGCGCGGTTCGGGGGCAACTCGTCCACTCTCGAGCTCCAGCAGGTGCTCGAGCTGAGCTGGGAGCAGGCGGAGAAGGCGAAGCTCGACGGTTGCCGCGCCATGGTCGCCGGCGACGACCTCGACGCCGCCGACGAGCGGGTCCGGGTGTTGCGGCACGGGGTGCAGCAGGCGATCATTGAGGTGCGCCATTCATTGGACTTCTTCCGGAGTCAGAACGACGACGTCGAGGTGCAGCGGGTGTTGCTGTCCGGAGGCGCAAGCCTTGCGCCACAGCTCGCCGATCAACTGGAGACAGAGCTCGAGCTCCCCGTCGCTCTCGGGGACCCGATGCGGAGCGTCGATTCGACTCATCGGCGGGGAGCTCCGGGGGACGCCCAGGAGGAAAAGCCGTTCCTGGCCGTCCCTGTCGGCCTGGCAATCGGGCTTCTGCGATGAGCAGCCAGCGGTTCAGCCTGCTGCCCGCTCACTACGCCGAGCGCGTCGCCGAGCGCCGCTGGGTGCGCATCAGCGGTGCCGCGCTTGCAGTTCTTCTTGGTCTCCTGGTGGTCGTCGGCCTCAGTCAAAGCCGCCAGCTGCGCAAGACCGAGGGCAAGCGCAGCCTCGAGCAGGCCCGGAACGCCGCTCTCGTCGCCCGGGGGGGGCAGTTGGTGCGCTTCCGTCAATTGGCCGACGCAGTCGCCGGTCGAGAGCGGCTGCTTGCTGCGGCGATGGGTACGGAGGTTTCGTGGGCCTCCCTCTTGAACAGTCTCGCGTCGACCTTCCCCGCGGACTCGTCGCTCACCTCGATCACTGCGGAGTCCAAGCTTCCCGCCTTCGGGACCCTCCCCTCGGTGAGGGCGGGCAACGAGAAGGCGATGGTCGGGACAGCTGAGCTCACGGGCTATTCGGTCGAGACGTTCATCCCCGGGGTTCAGCGCCTGCTGCAGATGCTCGCCACGGTCAAAGGCCTTTCCGAGCCCCGCATGCAGTCGGGCTCCCTCGCAGAGATCGGCACCCGTGCGGTGACGAACTTCGAGGGGAACGCCTTCGTCGACGCGCGGGTGATGAGCGGGCGCTACGCCCAGGGCCTGCCGCCGGAGGACGACATCGAAATACCGTCGATCGGCGTGACCGGTTCGGCCGCTCCGGCGGGCGCTGCTCCTGCGGGAGCACCGAAGTGAAGCGCTGGCGGGTCCCGGCGGCCGGCGCCGTGGTCGCGCTCATCATGGTGGCCGTCTACGCCGTCGGGTTCCACGGGCCCCGAAGCAGCCGGATCGCCGAGCTGGCTGCGGAAACGGAACAGCTCCGTGCCCAGCAACCGCCGCTGCAACGGTCCATCGACGCGCTCGAGAAGGTGGAGGCGCGAGAGCCCGAGTTCAAGACCGCGCTGCAGCTCCTGGACAAGCTCATCCCTCCCCGTCTGGCCCAACCCGCTCTCCTGGTCGAGATGCAGTCAGCCGCCCGGGGGGCCGGCGTGGAGTTGGTGTCGGTGACCTTCGGCGATCCGAAGAGTCCGAAGGACGCGCCCAACAGTCCCGTGCCCGGCTCGGTGCTCGTCGTCATGCCTCTCACCGTCGTCGTCAACGGCCCGTATGCCGGGATCAGCGACATGCTCCGACGGATCGAGGTCGAGAAGGAGCGCGCCGTCCTGGTGGGTGCGATCGCCTTGAGCGAGGCCGATGGCGGCTTCCCGATGCTCACCGCCACGTGGTCGGGCCAGGCGTACGCGCTGTTGCCCGCCAACGACCCCCTGCTCGTCGACCCTCATGCCCCGATTCCAAAGGCGACCACCACCACGACACCGGAGAAGAAGTGACCGACCAGACACCCCCGTCCCGCAGCAAGCGCCGCCTTCTCCTGGCCGGAGCCGGCGTCGGTGGCCCTCTGATCGGCCTGCTGCTGCTGATGACCGTGTTCTCCTCCGGCGACGACGTGGCGGTGGGGGTGGCGCCGGCTTCGAGCCCAGCACCCAGGCCGTCGACCACGGTCCCGGCGCCGCCGCCGGCCGAGAAGCCACCGCTCCTCCCCGCCATGGCCGACCCCTTCCATCAGCTCGTCACCACGGGAGAGGCCGCACTTGTCGACGCTCCGCCGGCGGCCTCGGCCGGGGCCCCGTCGGCGGCCACGGCAGGTAGCGCCGCCGAGGCTGCGAGCGAGGTCCCTGTGCTCGCCGAGCCGTCCCGTTCGGCCGACAGCAACCCGGCGACCGGAGACGGCTTCGTCCTCGACGAGGCGTTCCCCTCCGCGCCGGTGTCATCCGACGGGCCGACGACCTCGAGCCAGCCTGAAACCACGCAGGCCCCCACGGTCGAGTCCGTGCCCACGCCGTCCAGCGGCAGTCCTTCGACCGCCGCCTCTTCGACGATCCCTACAACAACGATGCCCACCCCGACAGGCACTGTTCCCGCCACGACCACGCCGCCGATGACCACGCCGCCTCCGACGACCACGTTGCCGACGACGACCACGCCGCCGACGACGACGCCGCCGACCACGCCGCCGACGACGACGCCGGCCACGACCTTGCCGCCGACCACGGGTCCGCCGACCACGCCGGCCACGACCTCGCCGCCGACCACGACCCCGCCGGCGACGACCAGCACGACGACGGTGATGACGACCGGTCGCCCGATCGCGTTCACGAGCACGAGGGACGGCAACCCGGAGATTTACACCATCGACCCTGACGGTCGGAACCAGCGGCGGTTGACCGAGAACCTCGTCGCCGACCGTGACCCAGCCTGGTCACCCGATGGCGGGAGGCTGGCCTTCGTGAGCGACCGCGCCTGGCGGCCGGAGATCTTTGTCATGGCGGCCGACGGGTCCTCGGTGGTGCGGGTGACCGTGCATGCCGGATCGCCGAGCAGGCCGAGCTGGGCGAAGGATGGAGAGAACATCGCCTTCGAGAGCACCGACCCCACGTCCGGCAATCGAGAGCTGTTCTCGGTGAGTATCCGCAGCGGTGTCATCCGGAAGCTGACATCCGGCTCCTGCGCCCCGACCGTGCTCCGCGTGTGCCCGAACGGGAATGTCGCCCACCGGCAGCCTGCATTTTCCCCCGATGGATCCAGGATCGCGTTCGTCCGCACCGACAGGACTGGGTCGCACGTGTTCGTGGTGAATGCCGACGGCTCACAGGCGAGACGTATCGGTGGGACCAACGCTGCGAATCCGGCCTGGGCGGGGGACGGGCGGCGCCTCGCCTACGACGACATCGACGGCATTCGCGTGGTGAATGCCGACGGCGGTGACCAGCATGTCGTGCCGGGCACCTCCCGGGCGTGCCTGCCCACGGGCGCCCGATGCCCGATCTTCGTCGAGCCGAGCTGGTCGGCCGACGGTACCCGGCTTGCGGTGCGCGAGGTGACCCCGGGTGTCTCCACCGGCGAGATCTATGTCATCGACCTCCACGAACAGCAGCAGACCCGACTGAACGTGGGTGCCATGGCCTCGAACCCGAAGTGGTACTCCCCGAGCCCGCCGCCGCCGGTCCGTCCCTGACCGCTCCTGCGTCGGGCGCCTGCGTCGGACGCCTGCGTCGGACGTCCGCTCAGGACGGAGCGGAGGATGCGGCGAGCCGCACCTCCAGGATGTTGCGGAAGACGATGTATTCCGCCTTCACCCGTTCGAGGAGCGCAGTGGCCGAGTGCAGGTCGTTCTGGCGGCACGCCTGCTCGAGCTGGCCGGCCATTTCGCCAAGCCGGCGGGCACCGAATGCGCCACCGGTGCCCTTGAGGCTGTGGCTGGCGGCGGCGACGTCGTCGAGGCGACCCTCGGCCAGCGCAGCCTCGATGTCGGAAAGGCGGTCAGGCACGCCGGTGAGGAAGAGGTCGCAGATCGTGATCAGCCCGTCCATTGAGCCGTCGTCCATGACCATCAGGAGCTCGGACAGGATCTCCTCGTCGACGGGGCCGTCGGAGCTCGGGGTCGCCATGCTGCCATTATCGCCCAGTACGGAGCAGGAGTTTTCCGTTGGCCTGTTCTCCCGAGCTTCGGAGCTCACGACGGCGACGGCGATGCGCCGCCCACGGAAGCGGTTGCGCTCCGGGCGCCGGGTGCAGGCGGGGCCCAGCGGTCCAGCATGGCCGCCAGGGTCTTCAGGCTGAGTGGCTTGGCCAGGTAGTCGTCCATGCCGGCGGCCTGGCAGCGCTGCGGGTCCGACTTCATGGCCGACGCCGTGACGGCGACGATCGGCGTGCGCCGGTGACCGGTGTCCAGGCTACGGATCTGCTGGGTCGCCTCGTAGCCGTCCAGGACCGGCATCTGGCAGTCCATGAGGATGAGCCCGTAGGAAGTCAGTCTCGCCTTCTCGACCGCCTCGGCGCCGTTCACTGCCACGTCGACTCGGAACCCGAGGCGCTTGAGCATCGACGCGGCCACGAGACGGTTCACGGGGTTGTCCTCGGCCAGCAGGACGTGGCCGGTGGGACCGGTGCGATCCGGGCAAGGCGCAGTCACGTCTGCGCCCGGCCGGACCGTGCGCCCCGGCGAGCCCCCGATCACCGTCGCAAGGCACTCGAACAGGGGGGACTGCCGGACAGGTTTGGTGAGGTAGGCGGCAATGCCGGCCTCCTTCGCCTGATCGGCCTCTCCCTGCATGCCGGAAGAGGTCAACAGAACCAGGGCGATCTCAGGGATGGCGGGGTTGGCGTGGACGCGGCGAGCGAGCTCGATCCCGTCCATCCCCGGCATGTTCAGGTCGAGGAGAGCGGCATCGAACGGGTCGTTCCGGGCTGCAGCCGATGCCATCGCCTCGAGCGCCTCGGCCCCACCCTCGACCGCCGCCGACCGTATGCCCCAGGCTCATGTTGGCCAGGAACTCCGACTTCATCCGGGATGCCTCCACGGCCCGATCCCGTGCGCCCGCCATGGCCACCTCGGCCACCTTGCGGTCGGTGATGTCGTGGATGAAGGCGCTGAAGCCCCAACCGTCGCCGATCTTGACGGGCCACGCCGCCACCTCGGCCGGGAACTCGCGCCCGTCGCGGCGCAGCGCCCTGATCTCGCTGCGCGCGTCGACCGTGTGCGTGTCGCCGGCCAGGAACACCTCCATCTCGGCCTGGAGCGCGGCTCGGGCGCGAGCCGGGATGATGAGTTCGAAGGCCTTCTGCCCGAGGGCCTCCGCCTCCGTCCATCCGAACATCTCACTGGCCCGGTCGTTCCAGGCGGTGATCACGCCGGTGTGGTCGGTGGCGACGAAGGCGTCGGTGGCGGCGTCCAGGATGGCGCTGGTGTTCGCTTCCCGCTCCCGCAGGGACCGGTCTGCTTCCCGTCGCTGGCGGAGCGTGCGGGTCAAGAGGCCGATGCCCATCAGCAGCACCAGGGCCAGACCGGCGGCAATGCTCATCACCGTGGTCCGCAGCCGGCCCACGCCGGCCAGCGCCTGGTCGGCCGGGACCTCTGCGGTGACTGACCAGCCCAGCGTGTCGACCGGCGAGAACGCAGAGAGCACGTCGCCGTCGACACTGGTCGTGCGGGTCGTGCCGGAGCGACCGGCCAGCGCCTCGGTGACACGACGGTCCTGCGAGGGGGCCGGCAAGCCCGACGCGCCAGGGTCTCCGGTCTTTCCGGCGAGGACGGTGCCGCGCTTGTCGGTGATGGTGAGATGCACACCCTGCACCGAGGCGACCTGCGCGGCGAAGTCGCTGATGGCGTCGAGGGTATAAACCACGGCGAGGATGCCGAGCGGCCTGCCCGGCCCGTCATCGCTGCGCGCACGTACCATCACCGCTGCGGCAACGACGACGGGATTGCCGACGATGGCGGAGCGGTAGGCATCGGATACGTAGGGCTGACCCGTTTCCCGGACCCCGCGACACCAGTCCCTGTAGGCGAAGTCGACGCCGACGATCTCAGGCGTCGCAGGGTGGACATTGGTCAACCGGCAATTCGTGTCGGTCAGGAAGGCCCCGCCGTTCCCGGCCTGTGCGGCGGAGAGGTCGCCCAGCTGCCGATCGATTTCATCGCGCCGGTAGCCGGCCGGGTCACCGTCGCCGAGGGCGTCGACGAGTCGCACACGCCTTGCGTACGAGGCGGTCAGGTCGGTGACCGCCTGCAGTTGCTGCTGCATCAGAGCGCTGGTTATCGCCGAGGTCGTCCGCACCCTTGCGTTCACCTCTCGGACGACGGCGCGATCGGCGAGATGGATGGTGAAGAAGGCGAGGAAGGCCAGCGGTGCCAGGCACAGCAGCGTGCAAGCGCCCACCACCCGCATCACCGGGAATCCACTGTGGATCGGCCCGACCCGGGGCCGCCTCATCCCTCGGGCACGCTGCCGGATGTCGACACCTCCTGCATCGGCGCCAGCGGCTCTGGGCTGAGCATCACACCGTTCGTCCGCGGACCGGAGCTCGAAGCCGGCTCCCCCCGAGCGTACCGACCGACGAGGGCGAGCAACGCATCCTTGCTCACCGGCTTGGCGAGATAGTTGTCCATCCCCGCCGCCAGGCAGCGTTCGCGGTCCTCCCTGCGGGCGCCGGCGGTCATGGCGATGACGGGGGTGTGCCGGAGCGTGCCTTCCTGGGCCCGGATCGCCGCAGTCGCCTCGTAGCCGTTCAGCACCGGCATCTGGCAGTCCATCAGGATGGCGTCGTAGCGCTGGGAGGCGGCGGCCTGCACGGCCACCTCGCCGTTGGGGACGATGTCGACCTCGTACCCGCCGCTGGACAACATGGCGACCGCCACCTTCTGGTTGATCAGGTTGTCCTCGGCGAGGAGGACGCGCCTCCGTGCGGGCGCGCCCGGGGCCGCTTCTCTCGGCGGGGAGGGCGCCCGGAGCCGCTGGTCCACCGCGACCCGTAGCCTTGTCCGAAGTATCTCCCGGTGCACCGGCTCGGACAGTGAGGCCTTGGCGTTCGCCGCGGTCCCTTCATGAGCCCGGGCGTAGACGAGGACGGGCCGGACGGTCAGCGATGTATCGGCCAGCACCGCCCTTTCCAGGTTGTCGCTGTCGGCCAGCGGGATGGACCCGATGAGGGCGAGGTCGAAGGGCTGGTGCTCGGCGGCCGCAGTCCTGAGCGCGTCCAGGGCGGACGAGTAGGAGTCGGCCGTCCGGACGTTCATGCCCCAACCGCTCAGGCACTCGCTCAGGTCGCTCCGCCGTGTGGCGGCGTTGTCGATGACGAGCACCGTGACCCCGGCCAGGTCTGCATCGGGCAACAGCTGATCGAAGCTCTCCTCACCGGCCTCGAGGTTGACCCGGATGGTGAACCAGAACGTGCTGCCGGAGCCGAGCTCGCTCGACACGCCGCACTCGCCTCCCATCAACGCCACGAGCTGGCCGCTGATGGCCAGGCCGAGCCCGGTGCCTCCGTACTTGCGGGAGGTGGAGGTGTCGGCCTGGACGAAAGGATGGAAGACGCTCTCGAGCTTCTCCGGCGCGATGCCGTCGCCGGTGTCCGCGACCTCGAAGCGGATGGCGGTGTACGTGCTGTTCGCTTCCAACAACTCGGTGCGGACGATGACTTGTCCGGCCTGGGTGAACTTGATGGCGTTGCCGACGAGGTTGGTCAGAACCTGGCGCACCCGCCCCGGGTCGCCGTTCACCAGTGCAGGGACCGAGTTCCCGACGAAGCCTGTCAACTCGAGGCTCTTGTCGTGCGCCGGTCTCGCCAGCAGGCTCACGACGTCGTCCACGATGCTGCTCAGGCTGAAATCGATGTGCTCCAGCTCCAGCTTTCCCGCCTCGACCTTCGAGAAGTCCAGGATGTCGTTGATGATGGTGAGGAGCGCCTCGCCGGAGTTGCGCACCGTTTGTGCGTAATCCCGCTGGACGACGTCGAGGTCCGTCTCCAGCAGGAGATCGGTCATCCCGATGATCCCGTTCATCGGCGTGCGGATCTCATGGCTCATGTTGGCCAGGAAGTCCGACTTGAGCCTCGATCCCTCGTTGGCTTCGTCACGGGCGTCGGACATGGCCGCCTCGGCTCCCGCCTCGGTGGTGACGTCGGCCAGTGTGCCGACCCAGCCTGCGGCGCCCCCTTCGCTGTCGGGAATGGGCCTCGAGGTCACAAGGAAAACCCGGTCGGGACCGGTCGCCGACTGGATCTCGAACCGATGGCACAGCTCGGCCCGGGACAAAAGTCCCTCGTCGTCGGTCGCCCGGTCGTCGGGGTCGAGGATGGTGTCCCACCGTTCGCCCGCCGCCTCCTCGGAACGCAGCCCGGTGATCTCGCTCCACCTCGGGTTGGTGTAGACGTACCGGTTCTCGACGTCGGTCTGGAAGATGCCGATGGGAGCGGCGTCGGTGAGCAGCCTCAGCTGGTCCGCCGACTCCTGCACCGCGAGGGCGCTCTCCGCCAACTCCGCGGCCCGGGTGAAGAGGTTGGCGAACACAGACACCTTGGCCTGCAACTCGGCTGGGGGGACAGGTGCGAAGATGAAGTCGACCGCACCCTCGGCGTAAAGGTCGGTGCTCATGATCTCATCGCTTGCGAAGGCGGTGATGAAGATGATGGGGGTCATCTCCGACTGGCGGGGCTGACGGATGGGTGTGATCGTCGGCGACCTGGTGATCGTTGCCCTCGCGTCGGTGCTGCTCGGCCCCTTTGCCGGGCTCCTCCTGCTCGTGATCGTGCCGCTTCTGGCCCGGCTCGTCATCGACACCCTCGCCCGCCTGCGGCGCAAGAAGTTCACCGACCAACTGCCCGAGACCCTGCAGATCCTGGCCGGGACACTCCGGGCCGGCCACGGGCTCTCACAGGGCATCGACACGGTGTCCCGGGAGGCGGAGTCACCCACCGCCGAGGAGATCCGCCGGGCCGCGGTTGAGATGCGCCTCGGCCGGGACCTGGTCGAGTCGCTCTCGTCGCTCGCCGATCGGATGGAGAGCGAGGACTTTCGATGGGTCGTCCAGGCGATCGAGATCCAACGCGACGTCGGTGGCGATCTGGCAGAGGTCCTCGACTCTGTGGCCTCGACAATCCGGGACCGCACCCGCATCCGCCGGCAGGTGGCCGCCTTGAGCGCCGAAGGCCGGATGTCGGCGTGGGTCCTGATGATCCTGCCCTTCGGCCTGGCCGGGGTCATGGCCGTCACCAACAAGGCCTACCTGAGCCCGCTGTTCGGGAGCGCCAAGGGCTACAAGCTGCTCGCCGTCGGTGTCGCACTCCTCGTCGTCGGCGGCCTGTGGCTGCGCCGAATCGTCAAACCCATCTTCTGAGGAGCGACCAATGCCCGTCTATGTCATGGTCGCCGCATTTGCGGTCGTCCTGTCCGTCCCGATCCTCGTGTTCTCGTTGGTCGCCGACCGCGTGCCCGGGAAACGGGCGACCAAGAACCTGAACGCGCGTCTGGTCCAGCCCAAGGACTTCCGGGAGCTGTCCCTCGCCCGGTCGCCGCTCGAGCGCATCGTGCAGCCCCTGGTCGCTCTGCTCGCCCGACCGGTCCGCCGCCTGAGCCCAGCAGGCATGGTGACTGCGGTCGAGCGGCGCATCGAGCTCTCCGCCGTCTCGTGGACCGTCGAGCGGGTGCTGGTCGTCAAGGCTGTCCTTGGCGGCGGCCTGCTCACAGGTGGTCTGATCATGGCGCTGCGGTCCGGATCGAGCACATCGTTCCTCGTGGCGCTGTGCGCCGGCGCCGTCGGCTACGTCGGCCCGGACACCGTCCTCACCCGCATGGCGCGCGCCCGCCAGCTCCAGATCGGGAACGAGCTGCCGGATACCCTCGACCAGCTGACCATCTGCGTGAGCTCGGGCCTGGGCTTCGACGCCGCCCTGGCCCGCATCTCGCGCTCGGGCAAGGGACCCCTGGCCCAGGAGATCACCCTGCTGTTGCAGGAGCTCCGGGTGGGCGTGCCCCGACGAGAGGCCCTCGACAACCTTTTGGCCCGGACAGACGTCCCGGAGTTGCGGCAGTTCGTCCACGCCGTCATCCAGGCCGACAGCTACGGCGTGCCGATCTCCCGTGTGCTGCGGTCGCAGGCGGGCGAGCAGCGGGAGAAGCGCCGCTTCCGCGCTGAGGAGCGGGCCATGAAGCTCCCGGTGAAGGTCATCTTCCCCCTGGTGTTCTGCATCCTGCCGGTGGTGTTCATCGTCGTGCTCGGTCCGGCGTACATGAGGATCACATCCGGCGTGGGTTGATCAGGCCGCAGTGATCTTCCGCTGGGGCTCGACGCGCTGGAGCGGGATGGTGAACCAGAAGGTGCTCCCGCGCCTTCGCGGCAGCCGTCACAGGAGTGATCGGTCAGGCCGCCGGGACGAGAGCTGCATGGACGGACCGCAGTCGCTCTGGCTCGACGATCTCGCCGGTCAGCTGATCGGCCGGCACCGGCCGGCACATCAGGTTTCCCTGGGCCTTCTGGCAGCCCAGGTCCCGTAGGATTCCCAGCTGCTCGGTGGTCTCCACGCCCTCGGCCGTGACCGAGAGTCCCATGGCTTGGGCGAGGCCGATCACCGCAGTGACGATCGCGGTGTCGTCGAGCTCGTGACCGAGCCCGTCGACGAAGCTACGGTCGATCTTCAGCTCGCAGGCTTGCAGCCGACGGAGATATGTCAACGAGGCGTACCCGGTGCCGAAGTCGTCGATCGAGAGCCGCACTCCGAGGTCACGCAGCGCCTGGCCGGCCTGCTGGACGCCGGCGGGGTTGCTCATCACCGCCGTCTCCGTCACCTCCAGGCACAGGCTCATCGGGTCGAGGCCGGTGTCGGCGAGGATCTGCGACACCGTCACCACGAAGCTCGGCTCGTCGAGCTGCCGGGCCGAGACGTTGACCGAGATCACGAGCGGCTTCTCGCCCGGTCGCGACGCCTGCCACGTTGCGCCCTGACGGCACGCCGTGCCCAGGACCCATGCGCCGAGGGCGACGATGGCCCCGGTGCGCTCGGCGAGGGGGATGAACTCGTCCGGGCCGAGCAGGCCGCGGACCGGGTGTTGCCAGCGCACCAGTGCCTCGACGCCGGCCATGTCGCCCGAGCCGACGTCCATGATCGGCTGGTAGTGCAGCACGAGCTCGTCGTTCTCGATGGCCTGCCGCAGCTCGCCCTCGGTGCGGGTGCGAAGGGTCAGGGCGTCGCTCATGGTCACGTCGAAGCGGACGAAACGGCCCTTGCCCCGCGCCTTGGCCTCGTACATGGCCAGGTCCGCGGAGCGCAGTAGGACCTGGGGGTTGATGATGTCGGCGGTGCCCACGGCGACGCCGACGCTGGCGGTCACATGGCACAGCTGGCCGCCGACGGTGAAGGGAACGCTCATGGCCTCGACGGCCCGCCGGGCCAGGTCCTCCGACGCATCGATGTCCGCCCCTTCCAGCAGCACCGCGAACTCGTCGCCGCCCAGCCTGGCCAGGAGGTCGCCGGGGCGGATGCAGCTGCGCATCCGCGCCGCAGCCGTGCGCAGCAGTTCGTCGCCCTCGGCGTCACCGTAGGTGTCGTTGACGTCCTTGAAGTCGTCGAGGTCCACGAAGACCAGCGCCGACGTCAACAAGCGGGTCGCATCGAGAGCCGCAAGCGCCACGATCAACTGGGATCGGTTGGCCAGGCCGGTCAGGCCGTCCCGCAAGGCCGTCCCGCAAGGCGCTCATCTCGAGCTGGCGGTACGCCTCTGACAGCTCCTCGCGCCCGGCGGCGGCCGACAGCCGGTGGGGCGTGCCGGAGTAATGGTCACGGCCTTGGCGCACGTACTTGGTGGTCACCAGGCCCAGTGTCGTCTCACTGCCGTCCTCCGCCAAGACCCGGATGCGCTAGTGCCGGCGCGTCATGTCTCCGGCATGGCGCGCATGCACTAGCGCATACGAGTCTTTGCACATGGTTTCGGGAGGCAGACACTGGGTACATGACCAAGGTACATGACCAATACGGCTCTCGTTCTCCGCCCAGCTCCTCCCACGGAGGCCGGCGGCCTCGGCACCCTGGACTTCGTCGGTCTCAGCATCGACACCGATGTCCGTGAAGTGGTTGTTGACGAGCGCGTGATCGAGCTGACCCGGCTGGAGTTCGACCTGCTGGCCCACCTGGCCGCCGCACCCCGCCGCGTCTTCTCTCGTGGCCAGCTCCTCTTCGACGTCTGGCACTCCTCACCCGACTGGCAGACGTCGAAGACCGTGACCGAGCACATCCGTCGGATCCGCCAGAAGATCGAGCCCGACCCTGCGCAGCCCCGCTGGATCAGGACCGTGTCCGGGGCCGGCTACCGCTTCGAGCCGTAGCTCGATTTTCAGGGTCGACCCTGCTGCGGGCCCTCGCGAGAGGTGAGGACGACCGCCTCGAGCTTGGAGTGGACGTCGAGCTTGTAGAGGATGCGCTGCACGTGGTTGCGGACGGTGTTGGCGGTGACGCCGAGCCGTTCGGCGACCTGGGCGTTGGAGAGC
>Ga0136633_1000256_pt1 | contig 40354 bp, 41 predicted proteins | sample AntDrymeUQ832206_2_FD_105494 | JGI IMG/M metagenome (GOLD analysis project Ga0136633, IMG submission 105494) | Polar desert sand microbial communities from Dry Valleys, Antarctica - metaG UQ83 (22.06) | ecosystem: Environmental > Terrestrial > Soil > Desert | place: Antarctica: Dry Valley... | reverse complement strand
GAGGTCGGAAACCTGCTCGACAGCTTCTCGCAGATTGAAGTCGGCGATCGCCAGGTCCATGTGACCCGCTTCGATCTTCGAGAAGTCCAAGATGTCATCGATGAGCGACAGCAGGCTCTCGGCTGAGCGGAGGACAGTCTCGGTGTAGTGACGTTGCTCGGGGCTCTGGTCGGTGCCGAGGAGGAGTTGGGTCATGCCGAGCACGCCGTTCATCGGCGTCCTGATCTCGTGGCTCATGTTGGCGAGAAATTCGGACTTGAGCCGGGAAGCCTCTGTGGCCGACGCCATTCGCGCAGCCAACAGCTCGGCTTGGAGTCGCGACGCCTCTGTGGCCGACGCCGTTCGTACAGCTAAGAGCTCGGCTTGGAGCCGCGAGGCCTCTGTGGCCGACGCCGTCTCGGCCGCCAACGTCTTCGCCGTCACCCGGGAGACCTCGGTCGCCGACGCCGTGTCTGCCGCCAACGCCTCAGCGGTGACCCGGGAGACCTCGGTCGCCGACGCCGTGTCTGCCGCCAACGCCTCAGCGGTGACCCGGGAGACCTCGGTCGCCGACGCCGTCACGGCCGCCAACGTCTCTGCCGTCACCCGGGAGGCTTCCGTGGCCGACGCCGTCTCGGCCGCCAACGCCTCAGCGGTGACCCGGGAGACCTCGGTCGCCGACGCCGTCTCGGCCGCCAACGTCTCTGCCGTCACCCGGGAGGCTTCCGTGGCCGACGCCGTCTCGGCTGCCAGCCGCTCTGCCGTGAGCCGGAAGGCCTCCGTCGCCGACGCCGTCTCGGCCGCCAGCCGCTCGGCCGTGACCCGGGATGTCTCCATCACCGACGCCGTCTCGGCCGCCAGCCGCTCTGCCGTGAGCCGGAAGGCCTCCTTGACCGACGCCGTCTCCGCCGCCAGCCTCTCCGCCGTGACCCGGGACACCTCCTTGACCGACGCCGTCTCCGCCGCCAGCCGCTCGGCCGTGGCCCGGAAGGCCTCCGTGGCCGACGCCGTGGCGTCTGCCAGCCTCTCCGCCCTGGCCCGCGACACTTCCATGGCCGTGGCCACCGCCCGCCTGGCCAGGTGGCGGATGTCGAGTTCGTCCATGACCAGGGCGGCGAGGTCCTGGAGGTTGACGGTCTCGGTTGGGGTCACCTCTCGGGGCTCCCTGCCCATGACGCACAGGGTGCCGAGACGGTGGCCCTCTGCCGTGACCAGGGGCACCCCGGCGTAGAAGCGCACCCCGAGGCTCCCGGTCGCCCCCGGGGAGGCAAGCGTGCGGGGGTCGGTGGCTGCGTCGTTGACGATCCACGGGTCGGGCTGCAGGATGGCGGATGCGCACAATCCCGGGTCGCGTGGAGTCTCGGACACGTCCGGCAGGCCGTGGCGGGACTTGAACCAGACGCGGTCCCTGTCGACGATGCTGATGATGGCGATGGGGACATCGAACAGGCGCGCCGCCAGCGCAGTGATGCGGTCGAAGGCACGGTCAGGTGGCGTGTCGAGGATGCCGTAGCGATGCACCGCCTCGATGCGCTCGTCCTCGGGTCGCAAGGGAACGTTTACGGCGCCGGCCGTCGAAGCTCCACCGGCATGGGCAGCAACCGGTACTTGATCAGACTCCCCGGCGGCGTTCACCGCGGCGTCTCGGGGAAGACGGTCGGCGGCGGCAGGACACCCGAGCTTCCTGCGCCAAGACCCGTCCCCTGAGCATCGGAGCCGGCTTCGTCTCGCCGCCGGCGCATCGCCGCGTTGACGCGGCTCGCCAGATCGCGGGGGGAGAACGGCTTGGTGATGTAGTCGTCGGCGCCGGAGGAGAACGCCTCCACCTTGTGTGCGGCACCGTCGCTCGTGGTGAGCATCACTATGGTGCTCTCGGCGGTGGCGGGCTCGGCCCGAAGGGCGCGACACAGGTCCAGGCCGCTGGTGTCGGGCAGGACCAGATCGAGAAGGACGCATCCGGGGCCGACATGCCTGGCCGTGGTCAATGCGCTTTGCCCGTCGGCCGCTTCGTGGACCTCGAAGCCGACCGTGGTGAGGCTCATGAGGGCGAGCTGTCGTACCTCGGCGTCGTCGTCGACCACCAGTATCCGCTCGGGACGATACGTCCTCGAAGCCGCCTCGGCCGTCTGCCTCTCGGGCCCATGGCTGCGCCAACTGGCGGTGGTCTCCAGGCCGAACAGGGCGTCGATCGCCTCGGGTGGGCCTGGCCGGGCGAAATGGTAGCCCTGGGCCTGTTGGCAGCCGAGCGTGCGCAGGCGCTGCAGCTGCTCGGGGGTCTCCACCCCCTCGGCCACCACGGAAAGCTCCAGGGCGTGCGCCAAGGCGATGATCGCAGCCACGATGGCCGTGTCGTTGGCGTCCTTTCCCAGGCCGTCGACGAAGGACCTGTCGATCTTCAGCTCATGGAGCGGAAAACGCTTGAGGTATGCCAGTGAGGAGTAGCCGGTGCCGAAGTCGTCGATGGACAGCGCCACACCCAGGCCGGCAAGCTCTTGAAGAATGACCACGGACGCTTCGACATCGTCCATCAGGACGCCCTCGGTGACCTCGATGCACAGCGCCTGAGGCTTGGCACCACTGGCCGCCAGCGCTCGGATGACCACATCCACCAGTCCTGGGCCGAACTGGCGGGGCGACACGTTGACCGACACTTGAAGGACCGGCCGGTCAGGAAACGAACGCCGCCACCGCGCCGCCTCCCGACAGGCCTGCTCGATGACCCAGGCTCCGATGGGCACGATGAGCCCGGTCTCCTCGGCCAGCGCGATGAACTCGAGCGGAGCAACCATCCCCCGCTGCGGGTGCTGCCATCGCAACAACGCCTCCACCCCGACGATACGGTCGGTGTCGAGCGCCACCTTGGGCTGATAGTGCAGCAGTAGCTCGTCGCGGTCGACGGCCCACTGGAGAGCCCGTTCGTCCTGATCCCGTCCACCAACGGCTGCCGACATGTCGTGGTCGAACAGGGCGTAGGCTCCCAGGCCCCGTTGTTTGGCCAGTCGCAAGGCGCCTTCGGCTTGCCCGATGAGCTTCGTCACGTCTGTCTCACCGGACGCAGCGAGGCTGGCTCCGACTCCGGCCGTGATCCGCACCTCTGCGGCGCCCAGCGCGACCGGCGACTGGAGCAGGTCGGCCACTCGGCAGCAGAGCGTCGCGGCCACGGCGGGATCGCGGACCCCCTCGCAGGCGACCATGAACCTGTCGCCCCCGACGCGGGCGACAGTGTCGAGGCGGGCCACGGTGTCAGAAGGACGGAACGCGGCTCGCAGGCGTCGTGCAAGCTCGGCCAGCACGAGGTCCCCGGACTCATGGCCGAACTGGGCGTTCACCTGGTGGAACTGGTCGATGTCGACGACCAGCAGCGCGACCGACCAGCTGCTGTGGCGGGCCGCTTGGGTCAGTGCCGTTGTCGCCCGGTCGGCGAAAAGCTGCCAGGTGGCGAGACCGGTCAGCGGATCGTGCCTGCCCGCATCGCCCACACCCGCGGCGGACCGCTCGTCCACAACTCGCAGATCCGTGACGTCCTGGAGCGTTCCATACATCCGGACAGGCGCACCGGTCGTGTCGACATCCACACTCAACAAGCTGCGGATCCATCGCTCCCCACCGTCGTCGAGGACGATCGGACTCTCGAAGACACACGGCTGACCGTCCACCAGGGCGGCCTGAACCAGCGCTTCGACCCGCGCCCGGTGGTCGGGGTGGATCCGGCCGAGGAACGTCTCGTAGGTAGGCGTGAACTCGTGGGCGCTCACCTCGAAGGTTCGGTACAACTCCTCGGACCAGGTGACGACTCCGGAGCCGATGTCCCACGCCCAGCTACCCAAGTCGGCCAATGCCCGCGGCCCGGCTACCTGCCGTGTCCGGTCGTGCGGCGCGTGGTCGGGCTCGAATGGCGTCCGGGCATGATGGTCGGGGCCCGACTCATCCTGTTCACGATGGGTCAACTGGTGACCCGCCTGGTGCGGGTTTCATTTCCAGGGTTGTAGCGACGAACGCGCCGTGGACGATGCAACGATGAGCCACGATGTGCTGCCCAGGGGAGGGCCACCGCCGATCACCCGGCGTCCCGACGCGTACCAGTCGTCACGCCTACTTGGTGACCCGGAGATGCCATCATGCCCATGGCTGGTACACCCTTCGCCGAGGCAACCGGACAGGATCGGTCGTTCCCGCTCTTTCGTGCGATCGTAGCACCCCGTACAAACCCGTCCGTCTACACCTAGTGGGCGTACCTATAGGATCCAGGCTTCTTCTCTTATGCTTCAAGCGAGTCAGTCAGACCAGGACGGGGCGCTCCCCCGCCCGCCAGCGAGTGCTCGACACGGCCCACGATCTGTTCTCGCGAAGTGGGTCCGAGCCGTGGGTGGAGGCGGAGGCGAAAGCGCTGATCAACAGCCGAAGAGCAGCTCCTCGCCATCTTCGACCTCTTCGATGAGGGGTTTCACCGCGCCAACTTCGAGGGATGCTCCTCGGTCAACGTGCTCCTCGAGATAGGTACCGTGCATGCCGCCGGCACCGCCGGTGCGCGCCACCTCCACAACATCCGACAGATCGTGCGCCGCCTCGCCAAGTTGATGCAGGCCCGCGTGATCCAAGCTCATTCGCACACTCGTGCCGGGCCGTGGTCTCGCCCACGCGGATCTCTCGTAGCCGGTCATCCTCCGACTGGCGAGCAGGCCCACGCCGGCAGGACGGATCTGCGAGTAGGCCCAACAGCGCCGTCCCGAGCATCGTGGTCAGTCGCTCCGAGTCGCGTAGACGACCAGCCGGTGATCGTGCGTGCCATCCCTGAATGTACCGGCACACGTGATGAGGGTGAGGTGGGACCGGCCGTCGGCGGATGGCTGGGGGCCTGTACCGGCGACCGGACCGGACCCGTAGATCCGCGCCAGCACAGCGGGGTCGGCCGCTTCGTCGAGCGAGTAGGTCTCCGAGCCGGTAACCGAGAAGCGCACGTCGAGTCCGCTCCGGGTGTCATGGACGACGATGGGGTCTCCCCGCTCAAGGTCGCTGAGATGGGCGAAGACGCCACCGCTGCCGCGCGGACCATTGACGTGGCCGGCGATCAGGGCGGTGCTCAGGTCTCCGGGCACTGCGCTGCCCCGGTACCAGAAGGCCTGCTGCCAGACCGGGTCACCGGCCGGGCCTGTCGGAGCGTCCATCACGTTCGTTGCGGTGATGCCGACCCCGGCCACCGGGGCTCGGACACCGAGCGTCGGAAGCAGCAGTTCCAACGGCACGGGCAATGGACCGTCGCGCAAGTTGTGGTCGGCATCGGTGAGCGCAGCGGGAACGGCGAGGGCCACTCCGGGCCCAGGCCCGCCCGGCGGTGCGGTCTTCGAGGTGGAAATCGAAGTTGCCGGGGTCGGGGCAGGCGAGATGAGTTGTCGTCGTGCGGTGTCTGCTCCCCCTAGGAGCGCCATCACGGTCAGCACCACCGTGATGCGTCCCCTCGATACAGCCAGCCGCCTCCATGACGCCACGTTCAGCGACTGACCGGCTGCGTGTCGTGCGCGTGCGGTCGCCGGTTCCGGACGACACCGACCGTCCCGACCGTCGCCAGGAGGCCGACGAGCAGCACCGCCGACCACGGCACGCTTGCGCTGCGCAGTGGCGCGACGCCGGTTCGCGGCGGGCCGACCACCCGCGGGACGCCCGGGCCGGCGGGCACGCCAGGGCCCCCGGTGGTCAACGAGTTCTCGGTCAAACGTCGGCCCGTGGCAGTCGACGTGGTATCGCCCGAAGGGATGGGCCCGGAGCCGTCGCTGGTCCCGGTCGTGCCTGTCGCCGAGCCGCCGGTGGGACCGTCGCCGGTCGTGCCCGTCGCCGAGCCGCCGGTGGGACCGTTGCCGGTCGTGCCCCCCGTGACCGTGGCGGCACTGCCACCCGCCGTCGTCGTGCTTGTGGCACCCGGGGCGACCGTGGTCGTCGCGGCGGAGGAGGGTTGCGCACAACTCGGCTTAGTGAAGGTGTCGTTGTCCAAAGTGACGGCGCCGTTGCGGGCGAGCGCCCGCCCGTGGACGGTGACGCTGTTGTTCACGGTGATCGAAGTAAGGGCCAGGATATTCCCGGTGAACACCGAGCCGGAGCCCAGCGTGGCCGAGCTGCCCACCTGCCAGAAGACGTTGCACGCCTGGGCGCCGTTGATCAGGCTCACCGTGCTACCGGACCCGGTGATGAGCGTGGAGTCGGTCTGGAAGATGAACACCGACGTGAGGTCACCGGCCCCGTCGAGGACCAAGGGGCCGGACAGGCTCAAGGGAGACTTGCTGGGCCCGGCGTAGACGCCGGACTGCAGGTTGAGGTTGGCCAGATCAGCCGTCGTGGTGGTGTCGACAGACCGCCCGGCGGCATTCACATACGCGGCGGTCAGGTCGGACTGGGCCTGCTGGGCCGCCGCGTTGGTGGTGTCGGTCGTTCCCGGAGGAAGGACTAACCCGGGCGGGAATCCGGTGATCGAGTTTCCCGGCCACAGGCCGAGACTCGCGTCGAGGGTGCTGTTGCCTGTGTTGGTCACGGTGGAAGCGCCCAGGACGGCGTAGTTGGCTGACGTCGCCAGGGGCACCGTGGGCACGATCGCCGCGCTTGCGGCGTTGGCGAGGATGAGCATGGTCGACGCCGTCATCATGAAGGCGATCAGTGCTGCCCCCGCGATGCGGGAGGTGGTCGGTCGGGAGGACATCGGCGCTCGTTTCCGCAACCTCACCGAACGCCAAGGGCGACGAAGGCGGGCAACTGGTCCAATCTGCTTCGACACACCCCTGCTGCAGGAGTAGCTCTAGTTTGGGTTGACAGCTGTCGAGGAGGCGATCGGGAGTTTGCCTTCGAACATCGGGTGAACCGGTTCAGGAACACGACAGGAGCGCTTCAGGTTGGGCCCGCTGTCCAGTATGAACAGGGCCTGGGTCAAACCCTTGCCCCGGTCGTGCAGCGGGAGGCCGAGGGCGCTGACGGGGAAGCGGGCCGACCGGCGAAGCAGCCTGCTCTCACGGGATCGACCCTGGCCGTGCTCGTCATCGACCTTGACGACTTCAAGAGGGTCAACGACAGCCTCGGCCATACGCCGGCGACCTGCTGCTGGTCGAGACCGCCACCCGGCTCGGCCACTGCCTGGGCGGCCCCGACGTTGCCGTGCGCCTCGGGGGCGACGACTTCGTGGCGTTGCTGGAGGCCGCATCGCAGGAGCAGGCCATCAGCGTGGCCGACCGCATCTTGGCCGCTGTGAGGGCTCCGTTCAGCCTGGACGCCCGTGAGCTCACCATGGGAGCCAGCATCGGCATCGCCTTGAGTGAAGGCGGTGCGGACGACACCGAGAAGATGCTCCGCGCTGCCGACCTGGCCATGTACGTGGCCAAGAGCCGGGGCAAGGGCACACACGCCGTGTTCGAGCCGGACATGCACCTTGTCGCCCTCGGGCGTCTCGCCCTCGAGGCTGACCTGCGCCGGGCGCTCGCCGACGACCAGTTCACCTTGGCCTACCAGCCGGTCATCCGCCTGGGCGACGGCGCCATGGTGGGGGTGGAGGCGCTGCTGCGCTGGCATCCTCCCGGCCACGGCTCCGCCCGGCCCGACGATTTCATCCCGGTGGCCGAGGACAGCGGGTTGATCGTGCCCATCGGCGCCTGGGTGCTGGAGGAGGCCTGCGCGCAGGCAGGCGGTGGGACGAGGCGTTCCCCGACCGAGCCCCGCTCACCGTCGCAGTCAACGTGTCGGGACGCCAGCTGCAGCGCAGCGGCCTGGTCGACACCCTGGTGGACGTGTTGGAGCGGACCGGCCTCGAGCCGGCTCGCCTGGTCCTGGAGATCACCGCGGGATGCGCCTGCCGTCGACGTTCGTCGTCTGGCTTTCTAACGAAGTGTTGACCCGCCGGACCTCACCGGGGTGTGGCTCGAAAGAGGTGCGTACGCGCGACCGAGTCCGGAATCAGGAGTGCCCACCACGGTCCTCCAATCATCGAGGATCAGGAGAGAGAACGTGAACGTGATCATCGGCATCGACCCGCACAAGGCGACGCACACCGCCGTCGCGGTCGACGGCAACGAAGCTGAGCTCGGCGAGATCCAGGTCCGCGCCAACAGCTCGCAGCTGAAGAGGCTCCTGGCGTGGGCGGCGCCGTTCGAGACGCGGACCTTGGGCCGTCGAAGGTTCCGCGGCGGCTGCGGCTACCTGCTGGCCCAGCAGCTTGTCGCAGGGAGGTCCCGAGAGGTTGAGGAGCACCGGCCGGGCTTGGTGCAGCAACGCGAACACGCGGGTCGGACCCCTGGCTGTTTGAAGATCGAGGTTGGGCATCCGCCGGCCGATTAGTGGATATCCCTTGCCGAGGGCCCCGGTAGGGCCACAGGTCGGACCCGCAGATGCAGGTGGCGGACAGTCGGAGCACGACGAAGGGGCGGCCCTGGGGGCCGCCCCTTCGTGAGATCGACGAGTTAGGAAGTGACGAGTTAGGAAACGACGACCGCTACCGGCGGACGCGTGCCGGGGCCTTGCCTTCCCTGCGGCCGGCGAGCACCACGGCGGATGCGCCGAGGGCGAGGACCAGACCGATGCCAACCAGGGCGATGGCGAGAGCCGGGGAGCCGTCGGACTCGTTCGACATGCTGACCATCACCGAGCGGCGGGCGGGAGCCGTAGCAGCCGCAGCCGGTTCGGGCGTGGCCACCGGCGCAGGAGCTGCTTCCGGCGCAGGAGCGGCTGCCGGCACCGGCTCAGCGGCTACAGGCGCCGGGGCGATGGCGGGGGCCGGTGCCCGTGCCGGTACCGGTGCCCGAGGTGCCGTGGGGGCGACCCGGACTCTGGGAGCGGGCGCGGGCGACGCAGCAGGCGTGGCGGCAGCGGCGGGGGCCGGGTCGGCGGCGGGGGCCGGAGCGGGCTCGGTCACGGCCGGGGCGCTCTCAGGGGTGCCCTGAAGATTGGACGGGGCTGCGGCCGGTGCGGGACCGTCGACTCTGACGATGGTGTTGACCGGGCTTCCGGGAAGGGGCTGGCCTTTGGCGTCACTCTGAATGGCGCTCACGATGTGCGCGCCGCCGGTTGCGCCAGCGGGGACCGAGAAGCTGAACGAGAACGTCCCGGCGGCGCCCACCGCGGCGGTGCCGAGGGACTGTCCGCTGGCGCCGTCCCAGAAGACCTTGACCGGCTGGCCGGCGGCGTCGAACGACGACCCGGTGAGAGAGATCTTGGTGCCCGCGGCACCGGAGTTGGGCGTCGCCTGCCGGACTGGCCAGCGGAGGACCCGGACGAGACGCCTCCTCGGGCTATAGTAGCAACGTAGCTACCTTTGGGAGGTAAGCAGGCATGGCGACGCAGATAAGCAGTCGGGAGTTCAACCAGGACACCAGCGGCGCCAAGAAGGCGGCCGAGTTGGGGCCGGTCTACATCACCGATCGTGGGCGCCCAGCCCACGTGCTCCTGACGTACGAGGCCTACGAACGCCTGCTCGGCACACAGCACGTCCTCGACCGACTGGCAGAGCCGGCGGGGATCGAGGATGTCGAGTTCACGATCCCGACCTCCGAGGACGTGGCACAACCGGCGGCCTTCCGCTGATGTTCGTGCTCGACACCAACGTGGTGTCCGAGCTTCGCAAGGTGCGGGCGGGTAAGGCGAACCCCGGTGTGGCTGACTGGGCATCCGGGGTGACGTCGGGCCAGATGTTCGTGTCGTCGATCACCATCCACGAGCTCGAACACGGGGTCCTGCTGGCCGAGCGCTCCGATGCCGACCGGGGCGCCGTCCTTCGGGCCTGGCTCGACGGGAGCGTCGCCTCGGCGTTCGGAACGCGGGTGCTGGCGGTGGACGAGGCGGTCGCCCGGCGGGCGGCGGCGCTCCACGTCCCGGATCCTGCACCGTTCCGGGATGCGCTCATCGGTGCGACCGCCCTCGTCCACCGGATGGCGGTCGTCACCCGCAACGTGAAGGACTTCGAGCGGTTCGACGACCTTGCCGTCGTTGATCCCTGGCGGTGACAGGACCGGCCGACCGAGGACGGTTCCGAACCCGCCGGCGGTGGGCGGGGAAGGGGCAACGGGAGCTGACAGGGCGTCGACTGGGTGGGTTCCTGGCCTCCTGCTGTCCGCGGTTTGTCCGCGGTTGTCCGCGGATTGTCCGCAGAATGGGGAGTAGCAGCGCTCAACAGGGCGCAACAGGGAGCAACAGAACCGCAGGTCAGAGTGCATTTTCTGGCGAAACCGGCTGGTCAGCGAAGTGGCCGGGACTGTTCCAGCCCAACTGGCCCTCGGACCACGAGCAGCACTGACGCCTGCGGGGGCGGGGGGACTGGCCAGGTTGCTGCACAACCACGCGCTGACGCCGCCCGCCGTGTCGAGGCGTTGAATGAGCCTCCTGCCGCGCTGGAGACGGGCGGGAAGTCTCTGTCGGCCTGCCGGGCCACGCTGCCCGGCAGGCCGCAGGGAGATCTACTTCGAGCGGACCTTCTTCTTGATGAAGGTCTCGATGGTGTCGGTTCTGGTCTGCACCTTGTGGACCTTGCGGACGTGGTCGGCGACCTTTGCCATCAGCTCGTCCTCGGTCGATCCCTTACCCTGCCACCTGCAGGCGTGGTCGGCATCCCTTCACCGGAACTCGTACGCCACCTGGTCCTCCGATCGTCGGCCTGCGTTCACCCTGTTCTTCGGACCGCGCCCGGCTGGCGGATGAAAGCCGGCGGGTCGCGGAGGGGGACGGCTACCGTGAGCGCGTGCGGATCGGGCTCGTGTGCCCCTACAGCCTCAGCCACCCGGGCGGGGTCCAGGGGCAGGTGCTGGCCCAGGCGCGCGCCCTGCGGGCGCTCGGCCACGAGGTGCGGGTCCTGGCGCCGTGCGACGGTCCTCCGCCCGACGGGGGCGTGACCCCGCTCGGCAACTCCGTGCCGCTGGCCGGCAACGGGTCGGTGGCCCAGCTGGCGCCGGACCCGGCGTGCATCCTGCGCACCCTCTCCGCCCTACGGGACGAGGCTTTCGACGTCGTCCACCTCCACGAGCCGTTCTGCCCGGGACCGACCCTCACCACCGTGGCCTTCGCCTCCGAACCGCTGGTGGGCACGTTCCACCGCGCCGGCATGGGCGCCGCCTACACGTTCTGGCGTCCGGTCACCGTCCGCATGGCCCGCCGCCTCGCCGTGCGGGTCGCCGTGTCGGAGGATGCCCGCCGCACAGCGGCCGAGGCCCTCGACGGCGACTACGAGGTGCTGCCCAACGGCATCGAGGTGGAGCGGTTCGCCAAGGCCACGCCGTGGCCCACCACCGGCCCCACCGTGCTGTTCGTCGGACGCCACGAGCCGCGCAAGGGCCTCAGCGTGCTGGTCGACGCCATGGCCGAGCTCGGCCCCGGCGTGCGCCTGTGGGTCGCAGGGGAGGGCTCGCAGACGGCCGAACTCCAGGCCCGCACGGCCGGCGACTCCCGGGTCGAGTGGCTCGGCCGCCTCGACGACGCCGAGGTCGCGTCGCGGGTGCGGGGCGCCGACGCCCTGTGCGCGCCGTCCCTGCACGGGGAGTCCTTCGGCGTCGTGCTCCTCGAGGGGATGGCCGCGTCGACCCCCGTGGTGGCCAGCGACCTGCCGGGCTATCGCAACGTCGCCGAGCCCGGCAAGCACGCACTGCTCGTGCCGCCGGGCGATGCATCGTCGCTGGCTGCCGCCCTGAGCCTGGTGCTCGACGATGCCGGGCTGGCGGCCGAGCTGGCGGCGGCGGGCGAGGCGCGCGCGGCCGAGCTTTCGATGGAACGGCTGGCCGAGCGCTACGTGGAGCTGTACGAGCGGGTGGTCAGGGAGTCGGCGCCGGCACGTCGATGACCAGCCGGGGCGGGCCCGTGAGGGTCGTCACGGTGATGGCCGGCGCCCTCTTGCGCAGGCCGACGGCCCAGGTGACGACACCCTCGAAGTCACCCGCGTCGACGGCCTCGGTCACGACGCCGCCCGTGCCGGTGGACGGGACCCGCTTCGGCCCCTTGTAGGTGAGGATCACCTTCTCACCCTCCAGGCGGGCGGCCGACGCGTCCTCGAGCCGCACCTGGAGCACGGCCTCGCCCGCCACCGTCACCTCGTTGCCGGAGCCGTCCTCGGTGACCGGGCGCTCGATGTAGTCGATCTGGTACGCCGGGAGGTTGGGCTCGAATTCGAACACGACCCGGCTGCCACCGCCCGTGCCGGCGGCAGCCACCCGCACGTCGGTGAGGTAGGCCCGTTGCGCTCCCGCCGGCGCGGGCGCCGTCACCGGCGGAGCGACAGGGGCGGCCGTCGAGGGCGGCGTCGCAGCGGCGGACGTGCTGGTGGTCGACGCCGCCGTGGTGTCGCCACCGGCCTCGACGGTCGGGTCGTCCCCGCTGTTGCAGGCGCTGAGGACGAGGGCTGCGGCGAGGGCGGCCGTCCGATGCAGGCGCACAGCTGCAACGTACCGCACCGCTGTCGACAGACTTTGCGTGGGTTACCGCACCTGGATCGGCGTGAGGCACCCGGCGGCCCGGCCCAGCCTGTCCAGGCCGGCCAGGTCACCGTCGATGTAGCCGGTGAGGGGCAGGCCGGCATCGCCCACCGAGTTCATCACCTGGAGCGTGTCGTCGGCGTGGTCGAGGCCGATGGCGTGGCCGAGCTCGTGGAGGAGCACGCCCGTCTGCAGGTTGTCGCTGCCGAAGGTGCTGAGGCTGCGGGCGACGAACGCGAAGCCGGTGACCGCCTGCACCGGGGCACTGGCGGTGCCGATGAAGTGCACGCCGCCGAGGCCGGCTGCGCCCCCGATCGTGCTCGCGTCCACCCAGGCGATGAGCAGCGGGGCGAACCTCGGCCCGTAGCGCGGCTGGACGATCTCACGGCGCGGGCCGGCCGCCTCGTCGGTGGTGCCCTCGAAGCGGAACGACAGGCCGGTGGCACGGGCGAGCCGGTCGACAGCCGCCTGGGCCAGGGGGACGGCGTTGGCCGGGCCGCCCGTGGGGTTGATCACGTAGGCGATCGGCGCGCACGGGTTCCAGCGCGCCGGCCGGCACCGCTCGCCCTCGGACTCGAAGTTGTAGCTGGCGCCCCCGGGGAAGGCGTACACGAGGCCGTCGCGGCCGGCCAGGCGGTAGCCCTCGCCCCGCTTCGACGTGGCGATTCCGACGACCCGGTCGGGAAGGCAGCGGCCGCCCATGGCCCCGAAGAAGGTGGCGTTGAAGGCGAAGATCCCGCCGTCCGCCGCCACCAGCCAGTAGCCGCTGCCGTTGGCGTTGGAGGCCATGCCGACGATCGGCTGGTTCAGGGTCAGCGCCCCGGTGGACCCGCGGAAGGCGGCGTCGCCGAATGCGAAGATCCCGCCGTCCGACGCCACCAGCCAGTACCCGCCCCCGCTGGGCGTGGACGCCATCCCGACGATGGGCCTGTTGAGGGCGATGGCCCCGGTGGAACCGCGGAAGGCGGCGTCGCCGAATGCGAAGATCCCGCCGTCCGACGCCACCAGCCAGTACCCGCCCCCGCTGGGCGTGGACGCCATCCCGACGATGGGCTTGTTGAGGGCGATGGCCCCGGTGGAACCGCGGAAGGCGGCGTCGCCGAATGCGAAGATCCCGCCGTCCGACGCCACCGTCCAGTAGCCCTCTGCCGACGGGGTGACCGCCACGCCGACGACCGGGCGGGCCAGACCGCCTCCGACGATGGAGCCCTTGTAGGTGCCGTCCGGAGGCGTGGGCGGGACGGCGGCGGCCGGCTTGGCGGCCAGAAGGGTGAGGAGCACGGCCACCGTGGTGCAGACGGCGACGGACACGGTTCGCGACGTTCGGCGCATGAGGCCCCCAGTCTGCCCGCCCGAGGGAACGTAGATGCACGCGGTGGAGACACGTCACCTCTACACTTCGGGCGTGGTCGTCCTTTTCGTGATCCTCGGCCTCGCGGTCCTGATCGGCCTCTACCTCGTCGTCCAGTACAACGGCCTGGTCCGGCTCCGGAACCGCATCGAGAGCGCGTGGGCCCAGATCGACGTGCAGCTGCAGCGCCGCTACGACCTCGTGCCCAACCTGGTCGAGACGGTGAAGGGCTACGCGGCGCACGAGAAGCAGGTGCTCGAGAACGTCACGGCGGCCAGGGCCAACGCAATCAACGCCCAGGGCGTGGCCGAACAGGCCAAGGCGGAGACCGGCTTCACCGCCGCCTTGAAGTCGCTGTTCGCCGTGTCCGAGGCGTACCCGGACCTCAAGGCCAATCAGAACTTCCTTGCCCTGCAGGAGGAGCTGAGCGGCACCGAGGGGCGCATCGCCTACGCCCGCCAGTTCTACAACGACGTCGTGCAGGGCTACAACACCAAGGTCCAGGCGTTCCCTGGCAACCTGGTGGCCAACGCCTTCCGCTTCACCGAGCGCGAGTACTTCGAGGCCGACGACGCCTCCCGCCCGCCGGTGAAGGTCCAGTTCTGACCGGCTGACGAGCCGCCTTGTACGACCAGGTCGCATCCAACAAGCGTCGCTCCGCGATCCTCGTGGCCGCCTTCGTGCTGGTGGTGTTCGCCACGGCGTGGGCGTTCAACCTGCTCATCGGCGGCGGTGTGGTGGGCCTCGGCGTCGCCTTCGTGATCGCGGGCGGCATCGCCTTCGCGTCCTACTGGAAGTCCGACGCCGTGGCGCTGGCCATGAGCCACGCCCGCCCCGCCGACCCCGACACCTACGCCCGCCTCCACAACCTGATCGAGGGGCTCTGCATCGCCGCCGGCCTGCCCAAGCCCAGGGTCTATGTCGTCGATGACGACGCCCCCAACGCCTTCGCCACCGGCCGCGACCCCAAGCACGCGGCCGTCGCCGTCACCACAGGCCTGCTCGACAAGCTCAACCGCATCGAGCTGGAGGGCGTCCTGGCCCACGAACTGAGCCATGTGAAGAACTACGACATCCTCGTGTCGACGCTCGCCGTCACCATGGTGGGCCTCGTGGCCCTGCTGTCCGACTTCGGGATGCGCTTTTTGTGGTGGGGCGGTCCCCGCCACCGCAACGACCAGCGCGAAGGCGGTGGCGGCCCGGCCGCAGCCATGGCGATCGTCGGTTTCGCCTTTCTCCTGCTGGCGCCCCTGGCAGCCAAGCTGATGCAGTTCGCGGTGAGCCGCCGGCGCGAGGAACTGGCCGACGTGACCGGCGTGTCCTTCACCCGTTACCCACCCGGCCTGGCCTCGGCCCTCGAGAAGCTGCGCGACGACACGACCGTCGTCCACTCCGGTTCCCGGGCCACCGCCCACCTGTGGATCGAGTCCCCCGTGGCCCGGGCCGACTCGGAGGGCAAGCTCGCCTGGCTCGGCCGCCTCTTCGACACCCACCCACCCCTCGAGGAGCGGATCCAGGCCCTGCGGGAGCTGTAGCTCCCTGATCCATCGCCGCCAGCCGCGGTGGCCGCCTTCAGCGCCGCGTAGCGGCCGGCGGCGTCGAACCCTGCTCCCCTGGATTTCTCGCGGCCGTAGACTGGTCTCGATGGCTCCCGACGATTCCTCCGCTCCCCGTACCGGCACGTCCCGCGTGAAGCGGGGCCTGGCCGAGATGCTGCGTGGCGGCGTGGTCATGGACGTGGTCGACGCCGAGCAGGCCAAGGTGGCCGAGGATGCCGGCGCGGTGGCGGTGATGGCCCTCGAGCGGGTGCCGTCCGACATCCGTCGCGACGGCGGGGTGGCCCGCATGAGCGACCCGTCGATGATCGAGGGGATCATGGCCGCCGTCACCATCCCGGTGATGGCCAAGGCCCGCATCGGCCACCTGGCCGAGGCCCAGGTGCTCGAGGCGCTCGGCGTCGACTTCATCGACGAGAGCGAGGTCCTCACCCCGGCCGACCAGGCCCACCACATCGACAAGTGGCCGTTCACCGTGCCCTTCGTGTGCGGGGCCACCAACCTCGGTGAGGCGCTGCGGCGCATCTCGGAGGGGGCGGCCATGATCCGCTCGAAGGGCGAGGCGGGCACGGGCGACGTGCAGGAGGCGGTGCGCCATCTGCGCTCCATCCGCGGCGACCTGGCCAAGATCGGTACGGCCGACCCGGCCGAGCTCTACGGGTGGGCCAAGCAGCTCCAGGCGCCGGTGCAGCTCGTCCAGGAGCTGGCCGAGACGGGTCGCCTGCCCGTCCCCCTCTTCTGCGCCGGCGGCATCGCCACCCCGGCCGACGCGTCGCTCGTCATGCAGCTCGGCGCCGAGGCGGTGTTCGTCGGCTCGGGCATCTTCAAGTCGTCCGACCCGGCCCGCATGGCCGCCGCCATCGTCGAGGCCACCACCCACTTCCGCGATGCGGCCATCGTGGCCAAGGTCAGCCGCGGCCTCGGCGCCGCGATGCGTGGCCTGGACGCCGCCACCGTCGACCTCAAACTGGCCGACCGGGGCTGGTAACCCGATGACCCAGAGGCCTCCAGGTGAAGGTCGGCGTGCTGGCCCTGCAGGGCGATGTCGCGGAGCACTCGTCCGCCCTGGCTGACAGCGGCGCCCATGTGGTCGAGGTCCGCTCGCCGGGGCATCTGGCCGGCCTCGACGGCATCGTCCTACCAGGCGGCGAGTCCACCACGATCTCGAAGCTGCTCGACCTGGCCGGGCTGTTCGAGCCCTTGGCCGAGCGGCTGGCCGAGGGCATGCCCGCCTTCGGCACGTGCGCCGGGATGATCCTGCTGGCCGCCGACGTGGCCGACGGCCGGCCCGACCAACGCAGCTTCGGCGCCATCGACATCGGCGTGCGCCGCAACGCCTTCGGCCGTCAGCGCCAGTCCTTCGAGGCGAGCCTCGAGGTCGACGGGGTCGGCCCCGGCGGGCCGTTCGACGCCGTGTTCATCCGGGCCCCGGCGGTGGAGCGGGTGGGGCCCGCCGTGGAGGTGCTGGCCGCGGTCGACGGCCGGCCCGTGCTGTGCCGCCAGGGGCCCGTGCTCGTGGCGGCCTTCCATCCGGAGCTGTCGGAGGACACCCGCCTCCACCGGCTGTTCCTCGAGACCTGCGAGAGGATGTAGATGTCCGGACACTCGAAGTGGGCAACGATCAAGCACAAGAAGGGCGCCCAGGATGCGGCCCGGGGCAAGCTGTTCGCCAAGCTGATCCGCCAGGTGGAGGTCGCCGCCCGCGAGGGCGGGAGCGACGTCTCCGCCAACGCGTCGCTGCGCTCCATGGTGCAGAAGGCCCGGGACGCGTCGGTGCCCGTCGACACGATCGAGCGGGCCATCAAGCGGGGCACGGGCGAGCTGGAGGGCGTGCGGTACGAGCCCATCTCCTACGAGGGCTACGCGCCGGGCGGCGTGGCGCTGATCGTGGAATGCCTGTCGGACAACCGCAACCGCACCGGGTCGGAAATCCGAAGCGCGTTCAGCCGCAACGGCGGCTCGATGGCCGAGCCGGGCGCGGTGGCGTGGCAGTTCGTCCGCCAGGGCGTGCTCGCCGTGCCCAAGTCGGCGGGGAGCGAGGACGACATCATGCTGGTCGCCCTCGAAGCCGGCGCCGACGACCTCTCCGACGGGGGCGAGGTGTGGCAGATCACCTGCCCGCCCACCGACCTGCCGGCCGTGCGGGCCGCCCTGGAGGAGGCCGGGATCACCGTCGAGGCATCCGATGTCACCCTCAACCCGACCACGGTCGTGCCCATCGAGGACGAAGGAGAGGCGCGCCGCATCCTGCGCCTCATCGACCTGATCGAGGACCACGACGACGTCCAGAACGTCTACGCCAACTTCGACATCCCCGACGCAATTATTGAACTTGTCGAGGCGTAGGGCGTTCGCTCTGACGCTCTGAACTTCAGTGTCGAAGTCGTCGAGCTCGCGCGGGTGGAGGTGGTACGACTCATGGTCCGATGATTAGTAGGATCAGGGGTATGGCGAAGACCAAGGTGTCGGTCACACTCGATCCGGCGAAGTTGGCCCAGGCCCGCGCGCTCGTTGGGGCCCCGACCGTTTCCGAACTCGTAGCGGTCGCCCTCGACCGTCTCATTGCGGCCGAGCTCGACGGCCGGCACGTCGCCGGCTACCTCCGGCACCCACCGGACGAGGACGAGGATTCCTGGGCCGAGGCTCCTCGTGACCCGAGCGCGATCGCCGACAACGTCGACTGGGCCGCCCTCTACGGGGTCGAGCAATCCTCGTGAGCGTGCCGCTTCCGAAACGAGGCGACGTGTGGCTGGCGGATCTGCCCGGTGACAAGATCCGGCCGGTCGTGATCCTGACGAGGGAACCGGTGATCCGGCACCTCCATGCAGTCATTGCCGCTCCGGTGACGTCGACGGTGCGCGGAATCCCGACTGAGGTGTCCCTGGCCCGGGAGGAGGGCCTGCTCCACGACTCGGTCGCCAACTTCGACAACCTGCAACTCGTCCCGCGTGCGCGTCTGGTCCGGCGGATCGGTGCCCTTTCCCGGTCGAAGCTCACGGATGCCTGCCGGGCCCTCCGATTCGCCACGGCGTGCTGAGAGTCGACCCGGCGTAGACGGGCTGCTGGGCTGCGCAGCATCGTCGGTCCCGAGGATCCCCGACCGCGGTGGCGTCTGGTCTTCGGCCCGTATGTCCACGTCGGCAGAGACGGTTTCGCAGCCAGGAGCGGTGCTCGCTCGACTACGCGGCGAAGGCCGGCCGGTGCATCGCCTTCTTCAACGGGCGGGTGGCGAGCGACGGGCCCTTCACCGGTCAGGTCGGCGTCGAGCTGGCCGAGGTCGCCGACGAGAAGGCGGCAGCGGAGACCTGAGCGTCACCGGGAGACGGGAGACGGAGACAGGCAGTTGGTACCGTCGGGCGTGCGAACACGGCACGCCGGCCCTGCCCGGCGGACGAAGGCGTAGCGCTGGCCAGCCCCCGCGTGGGCGATCCCGCCCCCGACTTCACGCTGCCGGGCACGCCGGGGGGCCGGCCCTACACGCTGACGGGCCTGCGTGGGCAGGTGGTCGTTCTCGTGTTCTACCCGGGCGACGACAGCATCGTGTGCACCGAGCAACTGGTGAACTACAGCTCCGACCTCGTCCAGTTCGCCGACCTGGGCGCGCGGGTGCTCGGCATCAGCCCCCAGGACGTCGCCAGCCACGAGCGGTTCGCCGAGCGCTACCACCTCGGCTTCCCGCTGCTGGCCGACACGGCCAAGGACGTGGGCCGGCGGTACGACCTGGTGGGCCCGCTCGGCTTCTACAAGCGGTCGGTCTTCGTCATCGACGCCGGCGGCGTCGTCCGCTACGCCCACCGCTCGAGCCACGGCCTCACCTACCGCCCGACGGCCGAGCTCGTCGCCGCCGTCCAGAAGGCGGGCACGCCGGCGGGATGATCCGGGCCTGCCGGCGCCCGGCCGCCGGTGGTATCCACCGCTCGGCGCAGCCGGTGGACTACACTCGAACGAGTGTTCGCACTGGGAATCGACCCCGGGGTGTCGCGCTGTGGCTACGGCCTCGTGGCGCGGGACGCGTCGGGCTACCACCCGGTGGTGGCCGGGGTGATCACCACACCGCCCGCCGATCCGCTGCCCGGCCGCTTGGCCACGATCCTGCGCGAGCTCACCGAGCTCATCGCCGAGCACCGGCCGGAGGTTGTGGTCGTGGAGCGGGTCTTCTTCCAGACGAACGTGCGAACGGCGATGTCGGTCGGCCAGGCCAGCGGACTGGCGCTGGCGGCGGCGGCCACGGCCGGCTGCGAGATCGTCCAGTACACAGCCAACGAGGTGAAGGCGTCGGTCGCCGGCTACGGCGCCGCCAGCAAGGAGCAGATGCAGCGCATGGTGCAGGCCCTCCTGTCCCTCCCCACCCTGCCCAAGCCGCCCGACGTGGCCGATGCCCTGGCCCTCGCCCTCTGCCACCTGGCGGTGGCGCCCCGCCTGGCCCGCATCGCCAAGGCCGGAGGCGCCAGGTGACCGGCCCTGGAGGCCGGTCCATCAGGCTCTCACCTGCTCACCGTCTCGCAGGGACGGTGAGCGGGTGATCGGGTCGCTGCGGGGCATGGTGCTCGACCGACTGCCGCCCGCCGAGCTGCTGCTCGAGGTGGCGGGTGTGGGCTACCGGGTCACCGTCACCCCGGCCACGCTGGCCGCCGGCGCCCCCGGCCAGCCGCTGTTCGTCCACGTCCACACCCACGTGCGGGAGGACGCCATCGTGCTCTACGGCTTCCCCACGGCCGACGAGCGGCGCTGCTTCGAGGCCCTCCTCGGCGCCCACGGGGTGGGGCCCGGCCTGGCCGTGGCCATCCTGTCGGCCCTGTCGCCCCAGGCGCTGCGCCGGGCCGTGGCCGCCGAGGACGCCGACGCCCTCGTCGCCATCCCCGGGGTCGGCCGCAAGACCGCCGCCCGTCTGCTGCTCGAGCTCCAGTCCCGCCTCGACCTGCCACTCGACGAGCTGCCCACCCCGGGCGGCCCGGCCGGCGACGCCCACGCCGAGGTGCGGGCCGCCCTGGCCGGCCTCGGCTACGGCCCCGACGAGGTCCGCTCCGCCGTGCGGGCCCTGCCCACCGAGGGCAGCGTGCAGGAGCTGCTCACGTCGGCCCTCCGCCAGATGGCGGGCGCACGATGAGGGCCCCCGCATGACCAGGGACGAGGTGCTGGCCACGGTGGCCACCGACCCGGTCGAGGTGGCCGAGGAGGCCACCCTCCGGCCCCGCCGCCTGGCCGAGTTCGTGGGCCAGGCCCAGCTCAAGGAGCACCTGGAGATCGTCCTGGAGGCGGCCCGGCGCCGCGGCCAGTCGGTCGACCACCTGCTTTTCGCCGGCCCCCCGGGCCTGGGCAAGACCTCGCTATCGGGCATCGTGGCGGCCGAGATGGGCGTCGGCCTCCGGATCACGTCGGGGCCCGCCCTCGTGCGGGCCGGCGACCTGGCCGCCCTGCTCACCGACCTGCACGACGGCGACGTGCTGTTCATCGACGAGATCCACCGCCTGGGGCGCCAGGTCGAGGAGATCCTCTACCCGGCCATGGAGGACTTCCAGCTCGACATCGTCCTGGGCAAGGGCCCGGCCGCCCGCTCCATCCGCCTCGACCTGCCCCGCTTCACCCTGGTGGGCGCCACCACCCGCACCGGCCTGCTCACCGGCCCCCTGCGCGACCGCTTCGGGCTGGTGGCCCGCCTCGACCACTACCCGCTCGACGACCTCATAGAGATCGTGGAGCGGGCCGCCCGCATCCTGGGCGTTCCGCTGGAGGCGGGCGGCGCCCACGAGGTGGCCCGGCGGTCGCGGGGAACCCCCCGCATCGCCAACCGTCTGCTCAAGCGGGTGCGCGACTTCGCCGAGGTGCGGGGCGACGGCACCGTCACCCAGGCCACGGCCGCCGCCGGCCTTGCCCTGTTCGGCGTCGACGACCTGGGGCTCGACAAGGTCGACCGCTCGGTGCTGTCTGCCCTGTGCTCGCGCTTCGGCGGCGGCCCCGTCGGCCTTTCCACCCTCGCCGTGAGCATCGGCGAGGAGACCGAGACCCTCGAGGACGTGTACGAGCCGTTCCTCCTGCAGCTGGGCATGCTCAAGCGCACCCCCCGCGGGCGCGTCGCCATGCCCGCCGCCTGGCAGCACCTCGGCCTGGCCGCCCCCCAGGCCGCCGCCGTCCTCTTCGACGACCAGTAGCCCGCCGCCGGTCGGTCGTTCTCTGAAGCCTCAACACCGCATGGCGGTGACAGGGCTTCGGAGAACGGGGCACCGTCACACGGCCGCCGCACGGGGGTGGACCGTACGCTGCCCCAATGGTGGACACGGCGTCGTTCGACTACCCGCTGCCGCCCGGCGCCATCGCCCAGGTCCCGGCCGAGCCGCGGGACGCGGCCCGGCTGCTGGTCGCCGTCGACCCGGCCGCAGGTCCGGCGCACCGCCACGTGCGCGACCTGCCCGAACTGCTGGGCCCGGGGGACGTGGTGGTGGTGAACGAGACGCGGGTGCGTCCGTCGCGGCTGCGCCTGCACAAGGCCACCGGCGGCCGGGTCGAGGTACTGCTCCTCGAGCCGACGCCCGACGGTGAAGGCGGCGACGGGTGGGAGGCCATGGTGCGCCCGGCTCGGCGCACGCCGCCGGGCACCCTCCTGTCGGCCGAGCCGGGGTCGCCGGCGCTCGTCGAGGTGGGCGAGGCGCGGGGTGACGGCACCTTCGGGGTCCGGGTGCTGGGCGACATCGGCCGTCATGCGGCGGTGGCGCTGCCCCCCTACATCACCACCGGCCTGGCCGACCCCGAGCGCTACCAGACCGTCTACGCCCGCACGCCAGGCTCGGTGGCGGCGCCCACCGCCGGCCTCCACCTGAGCGGGCCGGTGCTCGACCGGTGCCGGGAGCGGGGCGCGGAGATCCACGCCATCGACCTGGCCGTGGGCCTGGCCACCTTCCGCCCCCTCCAGGTCGACACCGTCGAGGACCACGTCATGCACGCCGAGCGCTACCAGGTGCCGGCGGCCACCCTGGCGGCGTGCGAGCGGGCCGAGCGGGTGGTCGCCGTGGGCACCACCACCGTGCGGGCCCTGGAGTCGGCCGCCGCCACCGGCGAGCTGTCGGGGCGCACCACCCTGTTCATCGAGGGCGACTACCCGTTCCGCGTGGTCGACGTCCTCCTCACCAACTTCCACCAGCCCCGCTCGTCGCTGCTCGTGCTGCTGGCCGCCTTCGCCGGCGACGGCTGGCGGGCCCTCTACGACACCGCCCTGGCCGAGGGCTACCGCTTTCTGTCCTTCGGCGACGCCATGCTGGTGGCCCGCCGGCCACGGGGGTGACGCTCCGCCTGCGCGTCGAGGTCACCGACGGTGCGGCCCGGGCCGGCGTCGTCACCACGGCACGGGGCGCCTTCCGCACGCCCTGCTTCATGCCGGTGGGCACCCGGGGCGCGGTGCGGGCCGTGTCGTCCGCCGACCTCGAGGACCTGGGCGCCGAGGTGGTGCTGGCCAACACGTACCACCTGATGCTGCGCCCCGGCGCGGACGTGGTGGACGAGCTGGGTGGTATCCACGGCTTCGCCTCCTGGTCGGGCCACGTGCTCACCGACTCGGGCGGGTACCAGGTGTTCTCGCTGGCCCCCAAGGTGGACGACGACGGCGTCACCTTCCGCTCCACCTACGACGGCTCCACCCACCGCCTCACGCCCGAAGGGGCGGTGGCCGTGCAGGGCCTGCTGGGTGCCGACATCGCCATGGTGCTCGACGTGTGCCCGCCGCTGCCGTCGTCCCCCGAGGCCCTCCGGTCGGCGGTGGAGCGCACCGCCTCCTGGGCGGCCCGCTGCCGGGCCGCGCACCGGCGCGAGGGCCAGGCCCTGTTCGGGATCGTGCAGGGGGGCGTCGACGATGCCCTGCGGGCCGAGAGTGCACAGCGCACGGTGGCGATCGGCTTCGACGGCTACGCCGTGGGCGGACTGTCGGTGGGGGAGAGCAGGCCCGAGATGTTGCGTGCCCTCGCTGCCGCCGTGGCGTGGCTCCCGGCGGACGCCCCCCGGTACCTGATGGGCGTGGGCGACCCGGTGGGCCTGGTCGAGGCCATCGCCCTCGGGATCGACATGTTCGACTGCGTGCTGCCGACCCGTCTGGCCCGCCACGGCACCGTGCTCACCTCGGCCGGGCGCCTCCAGCTCCGCAACGCCGCCTTCGCCCGGGATGCCGGGCCGCTCGACGCCGCCTGCCCCTGCGCGGTGTGCGCCCGTTGGTCACGGGCCTACCTGCGCCACCTGCTGCGCATGGCCGATCCGGGCGCGGCCCGGCTCCTGACCCTCCACAACCTGGCCTGGACCCTGGCCCTGGTGGCCCGCGCCCGGTCGGCGGTGCTGGAAGGGACCTTGGCGGCCGTACGGGCGGACATGGCTTCGGCGTACGGGTGTTGATGACATGATGCCCCTTCCCCCCGCTACGCTCCCCCCGCCCCAGTTGCGATCCAAGGCGTGTCGATGCAAGCCATCTTTCCTCTCATCTTCCTCGCTCTCATGTGGTTCCTGCTCGTCCGTCCGCAGAAGGAGCGCGTGCGGCGCCAGCAGCAGCTCGTGGCATCCCTCGAGGTGGGCGACGAGGTCATCACCGCCGGGGGCATCGTCGGCCGGATCGTGGCCCTCGACGACGATGAGGCCCACATCGAGGTCGCCCCCGGTGTCGTCGTGCGGTTCCTGCGCCTCGCCGTCAATGCCCGCGTGGCCGAGGACGACCAATCGACCGAGGCGCTCGGCCGGTCCGAGGGCGCCGACGACCGGGGAGCCGAGTAGCGGTGCGCCGCGGCCCCGGCTTCTCCCTCCTGATCATGGTGCTCGTGACGCTCGGCGCCATCGTCGGCACCTTGGTGGCGGGCAACTCGCCCCAGCTCGGCCTCGACCTGCAGGGCGGGGCGTCGGTCGTGCTCCGGCCGCAGACGGAGGTGTCGTCGGGCTCCCTCGACCAGGCCATCGCGATTATCCGCAACCGGGTCGACGGGCTCGGCGTCGCCGAGCCGGACATCAGCCGCCAGGGGAACAACATCATCGTGCAGCTGCCCGGCGTGAAGGACCAGGAGCGGGCGCTGGAGATCGTGGGCCAGACGGCCGAGCTGCGGTTCCGGCCCGTGCTCGAACCGGTGCCGCTGAGCGAGACGGAGGTGCCCACAACCGTGCCGCCGGCCGCCACCACGGTTCCCGGCGACACCACCACCACCGCTCCCGGCGCGACGACGACGGCCCCAGCCTCGTCCACCACCGCTGCGCCGGCCACGTTGCGGGCGGGCGGCCCGACGTTGGCCGCCGCCCAGGGCGCCACGACCACGACGGCTGCTCCCACGGCCACCACCACCGTCCCCACCACTGCGCCAGCCGCAACGCCGCCGCCCGCCGCCCCCGCCGCCCCCATCCCCAGCACCTCGCGTGAGGACGACAAGGCCGAGGCGATCGTGGTCCTCCCCCTCAAGGAGGGGGACGAGATCACCGGCCGCTACCGTCTTGGCCCGTCCGAGCTCACCGGCAAGGCGGTCAAGACCGCCAAGGCCCAGTTCGACCAGACCGGTAGCGCCTGGGAGGTCGCCTTCACCCTGACCAAGACGGGTTCGAAGGAGTTCGACGCCCTTGCCGCCCGCAACGTCGGCAAGCAGGTGGCCATCGTCCTCGACGGCGTGGTGAAGTCGGCGCCCACCATCCAGCAGGCCGAGTTCAAGGGCCGGGGCCAGATCAGCGGTAGCTTCAGCGAGAAGGAGGCGAAGGAACTGGCGCTCGTGCTCCGCTACGGCTCGCTCCCCGTCGAACTGAAGCCGGAGACGGTGCAGACCGTGTCGGCCAGCCTCGGAAAGGACTCGCTGCGGGCCGGCATCATCGCCGGCCTGGTCGGCCTCGGCCTCGTCCTGGTGTACATGATCATGTACTACCGGGCCCTCGGGATCGTCGTGATCCTCGGCCTCGGCGTGTGGGCGTCCTTCATGTGGGCGATCATCTCGTTCCTCGGCAGCAGCAGCGGCCTGGCCCTCAGCCTGGCCGGCGCAGTCGGGATCATCATCTCCGTCGGTGTCACCGTCGACTCGTACGTCGTGTACTTCGAGCGCCTGAAGGACGAGGTCCGGTCGGGCAAGACCATCCGCTCGTCGGTCGACCGGGGCTTCAGCCGGGCCTTCCGCACCATCCTGGCCGCCGACGTCGCCTCCTTCATCGGCGCCGCCCTTCTCTACCTGCTCACAGTCGGGTCGGTGCGGGGATTCGCATTCTTCCTGGGCCTGTCCACCATCCTCGACGTGGTGGTGGCGTACTTCTTCACCCGCCCGCTGGTCATCCTGCTCGGCCGCAACCGCCTGTTCACCGAAGCCCGCTGGCTGGGCGTGGCCAGGGGCCTGGCGGCCCCGGCCGGAGGGGCGTGAGCATGGCGGCCGGAAAGCGGTCCATCTGGCAGCGCCTCTACCACGGCGAGACGTCCATCGACTTCATCGGCCGGCGCCGGACGTGGTTCCTGCTGTCGGCCGGCGTCATCGTCATCGGCATCGTCTCCCTGTTCGCGCAGGGCCTCAACTTCGGGATCGACTTCAAGGGGGGCACGGCGTGGGAGGTGGAGGCCCCCGGCGTGTCGGTGGCCGAGAGCCGCGACGCCCTCGAGTCCGTGGGCCTGGGTGACGCCAAGATCCAGATCGTCGGCAGCGACACCCTGCGCGTGCAGGCCGACCTGGAGGATGCGAAGACCGAGACCGACGAGGTCACGGCCAAGATCGCCGAGCTGGCGGGCGTGGCGCCCACCCAGGTCAGCGTCAACGAGGTGGGCCCCACATGGGGCCAGGAGATCACGAGCAAGGCCCGCCGGGCCCTGGTCTTCTTCCTCGTGGCCATCACCTTGTACATCACGCTGCGCTTCGAGTGGAAGATGGCCCTCGCCACCCTGGCCGCCCTCCTGCACGACATCCTGGTCACCGTCGGCGTGTACTCGCTGTCGGGCTTCGAGGTGACGCCCGCCACCGTGATCGCCGGGTTGACGATCCTCGGCTATTCGATCTACGACGGCATCGTTGTGTTCGACAAGATCGAGGAGAACACGAAGGGCTTGGCCGCGTCCGGGCGGATGTCCTACGGCGACATGGTCAACCTGTCGCTCAACCAGGTGCTCATGCGGTCGCTGAACACCTCCATCACCGCGCTGCTGCCGATCCTCTCGCTCCTCGTCGTGGGCGGAAAGATCCTCGGCGCCACCACGCTGCAGGACTTCGCTCTCGCGCTCCTCATCGGCTTGGCGGCCAGCGCCTACTCGTCCATCTTCATCGCCTCGCCCATCCTCGCCATCCTCAAGGAGCGCGAGCCGAGGTACGCGTCGATCAAGCAGCGGATCCTCGCCAAGGGCGCGGTCACGCCCCTCACCCCCGCTGCCGCGGCGGCGGGCGGCATCACCGTGCCCGCCACCGACGCCGGCCGCGATGCCGAGAAGGTGGGCGCCGGCGCCGCCACCCGGGTGCCGCCGCGGCCCGGCGGGACCCGCCCGCCGCCCCGGCCCCGGAAGAAGGGCAGGAAGCGGTAGCCAAGTAAGATCGATGGATGGTCCCCGCAGCCGATACCGGTTGGCTCAAGGACCACATCCGCGACATCCCCGATTTCCCCCAGCCGGGGGTGGTGTTCAAGGACATCACGCCCCTGCTGGCCGATACGGGGGCCTTCCGCTCCACCATCGACGCCCTGGCGGCGCCCTTCGCCGAACGCTCGGTCGACAAGGTGCTGGCCGTGGAGGCCCGGGGCTTCATCGTGGGCGCGCCGGTGGCCTACCGCTTCGGCGCCGGCTTCGTGCCGTGCCGCAAGGCGGGCAAACTGCCCTGGCAGGTCGAGAAGGAGGAGTACGTCCTCGAGTACGGCAGCGACCTGCTGGAGATCCACCAGGACGCGGTGGCGCCCGGCGAGCGGGTCCTCGTGGTCGACGATGTCCTGGCCACCGGCGGCACAGCGGCGGCGGCGGCCACCCTGGTGGAGCGCCTCGGCGGCGTGGTGGTGGGGTTCGCGTTCGTGATCGAGCTGGCCTTCCTGGGCGGCCGCTCGAAGCTCGGCGGGCGGGAGCTGGTCTCCCTGCTCGCCTACGAATAGCACGATGCCGAGCGTCGACCGGGTCCGGGTGCTGCCCTGGCGACGCCAGTTCGCGCCGTCGCCCGACGTGCTCGGCCCCCTCGTCGCCGCCTACCGGGTTCGGCGCCCCAAGGCCGACCTGGGCCTGATCCAGCGGGCCTACGAGGCGGCCGAGAAGGCCCACAGCACCCAGGTACGCAAGTCGGGCGAGGCCTACATCCACCACCCGGTGGCCGTGGCCACCATCGTGGCCGAGCTCGGGCTCGACGACGTCACCATCGCCTCCGCACTCCTGCACGACGCGGTGGAGGACACCGGCGTCACCCTCGAGGACGTGAGCCGCGACTTCGGGGCCGAGGTGGCCGCCATCGTCGACGGCGTCACCAAGCTCGAGCGGGTGCGCTTCGACTCCCGGGAGGCGCAGCAGGCGGCCTCCATGCGCAAGATGCTCGTGGCCATGGCCAAGGACTGGCGGGTCCTGATCATCAAGCTGGCCGACCGTCTCCACAACATGCGCACGATCGCCGCCATGCCGGAGTTCAAGCAGAAGCGCACGGCCCAGGAGACGCTCGACATCTACGCCCCCCTGGCCCACCGCCTCGGCATCCAGGAGATCAAGTGGCAGCTGGAGGACCTGGCCTTCGCCACCCTCCACCCCAAGCCCTACGCCGAGATCGAGCAGATGGTGGCGCTGCGGGCCCCGGAGCGGGATATCTACCTCACCCAGGTGCTCGAGGAGGTGCGGGGCCAGCTGGCCCAGGACCGCATCGATGCCGAGGTCACCGGCCGGCCCAAGCCCCTGTGGTCCATCTACGAGAAGATGGTGGTGCGGGGCAAGGAGTTCGACGAGATCTTCGACCTGGTGGGCATCCGGGTGCTGGTGGACTCTGTGAAGGACTGCTACGCCGCCCTCGGGTCCATCCACGCCACCTGGAAGCCGGTGCAGGGCCGGTTCAAGGACTACATCGCCATGCCCAAGTTCAACCTCTACCAGTCGCTGCACACGACGGTGGTGGCGCCCCAGGGCAAGCCCCTCGAGGTCCAGATCCGCACGTGGGAGATGCACAAGCGGGCGGAGTTCGGCATCGCCGCCCACTGGGGCTACAAGGAGAAGGCGTCGGCCGCCGACATCGCCTGGCTGAACCGCATCGTGGACTGGGAGCGGGAGACGTCCGACCCCGCCGAGTTCATGAAGAGCCTGAAGCTCGACCTCGAGCAGGACGAGGTGTTCATCTTCACGCCCAAGGGCCGGGTGGTCACGCTGCCCCATGCGGCCACCCCCGTCGACTTCGCCTACGCCATCCACACCGAGGTGGGCCACCGCTGCATCGGCGCCAAGGTGAACGGGCGCCTCTCACCCCTCGACTCCCAGCTGCACTCGGGCGACACCGTCGAGATCTTCACCTCCAAGGTGGCCTCCGCCGGCCCGTCGCGCGACTGGCTCAAGCTGGTGGCCACCCCTCGGGCGCGCAACAAGATCCGCCAGTGGTTCTCCCGTGCCGGCCGCGAGAACGCCATGGACGACGGCAAGGACGAGCTCACCAAGGCGCTGCGCAAGGAGGGCCTGCCTGTCCAGAAGCTGGCCTCGTCGCCCGCCCTGGCGGCCATCGCCTCGAGCATGAACTACCTCGACCTCGACGCGCTGCATGCGGCCATCGGCGACGGCCACGTGTCGGCCCGGTCGGTGGCCCAGCGCCTGGCCCGGGAGCTGCGGGGCGGCGACCACGAGGAGCAGCTCCCCGCCACCGTCCGCCAGCCCCGCCGGCCGGGCAGGGACCGGTCGGCCGGCGTCCACGTCGAGGGTCTCGACGACGTGATGGTGCGCCTGTCCCGGTGCTGCACCCCGGTGCCGGGCGACGAGATCCTCGGCTTCGTGACGCGGGGCCGCGGCGTGTCGGTGCACCGCACCGACTGCGCCAACGCCGTCTCCCTCGCCAGCGGCGAGGTCGACCGGGTGATCGAGGTCGAGTGGGACCGCGAGCGCCGCGGCACCTTCGTCGCCTCCATCGAGATCAAGGCCCTCGACCGCTCCCGCCTCCTGGCGGACGTCACCCGCTCCCTGTCGGAGAACTTCGTCAATATCCTCGCCTCGTCGTCGCAGACCGGCGCCGACCGTGTCTCCACCATGCGCTTCGACTTCGAGCTCGCCGACCCCGCCCATCTCATGTCGCTCCTCTCCTCGGTCAAGCGCATCGACCACGTCTACGAGGCCTACCGGGTCCTCCCCGGCAAGGGCAACTAGCCCGCCCTCCCCCCTCCCAGGCGTTCTGGTAGGCGAATCTCACGCTGTGGCGTGAGATTCGCCCACCAGAACGCGGGCAGCCAGCCGCCGGGCCCCACGCACCTTGGCCACCGCCTCGTGCGGGTGGCGCCACACGTCGTCCTCGCTGACCCGCACCACCTGGCGCCAGCCAGCCGCCCGCAGCCGCTCGTCACGCCGGCGGTCGTGGGCGCGGTCGAGCGGGCTGGTGTGGTGGAGGTCACTGTCGACCTCCACCACCAGGCCCAGAGCCCGGTCGAGGAAGTCGACCCGCCCGACCCACTCGTGCCCGCCGACGTCGACCTGGCGCTCGAGCGGGGGCTCGCCGGCGTCGGCGAGAATTCGCGCGAACCGGGCCTCGAGCCCGGTGGCCGGCGCCACGTAGCCGGGCGGTCGCGAATCCAGGACGGCACGCATCGCCGCCGTGCCCCCACGTCCCGACGCGGACAGCTCCTCGCGCATGACGTGCAACGCGGCGAGCGTCGACGGGCTCTTGGCCACCACGGTGTCCACCAGCCGCTCCAGCCGGCCCGGATGCACGTCGGCGGCGACATCGAACAGCGTCCGGGCGAGTGTGGTGACCGGGATGCCGTGCCATTCGGTGACGTGCGACGCCGCCAGCAGGCGGGGGTGGTGGACCACGGCGACGTCGCTCGTGCGCTTCGAGCGGATGCGGGCCCGGGTGACGTGGGTGATCTTGAGGGCAAACCCTGGAAGCCGCCAGATGGTTGCCGCCGACCCGTGGGAGACCGCCGAGCCCGGTCCGGTGTCGAGGACGGCGAGCATGAGGTGCTGGCGGAGGCCCGGCGCGGAGCCCACCAGCCGCAGGACCCGGTTGGTCGGCGCATCCCAGTCCGGGCCCCGGAGCCGGCTGTCGAGGCCGGACGCGGTGGCGCCCAGCGCGCGGGCCTGACGCCGCGCCACCAGGCTGTACTGCAGCTCGGCCAAGGTGCGGAGGTCGTCGTCGAGGCTCATGGCCCCAGGAAAGCACCGGGCTGCGACACTCTGGCCAGCTCAGCATTCTGGTAGGCGAAACTCACGCTGGAGCGTGAGTTTCGCCTACCAGAACGCGAGCGGGCGGCGGGCGGGGGACCGCTAACCTCGGCCGGTGCCCACCTTCCAGGCCCCGAAGGGCACGTTCGATGTGCTGCCGCCCGCCTCGGCGCGCTACGGCCGCCTGGTGGCCCGCTTCGCCGGCCTCGTCGAGCGGGCCGGCTACGGGCTGGTGGTGAGCCCGCTGTTCGAGGACATCGGCGTGTTCCGGCGGGTGGGGGAGAGCACCGACATCGTCCGCAAGGAGATGTTCGACTTCGAGGACAAGGGCGGCCGCCACGTCGCCCTCCGCCCCGAGGGCACCGCCTCGGTGGTGCGGGCCTACGTGGAGCACCGCCCGCCCTCGCCCTTCAAGGCCTGGTACGTGGCGCCCCACTTCCGCCACGAGCGCCCCCAGGCCGGCCGCTACCGCCAGCACCACCAGGTGGGCGTCGAGGCGCTCGGCTCGGGCGACGCCGACCTCGACGTGGAGGTCGTGGCCCTGGCCTGGCAGCTGTTCGGCGACCTCGGGCTGCAGCGCATCCGCCTCCGCCTCACCTCGCTCGGGGACGACACCTGCCGGCCGGCGTACCGGGAGGAGCTGCTGGCCCACCTGCGGGCGCGGCGCGGGCAGTTGTGCGACGAGCACCGGGACCGCATCGACGACAACCCGCTCCGCGTCCTGGACTGCAAGCGTGACGCCTGCCGGGCGGCCACCGGCGATGCGCCCCGGATGCTGCACCGGCTGTGCGACGCATGCGCCGCCCACTTCGAGCGGGTGCAGGCCGGGCTCGGTGCCCTCGGCGTGGCCTACGACGTCGACCCGTCGCTCGTTCGGGGCCTCGACTACTACACCCGCACCACCTTCGAGTTCGAGGCGCAGGCGCTCGACTCGGCGCAGAACGGCGCCGGTGGCGGGGGTCGTTACGACGGGCTGGCGGAGGCCATGGGCGGGCCGTCCACGCCGGGGATCGGCTTCGGCCTCGGCATCGAGCGCATCCTCCTGGCCTGCGACGCCGAGGGCGTGTTCGCCGTTCCCGAGACGACGCTCGACGTGTTCGTCATCGACACCACCGGCGGAGAGACGGCGCGCGACCTCACCGCCGCCCTGCGCCGGGCCGGCTTCCGGGCCGACCGGGCCTGGGACGACCGATCGTGGAAGGCGCAGATGAAGGCGGCGATGCACTCGACGGCGGCCCTGGCCGTGGTGGTCGAGGCGGAGCAGATCACGATCCGCACCTTGCGGGAGAAGGGCGAGGCCGAGACGGTGCAGCGGGAGAACGTGGTGGACCACGTGCGAAAGAGGCTGGGCTGACATGCTGCGATCGGACTACTGCGGCACCCTGAGCGAGGCTGACGAGGGCCGCCTCGTGTCGGTGTGCGGATGGGTGGCGAGCCGGCGCGAGCACGGCCAGCATCTCGCCTTCGTCGACCTGCGCGACCACACCGGGATCATCCAGTGCGTCGTCGACGGCGCCCAGGACCTGCGCTCGGAGTACGTGCTGCGCATCACCGGCTCGGTGCGCCGGCGCAAGGCCGGCACAGCCAACGCCGCCCTTCCCACCGGCGACGTGGAGCTGGGCGACTGCGAGGTCGAGGTGCTGTCGGCGGCCGAGCCGCCGCCGTTCCCCCTCGGCGACCGCAGCGAGGCCGACGAGACGGTCCGGCTGCGGCACCGCTACCTGGACCTGCGCCGAGACCGCATGCAGCGCAACCTGCGCCTGCGGGCCCGGGTGAACAGCGCCCTGCGCCGGTCCATGGAGGGCCAGGGCTTCGTCGAGATCGAGACTCCGATGCTCATCGCGTCCACCCCCGAGGGGGCGCGTGACTTCGTGGTGCCCTCGCGCCTGCACCCCGGCTCGTTCTACGCCCTGCCCCAGAGCCCCCAGCTGTTCAAGCAGCTGTGCATGGTGGGCGGCATCGACCGCTACTACCAGGTGGCCCGCTGCCTGCGGGATGAGGACCTGCGGGCCGACCGCCAGTTCGAGTTCCTCCAGCTCGACGTGGAGGCGTCCTTCGTCGACCAGGAGGACGTGCTCGGGTTCATCACCGTCGCCGTCGCGGCCGCCACCGAGGAGGCCACCGGCACCGCCCCGGAGCCGTTCGGGCGCATGACGTGGGCCGAGGCGTCGGAGCGCTACGGCACCGACAAGCCCGACGTGCGCTTCGCCATGGAGCTGGTCGACCTCACGACCGTCTTCTCGGAGACGGGGTTCAACGCCTTCAAGGCGCCGGCCGTGAAGGGCATCCGGGTCCCAGGCGGCGGCGACACGACCCGTAACCGCCTCGACGCCCTCACCGACAAGGCGAAGAACTTCGGCGCCAAGGGCCTGGTGTGGATGCGGGTGGGGCCCGAGCTGGTCCTCGACTCGCCGGTGGCCAAGTTCGTCTCGGCCGACGAGCAGGCCGCCCTTGCCGCCACCCTCGGCGCCGAGCCGGGCGACCTGCTGCTCATCGTGGCCGACGAGCGCCCCAAGGTGAACCACGTCCTCGGGCTGCTCCGACTCGAGCTCGGCCGGCCGCCGGTGAACGAGGGCGGGTTCCACTTCCTGTGGGTCACCGACTTCCCGCTGTTCGAGGGTCTGGGCGACGACGGCCGGCCCATCCCGGCCCACCACCCGTTCACCATGCCCCACCCCGACGACGTCGACCTCCTCGACACCGACCCGCTGTCGGTGCGCTCGCAGGCCTACGACCTCGTGCTCAACGGTTGGGAGCTGGGCTCGGGCAGCGTGCGGATCCACCGGCGGGAGGTGCAGGAGCGGGTGCTCGGCCTGCTCGGCATCGGGCCCGACGAGGCGCAGGCACGCTTCGGCTTCCTCCTCGACGCCTTCCGCTACGGCGCCCCGCCGCATGCCGGCTTCGCCTTCGGCATCGACCGGCTGGTCGCCCTGCTGGCCGGCGAGGAGAACATCCGCGAGGTCATCGCCTTCCCGAAGACCCAGTCGGGCGCCGACCCCCTCACCCGCGCCCCCCAGCCCCTCGACCCCGCCCAGCTGGCCGAGCTGGGCATCCGGGTCCTGCCGCCGAAGGCGTAGCGCCCGATCCTTTTCCAGAAACCCTTGTTGCGCACTCAGGGCACCTCCGGGAGGGGCTGGTCCCACCTGCCGACGTAGAGCTATTGCATCCCGTGCGTGTATTCCATGCACAATCTGTGCCGCAACGACACCGCACCCGTAGCCTTGCGCACCGTGCCCGCCCCCGGAGACGACCTGTTCACCGCCGCCCTGGAGGAGCGGCTGGCCCGACAGGCGCCACTTGCGGCGCGCATGCGGCCGACGACGCTCGATCAGGTGGTGGGCCAGGAGCACCTGCTGGCCGAGGGGGCGCCGTTGCGGGCGCTCATCGACGCCGACCGCATCTCGTCGCTGATCCTGTGGGGCCCGCCCGGGACCGGCAAGACCACGCTGGCCCGCCTGATCGCCGGCGCCACCAGCAAGGAGTTCACGGCCAAGTCGGCGGTGACGGCCGGCGTGAAGGACGTGCGCGAAGTGATCGACGGCGCCCGGCGCCGCCTGGCCGAGCACGGCCGGGGCACGATCCTGTTCCTCGACGAGGTCCACCGCTTCAGCAAGTCGCAGCAGGACGCCCTGCTCCCGGCCGTGGAGGACGGCACCGTCACCCTGGTGGGCGCCACCACCGAGAACCCGTTCTTCGAGGTGAACGCACCGCTGCTCAGCCGGAGCACCCTGTTCCGCCTCGAGCCGCTCACCACCGACCAGCTGCGCACGGTCGTCGACCGCGCCCTCGAACACGAGAGTGGCGCCGCCACCGACGAGGCCATGGACTTTCTGGTCGACGTGGTGGAGGGCGACGCCCGCGCCGCGCTGACCACCCTCGAGGTCGCGCTGGCACTGGCAGGGGGCGAGGGACGAACGGTCGAGCTGACCCATGTCGAGGCGGCCCGCAGCGCCCGCGCCCTGCGCTACGAGCGCGACGACCACTACGACCACGTCTCCGCCTTCATCAAGTCGATCCGGGGCTCGGACCCCGACGCCGGCCTGTACTGGCTGGCCCGCATGCTGGCCGCCGGCGAGGACGCCCGCTTCATCGCCCGCCGCCTCGTGATCCTGGCCAGCGAGGACGTGGGCATGGCCGATCCCCGCGGCCTTCTCATCGCCGACGCGGCGGCCCGGGCGGTGGAGTTCGTGGGCCTGCCCGAGGCGCAGCTCAACCTGGCCCACGCGGTGGTGTACCTGGCGACGGCGCCCAAGTCGAACCGTGTGACCACCGCCCTCGGCGCCGCCAAGGACGACGTGCGGGACCGGCCGGCCGGCTCCGTGCCCGCCCACCTGCGCGACGCGCACTACAACAGCGCCGGGTCCATAGGCCACGGCGTCGGCTACGACTATCCTCACGACGATCCGAGGGGTTGGGCCCCGCAGGAGCACCGGCCCCCGGAGACCGCAGGCCGCGTGTACTACCAGCCGTCCACCCACGGCGAGGAACCGGAGATCGAGGAGCGCATGCGAGCGATGCGGACGGAGGGGGGCGAATGACGACCGGCGAGGTCGCCGCCCTCATCGCCGCCCTGGCGGCGCTCGTGCTGGCCGTCGGCTTCCTGTTCGCCCTGGCGTCGCTCAGCCGCACCCTGCGTTCGGTGCGCGGCGCGGTGGAGGAGGTGCGCCGGGAGACGGTGCCGCTGCTCGGGAACCTGCGGGTCGCCGTCGACCAGGCCAACGCCGAGCTGGTGCGTGTCGACGGCGTCATCGAGCGGGCCGAGAGCATCGGCTCCACCGTCGACTCGGCCTCCAGGCTGGCCTACCTCGCCTTCGGCAACCCCGTCATCAAGGCCATGGCCATCGCCGCCGGCACGTCGCGGGCGGCCCGCCGGCTGCGCCGCCGGAACGACTGACGAGCCATGCTGAAGCGCCTCTTCTGGCTCGTGGCGGGCGCCGGCTTCGGATTCGGCATGAGCTTCTGGATCACCCGGGCGGTGCGGGAGAAGGTGGCGAAGTTCTCGCCCGAGAACATGTCCGCCGAGCTGGCCAAGGCCATGCGCGACCTGGGCAAGGACGTGCGGGCGGCCGTCTCCGAGGGCGTGGAGGGCATGCGGGACCGCGAGGTCGAGCTGCGCGAAGCGGTGGAACCCAGCCGCAGTCGCTGACCGGGCACTTGTAGGCTCGTCATCCGTCATGGACGCCGAATCCCTTCGCAAGGTCTTCACCGCCTACTTCGTGGAGCGCGGCCACACGCTCGTGGGGTCGGCGGGGCTGGTGCCCCACCATCCCCGTGCCCCGCTGTTCACCAACGCCGGCATGAACCAGTTCCTCCCCGTCTTCCTGGGCGAGGAGCCGGCCCCGTACCCGCGGGCCACGTCGGTGCAGAAGTGCGTCCGCATCATGGGCAAGCACGACGACATCGAGAACATCGGGATCAGCACCCGCCACGTCACGTTCTTCGAGATGCTGGGCAACTTCAGCTTCGGCGACTACTTCAAGTCCGAGGCCATCCCCTTCGCCTGGGAGCTGGTCACCACGGGCTTCGGGCTGGACCCGGAGCGGCTGTGGGTCACCGTCCACGTGGACGACGACGAGGCGGCCGACCTCTGGCGCGACACCGTGGGCCTGCCGGCCGAGCGCATCCAGCGCCTGGGCGCCGACAACTTCTGGGAGATGGGCGAGACGGGGCCGTGCGGGCCGTGCTCGGAGATCTTCTACGACAAGGGCGAGGCGTACGGGCCTCCCGGTGGACCCGCCCACGGCGGCGAGGAGCGCTTCGTCGAGTTCTGGAACCTCGTCTTCATGCAGTACGACCGCCAGCCCGACGGCACGCTCCTCGACCTGCCCCGGCGCAACATCGACACCGGCCTCGGTTTCGAGCGCACGCTGTGCATCCTCCAGGGCGTCGACTCGGTGTTCGACACCGACGTGCTCAGGCCGCTGGTGGTGGCGGCCGCCCGCGTCACCGGCCGCACGTACGGCCAGGACGAGCGCACCGACATCGCCCTGCGCATCCTGGCTGACCACTCGCGCACCATGAGCTTCCTGGTGAGCGACGGCGTCCAGCCCTCCAACGAGGGCCGGGGCTACGTGCTGCGCCGCATCATCCGCCGGGCCGTCCGCCAGGCGTACCAGCTCGGCGTGGAGCAGCCCGTCACGCCCACCATGGTGGAGGCCACCGTCGAGGTGATGGGCGGCGCCTACCCCGACCTGGCCCGCAATGCGGCCGCCGTCGCCGACATCGTGGGCCGTGAGGAGACCCGCTTCCGGGAGACGCTTCGCCGCGGCATGACCGCCCTCGACACCGCCCTCGAAGGGTCCACCCAGGTGCCGGGCGCCGTCGCCTTCCAGCTCCACGACACCTTCGGGTTCCCCATCGAGCTCATCCGCGAGATCGCCGCCGAGCGGGGGGCCAGCGTCGACGAGACCGGCTTCCAGGCGTCCATGGACGAGCAGCGCCGCCGCGCCCGGGCCAGCCGGGGGGCGGCGGAGGCCTCCGACCGCGCCGGCGCCGACTACCGCGACGTGCTGGACCGCTCCGGCACCACCGAATTCGTCGGCTACTCCTCCTACGAGAGCGCGGCCCTGGTCGTCGCCGTGCTCCCGGTGGACGACGGCACGGTCGAGATCTTCCTCGACCGCACGCCGTTCTACGCGGAGAGCGGCGGCCAGGTGGGCGACACCGGCACCATCGTCACCACCGGCGGCCAGGCCGTCGTGCTCGACACCACGGCGCCCGTCCCGGGCCTGCACCGCCACCTGGCCCGGGTGGTGGAGGGCACGATCGAGGCGGGCCAGGAGGCGGCCGCCACGGTCGACCACAGCCGCCGCGACGCCATCCGCCGCAACCACACCGGCACCCACCTGCTCCACTGGGGCCTGCGTGACGCGCTCGGCGTGCACGTGCAACAGCAGGGCTCCCTGGTGGGCCCCGACTACCTCCGCTTCGACTTCAGCAATCCGGGCCCGGTCGACGCGGCCAAGCTGGCCCAGGTCGAGGAGCTGGTCAACGACCAGATCCTGGCCAACGACCCGGTGCGCACCTACGAGACGTCGAAGGCCAATGCCGAGAAGCTGGGCGCCATCGCCTTCTTCGGCGACAAGTACGGCGAGTACGTGCGGGTGGTGGAGGCGGGCACGCGGTCGATGGAGCTGTGCGGCGGTACGCACGTGGGCGCCCTGGGAATGATCGGACCGGTGAAGGTCCTCTCCGAGAGCTCCATCGGCTCCAACCTGCGCCGGATCACCGCCGTCACCGGCGCCGGCACCCTCCAGCGCATCCGCGAGGAGGAGCGCCTGCTGGCCCGGGCGGCCGAGCTGCTGCGATCGGAGCCGGGCGAGGTCCCCACCGCCCTCGAGCGGGTCCTGGAGCACCAGAGGGCGCTCGAGTCCGAACTCAAGGCGTTGCGCGGCCAGGCGGCGGCGGGCGACGCCGCTGCGCTGGCGGCCGGGGCGGTCGCCGGGATCGTCGTGGCCCGGCGGGACAATCTCCCGCCGGAGCAGTTGCGCGAGCTTGCCCTCACCGTCCGTGCTGCCCCCGGCATCCGGGCGGTGGCCGTGGCGGGCTCCCCCGACGGCGCCAAGGTCGCCCTCGTCGTGGCCGTGGCGCCCGGCTCCGGGCTCGACGCGCCCGCCCTGGTGGGCGAGGCGGCCCGCCTGGTGGGTGGTGGCGGCGGCGGCAAGGGCGACGTGGCCATGGCCGGCGGCCGCGACCCGTCCGGCATCGACGGCGCCCTCGATGCGCTCCGCGCCCGCCTGAGCAGTTGAGGGTGGTCGGGATCGACCTCGGGAGCCGCCGGATCGGCGTCGCCGTGAGCGACGCCACCGGCACGCTCGCCTCACCCCACAGCGTCGTCGACCGCAGCGGCGACCTGGCCGCCGACCACCGGCGCCTGGCCGCCATCGTGGCCGAGGTCGGCGCCGGACGGGTGGTGGTGGGCATGCCCCTCTCCCTCGACGGCACGGCGGGCGCCGCCGCCCGCGCCGCCTCCGAGGAGGCCGACGCCCTGGCCGCGGTGGTCGGCGTGCCGGTGGAGACCTACGACGAGCGCCTCACCACCGTGTCGGCCCAGCAGGCGCTGCGGGCCGGCGGCACCCGCGCCCGCAGCCAGCGGGCCGTGATCGACAAGGCAGCGGCGGCCGTGCTGCTGCAGTCCTGGCTGGACGGGAGGGTCCGATGAGCATCGAGTACGAGGCCATGCCCAAACGCCCCGGGCCGTGGGGCAGGCGCATCGCCATCGCCGCCGGCGTCCTGGTCCTGGTGGTCCTCCTCGTCGGCGGCGGCCTCCTGCTGTACGTCCAGGGCCAGGTGAACCCGAAGGGCCCGGCCGGCCCCCCGGTGGCGGTGGAGGTCCCGCTCGGCTCGTCGACCCAGCGCATCGCCTCGCTGCTCGAGCAGAAGGGCGTGGTGAAGAACGCCCGCAATTTCCGGCTCTACGTCCGGGTGAAGAACGGCGGGCCGTTCCAGGCCGGCTCCTACGAGTTGCGCAAGAACGCCTCGTTCGACGACGTCATCAGCGCGCTGAAGAAGGGCCCGGAGCTCACGTTCGAGACCCTCACAGTCCCCGAGGGCCTCACCATCAAGCAGGTCGCCGACCTGGTGGGGAAGATGCCGGGCCGCTCGGCCGAGAAGTTCCTGGCGGCCACCACCGACGGCACAGTGAAGACCAAGTACCTGCCAGCCGGGAGCACCAACCTGGAAGGCCTGCTGTTCCCCGACACCTACAAGTTCGAGGCCAAGGACGACGAACGAGTCATCCTGCAGCGCATGGTGACGGCCTTCGAGACCAACGCCGCCCAGGCCGGGATCGACGATGTGGGCGAGGGCGGGACGGTCGACCCGTACGAGGCAATCGTGGTCGCCTCCCTGATCGAGCGGGAGGCGCGCGTCGACGACGACCGGGGCATGGTGTCGCGGGTCATCTACAACCGTCTCCAGAAGAAGATGCTCCTCCAGGTCGACGCCACCGTGATCTACGCCCTGGGCAAGACGGGGGAGAAGAACCTGCGGGTCCTCTTCGAGGACCTCGAGGTCGACTCGCCCTACAACACCTACAAGAACCCGGGCCTGCCGCCGGCGCCCATAGCGTCCCCCGGAGCGGCCTCGCTCCGGGCCGCGGTCGCCCCCACCGAAGGGCCCTGGCTGTACTACGTGGTGATCGACGCCGACGGGCGCCACGCCTTCGGCACCACCCTGGCCGAGCACAACCGGAACATCGCGGCGGCTTCGGCGGCGGGGGTCCGCTGACCCCGAGCCGGGTCGCCGGACCGGCCTGGCCCACCGCCGCCACCCGCGTGGCAGCCGTGATCGGTCACCCGGTCGGGCACTCGCTGTCCCCGGTGCTGCACAACGCCGCATTCGCCGCTTCCGGCCTGGATTGGGTCTATCTGGCCTTCGACGTGCCGGCCGGCTCGGCCGGCGCCGCGCTGGAGGGCATGCGCGCCCTCGGCATCGCCGGCCTGTCGGTCACCACGCCCCACAAGGACGACGTGGCCCGGCTGGTGGACCGGCGCTCGGCGACCGCCGAGCGCCTGGGGGCGGTGAACACGGTGGTGAACCTGGGCGGCGAGCTGATGGGGGAGAGCACCGACGGGCAGGGCTTCGTCGACGCTCTCCGCCTCGACCACGGCTTCGACCCGGCCGGCCGGCGCTGCGTGCTCCGGGGCTCGGGCGGCGCCGCCCGCGCCATCGTCCTGGCCCTCGCCGACGCCGGTGCCGCCGAGGTCTTGGTGGTTCCCGGGCGTGACGTCGGGAAGGCGGAGGTTGCGGCAGCGCTGGCCGGCCCGGCCGGACGGGT
>Ga0136633_1000255_pt1 | contig 40461 bp, 34 predicted proteins | sample AntDrymeUQ832206_2_FD_105494 | JGI IMG/M metagenome (GOLD analysis project Ga0136633, IMG submission 105494) | Polar desert sand microbial communities from Dry Valleys, Antarctica - metaG UQ83 (22.06) | ecosystem: Environmental > Terrestrial > Soil > Desert | place: Antarctica: Dry Valley... | reverse complement strand
GCGGTCTGCGCCTGGTTCTTCGACCGCGTCGAGCTGGTCACGCTGGTGGCGGTGGCCGTCGGCTCCGTCCTCGCCACCTGGCTGATGTACGAGGTCGGGACCGCGTTGGCGCCACCCGACCCGGCCGCGGCCGCCGCCACGTCCGTGGATTACACCACGCTGCCCGGCCCCCTCGAGGTCGAGGGCGCCGGGGCGTTCGGCGCCATCCCGGTGGGTGCGATGACCGGCCTCACGGTGGTCTTCATCGGTCTGGCCCCGACCCGTCGATTGCAGCGCTAGGACGCCGTTCCGACGGGTATCGTCTCGATGCGGGGGAACCGGCGCTAGTCGTGCCCCGTCCTACCAGCCTCACCACGACCAGGAGCCACGATGTCCAGCACCACCCCGCCGCCGGCCGACGCCGGTGGTCCCGAGTACCTCGACCAGACCGGCGGTGACGCGGTCGGGCCGGCGGCCGAGTCCGGAGCCGGTCGCGGTGGACGTCGTACGGCGCTGGTCGCCGGAGGGTCCGTGGTGGGTCTCGCGCTCGTCGGTGGCGGAGTCTGGGCAGCGATGTCGTTCTTCGCGACCGGGACCCAGCCCGCCGAGGCACTGCCAGCAGGCACCCTCGGCTACGCCAGCATCGATCTCAATCCCAGCGGTGGCCAGAAGATCGAAGCCTTCCGGATGATCCAGAAGTTCCCGGCGATCAAGAAGGAGCTCGGCGGCCTCGACGCCGACGACGACATCCTGGCCAAGGCGTTCGAGGACCTCGAGGAGGAGTGCGACCTCAGCTACGAGGACGACCTGCAGCCCTGGCTCGGCTACCGCTTCGCCGTCGCGGCGGTCGACCTCGGTGACGACATGCCCGCCCCGGTCGCTGTGATCCAGGTGACCGATGCCGGCGCGGCCGAGGCCGGCCTCGAAGCTCTGTCCGGCTGCGCCGGCGAAGAGCTCGGGGGCTGGGTGGTCGAGGGTGAGTGGGCGATCGTCGCGGAGACCGAGGACATCGCCCAGGAGGTCAGCGACTCGACCGCCGACGGCACGCTCGCCGACGACGAGACCTACCAGAAGTGGACCGACGAGGTGGGCGAGGCCGGCGTCATGAGCCTGTATGCCTCGCCCGAGGCCGGGACGTTCTTCGCGGAGATGATCGGCACCTTCGGTAGTGGTGGCCTGCTGCCCGGGATGTCGATGGACCAACCGATGATGAACCCCGCAGCCGACACCGGCACCCCCGCGGTCCCCGAGGAGCTGACCCAGGCACTCGAGGACTTCCAGGGCATGGCGGCCACCTTGCGCTTCGACGACGGCGCGCTCGAGTTCGAGGTCGCTGGCGCGACCGGGACCGACAAGCAGATGCAGCTGTTCGCCACCGACCGCGGCGATGACGTCATCACCACGTTGCCCGAGGACACCGCGGCCGCGCTCGGCTTCGGGTTCGCAGACGGCTGGGTGAGCACCGCGCTCGAACAGGTGGCGAGCGCGTCTGGCGGAGAGATGACCGTCGAGGACATGGAGGCCGAGCTCGAGACCGCGACCGGGCTGACCGTGGACGACGTCGAGACCCTCGTCGGTGAGTCGGCGGCGATCTCGCTGGGCAGCAACCTTGACGCGGACACCCTCTTCAACTCCTCCGACGGCAGCGACGTCCCGGTGGGCGCCAAGGTGCAGGGAGACGCCGGTGCCATCCAGGCCGTACTGGCCACGATCGCCGAGAGCTTCGGCGCGGACGCGAGCGTCGTGGACAACGACGCCGAGGGCGGCATGGTCGCGATCGGTCCCAACCCGGACTACCGGGGGCAGCTGCTCAAGGACGGCGGCCTCGGTGACTCAGACGTCTACCAGAACGTCGTGCGCGAGTCCGGCGACGCCAACGCGATCCTCTTCGTCAACTTCGACGCCGGGGACTGGCTCACCAACCTGGCCGACGGTGACCAGGAGATCGAGGACAACCTTGACCCCCTCGAGGGCCTCGGCTTCAGCAGCTGGAGCGACGACGACAGCTCGCACGCGGTGTTCAGGTTGACGACGAACAACTGACCATCCGACGTCAGTCCCGGCCGACCCGGTCCGTGATCGCCCCGGTGATCGCGATCAGGTCGGCCGGACTGATCTCGAGGTCGAGCCCGCGACGGCCGGCCGACACCAGGATCGTCGGCTGGTCGAGGGCGGAGGCGTCCAGCACGGTCCGATGGGGCCGCTTCTGGCCGATCGGGGAGATGCCCCCGGCGACGTACCCGGTGGCCCGCTCGGCCGCCGCGACCTCCGCCATCAGCGCCCTGCTGCCGCCGAGTGCCCGGGCGAGCGCCTTGAGGTCGAGCCGGCCCGACACCGGCACGATGCCCACCACCAGCTCGCCATCCAGGCTGGCCAGCAGGGTCTTGAATATCCGGGCTGGATCGACGCCGAGGGCCTCGGCGGCCTCCAAGCCATAGGAATGCGCGCGGGGATCGTGGTCGTAGGCGTGCAGCGTGTGCGCGACGCCGGCCCGGTCGAGCGCGAGCGTCGCAGGGGTGCCGCCCTGCTTGCCCTTCTTCGCCATGGCGCGTCGCGCTAGTTGGGGGACCAGCGGGTCCGCGCGACCTCGGTCGCGGGCAGGGACGGGATCACGTTCATGGCGCGCAGCTCGCTGCGCAGCAGATCGGTGACGAGGGTGAGCCGTAGCCCGGCGTCCTCGGCCTCGAGCAGCGCCTGCCGGTCCGGCATGGGCAGTGGCGCGAGGGCAGACAGCGTCCACGAGAGGTACGTCGGGTCCTGGGGGAGCTCGGCGGGGTAGGGATCGCCGCGGATCTCGGTGAGCGCCACCCGGTAGGCGGTGAACATCGCGCGCGCCCGTTCGGTGATCTCGAGCGGCACCGGAGGAGTGTCGTCCGGTCGCGGCGTGACGTGGCCGAGCGGGAAGGTGCCGGTGGAGTCCAGCCGGTCGAGCTGGATCCGGTCGAGACCCACCGCGATCAGGTCGAAGGTGCCGTCGGGGTGCGCCTCGACGTCGGTCATCCGAACCCGGCAGCCGACCCGGTAGAGCGATTGGGCGCCGTGGTCACCTACCTCGTAGCCCTCGCGGATCGCGACCGACGCGAAGACCCGGTCCGTGGGGTTCTCGACCCGGAGCAGGTGGTGGACCAGGGCCCGGTAGCGGTCCTCGAAGACTCGCAGCGGCACGCTCACGCCGGGGAACAGCACCGTGTTCAGCGGGAACATCGGCACCGGGTCGGTCACCTCGCCAATGTAGGCCCCGCGGTCCAGCGGGTGACGCACCCGCGGCGGCGCGGAGGCCCGAAACTAGACTCGTCGGCGTGATGATCCGCCGCATCGACCTCCGCGGGGCTGAGGGCTCCGTCGACTACCGCGCCGCCGTGCCGCGCGCGGAGCTCGACGTCGAGGCGGCAGCCCACCTGGTGCGCCCCGTCGTCGACGCGGTCCGCGCCCGGGGGGTGGAGGCGATCGTCGAGTACACCCAGCAGTTCGACGGGGTGCTCCTCGCCGACATCGCCGTACCGCCGGAGGCGCTCACCAGCGCGCTCGACCAGCTCGATCCAGACGTACGCCGGGCGCTGGAGGAGTCGATCCGCCGGCTGCGCGCGACCTGCGAGTCCGAGCTCGAGCGTGACGTCACGACCGAGGTGGCCGCCGGCGCGGTGGTCACGCACCGCAAGGTTCCGATGGACCGGGTGGGCCTCTATGTGCCGGGTGGCCTGGCTCCGCTGGTGTCGAGCGTGGTGATGAACGTGGTCCCCGCGCAGGTCGCGGGAGTCGGCTCGATCGCCCTCGCCAGCCCACCACAACTGGCCCACGGGGGTCGTCCCGAACCCACCATCATGGCCGCCTGCGCCCTCCTGGGCGTCGACGAGGTCTACGCCGTCGGCGGCGCGCAGGCGATCGCGATGTTCGCCCACGGCGCCGGCCCGTGCCGACCGGTCGACCTGGTGACCGGCCCCGGCAACATCTACGTCGCGGCCGCGAAGCGGTTGCTGCGCGGCGTGGTCGGCATCGACTCCGAGGCAGGCACCACCGAGATCGCGATCCTCGCCGACGACAGCGCCGATCCGGCGTACGTCGCGGCAGACCTGGTCAGCCAGGCCGAGCACGACCCGGCGGCCGCCAGTGTGCTCGTCACCGACTCCGAGCGGCTGGCCGACGACGTCGTCGCTGAGCTCGGCAAGCAGGTGCACACAACCCGCCACACCGAACGCATCCTGACCGCTCTCGGCGGGCAGCAGTCCGCGATCGTGCTGGTCGATGACGTGGCTCAAGGGCTCGACGTCGTCAACGCCTACGCCGCCGAGCACCTCGAGATCCACACCCGCGACGCCCGTGAGGTCGCCGCGCGGGTCCGCAACGCGGGCGCTGTGTTCATCGGCCCCTGGGCGCCGGTCAGCCTCGGCGACTACGTCGCCGGTTCCAATCACGTGCTGCCCACGGCCGGCTGCGCCTGCCACTCCTCGGGTTTGAGCGTGCGAGCGTTCCTGAGGTCGATGCACGTCGTCGACTACACCCGCGATGCGCTCACCGAGGTCGCCGCCCACGTGGTGACGCTCGCGGAGGCCGAGGACCTGCCCGCGCACGGCCAGGCCGTCACGGTGCGCCTGGACGAGCAGCGATGAGCTGGCCTCCGCTGCGCGAGGAACTGCGCGGGCTCGAGCCGTACGGCGCTCCCCAGCTCGACGTCCCGGTCCAGCTCAACGTCAACGAGAACCCCTATCCGCCGAGCCTGGCCTGCGCGGCCGACATCGCGAGCGCCGTCGGCCAGGCTGCGACCACGCTCAACCGGTACCCCGACCGGGAGTTCCTCGAGCTGCGCACCGAGCTCGCGGCGTACCTCAACTGCTCCGGCGGCGCCGACATCACACCCGACATGGTGTGGGCGGCGAACGGCTCGAACGAGGTCATGCTCCAGCTGCTGCAGGCCTTCGGAGGCCCCGGACGCTGCGCGCTGAGCTTCGCGCCGACGTACTCCATGTATCCCGAGTACGCCCGCAACACCGTCACTGCGTGGGTGGCCGGTCACCGCGAGGAGGACTTCGCGCTCGACCTGGACCATGCCCGTGGGCTGATCGAGGAGCGACGGCCGTCCGTGGTGCTGCTGCCGAGCCCCAACAACCCGACCGGCACCACGCTGCCCCCTGAGGCCATCGGGGTGCTCTGCGATGCGGCCGGAGACGGCCTGGTCGTCGTCGACGAGGCGTACGGCGAGTTCCGCCGCGCCGGCACGCCGAGCGCGCTGGAGCTGCTGTCGACGTATCGGAACCTGGTCGTCACCCGCACCATGAGCAAGGCGTTCGCGCTGGCCGGCGGACGGCTCGGCTACCTGGCCGCCGACCCGGCGATCACCGAGGCGATCCGGTTGGTGCGGCTGCCCTACCACCTCTCCGCGGTGACCCAGGCGACCGCGCTCGCGGCGCTGCGGCACGCCGACGAGCTGCTCGCCCGGGTCGACGACCTGCGCGCCGAGCGCGACCGCACCGTCGACTGGCTGCGATCGCTCGGACTCACCGTGGCCGACAGCGACTCCAACTTCGCACTGTTCGGGACGTTCGACGACCGGCACGCCGTCTGGGCGGCACTGCTCGACCGCGGTGTACTGATTCGCGAGACCGGACCGTCCGGATGGTTGCGGGTGTCCATCGGTACGCCTGAGGAGATGGGACAATTCCGCACGGCCCTCACGCAGGTGATGGAGGCCGACCGATGAAGGAGTGCCGATGAGCCGCACCGCCACGATCGACCGAGAGACCTCTGAGTCCAAGGTCCACGTCGAGATCGACCTGGACGGGACCGGGCGTCACGACGTGTCGACCGGCGTCGGGTTCTACGACCACATGCTCTCCGCGTTCGCCCGGCACGCGCTGGTCGACCTGGTGGTCCACACCGCCGGCGACACCCACATCGATGCCCACCACACCGTCGAGGACACCGCGATCGTGCTCGGCCAGGCGATCCGCGAGGCACTCGGCGACAAGCAGGGCATCCGCCGCTTCGGCGACGCCACCGTGCCGCTCGACGAGGCGCTGGTGCAGGCCGTGGTCGACGTCTCGGGCCGTCCCTACTGCGTCCACACCGGTGAGCCCGACGGCCAGGCCTACGTCGTCATCGGTGACGGCCCCGGGTACTCCGGGTCCCTGACCCGCCACGTCTTCGAGACGCTCTCGTTCCACGCCCACCTCGCGCTCCACGTCCGGGTGCTGTCGGGCCGCGATCCGCACCACCTGGTCGAGGCCCAGTTCAAGGCGCTGGCCCGCGCGTTCCGTGACGCGGTCGCGATCGACCCGCGCGAGACCGGCGTGCCGTCCACCAAGGGCGCGCTGTAACAGACGTGTCGTCGACTGTTGTTGTCCTGGACTACGGGTCGGGCAACCTCCGCTCCGCGGTCCGGGCGCTCGAACGCGCCGGGGCCGAGGTCACGCTGAGCGCCGACGTCGAGGCCGGCCTGGCCGCCGACGGGCTCGTGGTCCCCGGCGTCGGGGCGTACGCCGCGTGCATGGCCGGGCTCCGGGCGGTGAGGGGCGACTGGTTGATCGAGCGCCGGCTCTCCGGCGGCCGTCCGGTGCTCGGCATCTGCGTCGGCATGCAGGTGCTGTTCGAGCGCGGCGTCGAGCACGGCGTGGAGACCGAGGGCTGCGACCAGTGGCCCGGCGTCGTCGAACGCATCCAGGCACCCGTCGTACCCCACATGGGGTGGAACACCGTCGAGGTCCCCGACGGCACGGCGCTGTTCGCAGGCGTCGAGGGGGAGCGGTTCTACTTCGTGCACTCCTACGGCGTGCGCGACTGGGCCCTGGAGAACTACGGCCGGACCCGCGCGCCACTGGTCACCTGGGCCGAGCACGGCGGCGACCGGTTCGTGGCCGCGGTCGAGAACGGACCCCTCACCGCCACCCAGTTCCACCCCGAGAAGTCCGGCGACGCCGGCGCCCGGCTGCTCCGCAACTGGGTCGACTCCCTCTGACCCTGGCTTGGGGGGTTGAGTCGCCACAAAATCCGGTTCAGTCGCCACTTATGCGGGTCGAGTTTCCACGAAATCGGGCAGCGGATGACCCAGACCCGGGCATTCTTGGCGACTCGACCCGAATACCTGGCGACTCGACCCGAATACCTGGCGACTCAACCAGGGGTGGGGGTGATTAGGGTCGGTGGTTGTGAGCGACTACCTCGAGCTGCTGCCCGCCGTCGACATCGCGGGCGGCCAGGCCGTCCAGCTGGTGCAGGGTGTGGCCGGGTCGGAGAAGCGCTTCGGTGACCCGGTCGAGGCGGCGCTGCGCTGGCAGGAGGCGGGCGCGGAGTGGATCCATCTCGTGGACCTCGATGCCGCGTTCGGCCGCGGCCACAACCGCGAGCTGCAGGCGCGGATCGTCGGCACCATCGACATCGACGTCGAGATGAGCGGCGGCATCCGTGACGACGAGTCGCTGCGGGCCGCGATGGACGCCGGCTGCCGGCGCGTCAACATCGGCACCGCCGCGCTCGAGCAGCCCGAGTGGTGTGCCGCTGCGATCGCGGCGTACGGCGATCGGGTGGCCGTCGGCCTTGACGTCCGTGGCCGCACCCTGGCCGCCCGGGGCTGGACCCGCGACGGCGGCGACCTCTACGACGTGCTGACCCGGCTCGATGGCGAGGGCTGCGCCCGCTATGTCGTCACCGACGTGAACAAGGACGGCATGCTCGAGGGCCCGAACCTGGACCTGCTCCGCGACGTGTGCGCAGCCACGGACCGTCCGGTCGTGGCCTCCGGCGGCATCACCGAACTGGCCGACCTCGAGGCGCTGCAGGGGCTGGTCGCCGAGGGCGTCGAGGGTGCCATCATCGGCACCGCGCTCTACGAGGGCCGCTTCACCCTCGAGGACGCCCTGGAGCTGACCAGACGATGACGCTGGCGGTCCGCGTCATCCCCTGCCTCGACGTCGCCGACGGCCGGGTGGTCAAGGGCGTCAACTTCACCGACCTCCGCGATGCGGGCGACCCGGTCGAGCTGGCGAAGCTCTACGACGCCGAGGGGGCCGACGAGCTCACGTTCCTCGACATCTCCGCCTCCCACGAGGGGCGCGCCACCACGATGGAGGTCGTCTCCCGCTGCGCCGAGGAGGTCTTCATCCCGCTCACGGTCGGCGGCGGGGTCGGCAGCGTCGAGGACGTCGACCGCCTGCTGCGGGCCGGCGCCGACAAGATCGCGGTCAACACGGCGGCGATCCGCCGCCCCGAGTTGGTCGCCGAGATCGCCGACCGGTTCGGCAACCAGGTCCTCGTTCTCTCCGTCGACGCCCGTCGGGCAGCCTCTGGCACCGACTCCGGTTTCGAGGTCACCACGCACGGCGGCCGACAGGCGGCCGGCCTCGACGCGGTCGAGTGGGCGTCCCGGGCAGCGGCGCTCGGCGCGGGGGAGATCCTGCTGAACGCCATGGACGCCGACGGCACGACCGATGGCTTCGACCTCGAGCTGATCTCCGCCGTACGCCGAGAGGTGACCATCCCGGTGATCGCCAGCGGCGGAGCCGGGCGCCTCGACCACTTCCCACCGGCCGTCGACGCCGGAGCCGACGCCGTGCTGGCGGCGACCGTCTTCCACTTCGGCACGCTCCGAGTCGGTGAGGTCAAGCAGGCATTGGCCGACGCAGGCCACCCGGTGAGGGCGTGAGCGGAAACGATTCGTCGGGTGTCGGTGGCAAGGAATAGCCTGACGCCCGGTCTGGTTGCGGACCGTGACGAGGGGAGACGGGGAACCAGTGGCTGACGAGTGGGGCGAGCATCGCGGGTCGACGACACGTGAGGGCTTCGCCGTACTCGGCGTCGCCATCCGGCGTGAGCCGGGCATCTTCGCCCTCTCCACCGTCGGCAGCGTCCTCTTCGGCGCTCTGACCGTCGCCGACGCCTGGGTGCTCGGCTGGGCCACCGACCACGTCGTGATCCCAGCCTTCCGGACCGGAGAGATCGGGGACGGCCTGCTCTGGGCCGTGCTCGGCCTCTTCCTCGGGGTCGCGATCCTCCGCGCGGTCGGCATCGTCGCCCGCCGGCTCGGCGCCGGCATCATGCAGTACCGGATGCAGGCCCACACCCGTCGCGCCGTCACCCGGCAGTACCTCGCACTCCCGATGGAGTGGCACCAGCGTCACCCCACCGGGCAGCTGCTCTCCAACGCCTACTCCGACGTCGAGGCGGCGTGGGGTCCGATCGCGCCGCTGCCGATGGCGGTCGGCACCGTCGTGATGATGGTGATCGCCATCGTCCAGATGCTCCTCGCCGATGTCGTGTTGGCCGTCGTGGGGCTGCTGGTCTTCCCGGCGGTCGTGGTCGCCAACCTCCTCTACCAGCGGCTCGCGTCGCCGCTGATGACCCGCGCCCAGGGGCTGCGGGCCGAGGTCAGCGAGATCGCGCACGAGTCCTTCGACGGCGCCATGGTCGTCAAGACGCTCGGCCGCGAGGGTGAGGAGACCGACCGGTTCAGCGCGAAGGCCCACGAGCTGCGCGACGTCAACGTCCGCGCCGGCCGGATCCGCGCCGCCTTCGACCCGACGCTGGCCTCGCTGCCCAACATCGGTGTGCTGGTCGTGCTCGCGGTCGGGGTCCAGCGTGTGCTGTCCGGGTCCGCCGACGCCGGCGACGTCGTCACCGTCGCCTACCTCCTCACCATCGTCTCGTTCCCGATCCGTTCGATCGGATGGCTGCTCGGCGAGTTCCCGCGCAGCGTCGTGGGCTACCACCGCACCCGCAAGGTCGTCGAGGCCACCGGGGCCATGACGTACGGCGCCGCCGCGCTGCCCGTCATCAGGGAGGGCGCCCGACTCGAGGTCGACTCGCTCGGCTACGCCTACGAAGCGGCCGTGCCGCTGCTCGACGACCTGACGTTCGATGTCGCTCCGGGTCGCACCGTGGCGCTGGTCGGCGCGACCGCGTCCGGAAAGAGCACGTTGACCTACCTGCTCACCCGGCTCTTCGACCCCGAGCGCGGCAGTGTTCGGGTCGACGGGGTCGACCTGCGCGAGCTGGGTCACGGTGAGCTCGCCAGCGCGGTCTCGGTCGTCGGCCAGACCGCCTTCCTGTTCGACGACACTGTCCGCGGCAACGTCGCCCTCGGCGCCGACGTGCCCGACGACGAGATCTGGGCCGCGCTGCGCGCTGCCGAGGCCGACGGCTTCGTCGCCGCTCTCGCCGACGGGATCGACACCACGCTCGGCGAGCGAGGGACGTCGCTGTCCGGGGGCCAGCGGCAGCGGATCTCGCTGGCCCGCGCGCTGGTCCGGCGGCCGCGGCTGCTGATCCTGGACGACGCCACGTCCGCGGTCGACCCCGAGGTGGAGGCCCGGATCCTCGCCACCCTGCGCGGTGCCACCGGCGGCAGCACGCTCGTGGTCGTCGCCTACCGCAAGGCGACCATCGCCCTGGCCGACGAGGTCGTCTACCTCGACGACGGCCGGATCGTCGACCGCGGCACCCACGACGAGCTGCTCGCCCGAAACCCGGCGTACAACCGTCTGGTCAACGCCTACGAGCACGAACCCCACGACGAGACCGCCGGGGAGCGCCGATGATCACGCCACGAAATCGCATGCTTCACCCGCTTCGCTCCTCCAGCCCACGATTCCGCGGGGACCCCGAATGACGATCAACACCGCTGACAAGAACATGTCCGGCACCGTCCTCGAGACCGGCGACGACATCGCCGCGATGGAGACCATCCGTCGGGGTATCGCGATCAGCCCCGAGCTGAGGGAGGGCATCGGCCTCACCCTCGTCTTCGCCGTGGTCGCCTCCTTCGGCCAGGTGATCGTCCCCATCGCCGTGCAGCAGACGCTGGACCGCGGCATCAACGGTCCAGACGGGCCCAACGTCTCGTTCGTGGTCCTGATGGGCGTCGCGGCAGCCGCGGGAGTCGGCATCACCAGCCTGGCGTCCTACTTCATGACCAGCCGACTCTTCCGCACCTCCGAGCGCGGCCTGGCGACGTTGCGGATCAAGGCGTTCCGCCACGTCCACGACCTGCCGCTGCTCACCCAGAACAGCGAGCGTCGCGGCGCCCTGGTCTCACGGGTCACCAGCGACGTCGACCAAGTCAGCCAGTTCCTCGTGTTCGGCGGCCTGATCTTCATCGTCAGCGTCGGCCAGATGATCGTCGCGAGCATCATCATGTTCGTCTACAGCTGGCAGCTCGCCCTGGTCGTGTGGGTGGCGTTCGCGCCGCTGTTCTTGTCGATCCGCTGGTTCCAGCAACGGCTCTCGGCGGCGTACGCCGTGGTCCGCCGCCACGTCGGCGCCCTCCTGTCGGCGATCTCCGAACCGGTCGTCGGCGCCGAGGTGGTCCGCGCCTACGCCGTCGAGGACCGCACCCAGGCCCGCATCGACACCGCCATCGACGACTACAAGGCCGCGAACGTGAAGGCCCAGCAGTACACCGTCGTCTCCTTCTCGCTCGGCGGCATCTCGGCCGGGCTCGCCAACGCCGGCGTGCTCATCGTCGGGGTCTGGCTCGGCTTCGCCGGCGACATCACCGCCGGCACGGTGCTCGCGTTCGCGTTCCTGGTGACCCTGTTCGTCGGCCCGGTCCAGATGGGCACCCAGATCCTGACCGACGCCCAGAACGCGATCGCCAGCTGGCGTCGCGTGATCGGCATCCTCGACACCCCGGCTGACCTGGTCGACCCCGGGGACGACGGGGAGAAGCTGCCGCGCGGCCCGATCGACGTGACCTTCGACGACGTCACGTTTGCCTACCCCGGTGGCCCGCCTGTGCTGCGCGACATCTCGATGAGCATCGACTCCGGCACCCGGATCGCCATCGTCGGCGAGACCGGTTCGGGCAAGTCGACCTTCGCCAAGCTGCTGACGCGGCTGATGGACCCCACCCGTGGTCGGGTGCTGCTCGACGGGATCGACGTCCGCGACATCGCGGCGGTCAGCCTGCGACGCAGCGTGGTGCTGGTCCCGCAGGAGGGGTTCCTCTTCGACGACACCATCACCGCCAACGTCCGCTACGGCAAGCTCGACGCGAGCGAGGCCGACATCCTCGCCAGTGCCGATGACCTCGGGCTCGCCGACTGGGTCGCCGGCCTGACCCACGGCCTGGAGACCAAGGTCGGTCAGCGCGGCGAGTCCCTCTCGGCGGGCGAGCGGCAGCTGGTCGCGCTGCTCCGCGCCCACCTGGCCGACCCCGACCTGCTGGTTCTCGACGAGGCCACGAGCGCGGTCGACCCCCAGCTGGAGATGCGGATCGGGCGCGCCCTCGAGCGGCTGATGTCGGGTCGCACCTCGGTCACCATCGCCCACCGGCTCTCCACGGCCGAAAACGCCGACGAGGTCGTCGTGGTCGACGAGGGCCGGATCGTGCAGCGCGGTCCCCACGCCGAGCTGGTCACCCAGGCCGACTCCGTCTACGCCGGTCTCCACTCCTCCTGGGTGGCTCAAAGAACCAGTTGAGTGGGCCGTGAGTCCCTGAGCGAGCCCCCACTCAACGACGAGGGATACTTGGTCGCATGACCGAGCTCGATCCCGCCGTCGCCGCCCGGCTCAAGCGCAACGCCGAAGGACTGGTGCCCGCCGTGGTGCAGCAGCACGACACCGGTGAGGTGCTGATGCTGGCCTGGATGGACGATGAGTCGCTGGCCCGGACCCTCGCCACCGGTCGGGCGACCTACTGGTCGCGTTCCCGGCAGGACTACTGGGTCAAGGGCGAGACCTCCGGTCACCTCCAGCACGTCACCGAGATCCGGCTCGACTGCGACGGCGACACGCTGCTGGTCAAGGTCGACCAGGACGGCGTCGCCTGCCACACCGGCGAGCGAACCTGCTTCGACGCCGACGTCGTGCACACGGTGCGCGACAGGTGATCGACGCGACCGACCGCCGTCGTACGTTCGGCCCCGTCGCGCTGCTCGGCCTCGCCGCCGGAGCGCTCGGTGCGGTGGCCGCGAGCAACCCCTGGGTCGCGGACGGCCACGCCGCGGCATCCGGTGACCCGGTGCCCGGCATCGCGGTGGCCGATCCGGTGGCCTCGGCCGGTGAGATGCCGCTCGCGCTCGCGCTGAGCCTGGTGCTGGTGGCGGCCTGGGGCGTGGTGCTCGTGACCCGCGGCCGCCTGCGCCGGACCGTGGCCGGACTCGGGCTGCTCTCGGCGACAGGACTGGTGGCGACGGTCGTGGTCGGCCTGCTCACCCTCGAGGACCGGGTCACCGAGGCGATCCTCGAGCGCGGGCCTGCCTCCGACGTGATTGCCTCGGACTTCACCGGGTGGTTCGTCGCCGCGGCAGTCGGGGCCCTTGCCTCCCTCGTGGCGGCCGGGCTCGCCGTCGCGTGGTCGCCCGCCTGGCCCGAGATGGGACGCCGGTACGACGCCCCCGGGGCTGCTCCCGCGGCGACTCCGCCGGGGGAGCGGAGCAACCTCGACCTGTGGAAGTCCATGGACGAGGGGCGCGACCCCACCGCCTGACCCCTTCACTACACTTGGCCGGACCGTCTGGGACCGCACTGACCGCCCGCTTCGAGGAGCCCGCACATGTCTGATGACCACGGCAACACCCCGGCCGCGTGGACCGGCGTCACGGTGGCGATGCTCGGGTTCCTGGTCGGCGGTATCGGCCTGATGCTCGATCCCGTCAACATGAGCCTGTTCTGGGCAGGCTGCGGGCTGGGCCTGTCCGCGCTGCTCGTGTTCGCGGTGATGGCCAAGATGGGCATGAACAGTTCCGACCACTGATCCCTCCCCTGTGTCCGTGCTCGACGACATCGTCGCCGGGGTGCGGCTCGACCTCGACCGCCGCCGTGCGGTGACGCCGGCCGCCGACCTCAGGGCGGCGCTGGTCGACGTGGATCCGCCCCGCGACCCGATGTCCCACTTCCGCAGCCCCGGTTCGAGCGTCATCGCCGAGGTCAAGCGACGCAGCCCCAGCAAGGGCGACCTCGCCGAGATCCCCGACCCGGCCGCCCTGGCGCGCGCATACGCCGCCGGAGGCGCTGCGGCGATCAGCGTCCTCACCGAGGAGCGGCGCTTCGGCGGCAGCCTCGACGACCTGCGCGCCGTCCGTGCCGCGGTCGACACCCCGCTGCTTCGCAAGGACTTCATGGTCGAGAGCTATCAGCTGCTCGAGGCCCGGGCTGCCGGCGCCGACCTGGTGCTCCTCATCGTCGCGGCTCTCGACGACAACACCCTGCGTCGGCTCCACGACGAGGCACGTGACCTCGGACTCGGTGTTCTGGTCGAGGTGCACGACGAACCCGAGACCGAGCGCGCGGTGAGGCTGGGCGCCGAGCTGGTGGGCGTCAACGCCCGCAACCTCAAGACGCTCACCGTCGATGACGGAACCTTCGCCCGGCTCGCGCCCCTGGTGCCGAACGACCGGGTGCTGGTGGCCGAATCCGGGATCTCCGGGCCCGCCGACGTCGAGCGGTTCGTCGGCGAAGGTGCCCGGGTTGTTCTCGTGGGAGAGGCTCTGGTGAGGGATGGCGAGCCCGAGGCCGCCGTACGCGCGATGACGGGAGTGACGCGGTGACGCAGGCAGGCAGCACCTGGGAGGCCGACGACCGCGGCTGGTTCGGGGACTTCGGGGGGCGCTACATGCCCGAGGCGCTGGTCGCCGCCCTCGACGAGCTCACCGATGCCTGGCGACAGGCCTGGGCTGATGAGTCCTTCCACGCCGAGTTCGACACGATCCTGCGCGAGTACGCCAACGTCCCCAGCCCGCTCTACGAGGCGCAGCGGCTCAGCGACCACCTGGGTGGCGCCCGGATCCTGCTCAAGCGCGAGGACCTCAACCACACCGGCGCACACAAGATCCGCAACGTGCTCGGACAGGCGCTGCTGACCAGGCGGATGGGCAAGCAGCGCGTGATCGCGGAGACCGGCGCCGGCCAGCACGGCGTCGCCGCTGCCACCGCCGCCGCGTACTTCGGCCTCGACTGCACGGTCTACATGGGGGCGGTCGACACCAAGCGGCAGGCCCTCAACGTGGCCCGGATGCAGCTGCTCGGTGCCACAGTCGTCCCCGTCGACTCCGGCAGCGCGACCCTGAAGGACGCCATCAACGAGGCGCTGCGCGACTGGGTGGCCAGCGTCGACCACACCGCCTACCTGTTCGGTACGGCGGCAGGACCCCACCCGTTCCCGAGCATGGTCCGCGACTTCACCCGCGGCATCGGTGACGAGGCGCGTGCCCAGTGTCTCGAGCTCTCCGGCCGGCTGCCCGACGCGATCGCGGCGTGCGTCGGCGGCGGCTCCAACGCGATCGGGCTGTTCACCGCGTTCCTCGACGACCGCGAGGTCGCCATCTACGGCTTCGAGGCGGGCGGCGACGGGTTCGAGACCGGGCGCCACGCCGCGACCATCGCGGCGGGGGAGAGCGGCGTCCTCCACGGCGCCCGGACCTTCGTGCTCCAGGACGAGGACGGCCAGACGATCGAGTCCCACTCGATCTCCGCCGGCCTCGACTATCCCGGTGTCGGGCCCCAGCACGCCCACCTCGCCAAGTCCGGCCGCGCCACCTACCTGCCGATCACCGATCGCCAGGCCATGGACGCCCTGGAGCTGCTGGCCCGCACGGAGGGCATCATCGCCGCCGTCGAGTCCGCACACGCGCTGGCCGGCGCCTACGACGTCGCCCGCGAGCTCAGCCCCGAGGGCCTGGTCCTGGTCAACCTCTCCGGTCGCGGTGACAAGGACATGGAGACGGCGATGGAGTGGTTCGACCTCGGCTCGGGCCAGCGGGGCGAGAAGTGAGCGTCCGCGCCGCCTTCGACACCGCGCGCGACGAGGGCCGGGCCGCGCTGGTCGGCTACCTCCCGGCCGGCTTCCCCGACGTCGAGGGGTCGATCGAGGCGCTCCGGGTGATGGTCGATGCCGGCTGCGACGTGATCGAGGTGGGCCTGCCCTACAGCGACCCCGTGATGGACGGCCCCACCATCCAGGCCGCCGCCCAGCAGGCGCTCGAGGGCGGCGTCCGCACCCGCGACGTGCTGCGCACCATCGAGACGGTGGCCGCCACCGGGACACCGGTCGTCGTGATGACCTACTGGAACCCGGTCGAGCGGTACGGCGTGGCCCGGTTCGCCGAGGACCTCGCAGCCGCTGGCGGAGCCGGCCTGATCACGCCTGACCTCACGCCCGACAGCGCCGAGGAGTGGATCGAAGCCGCCGACCGGCACGACCTCGACAAGATCTTCCTGATCGCTCCGAGCTCCACCGACGCACGGATCGCGATGACGACCGCCGCGTGCCGCGGGTTCGTCTACGCAACCGCCGTCATGGGAGTGACCGGCGCCCGCACCACCACCAGCGACCTGGCCGGCCCGCTGGTGGCCCGCGCCCGCACCGCCACCGACCTGCCGGTCGCGGTCGGCCTCGGAGTCAGCAACGGCGACCAGGCGGCCGAGGTGGCGTCGTACGCCGATGGCGTGATCGTCGGCTCCGCGTTCGTCCGGGCGCTGCTCGACCACCCCGACGACCGGCCCGCCGGTCGCGCGGCGCTCCGGGCGCTGACGGAGGACCTGGCCGGAGGAGTGCGCCGTGGCTAGCCGGGTCCTGCGTGGGACCGCCGTGCTGGCGCTCGCCGTGGCCCTGGCCGGGTGCGGTTCGGGCTCCCCGGAGGAGGGCGACGTCCACGGCACCGTCTTGACCGACCCCTACTCGGTCCCCGACACCGAGCTCACCGACACCGACGGCGAACCGTTCTCGCTGGCCGCCGACACCGACAAGCGGCTGACCCTGGTCTTCTTCGGCTACACCCACTGCCCCGACATCTGCCAGACCGTGATGGCCAACGTCGCCGCCGGCCTGACCCGGCTCGACGACGCCGACCGCGACGAGGTCGACGTGGTGTTCGTGACCACCGACCCGGCCCGCGACGACGAGCAGGCGCTGCGCGAGTACCTCGACCGGTTCGACCCGGGCTTCCGTGGGCTGACCGGCGACCTCGACACCATCGCCGAGATCGGCACCACGCTCGGCGTGGCGGTTGAGAAGGGCGAGAAGCTGCCCAGTGGCGGCTACGAGGTGACCCACGGCACCCAGGTGATCGGGGTCGACTCCGACGACAGCGCACCTATCGTCTGGCTTCAGGACACCTCTGCAGCCGAGTTCGCCGCCGACGTCCACCTACTGCTGACAGGGAATTCCTGATGGACCTGATGACGACGCTGATGAGCATCCCGAGCCCGTCACAGGGCGAGATCGACCTCGGTCCGATCCCGCTGCGTGGTTATGCGCTCGCGATCATCCTCGGCATCGTGGCCGCGATCTGGATCGGCGAGCGTCGCTGGATCGCCCGCGGTGGCCAGCAGGGTGAGGTCACCGACCTCGCGCTGTGGGCGGTGCCCTTCGGGTTAGTTGGCGGTCGGCTCTATCACGTCGCCACGGACTACCAGCTCTACTTCGGCGAGGACCGCAACCCGATCACCGCGCTCTACGTCTGGCGCGGCGGGCTCGGAGTGTGGGGGGCGATCGCGCTCGGCGCAGTCGGGATCCTGGTCGGCGCGAAGGTGAAGGGCATCAAGGTGCTTCCCGTCCTGGACGCCCTCGCTCCCGGCGTATTGGTGGCCCAGGCCCTCGGCCGGTGGGGCAACTGGTTCAACCAGGAGCTGTTCGGCCGCCCGACCGATCTGCCCTGGGCGCTCGAGATCGACCTCGACCACCGACCGGTCGGCTTCCTCGACGTCGCCACCTTCCACCCCACCTTCCTCTACGAGTTCATCTGGAACCTGCTCGCGTTCGGGCTGGTCGTGTGGGCCGACCGTCGCTTCCGGCTCGGCCACGGCCGGGTGATGGCGCTCTACGTCATGGCCTACACGGTCGGGCGCGGCTGGATCGAGATGCTGCGCATCGACGACGTGCAGATGTCCGACGTCCTGGGGCTGCGACTCAACGTCTGGACGTCGATCGTGCTGTTCGTGCTCGCGGCGGCGTACTTTGCCGTGTCCGCACGCCGGAATCCGGGGCGAGAGACCTCCGTCCGCACCACCGACCAAGGGGCGAGAGACGGTCAGGAGCCCTCCGTCGCCGAGTGATAGCGTGGAACTGCCGCTTGGGCCAACGTCGTCCCCTGCCTAGCACTCAGCACGCTCCGCTCCGCCTCATTGTCCCGCGTGGATGATCGGCGCCGACGACGACGGGAGAATGCCTCGTGTCGACTTCACACGCGTTCCCGCCGCCCAGCCCTGACGCCTCAGGTCATCGGGCAGAGGGCCTCTACGACCCGCGCTTCGAGCACGACGCGTGCGGGGTGGCCTTCGTTGCCACCCTCACGGGGGAGCCGAGCCACGACATCGTCGCGAAGGCGCTCACCGCGCTGCGCAACCTCGACCACCGCGGTGCCGCGGGTGCCGAGGTCAACTCCGGTGACGGCGCCGGCATCCTGATGCAGGTGCCCGACGGCTTCCTGCGGGAGGTCGTCGCCTTCGAGCTGCCCCCGCCCGGCTCGTACGCCGTCGGCACGGCCTTCCTGCCCGGCGACGACGAGAACGTCGGCAAGTCCCGGCGCCGGATCGAGGAGCTCGCGGCAGAGGAGGGCCTGGCGGTGCTCGGCTGGCGCGACGTCCCCACCATCCCCGACGTGCTGGGCGCGACCGCACTGAGCGTGATGCCGACCTTCAGCCAGCTCTTCGTAGCCGGCGCCGGCTCCCGCGTGGCGGGCATGGCGCTGGAACGGCAGGCGTTCTGCCTGCGCAAGCGCGCGGAGAAGGAGACCGACGTCTACTTCCCGTCGCTCTCGACCCGCACCCTCGGCTACAAGGGCATGCTCACCACCGACCAGCTCGACCACTTCTATCCCGACCTGGTCGATGAGCGGATCGCGTCCGCGCTCGCCGTCGTCCACTCGAGGTTCTCGACCAACACCTTCCCGAGCTGGCCGCTGGCCCACCCCTTCCGCTTCATCGCCCACAACGGTGAGATCAACACCGTCATGGGCAACCGCAACTGGATGCGGGCCCGGGAGGCCCTGCTCGAGTCAGACCTGCTCACGAACCCCCGGGCGAACGACCACGTGGGCAGTTCGGGTGACCTGGAGCGACTGTTCCCGATCTGTACGCCGGGCGCGTCTGACTCGGCGTCGTTCGACGAGGTGCTGGAGCTGCTCCACATGGGTGGGCGTTCGTTGCCCCACTCGGTGCTGATGATGATCCCCGAAGCCTGGGAGAACCACGGCGAGATGGATGACCAGCGCCAGGCCTTCTACGAGTTCCACTCCGCGCTGATGGAACCGTGGGACGGTCCCGCCTGCGTGGTGTTCACCGACGGCACCCAGATCGGTGCGGTCCTCGACCGCAACGGGCTGCGCCCCTCGCGCTACTGGGTCACTGACGACGGCCTGGTCGTGCTGGCCTCGGAGGTGGGCGTGCTCGACCTCGACCCGGCGAGCGTGGTCCGCAAGGGCCGGCTGCAGCCGGGCCGGATGTTCCTCGTCGACACCGACGAGCACCGGATCATCGAGGACGAGGAGATCAAGTCCGAGCTGGCCGCCGAGCACCCCTACGACGAGTGGCTCCACGCCGGCCTGATCCACCTCGACGACGTACCCGACCGCGAGCACATCGTCCACACCCACGCCTCGGTGACCCGTCGCCAACAGATCTTCGGCTACACCGAGGAGGAGCTGCGGGTCCTGCTGACCCCGATGGCCAACACCGGTGGCGAGCCACTGGGATCGATGGGCACCGACACGCCCATCGCGGTGCTCAGCCAGAAGCCACGGCTGCTCTTCGACTACTTCAGCCAGCTGTTCGCCCAGGTGACCAACCCGCCGCTCGACGCGATCCGCGAGGAGCTCGTGACCTCGCTCGCGGGCACGATCGGCCCCGAGGCCAACCTGCTCGAGCCGGCGCCCGCCTCGTGCCGCCAGGTCGTGCTCCCGTTCCCGGTGATCTCCAACGACGACCTCGCCAAGATCCGTCACATCAACCGCGACGGTGACATGCCCGGCTTCATCACCCACGTCGCCCGCGGCCTCTATGACGTCGAGGGGGGCGGCAGCGCGATGGCCGCGCGGATCGATGAGCTCTGCGCCGAGGCCTCGGCCGCCATCGCCGAGGGCGCCCGCATCCTCGTGCTGTCTGACCGCCACTCCACCCAGGAGTTGGCGCCCATCCCGTCCCTGCTGCTCACCGGCGCCATTCACCACCACCTGGTCCGCGAGAAGACCCGCACCCAGGTCGGGTTGCTGATCGAGGCCGGTGACGTCCGCGAGGTCCACCACGTCGCGCTCCTCATCGGGTACGGCGCCGCCGCGGTCAACCCCTACCTCGCGATGGAGTCGGTCGAGGACCTGGCCCGAGACGCCTTCTACGTGACGGCGGAGCCGGAGCAGGCGGTCGCCAACCTGATCCGGGGACTCGGCAAGGGCGTGCTGAAGGTGATGTCGAAGATGGGCGTCTCCACCGTCGCGTCGTACACGGGGGCTCAGATCTTCGAGGCGGTCGGCCTCTCGCAGGCCGTCGTCGACAAGTACTTCACCGGCACCACCTCCAAGCTCGGCGGCATCGAGCTCGACACCATCGCCGAGGAGGTCGCCCGCCGTCACGCGGTCGCCTACCCCACGTCCGGCATCGCGCCGGCTCACCGCTCGCTCGGGATCGGCGGCGAGTACCAGTGGCGCCGCGAGGGCGAGCCCCACCTGTTCGACCCCGAGACCGTCTTCCGGCTCCAGCACTCCACGCGGGCCGGGAGGTACGACGTCTTCAAGCAGTACACGAGCCGGGTCGACGAGCAGTCGTCGCGGCTGATGACGCTGCGCGGTCTGTTCCGCTTCAAGGACGGCGAGGAGACCGGCCGACAGCCGATCCCGATCGACGAGGTCGAGCCGGTCTCCGAGATCGTCAAGCGGTTCTCGACCGGTGCCATGTCCTACGGCTCGATCAGCGGCGAGGCCCACGAGACGCTGGCGATCGCGATGAACCGGCTGGGCGGCAAGTCGAACACCGGTGAGGGCGGGGAGGACCCCGACCGCCTGCACGACCCCGAGCGTCGTAGCTCGATCAAGCAGGTGGCATCGGGTCGGTTCGGCGTCACGTCGGAATACCTCACCAACGCCGACGACATCCAGATCAAGATGGCGCAGGGGGCCAAGCCCGGTGAGGGCGGTCAGCTGCCCGGCAACAAGGTCTACCCGTGGGTGGCCAGGACCCGGCACTCCACGCCCGGCGTGGGCCTGATCAGCCCACCGCCCCACCACGACATCTACTCGATCGAGGACCTCGCGCAGCTCATCCACGACCTCAAGAACGCCAACCCCTCGGCGCGGGTCCACGTGAAGCTGGTCTCCGAGGTCGGGGTCGGCACGGTGGCCGCAGGCGTCTCCAAGGCACACGCGGACGTGGTGCTGATCTCCGGCCACGACGGCGGCACCGGCGCCTCGCCGCTCACCTCCCTCAAGCACGCCGGAGGGCCGTGGGAGCTCGGCCTGGCCGAGACCCAGCAGACCCTGCTCCTCAACGGGCTGCGCGACCGGATCGTGGTGCAGACCGACGGCCAGCTCAAGACCGGCCGCGATGTGATCATCGCCGCCCTGCTCGGCGCCGAGGAGTTCGGTTTCGCGACCGCTCCGCTCGTGGTCTCGGGCTGCATCATGATGCGGGTCTGCCATCTCGACACCTGTCCGGTCGGCGTCGCCACCCAGAACCCGGTGCTCCGTGAGCGCTTCAGCGGCAAGCCGGAGTTCATCGTCACGTTCTTCGAGTACGTCGCCGAGGAGGTGCGCGAGCTGCTCGCCGAGCTCGGCTTCCGCACCATCGACGAGGCGATCGGTCACGTCGAGACACTCGACGTCAGGGCCGCCGTCGATCACTGGAAGGCCGCCGGCCTCGACCTCACGCCGATCCTCCACCAGGCCTCGGCGCACGGTGAGTTCGGTCAGTTCGAGGACCAGTCGCTGCGATGCACCGGCCAGCAGGATCACGGCCTCGACAAGGCGCTCGACAACGAGCTGATCGCGCTGGCCGCGCCCGCGCTGGAATCCGGTGAGCCGGTGCGCGCCCAGCTCGCGGTGCGCAACGTCAACCGCACGGTCGGCACCATGCTCGGCCACGAGGTCACCAAGCGCTACCGCGGCGAGGGTCTGCCCGAGGGCACGATCGACCTGACCTTCACCGGCTCCGCCGGACAGTCCTTCGGCGCGTTCCTCCCGCCGGGCATCACCTTGCGACTCGAGGGCGATGCCAACGACTACGTCGGCAAGGGCCTCTCCGGCGGTCGGATCATGGTGCGACCCGACCGCGCTTCGACGTACCGCTCCGATGAGCAGATCATCGCGGGCAACACCATCGCCTACGGCGCGACCTCGGGGGAGATCTTCCTGCGCGGGGGTGTGGGGGAGCGGTGCTGCGTGCGCAACAGCGGCGCGACTGTGGTGACCGAGGGCGTGGGCGACCACGGCTGCGAATACATGACCGGCGGCCGGGTGGTGGTGCTCGGCAAGACCGGACGCAACTTCGCTGCCGGCATGTCGGGCGGTTACGCGTTCGTGCTCGACCTGCTGGACTACCGGGTCAACCCGGAGCTCGTCGAGCTCTCGCCGGTCGGCGACGACAAGGCCGACGAGCTGGAGAACCTGGTCCGTCGGTTCGCCGAGGAGACCGGGTCGGAGGTGGCCGGCACCCTGTTGGCCGACTGGCGGGCCGCGACGAAGCGGTTCACGCTGGTGATGCCCCGCGACTTCAAGCGGGTGCTGGGCGTCCGTGCCGAGGCCGAGGCTGAGGGACTCGACGAGGACCAGACCAACGCGCGGATCATGGAGGTGCTTCATGGCTGACCCGAAGGGATTCCTGAAGAACGGACGCGAGGTCGCGACCCGTCGCCCGGTCGAGGAGCGGGTGCAGGACTGGAACGAGGTCTACCCCGACGGCGTGGGCCGCGCCCTGCTGCCGATCATCACCACCCAGGCTGGCCGCTGCATGGACTGTGGCATCCCGTTCTGCCACCAGGGCTGCCCGCTGGGCAACATCATCCCCGAGTGGAACGACCTGGTCTGGCGTGACGACTGGGACGGTGCCATCGAGCGGCTCCACGCGACCAACAACTTCCCGGAGTTCACCGGTCGGCTCTGCCCGGCCCCGTGCGAGACCTCCTGCGTACTCGGCATCAACCAGGATCCGGTCACCATCAAGAACGTCGAGGTCGCGATCATCGACCGGGCGTGGGAGTCGCGGGCCGTACGACCGCAGCCCCCCGAGTGGCTCTCTGGCCGCACCGTCGCCGTGATCGGCTCCGGCCCCGCCGGACTCGCCGCCGCCCAGCAGCTGACGCGGGCCGGGCACACCGTGGCCGTCTACGAGCGGGCCGACAAGATCGGCGGTCTGCTGCGCTACGGCATCCCCGAGTTCAAGATGGAGAAGAAGCACCTCGACCGGCGCCTCGACCAGATGCGACGCGAGGGCACCGTCTTCCGGGCCGGCATCGACGTCGGGTCCGACGACCTCACCGCCGAGCGGCTCCTGGACCGCTATGACGCCGTGGTCCTCGCTATGGGCTCGACGCTGGGTCGCGACCTGCCGGTGCCGGGGCGCGAGTTCGACGGCATCCACCAGGCGATGGAGTACCTGCCGCAGTCGAACCGGGTCTCGTTGGGGGAAGAGGTGCCCGACCAGATCCGCGCCGACGGCAAGAACGTGGTCATCATCGGCGGTGGTGACACCGGCGCGGACTGCCTCGGCACCGCGACCCGGCAGAGTGCGGCCACGATCACGCAGCTCGAGATCATGCCCCAGCCCGGCGACATCCGCCCGGAGGGGCAACCGTGGCCGACGTACCCCATGCTCTTCCGCGTCTCCTCTGCCCACGAGGAGGGCGGCGATCGGGTCTTCTCGGTCTCCACGCAGCAGTTCCTCGGCGACGACGAGGGCCGGGTGCGTGCGCTCCAGTTGGTTGAGGTGGACCCGAAGTTCCAGCCGATCGAGGGCACTGAGCGGGAGATCCCGGCCGAGCTGGTGCTGCTGGCGATGGGCTTCACCGGCCCCGAACGCGACGGCCTCGTCGATCAGCTCGGGGTCGACCTCGACGACCGCGGCAACATCGTGCGCGACGACGCCTACGCCAGCACCGTGCCGGGCGTCTTCGTGGCGGGGGACGCGGGTCGCGGGCAGTCGCTGATCGTCTGGGCGATCGCCGAGGGACGCGCGGCCGCAGCAGCGGTCGACCGCCATCTCACCGGATCCACCAACCTGCCGGCCCCGATCCCGCCGACGGAGCGTCCGGTCATCGCCTGACGGCCGGCCGCTGTGGGCCGGCGTTGTTGGATCGATCAAATGCTCGCTAGGGTGAGGCCGTGTCCAAGTCAAAGATCGTGTGCACCCTGGGTCCGGCGACCAGCAGTTTCGAGACCATCCGTGAGCTGATCGACGCTGGCATGGACGTGGCCCGGCTCAACATGAGCCATGGCACCCACGCCGACCACGAGCAGAGCTATCGCCACGTGCGGCGAGCCGCCGACGAGTCCGGCCACGGCGTCGCCATCTTCGCCGACCTCCAGGGGCCGAAGATCCGGCTGCAGACCTTCGCGGACGGTCCGGTCGTGCTCGAGAACGGTGCCGGCTTCACCATCACCACGCGCGACGTCCCCGGTGACGTGGACCAGTGCGGCACGACGTACTCCGGGCTTCCCGGAGACGTGAGCGCCGGCGACCAGATCCTGATCGACGACGGCAAGATCCGGCTCAAGGTCACCGAGGTCGACGGGGAGGACGTCCACACCGAGGTGGTCGTGGGCGGCACGGTCAGCGACCACAAGGGCATCAACCTGCCCGGGGTGGCCGTGAGCGTGCCGGCCCTGTCGGAGAAGGACGAGGACGACCTGCGCTGGGCGCTGCGGACCTCCGTGGACTTCATCGCGCTCTCGTTCGTGCGCGCCGCCTCCGACGTCGACCGGGTGCGAGAGATCATGGACGAGGAGGGGCTCCGGCTCCCGGTGATCGCCAAGATCGAGAAGCCGCAGGCGATCGACAACCTCGACGAGATCGTGGAGGCATTTGACGCGTTCATGGTCGCGCGCGGCGACCTGGGCGTGGAGTGCCCGCTGGAGAAGGTGCCGCTGCTCCAGAAGGAGGTCGTCGAGAAGGCGCGGCGCAACGCGAAGCCGGTCATCGTCGCGACGCAGATGCTGGAGTCGATGATCAGCAACCCGGCGCCGACGCGCGCCGAGGCCTCCGACGTCGCCAACGCGGTGCTCGACGGCACCGATGCGGTGATGCTGTCGGGGGAGACCAGCGTGGGTGACTACCCCATCGAGACCGTGCGCACGATGGGCCGGATCGTGCGCGAGGTCGAGGAGTGGGACCCCGAGCGCATGGCAGCCATCGACTGGCAGCCGCGTACGCGCGGCGGAGTCATCGCCAAGGCGGCCGCTGAGGTCGCCGAACGGATCGGAGCCAAGTACCTCGTTGCGTTCACCCAGTCCGGCGACTCCGCCAGGCGGCTGGCCCGCTACCGGGGACCGGTTCCGGTGCTGGCCTTCACCCCGCTGGACAAGGTCCGCTGCCAGCTCGCGATGACGTGGGGTGTGGAGACGTTCAAGACCGACCCCGTCGAGCACACCGACGAGATGGTCCGGCAGGTCGACGACCAGCTGCTCAAGGTCGGCCGGGTCAAGGAGGGCGACCTCGTCGTGATCATCGCCGGCAGCCCCCCGGGCATCCCCGGCTCCACGAACGCGCTGCGCATCCACCGGATGGGCGACGCCATCAACGAGCTCGCTCCGGCGTACCGGTCGACCTCCTGAGCTGTCCTAGGCCTTTGGCCCGATCAGCTCGTCGAGGCGGGCGACCGCCTCGCGACGCGAGACTGCGACCCGGTCGACGCGCCGGAGGCGGAACGCGACGCCGGCCAGTTCGAGCGCCCAGCAGCACAGGGCGATGATGTCCGTGGACCGGTTGGCGAACTCCCATCGTGGGTACTCGTACCGCTTCACCTCACCCCCGACGCGGCGGGTCGCCCAGTTGCGGGTCCGGGACCCGTCGGAGTGGAACAGCCCCCTCAGGAACGCGTCCGGGTGTTGAGACACGATCTCTCGCTGCCAGTCCACCAGGGCGATGCGCCGCTCGTGCTTGCGGCCGGGCCCGTGCTGGGGGAACAGGCACGGCCAGTGCTTCCAGTTGGCTTGCACGACCACGGTCCCGGGCGCGCTCACCTGAAACACCGCATGCGTCGGCCGAATCTGACGGATCAGCTCCGTCACGTCACCGACGATGTGCGGCAAAGTCCTGTCGCAGGAGACACGGAGCGAGTAGTAGCCGCGCTGCTTCGAGACGCACCCGTCTCCTAGGTAGAAGCCGAGGAGGGCTGCATAGGCCTGACCGGACATGCAGGCTCCGTCACACGTCGGACACTCGGCGTCGCCGCGGCCGCCGCGCGCTCGCCACGTCCGCACCGTCGAGCGCGAGACACCCGTCCTGCGACTGACCTCCGAGGGCGTGAGACCTGCGTGCAGGAGCAGCAAGACGTCTCGTCGCTCCCGGGTGCCGTACATGACGACAGTCTCAGGGAAGCTGCCGACAGGTGCCCCGGGTGAGATTCGAACTCACACTGAATGGTGTTTGAGACCATCGCCTCTGCCGTTGGGCTACCGGGGCGGCGGAGACACGCTAGCCGTCTCTTGGGTCCCAATCAAAGTGGCCCGAGCAGTGACATGACGCCTGCTGGTCGCCCAGCGATGTGATGCCGTCGCAGCCACTCGCTAACCTGACCGGATGACGACCAACGCCCAGCCTGCGCCTGCAGCGCGGCGCGTCGTGATCGCCGAGGACGAGGCGCTGATCCGGATGGACCTGGCGGAGATGCTGGCCGAGCAGGGCTACGAGGTCGTGGGGCAGGCCGGCGACGGTGAGCGTGCCGTCGAGCTCGCCGAGCACCACCGACCCGACCTGGTCATTCTCGACGTGAAGATGCCGGTCCTCGACGGCATCGCTGCGGCCGAGCGGATCGCCGAGCAACGCATCGCCCCCGTGGTCATCCTCACCGCCTTCTCCCAGCGCGAGCTGGTCGAGCGGGCCCGCGACGCCGGGGCGATGGCCTACCTGGTGAAGCCCTTCTCGGTCGGTGACCTGGTGCCCGCGATCGAGATGGCCGTCAGCCGGTTCGCGGAGGTCGCCGCACTGGAGCTCGAGGTCGCCGATCTCCACGACCGGCTCGAGACCCGCAAGGCCGTGGACCGGGCCAAGTCGGTGCTCCAGACCCAGCTCGGCCTGGGTGAGGCCGACGCGTTCCGCTGGATCCAGAAGACCGCTATGGATCTGCGGCTCTCGATGCGCGAGGTCGCACAGGGCGTCGTGGACCACGGTCCCGGGCTCGGAGACTCCGACTGATCGGGCCGCTGTGAGGGTAAAGGCGCAAGGTCACGAATCAGCAACGACCCCGACCGTTACTGGCAAGTGGTTCCAATTCTGAACCGCTGGACGATACCTTCAGGCCGCAGCACCCATATCCGGGCTTGAGCCTGGACCTTGCCTAGTGAGCCGGAGGCCACATGATCCGCACTACCCGTGCCGCCCGAGTCGGGGCGGTCCTCGCCGCAGCGACCCTCGTCCTCACCGCCTGTGGCGGCGACGACGAGCCAGGGACGGCGACGCCGACCAATGACAACTCGTCCGATGCCCCCGCGCCCACCGGCGACGGTGTCCTGACCATCGGCAACCTGCTGCCGGCAACCGGAGACCTCGCGTTCCTCGGTCCCCCGGAGTTCGCGGGCGTCAAGCTCGCCGTCGAGGAGATCAACGCCGCTGGCGGAGTCCTCGGTGAGGACGTCGTGAGCATCGACGGCGACTCCGGCGACGGTACGCCTGACATCGCCGGTGCCGAGGTTGACAAGCTCTTCAACAACGACGTGGACGCCATTATCGGCGCCGCCGCCTCCGGTGTCTCTGTCAGCGTCATCGACAAGATCACCGGCGCCGGCGTCATCCACTTCTCCCCGGCCAACACCGCCGCGGGCTTCGACACCTACGACGACAACGGGCTGTACTTCCGTACCGCTCCTTCCGATCGTCTCCAGGGCTCGGTGCTCGGCAACCTCGCGGTCGAGGACGGTTTCTCCAACGTCGCCGTGATGGCCCGTCAGGACTTCTACGGGGAGGGGCTGGCCGAGCAGGTCCAGACCACCCTGCAGGAGAAGGGCGCCAACGTCGCCGAGTACGTCCTGTACTCCGCGGACGCCCAGAACTACACGGCGGAGGTCAACAAGATCGCGGCGGCCAAGCCCGACGCGCTCGTGCTGATCGCCTTCGAGGAGACCACGAAGATCATCCCGCAGCTGATCGCCAAGGGGATCGGCCCGAAGGACATCCAGATCTACTTCGTGGACGGCAACCTGTCCAACGAGTACGACCCGCAGTCGTTCGACCTGACTGGCGTCAAGGGCACCCTGCCCGTGTCCGGCAACCCCGACCCGGCCTTCAACGACCGGCTGCTTGGGGTCGACCCCAAGCTGAAGGACTTCAGCTACTCTGCGCAGTCCTACGACGCTGCGATGATCATCGCCCTGGCCGCTATCGCGGCTGGTGACGACGACGGCGTGGCAGTCGGTGCCGAGATCATCAACGTCACCAAGGACGGCACCCCGTGCTCGACGTTCGAGGAGTGCGCGCAACTCCTCGAGGACGGCGAGGACATTGACTACGAAGGTGCCAGCGGTCCGACCGACATGAACGACACCGGTAGCCCGGCGTCCGGCACCATCGGCATTAACCTCTACAAGGGCAACAAGTACGAGCAGGTCGACACGGTCTCTGGCCTCGTCGAGTGAACTGACTCAGCAACAAGAAAGAACCCCCCGGCCTTACCGGCCGGGGGGTCTTTTCGTGGTCGAAGGTGTCGCTCGAGCTACTTCTTGCCGAGCGTACCCAGGTACAGCTCGATGACTTTCGGGTCCTTGATCAGCTCGCGACCGGTGCCGGTGTAGGCGCTGGTGCCCTGGTCCATGACGTAACCACGGTCGGAGATCTGCAGGCAGCGGCTGGCGTTCTGCTCGACCATGATCACCGAGACGCCGGCACGGTTGATCCGGCGCGTCTGGACGAAGACCTCGTCCTGCAGCACGGGGGAGAGACCGGCGGAGGGCTCGTCGAGCAGCAGGACCGACGGCTCCATCATCAGGGCCCGCCCCATGGCGACCATCTGCCGCTCGCCACCCGAGAGCGACCCGGCGCGTTGACCGCGGCGGTCGAGCAGCGCCGGGAACAGCTCACCCACGAACTCGAACCGCTTCTTGAAGGATGCGGGGCGCTGGTAGACGCCCATCTCAAGGTTCTCCTGGATGGTCAGCGACGGGAAAATGTTGTTGGTCTGCGGAACGAAACCGATGCCCTTGGTGACGAGCGTGTCGGCGCGCTCGTTGGTGATGTCGTCACCCTTGAGCTTGACGGTGCCAGAGCCGATCTTCACCAGACCGAACAACGCCTTCAGCAAGGTCGACTTGCCGGCGCCGTTCGGGCCGATGATGCCGACGAGCTCGCCCTCGTGGCAGTACAGGTCGGCGCCGTTGAGGATGTTGACCCCCGGCAGGTAACCCGCGATCAGGTTGTCTGCCCGGAGGACGGCGCCGTCTGCGGCGGCGAGGTGGGCGCTCCGGTCGACGGTGGGGGTGTCGGTCTCAGCCACGGCGGTGGTCCTCCTGGTGGGCGGCCTCGTGTGAACGTTCGATCTCGGCGTTTGCCTCGGCGAGGATCTGGTCCTCCTCCTCCTCGCTGATGTCCTGGTCGTGGTGCGACCCGAGATAGGCGTCGATCACGGCCGGGTTGGCCATCACCGCGTCGGGTGGCCCCTCGGCGACGATCTGGCCCTGGGCCATCACGATCACCCAGTCGGAGATGTCACGGACCATGTCCATGTCGTGCTCGACGAAGAGCACGGTCCGGCCCTCGTCGCGCAGCGACTTCACATGGCCGAGCAGCGACTGCTTGAGCGCCGGGTTCACGCCGGCCATCGGCTCGTCGAGCATGACCAGCTCGGGGTTCGCCATCAGTGCCCGCGCCATCTCGAGCAGCTTGCGCTGGCCGCCGGAGAGCGAGCCCGCGAAGTCCTCGCGCTTCTTGATGAGCAGGAAGCGTTCCAGCAGGTCGTCGGCCCGCACCGTGTTGGCGTCCTCCTCGCTGCGCCACAGGAACGCGAACATGGCCGAGAAGAGGCCCTCACCTCGCTGGCCGGTGGCGCCGACCAGCATGTTCTCGATCACGGTCATCTTCGACAGCACCTTGGTGAGCTGGAAGGTGCGGACCATTCCCATCCGGGAGACCTTGTAGGCCGGCACCTTGTTCAGACTGTGGTCATTGAACGACCAGGTGCCCTCGTTGGGGCGGTCGAAACCGGTCAGGAGGTTGAAGAAGGTCGTCTTGCCGGCACCGTTGGGGCCGATCAGCGCGGTGATGACACCGCGCTGGATCTCGACGTGCTCGACGTCGACGGCGGTCAGACCGCCGAACTGCCGCTTGATGCCGTCGGCGACCAGGATCGGGTCGGGCTTGGCGGCCCCGGGCACCTGCTCGACGTCGTTCAGCGCGGACCGGGCCGCCGAGACATCGACGCCGGTGGCGTTGTCGGACGGGGCCTGGGCGGCAGAGGTGTTGCCGCCGGGGGTAGTGGTCACGTCAGCGGGCATCGATGGCCAGCTCCCTTCGGTCTCCGAAGATCCCTTGTGGTCGGAAGATCATCAACAACATCAGACCGAGGCCGACGAAGATGAAGCGCATCAGGCTCGCCTGCTGCGAGTCCATGATCCACGCAGGGATCAGGGGATCGGCACCCCGGGTCGCCTGGCTGAAGACGACTCCGATGAAGTTGATCAGGAACCAGAAGATCATCGCGCCGACCACCGGGCCGAGGACCCGCGCCGCGCCGCCGATCAACAGCACCGTGTAGGCGAAGAAGGTGATGTCGGTGGCGAAGAACGACGGGCCGACGGCCGCCGACCGCAGCGACGTCATGATGCCGGCGAGTCCGCCGATGACTCCGCCGATGACCAGCGCCTGCATCTTGTAGCCGTAGACGTTCTTGCCGAGCGAGCGCACGGCGTCCTCGTCCTCGCGGATCGACTTGAGGACCCGGCCCCACGGGCTGCGCATGAGCAGCCAGACCACGACGCAGCACAACGCCACCAGGGTCCAGCCCACCGTCATCACGTAGAAGTCGTAGGCGCTCCACGTGACCAGGCCGGGAATGCCCTTGCGGGTCTCGTAGGGGTTGTTAGCCCGGAAGCCACCGATGAAGTCGGTGATGCCGTCCTGGCCCCCGAACGTGCTCGAGAACGAGGCGGCACCGATGGTCTGTCGGATGATCTCGGCGGCCGCGATGGTCACGATCGCGAGGTAGTCGGCCCGTAGTCGCAGGGTCGGGACGCCGAGGAGCAGCGCAAGCACCACACACAGCAGTAGTCCGACGATGGCGCCGAGCCACAGCGAGGAGGAGAAGACTGTCACGGAGGCGCCGATGGAGTAGCCGCCGACGAGCATGAAGCCCGCCTGACCGAAATTCAGCAGGCCGGTGTAGCCGAAGTGGATGTTGAGTCCGATCGCGGCGAGACAGAGCAGGATCGCGGTGGGGCCGAACGCCTGCTGGAGCGAGAAGCCGATGATGTTGGTGAAGTCCATGTCGAAGTCCTTCCTCAGCCGACTCGCTGGGCTTTGCCGAGCAGGCCCTGCGGTCGGATCAGCAGCACCACGATCAGGACCAGCAGCGCGCCGACGAACTTGAACTCGGCGGGCACGAAGAGTGTGGTGAGCTCGGTGAACAGGCCGATGATGAAGGCGCCGACGATGGCGCCCCAGATCGTGCCGAGGCCACCGAGGACCACAGCAGCGAACACGAGCAGCAGGAGCTTGAAGCCGATCTGGTAGTCGAAGCCCTGGGTGAGGCCGAGCAGCGCGCCGGCCAGGCCGGCCAGCGCCGCGCCTCCGATCCACACGATCGAGATCACCCGCTCCACGTTGATACCGGTGGCCGACGACAGCGCCGGATTGTCCGCAACGGCGCGGGTCGCCTTGCCGATCCGGGTGTAGCGCAGCAGCGAGGTGGTGAGGACCAGGACTGCCATCGCCACGATGAAGACGACGATTTCCTTGGGCGTCACCAGCAGCGGCCCGATCTCCCACGGAGTGACCGAGGCGTACTGCGAGTAGTTCGCGCTCTGCGCACCGGTGAAGTATTGGTAGGTGTTGCGCAGGAACAACGAGAGTCCGATGCTGACGATCATCATCGCGATCACGCCGGTGCCACGCCTGCGCAGGGGCCGCCACAGCACGGTGTCGTTGAGCCATCCGAAGACTCCGGACACCGCGAAGGCGACCAGCACGGCGACGATGATGGTGATGTTGAGTCCGCCGATGGAGATCTTGCCGGGGAGCTGGTCGAAGGCGAAGGCGATGATCGCGCCGAAGGTGATCAGCTCGCCGTGGGCGAAGTTTGTCAGGCCCGTCGTGCCGAAGATCATCGAGAGGCCGAGCGCGGCCATCGCGAGCACCGCCGAGAACACCAGGCCCCCGACGAAGAGCTGGAGCGCCTGGGTCAGTTTCGCAGTGGAGCCTGCCAGTGGGTCACCGATCGGGAAGATGACGCTCTGGTCGGAGTCGGTCGTGAAGCGGACCGTGACCTTCACCTTGTCCGGGTCACGGAGGCCGGAGCCTTCCGGGAGCGTCGACTCGTCGATGGTGACGGTGAACTCCTTGCCGAGGGCGGAGACCGCGTCACCGGGGATCGGGATGTCGAATATCCCGTTCTCCTTCGTGATGTCCTCGCCGACGACCTCGCCGGCAGAGTCCGTGACGGTCACCGTGACGCCCTCGACCGGAGCCGCCGGGTCCTCCCTGTCGTCGCGGAGACAGCCCTTGACGTGGACCGTGTCGTCGTCGCGCTTCTCGTACTGACAGGTGCCGGTCCTGCTGGCTGCGGACTCGACCGGCGATGCGTGTGCCGCGGCTGCGGGGGCAAGGATGGCGAGGAACGCCACGAGGAGTGCTCCGATCCCGGCCAGCCGTGATCGTGGAGTGTGCCCTGGGAAATGCAAGTGTCCTCCGTTCCGACGCCCGGTTGGCGTAGGTGGTGCGCAGGACAATACCCAGATAACTCAGCGACGCGAGTGTGTCGGGACAGAGTTACTCAGGCGTTACCGCACCGTGGCTGCGACGGCGACGAGAAATGGCGCTACGACGAGGGCCGGCAACAGGTCGGCGACAGGGATCTCGCGCACCCGGAGCAGCCTCAGCGCAATCCCCACGAGCAGGAGTCCGCCGACGGCCGTGAGAGCCGCGATGTGGGCGTCGGGCAGCACGTCGCCGAGCAGTACGCCGACCAGGGTGAGCCCGCCCTGCACCACGATCACGGTCAGCGCACTGGCCGCGACCCCCCAGCCGAACGACGCCGCGAACGCCATCGCCGCGAACCCGTCGAGCGCGGACTTGAGGAACAGCTCGTCGGCACCGCGTCCGAGACCGTCGTTGAGAGAGCCGAGGATCGTGAGGGGTCCGGTGCAGAAGAGCAACGAGGCGGCCACGAAGCCCTCGACGAAGCGGCGTCGCTCCGCCGTGCCCTCCTCCTTGGTCAGCGTGGACTGGAGCCAACCGCCGATCGACTCGACACGTTCCTCGAGCCGGAGCAGCGACCCGACGATGCCGCCGAGGAGCAGCGACCCCAAGACGACCAGCATCGGGGCGCTGGAGCCGATGGCGGAGACCAGCGCCGGGTCGGTGACAGCGAGCGCAGACAGGATCGCGATGAGCAGGGTCACCAGGCCGAGGCCGTCGGTCACGACGTCGCGGGTGCGCTGCGACAACCGGTGCCCGAGCGCGACACCCAGGCCGGCTCCGATGAGCACGGTGGCCACGTTGACGACGGTGCCGATACCGGGGAACACGGGACTCCTCTGACAGAACGGGAGCCCCGAGCGTAGTCTCGGGAGGAGGCGCTGGGTTCGGGGGACGCGAGACCTGGCCGCGGGAGAGGTCGACATGCGGGCTCAGGTGCTGATGCGTCAGGCGTTGGACACGGACGCCGGGGCACTGGTGACCCTGTGGGAGGACGTCCTCCGCCGGGTCGACGCCGACCAGATGATCGACGACGTCAGGCGAGTCATTGACCGCGTCTCGGCCATGCACGAGGAGCGAATCGTCGTCGCCGAGGTCGACGGCCAGGTGGTCGGCACCGTGCACCTCAAAGCCACCACCTTCAGTCCCATCAACCTCGAGCCGGTCGTGCAGGCCATCTCGCCGCACGTGCTGCCCGAGTTCCGGCGCCACGGCGTCGGGACGTCGCTGGTCTCGGCCGCGGTCGCGTTCGCCGAGGAGCTCGGCATTGCCCATGTGGGCACGGCCGTCCACTCCGGAGCCCGCGACTCCAACCGGTTCATGGCCAGGCTGGCGCTCGGCCCCGCCGCCACCTTGCGTGTGGCGCCCACCAGTGTCGTCAAGGGGCGGCTCCAGGCGCAGCGCCCGATGTTCATGCGGACCGCCGGCCGACAGCTGCCGAAGGTGCTCGCAGCCCGCCGCTCGGCGCGTCGGCACCAGCCCTCCGCCCTCTGAACCTGTCGGCGTCTGACGTTAGAGTCGCGGCGTGCCCGAGACCCCACGCCTGCTGCTGCTCGACGGCCACTCGCTGGCCTACCGGGCGTTCTTCGCGCTCCCGGTCGAGAACTTCTCGACCACCACCGGGCAGCACACCAACGCGGTCTACGGGTTCACTTCGATGCTCATCAACGTGCTGCGCGACGAACAGCCCACCCACGTCGGCGTCGCGTTCGACAAGTCTCGCCAGACGTTCCGGCTCCGGGAGTACCCGGAATACAAGGCCGGACGCAACAAGACCCCGTCCGAGTTCTCGTCCCAGCTGCCGCTGATCCAGGAGGTCCTCGACGCGCTCCGGATTCCCCACCTGGAGCTGGAGGGCTACGAGGCCGACGACATCATCGCCACGCTCGCCACCGACGCGGCCCGCGAAGGCCTCGACGTACTGATCCTCACCGGCGACCGCGACGCGCTCCAGCTGGTGACCGAGACCTGCACCGTGCTCTACCCCATGCGCGGCGTCTCCGAGCTGGCGCGAATGACGCCGGGCGCCGTCGAGGCGAAGTACGGCGTACCCCCCGCCCGCTACCCCGAGCTCGCGGCTCTCGTGGGCGAGACCTCCGACAACCTGCCCGGCGTGCCCGGCGTCGGCCAGGGCTTCGCGGCGAAGTGGCTCAACACCTACGACGGCCTCGACAACGTCATCCACCACGCTGACGAGATCACCGGCAAGAAGGGCGAGGCGCTGCGCGCCCATCTCGCCGACGTGATGCGCAACCGCCGGCTCAACGCACTGGTGACCGATCTCGATTTGGACCTGACGCCGGCCGACATGGCGCTGCGACCGTGGGACCGCCACGAGGTGCACACCCTCTTCGACGGCCTCGAGTTCCGGGTGCTGCGCGACCGCCTGTTCGAGACGCTGGAGTCCGAGGAGGAGATCGACGACTCCGGGTTCGATCTGACCGGCGCGCGCCTGGGGCCGGGGGAGGTCCCCGGCTGGCTGTCGACCCATGCCGCGGGTGACGGACGCACCGGCGTGGCCGTGCAGGGCAGCTGGCGTGGCGGGACCGGCGAGGTCTGGTCGGTGGCCCTCGCCGCAGCCGATGGCACGGCAGCCTGGTTCGACACGGCCGAGGTGACGCCCGACGACGACGCGGCGCTGGTCGCGTGGTTCGCCGACACCGAGCGCACCAAGGTGCTGCACGATGCGAAGGGTCCGATGCTGGCGCTCGCCGCTCGTGGCTGGGTCCTGCGGGGTCTGGCCAGCGACACCGCCCTGGCTGCCTACCTGGTCCGCCCTGACCAGCGCTCCTACGACCTGGCCGACCTCACCTTGCGCTACCTCAAGCGTGAGCTCCGCACCGATGCGGCCGACACCGGCCAGGGCGAGCTGATGTTCGGCGACGAGACGGATGCGTCCGGCGGCGTGGGGGGTGCCGACCAGACCGCGATGCTCCACGCCCGTGCCGTGCTCGACCTCGCCGAGGCGCTCGACGTCGTGGTCGAGGAGCACGGCGGTGCCCGGCTGCTTGCCGAGATGGAGCTGCCGCTCGTCGACCTGCTCGTCGAGCTCGAGCAGGCCGGTGTCGCGGTCGACATCGACCACCTCGAGTCGCTCGAGTCCCACTTCGCAGACGAGGTGAAACGGGCCGCCGACGAGGCCTACGCGGTGATCGGCAAGGAGATCAATCTCGGATCGCCCAAGCAGCTCCAGGTCGTGCTCTTCGATGAGCTCGACATGCCGAAGACCAAGCGGACCAAGACCGGGTGGACCACTGACGCCGACGCGCTCCAGTCGCTCTACGAGAAGACCGAGCACCCGTTCCTGACCGCGCTGCTGCGTCACCGCGACGTCTCCCGGCTTAGGCAGACCATCGAGGGGCTGCTCAAGACCGTCGCCCCTGACGGCCGGATCCACACCACGTTCAACCAGACCATCGCCGCGACCGGCCGACTCTCGAGCACCGACCCCAACCTCCAGAACATCCCGATCCGCACCGAGGAGGGCCGCCGAATCCGCGAGGCCTTCGTGGTGGGGTCGGGCTTCGAGTGCCTGATGACCGCCGACTACAGCCAGATCGAGATGCGGATCATGGCCCACCTGTCCGAGGACGACTTGTTGATCGAGGCGTTCCGTTCGGGCCGCGACTTCCACGCGGTCACGGCAGCCCGGGTCTTCGACGTCGAGCCGACCGACGTCACACCTGCGATGAGGGCCAAGATCAAGGCGATGAACTACGGCCTCGCCTACGGGCTGTCCGCCTTCGGGCTGGGCCAACAGTTGCGCGTCGACCCGGCCGAGGCGCGCGGGCTCATGGACGAGTACTTCGAGACCTTCGGTGGGATCCGCGACTACCTGGCTGGCGTGGTCGACGAGGCCCGACGGGCCGGGTTCACCGAGACCATCTGGGGCAGGCGTCGCTACCTGCCCGACCTCACCAGCGACAACCGGCAGCGTCGCGAGATCGCCGAGCGGATGGCGCTCAACGCCCCGATCCAGGGCTCTGCCGCTGACCTGATCAAGGTCGCGATGCTCAACGTCGACCGTGCCATCAACGCGGCGGGGCTGCGCTCACGGATGCTGCTGCAGGTCCACGACGAGCTCGTCTTCGAGGTGGCCGACGGCGAGCGCGACCAGCTCGATGCGCTGGTGCGCGATCAGATGGGCTCGGCTGCCGAGTTGGCGGTCCCGCTCGACGTCTCCGTCGGCACCGGTCGCAGCTGGCACGACGCCGCGCACTGACAGTTGGGTCAGGCGGCAGGTTGCGGCCGGGTCGGCACCACCAACGCGATCGCGAGCAGGGCCACGAGCAGCACTGCGTCCACGACCAGCACGCTGAGCAGCAGCTGGCCCTCGGTCACGACGTACGCCGCCACCCCGGCCACCACTGCCAGCCCGGCCCACAGCAGCCACACCGAGACCTGCTGCTGGCGCGCCACCACTTCGTAGACCATCAGCTGGATCATCGCCAGCAGGGTGCCGAGCAGCGCGAACCAGCCGATCAGCGGTTCGATCTCCCGGTAGGCAGGGCCGCCGACGAAGGTGATGGCGAGGTCGCTCAACACCAGGGCGCCCAAGGTCGCCGCCGCGCCGATCACGGCGACCACGACGAGCCCCTTGAGGTAGACCTCCCGCCGGCCCGAGGCCGAGGCCATCGACGGGAACACGATCACCACCACGAACTGCGGCATGAACAGCACCGCCTTGGTGAGGATCAGCCCGCCGGCGTACAACCCGGCGACATGGTCGTCGAAGACCACGCGCGCGATCACGACATCGGCGTTGGAGAGGGCGAAGAAGGCCAGCAGCGCATGGGAGTTGCCGAGCACCTCGCGGAGCAGCTGCTCGCCCCGCTCGACCGTGGACCGGGTGGCGGCCCGGGGTCCGACGTGCCCCAGCGACAGTGCGCCGACGAGGGCCGGGATCCACGCGGCCACGGCCACGCCGATCATCGCCGAGAGTGCGGTGGGACTGATCAGCATGGCGAAGCCGCCGATGGCGAACCGGCCGACGCCGACGGCCAGGTAGATCGCTCCGAGCGGTCGCCAGCGTTGCTCGCCCTGCAGCACGCCGGACTGGCCGCCCATGATCGTCAGCGGTATCGCGCTGAGGCCGATCATCAGGGCCGGCTGCCAACCGTCGAGGTCGAGGACCCACGTGATGAGCGGGGTGAGCAGCAGGCAGAGCCCGCCCAGCGCGAACGCGGAGCGGTAGGTGGCAGACATCAGGGCGGCTTCGATGTCGGCGCGACGCTCCGGGGCAGCCGCGATCTTGCGGGCACCGGTGGCCTGCAGCCCGAGTGAGAGCACCACCACGACCAGCAGCAGACCCATCAGCGAGGCGACGGCGCTGTATTCGGCCGGGCCCAGCCGACGGGCGGCGACGATCGTGAAGGCGTAGGCCGCGACGTTCTGGACCGCCATCGCGACCGCGATCCCGGCCCCGCTGCGCAGCAGGCCACGCACGGAACCGGTGGTTGTCACCCGGCCGAGGGTAGTCGTGCGGCCACCGTGCCGTGATCAGTAGGGATCGGCTGTGCCTTCGTGTCCCGCGGCCCGTGCGAGCGGGTGCAGCCGGAGCCGGAGGAGCACCTTGATCGTGAGGTTGCGGAGCCACCACGGGAGCTCGGCCACCACCCGGAGCCGGTCGACGAGGCTGGGGGCCCCCGGGACGAGCAGGGCGAGGGAGCCGGTGCGCCCGACGTACCGCAGCCGACCGGAGCCGATCAGCTCCCGCAGCAGAGCAGTGGTGACGCCCAGCGAGGAGAAGGCGTCGTGGACGAACAGCTTCCCTTCCGGCCGGAGGTACGCCGCCCAACGGAGGTCGTCGCGAGCCGACCCATGATCGTGCTTGCCGTCGACGTAGACCAGGTCGAGGCACCCGACCCACGTCTCGCGGGCGTCGCGACTGGTCGTGACGCGCAGCTCGACCCCGTCGCCGAGCCCGGCTCGGGCCAGGTTGTCGCGACAGGCCTGCTCGGTGTCGGGGCCGCCGTAGCGCCAGTTCGGCAGGAACGGGTCGACGGCGACGACGTGGACACCTTCGGCGGCGGCGGCGGCGAGGACGATGGTGGAGCGGCCGTGATGGCTTCCGATCTCGAGCACCCGTCCTCCGGCCGGCACGGCCGCGGCGGCGTCGTACAGGACGAGGGCCTGGTCCTCGGTGAGCCACCCCGGCACCTCGCGTGCGAGCGCGAAGGCGTCCCCGAAATCGGCAGATGATCCGGCAGGGGATCCGTTGGGGGAGGCCATACGCTGCAGCATATGCAGCGGTCGCGACGTGTCTCCGCCGCTGCCGCAGCCCTCGACCTCTGGCCCGTGCTGCTCGCGGTGGTGCTCTGCTGGCCGCTGCTGACCGCGAGCGGACACCCGCTGGCCCGCGACTTCGTCTTCGCGCCACACCAACCGTGGACCGACGCCACCCTCGGACTCGGGGACGCCGCTCCGCGCGCCGTCCCCCTGGATGCACTCGTCTCGCTGGCCAGTGTCGGGGTGGACGGCGGGGTGCTCGCCAAGGTCGTGCTCCCGCTCGTGCTCGCCCTGGCGGGCTGGGGCGTCCATCGCGCCCTGGGATCGTTGGGCACTGTTGCCCGGCTCGCCGCCGCGGGCTTCGCGGTCTGGAACCCGTTCGTCGTGGAGCGGCTCGCTCTCGGTCAGTGGGCGCTCCTGGCCGGCTACGCCGCCCTGCCGTGGCTCGCCATGGCAGCCACCCGGTGGCGCCGTGACGGCCGGCTGGTCGATCTCGCCGCGGTGGCGTGCTGGCTGGCGGTCGCCTCGATCACGCCGACCGGGGGTCTGATCGGCACCGTGACCGTGCTCGTGCTCGGTGCTGAGACCGTGCGCCGGACGCTCCCGCTCGCCGGGATCGCCGCGGTGCTCCAGCTGCCCTGGGTGCTGCCCGGGCTCGTGGGGTCGACGGGCCTCACCTCGGACCCCGACGGGGTGGCGGCCTTCGCGGCCCGCGCCGAAGGCCCCGGCGCAGTGGTCGCCTCCGTCCTGGGCCTGGGCGGGATCTGGGACGGTCTGAGCGTCCCGGGTTCGCGGGAGACGTGGTGGGGCACCGCCGCGGCCGTCGTCGCCGTCGTGGTCGTCGTGGTCGGAGTGCCGAGGCTGGCCCGCACGTGGGGTCGCGGGGTGACGGGCCGGGCGGCCGGCCTCGGCGTCGGCGGGCTGCTCCTCGCTCTGCTCTCGTCGTGGGGGCCCGGCGCCGACCTGGTCCGCTGGGTCGTCGAGACGGTGCCCGGCGGCGGACTGCTCCGCGACTCCCAGAAGTACGCCGCCGGCTGGGCCGTGCTGGTCGCCTGCTGCGTCGGCGTGGTGACCGACGTCGCGGTCGCAGCCACCCGTCGGGCCGGCCCCGAGCTCGGCGTACCCCTGGTGGTGACCGTGCTGCTCACACCGTTCCTCCTGCTTCCCGATGCGACCCGCGTGACGTGGCCGACCGTGACCCCCGTCGACTGGCCGGCCGGCGTCACCGGTCTCGACGCCCTGCTCGACGAGCTGGCTGATGACGAAGGCGCCGAAGCACCCGTCGCGACCCTG
>Ga0136633_1000254_pt1 | contig 40500 bp, 40 predicted proteins | sample AntDrymeUQ832206_2_FD_105494 | JGI IMG/M metagenome (GOLD analysis project Ga0136633, IMG submission 105494) | Polar desert sand microbial communities from Dry Valleys, Antarctica - metaG UQ83 (22.06) | ecosystem: Environmental > Terrestrial > Soil > Desert | place: Antarctica: Dry Valley... | reverse complement strand
GCCCGGCCGCGCCAACGCCGATTTCGTCATCTTCCCGCCGCGCTGGATGGTGGCGGAGGACACGTTCCGCCCGCCCTGGTTCCACCGCAACGTGATGAGCGAGTGCATGGGTCTGATCCACGGCGCCTACGACGCCAAAGCCGACGGTTTCGCGCCCGGTGGCCTCAGCCTGCACAATCTGATGGCGGGGCATGGGCCGGATGTGGCGAGCTGGAAGGCGGCAAGCGAAGCGGCGCTGAAGCCGCACAAGATCGAGGGGACGCTGGCCTTCATGGTCGAAAGCTGCTGGCCCTTTGTCCCCACGCAATATGCGCTCGACATTTCTCAACCCGATTATGACGAAGCCTGGGGCGGCTTCCCGAAGGCGCGTTTGCCCGTTACGCCCGCAGAATGAGCCTCCCTCCCCTCTTCGACCGGCTGCGCCTCCCCGCGATCGGCGCGCCGCTGTTCATCGTCTCAAATCCCGATCTCGTCATCGCCCAGTGCAAGGCCGGCATCGTCGGCGCCTTCCCGGCGCTCAACGCGCGGCCGCAGAGCCTGCTCGACGAATGGCTGCACCGGATCACGGAAGAGCTTGCCGCTTGGGACCGAGACCATCGCGCGACGCCGTCCGCGCCCTTTGCGGTCAACCAGATCGTCCATAAGTCCAACCTCCGCCTGATGGAGGACATGGCGACCTGCCAGAAATGGAAGGTGCCGATCGTCATCACTTCATTGGGCGCGCTGGTCGAGGTCAATCAGGGGGTCCACAGCTGGGGCGGCATCACCCTCCATGACATCATCAACGACCGCTTCGCGCGCAAGGCGGTGGAAAAGGGCGCGGACGGCATCATCGCCGTTGCGACAGGCGCGGGCGGCCATGCCGGGCGCCTCTCGCCCTTCCCGCTGATCGAGGAAATCCGCGACTGGTGGGATGGACCTTTGATCCTGTCAGGCGCCATCGCCACCGGCCGCGCCATCCTCGCCGCCCAGGCGATGGGCGCGGACCTGGGCTATATCGGCTCGCCCTTCATCGCCACCGCCGAGGCCAATGCCACGCCCGAATATAAGCAGGGCATCTGCGATGGCCGGGCTTCCGACATCGTCTATTCCAGCCTCTTCACCGGGGTGCACGGCAATTACCTCAGGAAGTCGATCGAGCTGGCCGGGATGGATCCGGACAATCTGCCGGAAGGCGATATCAAGACGATGGATTTCGGCACCGGCGATGGGTCCAAGGCCAAGGCCTGGAAAGACATTTGGGGTTCGGGCCAGGGCATCGGCGCGATCGATGCGGTGCGGCCGGCAGGCGATTATGTCGCGAAGCTGATCGCCGAATATGCAGAGGCCAAGGCGGCGCTGCTGGCGAGATAGATTTAGAGGCCCCTCTCCCAGCGCCAGACCGATCCGTCCTCCGGGTCTTCAACCATACCCTGAAGTCGAAGCCGTTGCTTCGGAGGGTGCGCGTCGAGGCATTTTCCTCGGACAATGTATGAGCGACGACGGTGGTCGCCCCCGCCTGGCGCGCAATCGCGATCAGTTCCGCTGCAGCGCGCGTGGCCAGACCGCGACCCTGCTCCGGCAGAAAGGTGAGATAGGCGATCTCAACGCGGCCTTCATCGTCCGGGGAGCCCTTGAAGCCCGCCAATCCCACCAGACTGCCGCCCTCGCGCAGACCGTAGTTGCACCATGGCGGTGTCTGCGGCTGCGCGAGAATTTCCGGAAGGACAGACGCCCACTCTCCCGCGAGCGCCGCATCGCCGAATTGGGGCTCGCCATCGGCCGGCGTCAATTCCAGACTCATGCCGCCTTTTGCAGATGCCGCCGGCCGAGCAGCTCGGCGATCTGCACTGCGTTCAGCGCCGCGCCCTTGCGGAGATTGTCGGACACGCACCAGAGCGACAGACCATTCTCGACGGTGGGGTCCTCGCGCACGCGGCTGACAAAGGTCGCATATTCGCCAACCGCCTCGACAGGCGTGACGTAGCCGCCATCCTCACGCTTATCGACGAGCATCACGCCCGGCGCCTCGCGCAGGATATTCTGCGCCTCGACGGCCGAAATCTCATTCTCGAACTCGATGTTGATCGCTTCCGAATGGCCGACGAAGACCGGCACGCGGACGCAGGTCGCGGTCACCTTGATCTTCGGATCGAGGATTTTCTTGGTCTCGACGACCATCTTCCATTCCTCCTTGGTCGAGCCGTCGTCGAGGAACTCGTCGATATGGGGGATGACGTTGAAGGCGATCTGCTTGGTGAACTTCACCGGGGCGTTGGAATCGCCAACGAAGATGTTGCGGCTCTGCTCGAACAATTCGTCCATCCCGGCCTTCCCCGCGCCCGAGACGGATTGGTAAGTCGCCACCACAACCCGCTTGATCTTGGCGAAGTCATGCAGCGGCTTCAGCGCCACCACCATCTGCGCGGTCGAGCAGTTCGGATTGGCGATGATGTTGCGCCGGCGATAGCCGTCGATCGCCTCCGGGTTCACCTCCGGCACGATCAAGGGCACGTCCGGGTCCATCCGGAACAGCGAGCTATTGTCGATCACCGTGCAGCCGGCTGCGGCCGCCTTCGTCGCATAAGCCTTCGACGCCGCTGAGCCAGCCGCGAAGAGGGCGATGTCCCAGCCGGAAAAATCGAAATGCTCGGCGCTGCGTACCTTGAGCTCGGTGCCGGAATCGCCGAAATCGATAATCTGACCGTTGGAGCGCGGGCTGGCGACGGCGGCGATCTCGTCCGCCGGAAATTGCCGCTCGGCGAGGATGTTGAGCATCTCGCGCCCGACATTGCCGGTCGCGCCGACGACGACCACCCGATAACCCATTTCAGCTCTCCGATTTGAGGGCGGGCTGGCGCGCCGTCCTGGCCTGGTCGATATGGCATCAGGACGAGCAGGCGCAAGGAGCGATGGATGAAGCGGGCGGTTGTGATCGCGGGGTTGTTCGTGGCGCTGCTCGCGGCGTTGGCGCTCAAGGGGAGCCTGCTCATACTGCCCGCAGCCGGACCGTCGACGAGCGGTTTCGACGCCAACCGTGCGCACCAACGGCTCGCCCGCATCCTCGGCGACGAGCGGCCGCACCCGGTCGATAGCGGCGCCAATGACGCGGTGCGCGAGCGGCTGATCGCGGAGATGCGCGCGGTCGGCCTCAGTCCGCGCGTCACCGACGATTTCGCGTGCAACGGGCGGCGCGGCTCCGCCGTGGCCTGCGCCCGCGTCCGCAATCTTGTGGCGACGATCGGGCCGGCGGAAGGGCGCCATCTCCTGCTCGTTTCCCATTATGACAGCACCCCGGCCGGGCCGGGCGCGGGGGACGACGGCATCGGCGTCGCGACCATGCTGGAGGTCGCCGAAGCTTTGCGCGGACGGGCGCTGGCGCGACCGGTCACCTTCCTGATCAACGAAGGCGAGGAATTCGGCCTGATCGGCGCGCGCGCCTTCATGGAGCGAGATCCGCTCGCGGCGCAGGTCGATGTCGCGATCAATCTCGAGGCGCGCGGCGTGAACGGGCCGGCGATCATGTTCGAAACGAGCCGGCCCAATGCGGCGGCGATCGCGCTCTATCGCGCGGCAGTCGCGCGCCCGGTCGCCAATTCGCTTTCGACCGATCTTTACGCGCTGATCCCCAATTCGACCGATGTCACCGTCTTTGCCGACCGTCCCTGGACGATCCTCAACTTTGCGGTGATCGGCAACGAGACGCGCTACCACAGCGCCGGCGACACGCTGGCCGCGCTCGATCCGCGCAGCCTCCAGCATATGGGGGAGCAGACGCTTGAGGTCGCTGCCCTCGTTGCGGCAAATCAGGCGCCCGCGGCCGAGGGCGAACGGCTCTACACCGATCTGGCGGGACAGGTGCTGATCGTGCTGCCGCTGCTCTTCGGGCTGATCCTGCTCGGACTGCTGATCCTCTTCTTCCTCATTGAGGCCGGCCGGCGGCGCGCGCTGGCGAGGCCCCTGGTCGGCATGGCAGTCGCGCTCATCGGTTCGGCGGCGCTCGCCTTTGCCGGTCATTTTCTCGTGCAGCTGATGCGGCCGGGCGATTTCTGGCGCGCTTACCCGCTGGCAACGATCAATGCCGTCTATGCCGCCGCTATCCTTGCCTGCCTGATCGGGCTGCTTTTCGTCGCGGGGACGGAAGAACGGACGCGGCTGCGCCCCGCTTTCTGGCTGCTTTTCCTTCTGGTCGGGGCCGGAATCTGCGTCGTCGCGCCGGGTGCCGCCATCTATTTCCTGCTGCCGCCGCTGGTCGGGGCGTTGGGTATGGCGGCGCGGCGCTGGTTTGGCTGGGCCGAACGCGCCGGCGCGATTGCGGGCGCGATCTTGCTTTTTCTGACCTTCGGGCCGGCGCTAGGGCTATTCGAGGATCTGCTGAATGGCGGGCCGTTATGGGTCTTCGCCCCGCTCGGCGCGACGATCCTGCTGCCGGCGCTGATCGAGCTCCGCCCGTTACTCGCGCCGCGCGGCGCTGCGCTCGGGGTCGCCTGCCTCTTCGCTGTGGGGGGCTGGGCCGCGGCGGCGCTCGCACCGGCCTATAGCGCGGACCGGCAACAGCAGTTCACCATCGAATATGTCTGGGATGAGGGCACGAATAGCGGGCGCTTCGCGGTCAGCAATGACGGCACCCCGGTGCCCTATGCCGCCGCGTGGGAACGCGCCGAATTCCCTTATACGACGCGCCGCCGCTGGGCCGCACCGGCGCCCGCCGTGCCCGTCGCCGCGCCCACGGCCGTCTTGCTCGGCCAGCGCACCGTCGCAGGCGGTCGCCAAGTCCGCGTCCGGCTCGCCGCCAATGGCGCGGAGCAGATCGTCCTCGTCGCCCCCGCTTCGGCCCGGCTCCTTGCGGCCGGTAGCAACGGCTTCGTCCAGAGCTTCGGCGGCGACCCCGCCCGTTACTACCTCCGCTGCGCCGGCCGCGCCTGCGACGGCGTGATGCTCGACCTCCTCATCGGCAGCGCCGAACCGGTTGAGTTCGCGATCGTCGGTACGCGGAGCGGTCTTCCCCCCGCCGCGGCCGCGCTCGTCGCCGCCCGCCACGCTCATGCTCGCCCCCAATATGGCACGGATGCGACGATCGCGATCGGCCGGTTGCGGCTCTAGCTGTCAATTTTGCACCGAAATGCCTACCTGAAGACCGTGGCCGACCTCTTCCAGGATGATCCGCCGGCGCGGGCCGAAATGCCGAGCGACACTGGGCCGCTCGCCGATCGGCTGCGCCCGCAAGCGCTCGGCGAGGTGGTGGGCCAGGAGCATTTGACCGGCCCGGATGGCGCGATCGCCCGCCAGGTCGCGGCCGGCAAGCTCGCCTCGATGATCCTCTGGGGGCCGCCCGGCACCGGAAAGACGACGATCGCGCGGCTGCTCGCCGACGCGGTGGGGATGCGCTTCGTCGCGATCTCGGCGGTCTTTTCCGGTGTCGCTGACCTGAAGAAGGTCTTCGCCGAAGCCAAAGATCATATGAAGATCGGCCGCCAGACGCTTCTCTTCGTTGACGAAATCCACCGCTTCAATCGCGCGCAGCAGGATGGCTTCCTGCCCTATGTCGAAAATGGCACCGTCGTTCTGGTCGGCGCCACGACCGAAAATCCCAGCTTCGAATTGAACGCCGCTTTGCTGAGCCGCGCGCAGGTGTGGATCCTCAATCGCCTCGATGCTGCCGCGTTGAGCAAGCTGCTCGATCGGGGTGAGGAACTTGAAGGCCGCGCCCTTCCCCTGACGCCCGAGGCGCGTGACGCGCTCGTCGCCACCGCCGACGGCGACGGTCGTTTTCTGCTCAACCAGGCGGAGACCCTCTTTTCGATCGGCCTCGACGAGCCGCTCGGGCCGCCCGAGCTTGCCGCCCTACTCCACCGCCGCGTTGCGGTGTACGACAAGGACCGGGAGGGGCATTACAACCTCATCTCGGCGCTGCACAAAGCGATCCGCGGCTCCGATCCGCAGGCCGCGCTTTACTACCTCGCGCGCATGCTGACCGCGGGGGAGGAGCCGCTCTATCTGCTGCGTCGCCTCACCCGCGCCGCGTCCGAGGATATCGGCCTCGCCGATCCCAATGCGCTGGTCCAGTGCATCGCCGCCAAGGACACCTACGATTTCCTCGGCTCACCGGAAGGGGAATTGGCGATCGCCCAAGCGTGCCTTTATCTCGCCACCGCACCCAAATCGAACGCCACTTATGTGGCGCAAAAAGGCGCGTGGCGTTCGGCGCGCGAGACCGGTTCGCTTCTGCCGCCGAAGAACATCCTCAACGCGCCCACCAAGCTGATGAAGCAGATCGGCTACGGCAAGGGCTATCAATATGACCATGACGCGGAGGGCGGCTTTTTCGGCGACAATTACTGGCCCGAGGAGATGATTCCGCAGACTTTCTACACGCCCACCGATCGCGGCTTCGAAAAGCGCGTCGCCGAGCGGATGGCCTGGTGGAATGAACAAAGGAAGGCGAAGGGCGATGACTGACTCGATCTCGACATGGGGGCAGGCCGTCGCCTTCGCGCTCACGCTTCCCGATACCGAGCTTTCAACCAGCTATGGCAAGCCGGCCGTGAAGGTGATCTCCAACGGCCGCGCCTTCCTCTACACCGGCCATGAAGACCAGAGCTCGTTCGGCGTCGCGATCGATCTCGAAATGGTTGAGATGCTGAAGGAGACCGACCCCGACACCTTCTGGCAGAGTGCGCATTACGAAGGCTGGCCGGCCGTCCTGATCCGGTTCGACAGCGCCGATCCCGACCGCGTCCGCGCGATGATCGAGCGCTCGCGCGACTGGACGGCGGCCAAGGCCGCGGTGAAGCCGCGGAAGAAGAAGAAATGAGGCATTTCACTAACTTTGTCGCCATCGACTGGTCCGGGGCTAAGGGACAGCGCCAAAAGGGAATCGCGGTCGCCCTTTGCGAAAATGGTGGCGAACCGCCTTATCTGGTGAACCCTGAGCACCGCTGGTCGCGGCAGGACGTGCTCGATTGGCTGCTGCATGACTTGCCAAAGGGATCGCTGGTCGGCCTGGATTTGTCGCCGGGCTTGCCGTTCGATCCCTCGAACGGATATTTTCCGCACTGGGACCTCTCGCCAACTGACGCGCGCGCCCTCTGGCGGCTGGTGGACGAGATCGCGGAGAGCGATCCACACCTCGCGGTCACAAGTTTTGTAAGCCATCAAGAAGCACGCCGTCACTTCAGGCACGGCAAACATGATTGCGGCGACCTATTCGAAGGCGGTGCGGGGAGAATGCGTGCCACCGAGCAGCGCCAGCGTCGGCTCAAACTTACCCCTTCAAGCTGTTTCAACCTTGTCGGCGCCGCACAGGTCGGAAAATCCAGCCTGACCGGGATGCGCGTTCTCAACCGGCTAAACGGCGCGTCGCCGATTTGGCCTTTCGATCCGTTGCCAACCGACGGGTCGGTTATTGTGGAAATCTATACAAGCTTAGCGGCTCGTGCCGCCGGAATACCACCCGGACGCAGCAAGATGATGACGGGCCCTGCTCTCGATGCTGCGTTGCGCTGTCTCGGTGTGGACCAGCACACGCCACTGCTGAGCTATACCGACCACGCAACAGACGCGATCCTCACATCTGCATGGATGCGTCACGTGGCGCATGATTCAGCGCTCTGGAATCCTGACGGACTTGCCAAGGTGGCCGCTACCGAGGGCTGGACGTTCGGGGTTGTTTAGACCATTTCGCGCTAGGCGAGGCCGATGCCGGGTTAGCTCAGCTGGTAGAGCAACTGATTTGTAATCAGTAGGTCGTCGGTTCGAGTCCGACACCCGGCACCAGACATTTCGTTTGGATGCTCACCGGCCTCTCCAACCTGCGTCGCGGGCACGACGCTCGCCCGCAACATCAAGCGGCTCCCCAACCATCATGTCTTGCGCAATTTGCAGGACGATCGGCGCCTCGGACCTCGCCTGCCGAAAATCACCGCGGGGAGCGGCAGCAGCGGCCGCGGTCGCGATCGCGATCATGCGCCAGTCGCTCGCTTCCCGGCAGGCAAGGCCCGACAAGGTTTCGCCAGCGAACGTTCGACACAGCGTTCCATCGGATCGCGCGAAGCTCACGCCGATACGGATCGCTGCATCGTTCGGCTGAGCGGACGCGAGTTGTCTGTCAAGCGCCTCGGCCAACGGACCACGCGCAACAAGTGCACCATCGGCAGTGCCAAACTCGCCGCGAGCCGGCAAAAGCTGTCCAACTGCAACGCCGACGACCAGGCTCGCGGCCATTGCCGCCGGCAAGAGCCATCCGCGGGGACGAAGTCTTTGCCGCGCCGCTGCCAGATCGACGACCTCCTTTTCCAGGAAAGCCCGGATGGGCGCGGGAACTGGCTCGTCGAGGACCGGGGCGAAATGCGCATTCAAATGGTCGCGAAGCCGGCGTTGTACCTCGAATTCGCCCTTTAGCAATGCGTTCGTCGCGATCGCCGCCTCGACGCGACGCGCTGCTTCACCATCCAGCTCCCCATCGAGATAAGCGTGAAGCATGTCCGAATCGACTGTCATCACGCCGCCTCCAGCATACGCACCAGCGCCTGTCTTCCGCGCGTCAGACGCGACGTCAGGGTACCGATCGGAATGTCGAGCATGGCCGCCGCTTCGCGGTAGGCGAAGCCTTCGACCAGGACTAGCGCGATCACTTCGCGCTGCTCATCAGGCAAAGTCGCCAGCGCCCGATCAAGATCGCGAAGCTCTGCGCGTTGCTCGATATGATAATGGGCATCAGAGCTGACGCTTGCCCCGGCCTCCTCATCGACAAATGTTCGGCCGCGGCGCGCCCGGGCCCGGGCCTCATCTATCCAGTTGTTACGCACGATCCGCATCATCCACGCATCCAGCCTTGTTCCCGGAGTCCATTGCTCCCGCGCCTTCAGCGCTCGTTCGAGCGACGCTTGCACCAAGTCGTCCGCATCCGCTGCATTGCCGGCGAGCGAGCGCGCAAACCGGCGCAGCCGGGGAACCAGCGCCAGCAAGTCGCGCTCAAAAATCTGCAACGGGTTATGCTCCGATCGAGCCGTCAGGGAGGAAACGGATGGTCCGACGCGTTTCATCCCCATGCAAGCGAAAATTCTGGCATGATGACATCATGAAGAAGCCGTCGCTCTGGCTCGTTTGCAGCGCATTTCTTCTCGGCAGCATGCCGGGTAGAGCACAACTTGTTCCAGGGTCGCCCGCGCTACCACCGCTTGGCGGCGTGGTGAATGATGCCGGACGCACGGCCACAGGTTTGATGGACCAGGCCGGGCGAGCCGCGACTGGCGCCCGTGAAGCCGCACGGGATCTGGCCGCGACGCGCGTCAGTCGGATCGAAGAAATGGTCCGCCGCAATCCAGAACGATTGGAAATGACCGATTCGGGCCCGGCCGTACGCGGCGAGGTGATCGCGATCGATCCCGACGCTGGTACGCTGGCCGCTCTGGAGGCCGCCGGCTTTGTCGCGCGCCGCGCCGATTCATTTGATACTCTGGGCGTCGTTTTCATGTCGGTTACGGTGCCGCGGGGCTGGTCCGTGGATCGCGCATTGTCTCGCCTCCGACGGATCGCGCCAAGCGGCACATTCGCCGCGAATGCGTTGCACGAGCCGAGCGGCGCTTGGACGTTGTTGGACATCGACGCGTTCGATCAGGGGGGCACCAGCGCCGGCGCGGCGACCGCGATCGGCCTGATCGACGGTGGCGTAGGCGCGCATCCGGCGCTGCGCGGGCCGGTCCGCCAAGAGGGCTTTGCGCAGGGTGCGCCGCGTCCAAGTGCCCATGGCACTGCAGTCGCGTCACTGATCGCTGGTCACGGAATCGTGCGCGGCGCGGCGCCGGGAGCGCCGCTCGTCATCGCCGACATCTTCGGGACAGATCCGACGGGCGGCAATGCCATCGCTCTGGCTCGAGCGCTCGCTTGGTTCGCTCGGAATCGGGTCAGGGTGGTGGCAGTGAGCCTCGTCGGCCCAGCCAATCCGCTTGTCCAGCGCGTCGTGGCCGCAGCGCAAAGCAGAGGCATGTATATTGTTGCGGCCGTCGGGAATGATGGCCGCGCTGCGCCTCCAGCCTACCCGGCATCCTATCCGGGCGTAATCGCGGTGACGGCAGTCGATGCGCGCGGCCGGGTGCTGATCGAGGCGGGCCGAGCGTTGCATCTCGACTACGCCGCGCCCGGCACGGACATGGCCGCTGCTGGGGGGCGCGGCCTCGTCGCGGTACGGGGAACTTCCTACGCCGTTCCCCTGGTCGCCGGCCGGCTCGCGAGCCATCTCAACAGCGCAAATCCTCTGGCGGCGCTGGACGCCGAAGCACGCCGCGGCCGCAACGTGGGCAGGGGGATCGTCTGCGCCGATTGTCGGACGGCGGCACCGGCGCGATAGACCCTGACTCGAACCAGGCCCGCAACCTTGCGTGCCTCACGCCGGAGCCCGATCCCCGGCGCAGACTCATCCCGCGCGCGGGTGAACGATCATCTCTACCCGTCGATTCGCCGCGCGTCCTTCGATCGTCGCGTTGGACGCGACCGGCTCGGATTCGCCCATCGCCTGCACCACAAGCCGCACGGGGCTGACCCGCTGTGCGACCAGGAATTCCGCGACGCTTCGGCCGCGACGCTCGGACAGGCCCACATTGTAAAGGTCCGATCCAGCAGCGTCTGTATGACCGACGATCTCGACATCGCTTCCCGGATATTCGTTTAGGACAGAAGCGAAGGCGTCGAGCGGGCCATAGAAGCGGGAGCGGATGTCTGCGCGGTCGAACGCGAAGGTGACGTCCGCGGGGAACAGGACCACCAAATTGTCGCCGCGACGCTCCACCGTCGCGCCCGTGCCCCGCAAGCTGGCCTCCAGGTCTTCGTACTGGCGGTCCATATAGGCATCGACATAGCTTGCGCCGACAAACACCGCGCCTGGCTCATAATAATAAGCGGCGCCGTAGGCAGGATAAGAGTGGACCGCGATTCCCGGCACCGCCGGCGCTGCGACGACGGCTTGCGGTACGAAGACCTGCACGCCGGAAGCCGTGGACGCCACACGCCGAAGACCCCTGCGGGTGGCAGCGGCCGCGCCGCGGGTGCGCAGCATACTTTCGTCAATATTGAGGTCCGCTCCCGCAGAAGCCGAACCACGCGACATAACCCTTCGTTCGCCGAGCGACGCCCTAATGTCAGCCGCTGCATTGCCCGTGAGCCGGCCATCGGCGCGGCGACCGCCAATTCCGCGATCGGGCCGGGAGCTGCGCGCGCGCCTGATCGTGTCGCCGCCTACCCGTCCACCGCGATCGATGCTGCCCCCGATCGTACCGCCCAGGCCGCCCCTGAGCCCGCCTGTCGCACCCCCGCCCAAGCCGCCGCCGCCAAGTATCTGGGCGGTAGCAGGCACCGCCACGATCAGGGCCAGCGCGGCGACGCCAAACAGAAACCTTCTCATGACTCTCTCCTCCATATTCAGGAAGAGAACGTAGCGCCCAACCGAATTAATCCGCGAAACCTAGGTTTTTGCAACGTGTGTTCATGGGTGCCCGGCAAAGCTCAGGAGTGCGGAGGCGGGGTGGCGCTTTCACGCTCAACTGTCGTCGCGAAACTCCCGCGTCGAAGCGGAGCCGCGCGCTGAGTGCTTTGTCCATTCGTCGAAGCAGGTTGTTGTCTCGAAAAAACCCGCGAGGCGTGATTTGAATCAGCCGCTTTTCTCGCTTAGGCTCTAGAGAGGGGGTTCGATGTCGGCACGGACACGCAACCATAGCGAGATGGCAGCGCCAGCCGACGCGCGAGCGGAGCTGGGCGCGCAGTGAGCGCAGCATCCGCCGCGTCGCTGCGCCCCGGCCAGCATTTCCTCACCGTCAACCGGCGGCGCGGTACGGTCGGGCCCCTGCTCGGCGCCGGCGGCCAGGGCGAATGTTATCAAGCCGAGGTCGACGGCCTGCCTTTCGCGCTCAAATGGTATCATCGCCATTATGTCGAGATCGACACCGGGCTGCGCGGCCGGCTGGAGCGCGCGGTGCGCCGCGGTGCGCCGACCGGATCATTCCTGTGGCCGCACGATCTGGTCGAGATCGAAGGCAGCGGCAGCTTCGGCTATTTCATGTCGCTGCGCGGTTCTTCCTATGTCTCCATTCGCGACCTGATCGCGGCGCCGCCCAAGAGGGTCGAGCTCGACCTCGCCCGCCGCGCCCGCATCTGCAGCCAGCTCGCCGAGAGCTTCCTCGAGCTGCACGCGAGCGGCTTTTGCTACCAGGACATCAATTTCGGCAATATCTTCTTCGAGCCGGACAGCGCCCGCATCCTCATCTGCGACAATGACAATGTGAACATCGACGGCGCGGATGCGAGCATCTACGGCACGCGCAAGTTCATGGCCCCCGAAGTGGTGCGGCGCGAAAAGCTGCCGAGCAGCCGCACCGACCTCTATTCGATGGCGGTGCTGTTCTTCTACACCTTGCTCGGCTGGCATCCGCTCGACGGCAAGCGGGAACATGACATAGCGCTAATGGACGCGGGCGCGGAGAACATGCTGTACGGGCTGGAGCCCTTGTTCCTGTTCGATCCCGCCAACGACGCCAACGGCCCCGTGCCGGGCTATCACGACGCGATCGTCGCGCGCTGGCAATCGCTCCCCGCGCCGCTCCGCGCGCTCTTCGTCCGCGCCTTCACGCGCGGCCTGCACGATCCAAGCGCCCGGGTACTGGAGACGCAATGGCGCACCGCCCTCGGGCGTGTCTCCGGCGCGGTGCATCAGTGCGCCGAATGCGGCTTCGAGCATGTCGCGGAGCTGCGCGGCGGCAAGGCCAGCGCCCATTTCGGCTGCCTAGCCTGCGCCCGGCCGATGACGCCGCCTTATTTCCTGATGACCGGCCAGCGCAGCGAGCGGCTGGCGGTGGGCGACCAGATCGGCGGCGGCCTCGGCCGCGTCGAGGTCCACCCGACCCGGCCCGACGTGCTCGGCCTGCGCAACCTTTCGCAAGATACATGGCGCGCGGGCGCGCCGGACGGCACGCTCCACCCGGTCCCGCCCGGCAAGACGGTGCGCCTGCTGCCCGGCATTCGCGTCGATTTCGGCGACAAGAGCGCAACCGTCATCGGCGCGGAGAAACTGGCATGAACCTGTGGCGGATCGGCGGCGCTTCGGTACGCGGCCCGGCGCATATCCGCGGCGGCAAGCCCAATCAGGATTCGATCGCCTTTATGCCGCCGGCCGGGACCGGCAGCCGCATCGTCGCGGCGGTATCCGACGGACATGGCGCCGCGCCCCATTTTCGATCCGATCTCGGCTCGGCCTTCGCCGTCGAGGCGGCCAGTGAGGTGCTCGCCTGGGATCTCGACGAAACCGAATCGGACGAGTTCGAGGGTGGCCTGGTCGGTGAGATCGCCCGCTCCTGGCGCGCGAAGGTCGAGGCCCACCTTGCCGCCGAGCCTCTCGAGGCGGTCAATGGCGGCGCCTATATTCCCTATGGCGCGACCCTGCTCGCGGCGGGAGCGACCGAGGAGCAGCTGATCGCCCTGCAGATTGGCGATGGAGATCTGCTGATCGGCTATCCCGACGGACGCATCGAGCGGCCGCTCGCCAGCGACGAGGGCCTGGTCGGAGAACAGACCTATTCGCTGTGCCTCGGTGACGCCGAGCAGCGCTTCCGGCTCGCCACCTTCTGGCGCAGCGAGGACAAGCCACTGCCGGACTTCGTGATGCTTTCAACCGATGGCGTCTCGAAATCCTTCCGCGACGACGCCCTCTTCACCGCCGCGATCACCTCGTTGCGCGACCTCGCCTCCGAGAATTGGGAGCGCACCCTCACGGCCTTGCCGGGGTGGCTGAACGACGTCACCACGCAAGGCAGCGGTGACGACAGCACTTTATGCCTCGCCCTGCGCGGCGCGGCGAGCGAAGAGAAACAGGGAGACTGAGCATGGGCGATCAGCGCGACAAACCGTTCACTCCACCCGTGCCGCGGGATCATGCCGACGCCACCTTCTCCGAGATGGTGCCGTTTCGATCGAGCAAGATCAATTTGTTCAAGAGCCCGCTCTTCATCCTCATCGTCCTGTCAGCGGTCGTCGCGCCATTCCTGTTCATGAGGATGGGCCCGGTCCTTCAGGGCGCATCGCCGCAGGCCCGGCTGGATGCGCTGCAGACCTTTGGAATGGTCTCGGTCTTCTTCAGCGTCGTGCTCTTCCAGATCCTCGCCTACATGTACGTGAAGACGAGGCGATCGATCTGGGTCTATTTCATCCCGTTCGGCGTGATCGCCTTCATGCTCTATTACCCGATCCTGATCCTGCCGTTCCTCTATGTTTTCCGGCAGATACCCTTCGGGACCATGAACCCCGAATTCTCGATGAACTTCATGACCCAGTTCATCCGCTCGCTCTTCGCGGCGGGTTTGATGGAGGAGTTGATCAAGGCGGTTCCGATCCTGTTCGGGGCCTTTCTCACCTTCCGCGCCTATAACAATCCGCAGGCTGCGCAGGGCAGCTTCTACAAGTTCCTGCACGTGCGCGGGCCGCTCGACGGCGCCCTGATGGGGATCTTCGCCGGCGGCGGCTTCATCTTCATCGAGACCGGAACCCAATATATCCCGAACGAGGTTATACGGGTCGCCAATCTCACCAACGACCTCGCTCTGGGCACCACATCGGCCCTGCTGCTGCTGATCCCACGCGTCTTCGGCGGCATTGTCGGCCACATGGCTTATTCCGGAATCTTTGGATATTTCATTGGCTTGGCCGTGATCCGGCCCAGGCAGAAATGGAAATTGCTGGCGATCGGCTACATCAGCGCTTCGGTGATCCATGCGTCCTGGAACAGCATGAGCGTGATCTCGCCGCTGCTCATGTATGTGGTGGCGATCGTCGCAGCCGTCGGGCTTGGCGCCGTGATCCTCAAGGCCCGCCAGCTGGAATCGGGTCAGCGCGGCGGCGACGCGGACATGGAAACGATGGGATCGATCGTCGTCGATCGCCGCGGGGCGCCGCCGCAAATGCCGGCCGCCCCGGCGCTCGCGCCGGCCATGGCGGCCCCTGCGCCGCAAGCCACGCCGCCGCCCGGCGGCGCCTTCGCCCCCTCGCCGCCGCCGATTGCCGCAGCGCCGGCCGCTGCGCCTGTCGCCGCGGCGCCTATACCCGCGCCAGCGGCCGCGCCCGTTGCCGGCGCGCCCGCAGCCGAAGTGATCGCTCTGGACGTTGACGGGATGATGATGCCGCTCCGGGCGGGGGGCATCGTCGATCTCGCCGCCGAACCCGCGCTCGGCGGCCGGGGCACCGGGGTCAAGGGATCGATCATTTCCCATCCGACGCGCGCCAACGTGCTCGGCCTGCGCAATGACGGCACCGCGTCGTGGAGCGCCGTGCTGCGCGACGGCAGCACGCAGATGATCGCGCACGACCAGAGCATCCGCCTCGCCGCAGGCGTCCGCATCCAGTTCGCGGACGGGCTCAGCGGCGCCGTCGTGAAGGTCGGGTGACGCGGTGACGACCTCCGGCCTCGCTCTCGACCCGTCCGCGCTGGCGCGGCGGCAGCTGCAGGTGATCTTCGCGCTGGATTGTTCGGGGTCGATGCAGGGCGACCGCATCGCATCGCTCAATTATGCGATGCGGACCGCCTTGCCCGAGCTTGCCGAAGTCGCGGCCGAAAATCCGGAGATCGACGTGCGGGTCCGGATCCTGCGCGTCGCCGACCAGGCCGAATGGCAGAGCGAAACTTGCTTGCCGGCCGCCGATTACCCCTGGACCGATCTCAAGGCGGATGGCGAGACCAATATGGGCGCCGCGCTTGAGCTGCTCGGAACCGCGCTCGGCAAGGAGGCGATGACCGGCCGGCAATTGCCGCCGGTCCTCGTGCTCGCCTCGGACGGGCTGCCGACCGACGATTTCGAGGCGGGCCTCGCCAAATTCTTCGCCGCCGACTTCGCCGATGCCGCGGTGCGGGTGGGCATCGCGATCGGCACCGACGCCGATCTCGGCCCGCTCGAGCGCTTCATCCGCCATCCGTCGGCCAAGCCGTTGCGCGCGAACAACGCGACCGAGCTCGTCGATCGCATCAAATGGGCGACGACCGCGCCGGTCAAGGCGGTGTCGGCGCCGACCAACGCGCCCGATCCACTCGCCTCGATGGGCGACAGACCGCAGCCGACAGGGTCGTCGGAAACCGAAATTATCTGGTAGTGAGGAGATTGCGATGACCATCGAAGCGCGCCTTCAGGCCCTGGTCCAGAATTACCGCGCGCAATTTGGCGACGCGGCGCTGCGCGCGCCGGCGCAGATGATCGCGAATCTGAGCAGCCAATCGCCCGATTTGCATGGCGAGATCCGCGCGCTGGCGGCGGCGATCGGCGGCGAGGCCGCGAACCGCATCGCGGCGGCGGGCGCGGATGGCGACGGCGAAGCGGCGCGCATCGCCACGGAGATTGCGGGACGCGAGCGGCTCTCGATGGCGGTCGTGACCGCCGGTGTAGCGGTGGCGCGCGCGCTTGGCCCGATCGGGACCGCCGCGCCGGCAATGCCCCCGGCGCCCAGCGGCGGTGGCGGCTGGGCGGGCGAATCCGTGGTTGTGCAGCCGACTGCACAGCCTCCGGCTTATCAGCCTGCACCCCAGCAACCGCCAGCCTATCAGCCCGTGCCCCCGCAGCCGGGAGCCGGCGGCTATGTCCCGCCGGGATCGGTTGCCCCGCCCGGCGCACCGGTCCCCAAGCCGATCTACAAGAACCCCTATGCGATTGGCGGCGCCGCCCTGGTCGGGTTCTTCTTGCTCTATCAAATGGGTCAGAACGGCCAGGGCAGCGCCACGCAGAACGGGCAGGGCACGCGCCCGGTGATCGCCGGCGGAGGCGGCGGCACACCGGGTGGAGGCGGAACTCAGGGCGGAGGTGGCACACAGGGCGGAGGTGGCACACAGGGCGGTGGCGGCGCGCAGCAGGGCGGCGAGCCGCCAATGCTGTCCGCCCCGAATGGCGAGCGGCCGGTACTCAGGGTCGATCGTCAGCAGGACGGCAGCTCCGCCATTTATTTCCGCATCCAGACCGAGCGCGGACCCGCGGTCGGCGCGATTGGCCTGCCCGCCAATGGTTGGGAAGGCGCAACGACGGCGGTCGGCTTTTCGCAGCCGGGCGATCCGGGCGGCCGGCTGGTCCATATGGGCTCCGCGCAATTGCAGCTCGTCCGGGTGCAGCAGCAGGTGACGTTGCGGGCCGGACCGGTGCAGTGGCAGCAGGGTACCGGAATCGGGCCGATCTGCATCGCCTTTGCGGTTGAGGGGCAACAGCAGGACGTGCCGATCAACGGCAGCTCGCTTTGCGTGGCCGATGCGAGTTGCCAACAGCCGGTTGCGTGCGGCCGGGTGCAGTGAGCGCAAGCGGGCAGACCTTCGATCGACTGGCGGCGGCGCTTGCCGAAATCCGTCCGCGCTTCGGCGCGGAGGAGTTCGGCGACCGGCGGCGGGTGATCGGTCTGCTCGCCGACAAGGTTCCCGACGCGAAGCGGGAAATCCGCGCGATCGGCATCGCCCTGGATGAGGGCGTGCCGGCGGCGCTGGCGCGGATCGAGCGCCATCTTGCGGGGGTCGAGATGGACCGGCTCGCCAACAGCTTGGACGCCACGACCGGGCTGAGGCTCGATCTCGCCCGCAACGTCGTGCGCAGCTTCGCCTTCGCGCTCGACCTCGGCCCGCCGCCATCGATTTACGAAGCGGCCTCCCAGATGCCGCCGATGGCGGCCGCGGCTCCGGCGGGCTGGGCAGGCGGGACGACGGCGAGTCCCCCGACCCCCGCGCCGCCTCAGGCCCATTCCTATCATCCCGCCCCTGCCCCCTCCTATCATTCCGCCCCGAACCCTTCCGCACCGACATATTCGAGCGCGCCGATCTCCGCTCCGATCGGGTTGATGGCGCCGGCGAAGCGCCCGAACATCGCCGGCCGCGTCGCGATCGGCGTCGGGGCCTTTGCCGCGTTCGCGCTGGGCGTCTCGCAGATGATGGGGCGCGGCGGCGTTGCGGGCGGCGGCAGCGGCAGCGGCAGTAATGTCGTCGCCACGAACAGCGCGGCCGGCAATAGCGTGGTGGCCGGCGGCGGCGGGACCACGGCCGACGCCGGCCTCGGCGGTGAACTCGCCGATCAGGGCGTCGCGCCGACCGTCGAGCTCGTCACCGACGTCGCCTCGCCGACGCCATTGTCGATTTCGGTGGCGACGCGCGTCACCACCGCCGAGCTGCAGCAGCTGATCCAGCAGGACCCCGACCTGATCCTCGTCGATGTGCTGGCTTCTCCCCATTCGGAGACACTGCCGCGCGCCGTCTATCTCCCGTCCGGGGGCACGCCGGGCTCGTTTCAGGACAGCTATCAGGGTGATTTCGCCGCCGGCCTCACCCAGGTCACGGGCGACGTCCGCAGCCGGCCGCTCGTGTTCTTCTGCGCAAATGCGAGCTGCTGGGAATCGCACAATGCGGTGCTGCGCGCGAACGCCGCTGGTTATCAGAGGCTCTATTGGTATCGCGGCGGCCTTGCGGCATGGAGCGCGGCGCGGCTGCCGATGGAGAGCATGCAGGGCGCGGGCGCGCCGGCCGATCCCCAAGCGCAGGCCTATCCCGGCGCCGATTCAGGAGAATATGGCGGCCCCAACCAATAAGGCGTGATCCGCTTTTGCGTTCGCCTGCGCTGATCGGAGTGAAGGGCGACCGGGTTCGTCGCGCGAGGGAGGGAAGCGGATGAGTAATTTCGATCAGGAGCGGATGCGGGCCTGGTTCGCGAAGAACAGGACCGCGGTGCTGATCGGCGCCGGCGTCGCCGCTCTGCTCGTCGTCGCGGGAAGCGCGAATGAAGGCGCGTCCGGCCCGCAGCAGCCGCCTCCGCAACAGCCTGGCGGTGGTGGCGGCGGCCCGGGATATGACGGCGGTGGCGGTGGCGGCGGTGGCCCGGTCTATGGCGGCGGCGGGACCGGTGGCGGTGGCGGTGGCGGCGCCGGAACCGGCAGCGGCGGCGGCGGCGGCGTCGACATGGACGAAAGGCGGCGCCGTGAGGCGGCCGACGACGAGGCGCAACGTGAGCGGGTCCGCACCATCCGCGAGGAAGAGAAATGCCCGAATGGCGATGTGGTCTCGATCCACACCGGCTGTTGAAGCGCTTCCCTCAGAGCAGATAGGTCATCCGCACCACTTGCGGGACGCGGCCGCCGGAGACCGGAAACCGCACCTCGTCAAAGCGCGGCGGGCCCATGCGCAGCCGCGGGTTGCGCGAGAAAGCGAAGCCTTCGCGCGGGATCGCCAGAAAGGTGTCGAGCCGGCGATTGTTATTCTCGTCATGGATCACCGCCAGCGCATAGACACCGGACGATACTCCCTGCACCCGGATCAGCCCGGCGGCGCGGGCGGGAACCGAGCGCGTCACGGCGGCCGGATCGCCGTCGCAGGCCGGAAAATGCGCGGGATTGCGGGTCAGGCAGAGCCGCACCTCGCCATTGAGATTGCGCAGGCCCTGAACCTGGATATCAATCTCGGTCGAGCTAGCCTGCCCGCTCAGCGCCAGGAACAATGCCGCCGGGGCGAGCAACCGCCCGCTGCGCGAAATCGCCGAGGCCGCGGTCCGTGCCGCAGAGCCGATCCCAGACGCGAAAATAGAGCCCATAATTGCATCCATATTGCTGATGGTGACGCTGATGATGGCTCGCGGTGATCAACCAGCGTCCGGCAGGCCCTTCGACAAGCGCGCGCGGAAACAGCTCCCACCCCATATGGTTCGTGACCCCCATCACGGTCATCACCGCTAACACAATAAAAAGCGGGATGAAATGGATTGGAATGGTGAGGACGAGGAGGGGAATGACGACCGCCCCGGTCAGCGCCTCATAAGGGTGGAAGCTCATCGCCGCCCAGGCCGTCGGCGGGCGGCTGGCATGGTGGACGGCGTGCGCCGCCTTGAACAAGGCAGGCCGGTGCATCCAGCGGTGCGTCCAGTAGAACCAAGTGTCGTGGGCGAAGAGATAGACGAGGACGGAAAGGGGCAGCCACCAGAGCGGATAGTCAGCGACATTGGTGTAGACCCGCGTCCAGCCGCGCTCCCGCCAGCCCCAGGCGAGCAGGCCGGCCGGCGCGCCGTAAATGAAGGCGCTGGCCAGCGACCAGAGGATCTCGCGCCGGATCTGCGGATCGAGTCCGGCATAAAGACCGGGGAAGCGCGCCCGCGTCAGCCAGGCGAAGGCGCCGCTGACGAGGAGATAGCGCAAGCCGACGATCAGGCTCATCGCGACGATGGAGGCGGCGAGGGCAAAGGCGAGCGACATTGCGCATTCCCTACATCAGCCAGTGGCGATGTGCGACTTGTCTGCGTAAGGGGGCGCGGTGACGCGGGCCGAGCTCCCCCTTGTGATCGCAGGCGGCGGGCTGGCCGGCTGCCTCACCGCGCTTGCGCTGCGCGCGCGGCGGCCCGATCTGCCGCTTCTGCTGATCGAGCAGGGCGAGAGCTTCGGCGGCAATCATATCTGGTCCTTCTTCGACGAGGATGTCGCGGCGGCGAATCGCTGGCTCGTCGAGCCGATGATCGCGCAAAGCTGGCAGGGCTATGACATCTGTTTCCCGCAGCGGCGGCGGACGCTCCCCACCCGCTATAACAGCGCCCGCTCCGATTTGCTCGACGCCGAGGTGCGCGCGCGCCTCGCGCCGGCGCAGTATCGGCTCGGCGCGGACATCGTCGCGCTGGGCGCTGACGGCGTCACCCTTGCCGACGGCGAGCGCATCCAGGCTTTGGGCGTGATCGATGCGCGCGGCGCCCCGTCGCTCGACGCGCTCGATCTGGGCTGGCAGAAATTCGTCGGGCGCGAGGTCACACTGACGGCGCCGCACGGCCTCGAGCGGCCGATCGTCATGGACGCCTGCGTCGATCAGCTTGACGGCTATCGCTTCGTCTATTGCCTGCCTTTCGCGCCCGACCGGCTGCTGATCGAGGACACTTATTATTCCGCCGACCCGGCCCTTGACCGCGCCACTATCGGCGAGCGCGTCGCCGCCTATGCGCAAGCCAAAGGCTGGACGATCGCGCAGGTCGAAAATGAGGAAGCGGGCGTCCTGCCAGTGGCGATGGGCGGGGATTTCGACGCCTTCTGGCCCGCCGGCGAAGCAGTCGCGCGGATCGGCCTGCGTGGTGGCTTCTTCCACCCGACCACCGGCTATTCGCTGCCGGATGCGGTGCGGGTCGCGACGACCATCGCCGCGCAAAATGATTTCAGCAGCGCGGCGTTGGCGCGGACGCTGCGCGCAGAGGCCGCGCGGCTATGGCGCGCGCGCGGCTTTTATCGCCTGCTCGACAAGATGCTGTTCCGCGCCGCCGCGCCCGCCGAGCGCTATCGCGTACTGCAGCATTTCTACCGCCTGAGCCCCGCTCTCATCGCCCGTTTCTATGCCGGGCGCTCCACCTTCGCCGACAAGGCGCGGATTCTGAGCGGACGACCGCCGGTGCCGCTCGGCCGCGCGCTGAAGGCGCTCGCCGCATGAGCAAGACCGCGGCGGTGATCGGTGCCGGCTTCGGCGGCCTCGCGCTCGCCATCCGCCTGCAATCGGCGGGGATCGCGACGACTTTGATCGAGGCGCGCGACAAGCCCGGGGGGCGCGCTTATTATTGGGAGAAAGACGGCCATGTCTTCGACGCCGGCCCGACCGTCATCACCGATCCCGATTGCCTGAAAGCGCTCTGGGCGCTGAGCGGGGCCGACATCGCCCAAGATGTCGAACTGATGCCGGTGACGCCGTTCTACCGGCTCTCCTGGCCCGATGGCGGCACCTTCGATTATTCGAACGACGATGCCAGTTTGAACGCACAGATCGCGGCCCTGAACCCCGACGATGTCGCCGGCTATCGCAAGTTCCTCGATTATTCGTCAGGCGTCTATCGCGAGGGTTATGAGAAGCTCGGCGCGGTCCCGTTCCTCGATTTCACCTCCATGCTGCGCGCCGCGCCCGCGCTCGCCCGCTACCAGGCGTGGCGTTCGGTCTATTCGATCGTCGCGGGCTTCGTGAAGAGCGAGAAATTGCGTCAGGCCTTGTCGTTTCACACCTTGCTGGTCGGCGGCAATCCGATGACGACGAGCTCCATCTACGCGCTGATTCACAAGCTCGAGCGGGACGGCGGCGTCTGGTTCGCGCGCGGCGGCACCAACGCCCTGATCCGCGGCATGGTGACGCATTTCGAACGGCTTGGCGGCGTGCTCAAGCTCGCCGATGCAGTCGACGAAATCCTCACCGATGGCTCGCGCGCAACCGGCGTCCGTACCAGAAGCGGCTGGCATCAGCTCTTCGATGCCGTCGCCTCGAATGGCGATGTCGTCCACAGCTACGGGCTGGTGCGCGGCCACAAAAGGGGCCCGAGCGCCCAGCGCAAGCTGAAGCGCAAGCGTTTCTCCCCGTCCCTCTTCGTCGTCCATTTCGGCGTGCGCGGCGACTATCCGGAGGTGCGCCACCATTCGATCCTCTTCGGTCCGCGCTACGAAGGGCTGCTGAGCGACATCTACAAGAGGGGCGCGCTGCCCGACGATCCCTCGCTCTATCTTCACCATCCGAGCCTCACTGATCCTGACATGGCGCCGCCCGGTCATTCGACGTTCTATGTGCTCGCGCCGGTGCCGCATCTGGGCAAGCTGAAGGTCGATTGGGCGGTCGAGGGGCCGCTTTACCGCGACCGCATCCTGGCGATCCTTGAGCAGCGGATGATGCCGGGCCTGCGCGAGCGGATCACGACGATGTTCCATTATACGCCACAGGATTTCGCGGACGATCTCGGCGCTCATTTGGGCTCGGCCTTCAGCCTCGAGCCGTTGCTCACGCAGAGCGCGTGGTTCCGCGTCCACAATCGCGACGACAAGATTCGCAACCTCTATTTCGTCGGCGCGGGGACGCATCCGGGGGCCGGCATTCCCGGCGTCGTCGGCAGCGCCCAGGCGACGGCCGGATTGATGATCGATGATCTCAAGTCCTGAGCGCCGGCAGCTCGTCGCCGAGGCCGAGCGGATCATCCGCGAGGGCTCGAAGAGCTTTCGTTTTGCAAGCAATCTGTTCGATCAGGAGACACGCGAGCGCGCCTGGCTGCTCTATAGCTGGTGCCGCGCCTGCGATGATATCGCCGACGGCCAGACGCTCGGCCATGATGCGGTTGCGCCGGCCAATCCGGGCGAGCGACTCGCCTTCCTGCGCGACGCCACCGACCGCGCGCTCGCCGGCGAGACGATCGGCGTCGCGCCATTCGATGCGCTTCGCCTGGTCAGCGCGGAATGCGGCATCCCGCGCCGCTTCATCGACGATCACCTCGCCGGCTTCGCGCTCGACGCCGAAGGCTGGCGGCCACAGAGTGAAGGCGACCTGCTGCGTTATTGCTACCATGTCGCCGGAGCGGTGGGCGGCATGATGGCGGTCATCATGGGCGTTTCGCCGGACGAGGAGGAGACGCTCGATCGCGCCGCCGATCTCGGCATCGCCTTCCAGCTCGCCAATATCGCCCGCGATCTCGTCGAGGACGCCGGCGTCGGCCGGACCTATGTGCCGGCTGATTGGCTCGACGGCGGCGAACTCGACGCGGGCGAGCGGGTCGGGCTGGCGCGCATCGCGCAGCGCCTCGAAGCATTGGCCGCGCCTTATGAAGCGTCGGCGCGTGTCGGTGCGACCCACCTGCCCTTCCGCGCCCGCTGGGCGGTGCTCTCGGCCGCGAACATCTATGGCTCGATCGCGCGCCGCGTCGTCGCGCGCGGCCCCACCGCCTGGGACAGCCGCACCGTCATCCACAAGCCGGAAAAGCTCTTCCTCGTGATCAACGCTTTGGTCGAGTGCGGGGACAAGCCAGCGCCGGTCGATCGCGCCGGATTATGGACGCGGAGCCGCGATCTCTAGACGCCGGTCGGCGCACGCACCCCAGCCCGCTCGCGCCGCACCAATTCCGCCTTCAGCACTTCCGCCGGCGGAGCGTAGAGGAAGCCGAAGCTGACCGTCCCATGTTTGGTCTCGACCGCATGGTGGAGGCGATGGGCCTGGACGATGCTCTTCATATAGGTCGAGCGCGGCACGTAGCGGTGGGCGAGGCGCTTGTGCACGATGACGTCGTGAAAGCCGAAATAGATCGCGCCGTAAGCCGCGATCCCCGCCCCAACCCAGGTCGCCCAAGCGCCCCAGCCGAGCTGCACGCCACCGAGGATCAGCAGGAACGAGGGGATGGCGAAGATCACCGCATAGAGATCGTTCAGCTCCCAATTGCCGGAGCGCGGTCGATGGTGACTGGCGTGCAGGAACCAGCCCGGCCCGTGCATCACCCAGCGGTGCGCGACATAAGCGACGGCTTCCATCGTCAGGATCGTGGCGAGGAAGAGCAGAAGGCCGAAATACCAGGGCATGGCGGGGATATAGGCGCTTGGGCTGCCCCATGCATCCCTCGTCATTGCGAGCGGAGCGAAGCAATCCAGTGCTGGATTGCCGCGTCGCTCCGCTCATCGCAATGACGAAGAGGATCAGAACCGCAGCGTCACGCTCGCGCTGAAGCTCTGGCCGACGCGGTAGGAGTTGATGTCGATGCGGTTCGCGCCGCTCTCCTGAAATTCCTCATAATCCTGACCGAGCAGGTTGCGCGCGTCGAACTTGAACTCGGCGCGCGCGCCGAAGATCGGCACTTCCTGACGCAGCACGAAATCGAGCCGGACGCCGGGCCGCTCGATGATGTCGGGCTGGCGGAGCAGACCCTGGATCGGGCCGCGATTGGTGACGCGCTCGCTGGCATAAGTGACCAGGAAGGTCGCCTGGCTGAGCGAATCCGTGCTCTCGATGCCGATCTGGAGATTGGCGAGATGATCGGACTGGCCGGTGAGCGGCGCGCGGTCGCGGAACAGGAGGTTGGCGGCAACGGGCTGAAGATCCGGGCCGATGATGATCCGGTTGTCGGCGCCGACGCTCGACTGGGTATAGGTATAATTGCCGACGAGCAGGATGCGCCGGGTCGCGAAGAACGGCCCCCCAAGGCTTTCGAGCGGGATATAGGCCTGCGCCTCGATTTCGGCGCCGTAGAGCTCGGCCGTGGGGGCATTGGCGAAGCCGACGCGTAGCTGGCCGCCACCGGCGAAGAAGGCGGCGGCCTCGATCGGATTCTCGATCCGTTTGTAGAAGCCGGCGAGCGTGATCCGCTGATCCCGCGCGAAATAATATTCGTAGCGCCCTTCGAAATTGAGCAGCTAGCTGTCGACGAGGAAGGGGTTGCCGGTGAATTCGCGGTCGGATTCGAAATCCTGATAGATTTGCGGTGCAAGCTCGCGGAATTGCGGCCGGGCGATGGTCTGCGAGGTGTGAAACCTGAGCTGCATGTCGCGCGCCAGGTTCCAGGTCAGAGTGACCGCGGGCAGCCAATAGCTGTTGGCGATGTTGGTCGCGGCGAGATTGCCGACCGGCTGAACGCTCTGGTCGCCATCTTCATAGCGAATGCCGACCGACGCGCGCAGTCCGTCGCGAAGCTCGCCCTCGGCCTGCGCGTAGGCGCCGTGGACGGTCAGGTCCGCCTCGTAGGACGAAGTGCCCTCGGCGCCGGAGACGTCGCGCAGCTGGATGTTGAAATTGTAGACGTTGAAGTCCGACAGCAGGTAATCCGGCCGCTGCTGCGCGATCTCGACCGGAAGCGCGCCGTCGGGGCGGAAATATTGATACTGGAAGCGCGAGGCGGTGCGATCGGTGCGGGTGTAGGAATAGCCCGCCGAAACGGTCAGCGGATTGTCGCCGGGGACGGCGTAGGCGAGGTCGATGCCGCCGGCATAAACATCCTCGTTGAGGTTGCTGAAGGCGACGTTCGCGAACTGGCCGGCGGACGACAAGTTGTTCACATAGTCGTCGACGTCGGTGGCACTGCGCGTCACGCTGTTGCCGTCGCCGAGGTAGAAATAGCCGATGTTGCGCTCGCAGGGCGATTCGCGCCGGGCGTTGGCATAAGCAGCGCGCAGATCGACGCCGAGATTGCCGAACTCAAATTCGCCGACGAATTGCGACGTGAAAAGCTGGCGCTCGAACCAATAGGTATTCTGTTCGAGCAGCGACGGCGGCCGGCTCGCGTCCTGGTCCGTCACGTTGCGGTTGAAGCCTGCACCGAGGCGGCCCTGCTTCAGGGTGTCGCGGACGAAGAGGTTGGTCCAGCGGAGCTGATGCTCGCCGAAATTGGCGCCCAGGCCGAACATGCCGTTCAGGACGATGCGGTTGTCGGTGGTAACGGTTCGAAAGCTGGTCTGCGGCGTGCCGGCCAGCCCCGGATCGTTCGAGGTCTGCTGCAACGCATCGCGCGTCGCCCAGCTGTTCGAATAGCCCAAGGCGGCGAGGACGCCGATGCGGCCGGTGCCGACATCGAAGCTGGTGCCGCCGCTCACTTCGGCCGAGCCGTTCGCCGGGATGTTGCGGTTGCGCTGAAGCAAGGTGGTCGCGGCGTTGGTCAGGCTGGCCGCGAAGTCGAGCCGCTGAGCGGCGGTGGTCTGATTGTAGGTGCCGTTTTCCGCGGCACTCCGCAGCGCGGCCGGGAAGGTGCGCGCGCCGTCGTCGATGCCGAGGAAGTCGGTGTCGCTGCCATAATAAGTGTAGCCGAGGTTGAAGGTCGTCTCGACGTCGCCGCCCGTCCCGAAGCCGACATTGAGGAAGGAATCGCGCGGGACGGCGGGCGTGGTGAGGTTGATGACGCCGCCGCCGAACTCGCCGGGATAATTGACGGAATAGCTCTTCTGCACGAGCGAGGAGGCGATCACGCTGGTCGGGAAGATGTCGAGCGGGACGACGCGCCGGAGCGGCTCCGGGCTCGGCAAGGGCAAGCCGTTGAGCAAGGCCAACGAATAGCGGTCGCCCAAGCCGCGCACGAAAACGAAGCCGTTGCCCACCACGGAAAGACCGGTGACACGCTGCAGGGCGCCGGCAATGTCGCCTTCACCGGTGCGGGCGATATCCTCGGCAGACAGCACCGAGATGACCTGCGGCGTGCGGCGGATGATGTTCAGCGTCCGCGTGCCGGTGACGACGATGTCCGCATCGCCCCCCGGGCTGGCGCCGGGAACCGAGATTTCGATCTCTGGCTCCGGCGGCTCTTGCGCGGCCTCGGCCGAAGCCTCCGGGGCGGGAGCGGGCGTTTGCGCCAATGCGGCGGGCGCGACCAGCGCCGAGGTGAGGAGCAGGCCCCCAAGGGTGATCGATCGTCTCACGGGTTTTTCCCCAGTTCGTGCAAGCAAGGTGGGGCGGCGGATCGCGCCGCCGCCCCGATCGTGCGTGGCGGCGTCGCTCAGGTCGTCGGGATCGCGGTGCAGGAGGCGCTCGTCCCCCCGAAGCTCGCATAGCCCGAATTGCAGGTCCAACCGGCGAACCAGGTGTCGGCATTGTCGCGGACCGCGCCGATATAGGTGACCGCCGTCATCCGGTTCGGCGCCGCCGCGTTGGGCTGGCCCGTGCCGGCGAAGGTGTCCGCGTTGAACGCTGTCGGATCAGTCGCGGTGACCGCCGTCTCGTTGGCGCCATTGATGAACACGCTGGCGAGGGTCGAGACATGGGCGTCGCTGTTGTTGTTCGTGCCGGTCCCGAAAATCGCACCAACCTGCGCCGTCGTGACATTGCCATCGTTGCGATAGGCAGTCGAGCAGGCGAGGCGCACCGAGCGGAACGTCGGCGGGCCGAGATCCTGCAGCGCATTGTCCGCGGCGCGGGTCGTCGTGCCGCCGGTCTCGTCAATGTCGAGGCAGGCGCCGGCGCCGACGATGACGCTGTTGAGCAGCGCATAATCGGTTCCGCCGCGGAAGAGCAGCACGTTGCCGCCCGAGCCCGCGCGGCCATAAACGGCGGTCAGGTTCGAGACGCGAGTATATTGCCGCGGCAGCGCGTCTTCATTGCCGTTCGAGTCGACTTCGAGCGCCGAGTCGCCGTCGCCCGTCGGCTTCTGCACCGCGATGACGAACTGGTGCGTGCCGCGCGCGCCGAGATCGGTGTCGAGGCCGTCATCGTCCGCGCCGGTGATGACGAGGAAGCGGGTGTTCACCCGGCCGCCGAAAATCTCGATCCCGTCATCGGAGCTGTTGTGGACCTGGATGTTGTTGACCGTGGTGAGCTGACCGACGCCGCCCATGGTGAGGCCCTGAAGCTCGTTGCCCGGCGCGATCTGAAAGCCGGAATAGCGGATCTGGACGAACTGGAGCGTGCCCGAATTGTCATTGGGCGACGCGCCGCCATAGAGCGAGCCGGTCGTGCCCTCGATCACCTGCTGGCAACCCGCCGAGCCGCCGGGGACGGCCGTGTTGCAGTCGCTGATCGGCGCGCGGCCGAGCAGGATGATGCCGCCCCACAGGCCCTGGCTCGAATCGGTGACCGTGCCGGCGACGTTGTCGCGGGCGGTGAAGATGATCGGGCTCGCGGCGGTGCCGACCGCTTGGAGGCGCGAGCCGCGATTGACGACGAGATAATCGTTGCCGGACGAGCCGAACAGAACCGTGCCCGCCTGAATCGTCAGGGTGACCGATTGGCCGCCTGCCGCGGCGCCATCGCCGCCGACATCGGTACCGACATTGACCGGGCCGACCAGCGAGTAAGCGACGCCCGGGACGTTCTGCAGCGTCGTGTCGGCGGTAAAGCGACTCGGTATCTGGCAGGCGCGGCGGGAGGCGACAATGCCGCCATCGGTGGTGCCGGCCGGGCAGCTCGCCGCGGGTGTGCCGGGGACGGGTCCAGCAGGCGGCGGGGCGGCGGCAGGCGGAGCCGGAGCCGGCACGACGAGCACGCCCTCGCCCGGCGAGGCGACGTCGTCGGCGCCGCACGCTGCGAGCGGAATGAGCGCGGTGGCGAGAAACAGGGCGCGAAGCTTGGTCATGGGAACCCCCTTGCTGGAACGAGTCGACGACTCGGGCGGTTGCCGAGTGTCTTGTCAGCTCAGCTAGGGGGTCAATGTGATGCTTATATTACAACTTGTCCCGATTCGACTTACTTTGCTCCGGGTCATTTCTTCGATATATTACTGAAATACTTTGGACTCGAGACTGCAATGAAAATGTCACGATCAGCGCGCGATTGCGAGACGCTGCGGCCGACCGTTCCGCTCGATCTCGAAGGTCACGCCGTCGCTATTGGCGAGCGTCCAGGCGAGTTCCTCGAGCCGCTCCTGATCGAATTGCGAGCCGTTCACCCGGACGATGACATCGCCGGGGCGCAGGCCGGCCCGTTCCAGCATCCGCAGGCTCGCGCCGGGCCGCACGACATGGCCGGTGACGCGGCCGCCTTCCTGACGCGGCGCGAGGCCGAGCCGGTAACGCAAAGTCTCTTCGCGGAGCGCCGCGTCTCCGCTGGGCACAGCGGCTGCCTGAGGCGCGGCGCCCGTAGCGGCCGTGATGCCATCGAAACCCAGCCGGTAATCGCCCGAGGAGGAGCGGAGAATCGCGTGGTCGATGCGGACTGCGGCGAGGAGCAGGCCGGGAACGACTTCTCGCCCCACCGCGACCAGGCGCTGGCCGCCGCCCGCGAGCCCGATGATCGCGCGCATTCCGGTGACCCCGTAGAGGCGCAGGCCTTCCGGGGACGCGGCCGGCGCGGTAGGCGCAGAGGCGACCGGCGCAACCGATTGCTGCGGCGCGGGCGGAGCGACCGGCGCCGGCGCTTCGTCGCCGCTACTCCCGAACAGCAAGACAAGGGCGAGCAGCGCGATCACCGCGCCGCCGCCGATCAGGAGGCGGCGGTCGCCAAATTCAGGCCGCATCTTCGTCAAGGGCATAGCCGGCCGAGCGCACGGTGCGGATCAGCTCCGGCCGCCCCTCCAGGTTGATCGCTTGGCGCAGCCGCCGGATGTGGACATCGACGGTGCGCGGCTCGATCTCTCGGTCGCGGCCCCAGACGGCATCGAGCAGGCGTTCCCGCGAGAAAACGCGCGCGGGATGTTCGAGAAAATGCCTGAGCAAGCGGAACTCGGTCGGCCCGAGGGCGATGCTCTGGCCGCCCCGCTTCACCTTGTGGCGGATGAGGTCCATTTCCAGGTCCGCAAGGCGGAGCTGCTCGCCGGCCGGGGTCGGCTTCGCGCGGCGCAGTACGGCGCGCACCCGCGCAATCAGCTCGCGCGGGCTGAACGGCTTGGTGACATAATCGTCCGCCCCGGTTTCCAGCCCGCGCACCCTGTCCGCTTCCTCATCCCGCCCGGTGAGCATGATGATCGGCACATCCTCGGTCGCCGGTGCGCGGCGCAAACGGCGGCAGACCTCCAAGCCCGAAACGCCTTCGATCATCCAGTCGAGCAAGATGATGTCGGGCGGCGTCTCGGCGGCGAGCGCAAGCGCCTCTTCGCCGTCCGCCGTGTGCGCGACATCGAACGCCTCGCGCTCGAAATGCCAGGTCAGCAGGTCCGTCAGAGCCGGATCGTCCTCGACCAGCAACAGCCGCGCCATTGGGATGTCCCCCGTTCGCATATTCCAGAGTCCGGCCATCGCGCCATTTCACGCAACATCGGTGACAGTGTCATGACGCTTGCGTGACAGCCGCACCCGCCCCGCGGAAAACCTTGACCTGTGCGAGATAGAAGATAGTTTAGGCATGAAGCATTTGGGGGTTTTCATGCGTATCGCGTGCCTTGGCGGCGGACCCGCCGGGCTTTATTTCGCGATTTCGATGAAGCTGCGCGATCCCGCGCATCGCGTAGACCTGTTCGAACGCAACCGGGCCGACGACACGTTCGGCTGGGGCGTCGTCTTTTCCGATCAGACGGTCGAGAACCTGCTCGCCAACGATCCCGTCTCCGGCGCGACGATCCAGAGCGAGTTCGCCCATTGGGACGATATCGACGTCCACATTCATGATGAGACGATCCGATCGTCGGGGCACGGCTTCATCGGCATCGGCCGCAAGCGGCTATTGGCCATCCTTCAGGAGCGCGCGCGGGAACTCGGCGTCGCCCTCCATTTCGAGCAGGAAGCGAGCGCCGATCTCGCCGACTGGTCGGATTACGACCTTGTGATCGCCGCCGATGGCGCCAACAGCCGCATCCGCGACCGCTATCAGGAGCATTTCGGCGTCGATATCCAGACGCGGCGCAACAAATTCTTCTGGTTCGGGACGCACAAGGTCTTCGACGCCTTCACCTTCGCCTTCGAGCAAACCGAGGCCGGCTGGATCTGGGCGCACGCCTATCGCTTCGACGATTCGCTCTCGACCTTTATCGTGGAAATGGACCCGGAAACCTGGGCGGGGCTTGGGCTGGATCGGATGAGCCAGACCGAAGCGATCGCCTTGTGCGAGCGCATCTTGGCCAAATATCTCGACGGCAATACCTTGATGTCCAACGCCGGCCATCTGCCGGGGCCGCAAGCCTGGCTGACCTTCCGCCGGATCGTCTGCGACACTTGGTCGCACGGCAATCTCATCCTGCTCGGCGACGCCGCGCATACCGCGCATTTCTCGATCGGCTCGGGGACCAAGCTGGCGCTGGAGGATGCGATCAAGCTCGCCGAAGTGCTCAACCGGCCCGGCCTCGCGCGCGGCGCGGCGCTGATCGAATATCAGGCCGAGCGTAATCTGGAGGTGCTGAAGCTCCAGAACAGCGCGCGAAACTCGACCGAATGGTTCGAGACGCTCGACCGCTATCTCCATTTCGAGCCGATCCAGTTCGCTTATTCCCTGCTCACCCGCTCGCAGCGCGTCAGCCATGAAAATCTGCGGCTGCGCGACAGGGACTGGCTGGAAGGCGTCGAACGCTGGTTCGAATCGAAGGCGCGCGGCAAAGCCGTGAACGAAGCCACGCCGCCGATGTTCGCGCCGTTCAGGTTGCGCGACATGGAGATGGTCAACCGCGTCGTCGTGTCGCCGATGGCGATGTATTCGGCCCAAGACGGCGTCCCGAATGATTTCCACCTCGTCCATTATGGCGAGCGCGCGCTGGGCGGTGCGGGGCTGGTCTATACGGAAATGACCTGTATCTCGCCCGAAGCGCGGATCACGCCGGGATGCACCGGGATCTACACCGACGAGCAGGTCGCGGCGTGGCGGCGGATCGTCGACTTCGTCCATGCCGGCTCAGCGGCGAAATTCTGCCTCCAGCTCGGCCATAGCGGGCCGAAGGGCTCCACCAAAGTGGGCTGGGAGGGCTATGACGTGCCGCTCGACGGCGGCAACTGGCCGATCATGGCCGCCTCGGACGTGGCCTGGAGCCCGGACAATCAGCGCCCCCGCCCGATGACCCGCGCCGACATGGATGAGGTCATCGCTCTCTTTGTCGCGGCGACGGAGCGCGGGCTCGACGCCGGCTTCGACATGATCGAGCTGCACGCCGCACACGGCTATCTGCTCTCCAGCTTCATCACCCCGCTCACCAACAAGCGCGACGACGACTATGGCGGCGCCCTCGAAAACCGCCTCCGTTTCCCGCTTGAAGTCTTCGCCGCGATGCGCGCCGCCTGGCCTGCGGAAAAGCCGATGTCGGTGCGCATTTCAGCCAATGACTGGATGGGTGAGCTTGGCGTCACGCCGGGCGCAGCGGTCGAGATCGGCCGCGCCTTCGCCGAGGCCGGTGCCGATCTGATCGACGTTTCGGCAGGGCAAACCTGGGCCGATTGCCAGCCGATTTACGGGCGCATGTTCCAGACGCCGTTCGCCGATCAGGTGCGCAATCAGGGGAGGCTGACGACGATGGCGGTGGGCAACATCTACGAGCCGGATCATGTCAACTCGATCCTCGCCGCCGGCCGCGCCGACCTCGTCGCGCTGGCCCGGCCGCATCTGATCGATCCGATGTGGACCCTGCGCGCGGCGGCCGCGCGGGACTATCGCGGCGTCGCAGTGCCGCCTCCTTATCTGGCCGGGATGGCGCAACTGGCGCGCAACCTCGCCCGCGAAGCGGAGCTCAAGGCATGAAACTGACCGGCCATCACGCCATCGTCACCGGCGGCGGCACCGGCATCGGCGCGGCGATCGCGCAGGCGCTGGCGGCGGAAGGCGCGCGCATCACCCTGATCGGTCGCCGCCGCGAGCCGCTGGAGATCGTCTGCACCGGCATCGGCTTTTTCGAAATGGCCGACGTTACCGATCGCGGCCAGGTGGATCGCGCCTTCGCCAGCGCGCGGGAATCGCAGGGGCCGATCTCGATCCTGATCAACAATGCCGGCGCGGCGGAAAGCGCGCCCTTTCCGAAATTAACGGCGGAGAGTTGGCGGCGGATGATGGCGGTCAATCTGGATGGCGTCTTTCACTGCTGCCAGGCGGCGCTGCCTGATCTCCTCGCCGCCGAGGCCGGGCGGATCGTCACGATCGCCTCGACCGCCGGGCTGGTCGGCTATCGCTACACCGCCGCATACACCGCCGCGAAGCACGGCGCGGTCGGGCTGATGCGCGCGCTGGCGGCTGAACTGGCGGCGACAAAACTCACCGTCAACGCGGTCTGCCCCGGCTTCACCGACACCGATCTCGTCGCTCAGGCGATCACGCGGATCAGCGACAAGACCGGGCGCAGCGCCGAGGAAGCGCGCGCCGAGCTTTCCCGCCTCAACCCTCAGGGCCGGCTGGTGACGCCCGAGGAAGTCGCTCAGACGGTGCTCTGGCTCTGCTTGCCGGAGAGCCGGTCGATCACCGGCCAGGCCATCGCGGTGGCGGGAGGCGAAGTGACGTGAAGGCGGTGCAATCGATCCCTGAAAAGCATGACGGTGCGCTTAGCGACCGCGCGAACGTCCGCGTCTGGCTGCGCCTGCTCTCCTGCACCACGGCGATCGAGAAAGAAGTGCAGCGGCGCTTTGGCGAAAAAGGCATGACCCTGCCCCGCTTCGACGTGCTGGCCGCGCTCGACCGCCGTCCCGAGGGAATGTCGATGGGAGAATTGTCACGGGCATTGCTCGTTTCCAACGGCAACGTGACCCAGCTTGCGCAGACCCTGAAGCGCGAGGGGCTGATCGACATGCGGCCATTGCCGGGCGACCGGCGCTCGTCCATCGTCACGCTGACGGACGAGGGGCGCAAGGCCTTCGCGCGCCTCGCCCGCGCCCATAATGACTGGATCGATCAGATGCTGTCAGCCCTCGACTATACCCAGCGGGAACGGCTCTATGTCGCCCTGGGCGCGATCAAGGTCTCGATCGGCCGCGCGACGACCCGGAAGGCGGCGCGATGAACCCGGAAGCGTTCTCCGCCACCCATTTCCTGTGGGCCTATGATCGTGGCGTGGCGACGATCACGCTGAACCGGCCTGACCGGAGGAACCCGCTGACCTTCGAATCCTATGCTGAGCTGCGCGACACGTTCCGGGCGCTGGTTTACGCGAGGGACGTCAAGGCGGTCGTGATCGCCGGCGCGGGCGGCAATTTCAGCTCGGGCGGCGACGTCCATGAGATCATCGGCCCGCTGACCGAAATGGCGATGCCGGAACTGCTCGATTTCACCCGGATGACGGGCGATCTCGTCAAGGCGATGCGCGCCTGCCCACAGCCGATCGTCGCCGCGCTCGACGGCATCTGCGTCGGTGCGGGCGCGATCGTGGCGATGGCATCGGACATCCGCGTCGCGGCGCCCAATACCAAGACCGCCTTCCTCTTCACCCGCGTCGGCCTGGCCGGCTGCGACATGGGCGCCTGCGCGATCCTGCCGCGCATCATCGGCCAGGGCCGGGCGTCAGAACTGCTCTTCACCGGCCGCGTGATGAGCGCCGAGGAAGGCGCGGCCTGGGGCTTCCACAACAAGCTCGCCGACGATCCGCTCGCCGAAGCGACCAGTCTGGCCCGCAGCCTCGCCGACGGCCCCAATTTCGCGCACGGCATCACCAAGACCCAGCTCAACGCGGAATGGGCGGTCAGCCTCGATGTGGCGATCGAGATGGAGGCACAGGCGCAGGCGATCTGCATGGCCACCAACGACTTCAAACGCGCCTTCGACGCCTTCGCCGCGAAGCAGACGCCGGTGTTCAAGGGCGACTGATGGCGGACAGGAGCTTCCTGGATTGGCCCTTTTTCGACGAAGGCCACCGCCGGCTCGCCGGAGACCTTGAGGCTTGGTGCAGCGCCAGTCTGGGCGGCGCGCATGGCGAGGACATCGACGCCGAATGCCGGACGCTGGTGCGCAAACTCGGGGATGGTGGCTGGCTGCGCTATTGCGTCCCCGCCGCTTATGGCGGCGTCCACGAAGCGCTCGACGTTCGATCGCTGGCGCTGATCCGCGAGACGCTTGCACGCCACGATGGCCTCGCCGATTTCGCCTTCGCCATGCAGGGGCTGGGCTCCGGGGCGATCAGCCTGTTCGGATCGGACGCGCAGAAACAGGCGTGGCTCCCGGCCGTCGCGGCGGGCGAGAAGATCGCCGCCTTCGCGCTCACGGAGCCCACGTCCGGGTCGGACGTCGCGTCGATGGAAACGACAGCCGCAGCGGACGCTGACGGCTTCACCGTCAATGGCGGCAAGACCTACATCTCCAACGGCGGCATCGCCGATTTCTACGTTCTTTTCGCGCGCACCGGCGAGGCGCCCGGCGCGCGCGGCGTCAGCGCCTTCATCGTGCCCGCCGACACGCCGGCCCTCGATGCCAGCGAGCGCATCCACGTAATCGCACCGCACCCCCTTGCTGCGCTCCAATTCACCGACATGCGCCTCCCCGCCGAGGCGTTGCTCGGCGAGCGCGGCCGGGGCTTTGCGCAGGCGATGGCGACGCTCGACGTATTCCGCACCACGGTCGGCGCGGCGGCGGTCGGCTTCGCCCGCCGCGCCCTCGATGAAGCGACGGCGCGGGCGCTGACCCGCAAGTCCGGCGGCGCGACGCTCGCTGACAACGCGATCGTCCAGTCGATGCTCGCCGAGATGGTGCTCGACGTCGATGCCTCGGCCTTGCTCGTCTATCGCGCCGCCTGGGTCCGCGACGTGCAGGGCCGGCGCAACAGCCGCGAGGCGGCGCTCGCCAAATTGCATGCGACCGATCGGGCTAGCCACGTGATCGACAAGGCGGTGCAGATTTTCGGCGGCCTCGGCGTCACCGTCGGCTGCCCGGTCGAAGCGCTCTATCGCGAGATCCGCGCGCTGCGCATTTATGAAGGCGCGTCTGAAGTGCAGAAGGTCGTGATCGCCCGCCACCATCTCGCGGACTATCAGGCATGAAGGCATTGCTCCCGCCCGGTTGGCCGCGGCCCAAGGGCTATGCCAACGGCATCGCCGCGCGCGGCCGGATCGTCGTCACTGCCGGCGTGGTCGGCTGGACGGCGGAGGAAAAGTTCGAGGCGGCCGACCTCGGCGGGCAATTCCGGCAAGTGCTGATCAACACGCTCGCGATTCTCGCCGAGGACGGAGCGGGCCCGGAACATATCGTCCGCATGACCTGCTATGTCACCGATCTCGATGCCTATCGCGCCAGCCTGAGCGAGATCGGCGCGGTGTGGCGCGAGCTGATCGGCCGCCATTATCCGGCGATGGCGGTGGTCGGCGCCACCGGGCTGGTCGAGCCCGCCGCAAGGATTGAGATCGAAACGCTTGCGGTGGTTCCGGAATGAGCGGCGGCGCGATCGACACCTTCATCCGGGACCGGCTACCGCCGCCCGAGGCGCAGCCTGATTTCCTCTTCGACCTGCCCGAGCTCCAATATCCCGAGCGTTTCAACGCCTCGGTCGAACTGATCGACCGGCAGAATCCCGACGCTCCGGCGGTGATCAACGATGCCGGCGTGTGGACCTATGGCGAGATGGCCGCGCTTTCCGACAGGATTGCGCGCCTTCTGGTGGAGCGCGAGGGCCTGATCCCCGGCAACCGCGTTTTCCTGCGCGGGCCGAACAACGCGATGCTCTTCGCCTCCTGGCTCGGCGTGCTCAAGGCCGGCGGCGTGGTCGTCGCGACGATGCCGATGCTCCGCCCCGGCGAGATCGCGACGATCCTCGAGCGGGCGCGGATCAGCCGCGCGATCGTCGATGCCCGCTACCGCGCGGATTTCGATGCGGCGGGCGGTGTCGGTTCGGTGATCGAATATGATGGCGACAAGGGCATATCAGGGCTGGACGAGATCGCACCCGGCTTCGCGGCGGTCGACACGCGCCGCGACGATGTCGCGCTCGTCGCCTTCACCTCGGGGACGACAGGCAATCCCAAGGGCTGCGTCCAGTATCACCGCGACATTCTCGCTCCGGCCGACAGCTTCGCGCGCCACGTCCTGAAGCCCAGCGCCGGCGAGCGCTGGCTCTGCACGGCGCCGATCGCCTTCACCTTTGGCCTCGGCATGCAGCTCATCTTCCCTTGGCGCTTCGGCGGCGCTGCGGTGACGGTTGAGACGCCGGGGCCGCAGGCCTTGCTCGATGCCGTTGCCCGGCATCGCGTCACCACCCTCGCCACCGCGCCGACCGCCTATAAGGCGATGATCCCGATGCTCCCCGATCACGACATTTCGTCGCTGCGCACCTGTGTTTCAGCGGGCGAGCACCTCCCGGCCGCAACCTGGGAGGCATGGCAGGCCGCAACCGGCATCCCGATTGTCGACGGCATCGGCGCGACCGAGATGATGCACATCTTCATTTCGGCAAGCGGCGGCGATATCCGCCCCGGCGCCACTGGAAAGGCGGTGCCGGGCTATGTCGCGACAGTACTCGACGATGAGGATCGACCGCTCGAAGCCGGCACAGGCCGCCTCGCGGTCAAAGGGCCGACCGGCTGCCGCTATTTCGACGACGCGCGGCAGGCGAATTATGTCGTGAACGGCTGGAACGTCACCGGCGACACCTATCGTAAGGATGAGCACGGCTATTTCTGGTATCTCGCCCGCTCCGACGACATGATCATCTCCGCCGGCTACAATATCGCCGCGCCCGAAGTGGAGAACGCTCTCCTCTCGCACCCCGCGGTGCAGGAATGCGCGGTGATCGGCGCGGCCGACCCCGAGCGCGGCCAGATTGTGAAGGCCTTCGTCGTGGCCGCGCCCGGCTACGCCGCCGAGCCCGGCCTCGCCGGCCTCCTTCAGGACCATGTCAAAGCGGCAATTGCGCCCTATAAATATCCGCGCGCGATCGCCTTCGTCGAAGCGCTGCCCAAGACCGCGACCGGAAAGCTACAGCGCTTCGCTTTGCGCGATTCCGTCTGAGCGCGCCGCCAAAGCGCCACAATTTCCTTTCATTCCCAGCGAATTAAATGGGGGAATGTTATCAATGAGATACAGAAATTTTGCGGGCGCGTTCGCCTTGGTCGCAAGCGCGCAGCCACTGGCCGCCGCCGAGCTCGAAGCGGAGCAGCATAGCCGGCTTGGCGCCTTCGGCGGCGTCCGCATGCAAATGCCGTTCGGCGCGCGGGGCGCTGAGGCCACGCCACGCGTCGGCTTGGCTTTTGGCCCGATGCGCCAGAGCCGCAGCAGCGACGGCGCGATGCGCACCCGTTTCGGCGACGGCCTTGAGCTCGGTTTCGGCGGCGGGGAGCGCAACCCGCGCCTCACGCTCGCCGGCACGCGCATCGATCGCCTTGGCCTCGCACCGAACGGCCGCGCACCGGAAGGCGGCCACCGCGCCGGTGTCTCGACCTTGGGCTGGGTCGCCATTGGCGTCGGCGCCGCGGTCGTGATCGGGCTGGGCGGGACCTATTTGTGGCTCGAAGATGCGCTCGATTGCGATCCCGGCGACGAATGCAGCTGAGGCTCAGGCGTCGATCGGAACATAGCCTGGCTGGGTCGCTATGCGGTCGAGCCAGGCGCTCACATTGGGATAGTCGCCCAGCCTGAAGCCGCCGCCCTCGGCGACGTGCGTGTAGGCGTAGAGCGCGATGTCGGCGAGGGTGCTGCTCTCGCCGACGAAATAGGGCCGCGCCGCGAGGTGCTCGTCCATCAGGGCCAGCGCCTCCCCCGCCGCGCACTTGGCGGGAAGCTGGACGCGCTGAACCTCGCTCAGATTCGCCTCGCCGACCCATCCGAACCAGAAGCGCAAGGTCGCGACATTGGGCTCGTGATTATATTGCTCCCAGAACAACAACGAACCGGGCATAAAGCGTTGAAATGTACCTGGGAATTATGGCGTACTTGTCGCCGTTCCCCCACTTCTTACCCCAACGACGGCCGAATAGTGGCGAATGTTGGCGGCGGGTGGCGGTCAATTCCCATCAAGAGCGGCGTGGCCTTAAACCGGGCCGCCCTGCCCTGCCAATAGCGCCAATAGCGCCAATAGGTCGGGCTGCTAAAGTCGCTAAAGCTGCTAACGATCCGAGCTGGGACGCAGCCAGGGCTTGCCCTCGAAAGGGCCAAAACCTGCAACGGGAGCCCGCTCGTATGTCCGCAAAGGGTGGATAGCGGACATTGGCCGCGGTGGTTTCAATTTATATCGAGGGTGAGCAGCGTGAAGCGCGCAGGGCCGGTCGCGTAAACGCCGTGGCTACGGCGCGAAGGCGAGCCGAAGGCCAGCCCGATCCGCGCAGTGTTCTGTAGCGCGGCTGCAAAGCCACCGCGCACCTCGTGATTGGGCTGGCCGTTCACGTTGGTCCACGTCTCGTCGAGCCGCACGGTAATCGTGTGCTCGCCCGGGGTTAGCGGGACCACCGCGCGCGCTGGCGAATACCAGCGATAGGATGCGAAGCGGCCCGACCCGCTCCAGTTGTCGCCGGCCTGTTGAAAATAGAGCGACACCGTAGCCGCTTCGTTAGGCATCTCGTCCGCGACGAAACGCGTGCCGCGCGCGACATCCACCCGGTATCGTAGGGTGATCTCCCGAGCGCGGGCCAGCGGGCCGACCGCCGTCGTCAGTGCATCCACCTGCCCGGAGCCCGCAACCGGAAACTCCATCACAAGCGTGCCTCTCGGGCCGGGTCTGGGCTGCGCGGGCATTCCCACCGAATAGTTGCGTCCGCGGACCCAAGGCCCGATCTCCCATGCCTCGGCGGGCGGCATCGCGGCAAGCGCCATCGGCACCTCGATGGCGGCGAAGACGACGACGGCGAGAAATGCGCTCTTCAGTTTCATGTTTACGCCATAGCGCAGCCCGCTGTGTACCGGCCCTTAACCCGCCCGCAATGTTGGAGAAAGCTTCAGCTGTTCCGATGGGGCGCAATGTCTGCGACGGGTCGTTTGCGGACATCGTATCACCGTTCGAGCTGGAACCCCGGCGGCAGCGGTGGGATCGTGGCGACAGGCACCGCCCCGCCAGAGCGAACCCCAGGCTCCTCATCATCGTCCGTCCCGTAGAGCCCAAGATCGGCCCGAGCATCGGCCCGGCCCTCCCGCTTCACCCGATCGACCACGCGGCGACGTTCCAGCGCATCCATCCCAGCCCAGTCCGACCCGTTGCGGGCCTCGATTAGATCGGCCCTGATGTAGCGGCCCGAGAGCGCCTGATAGTCCCCATATTGCCGAGCGTTGAGGCGCTGTCCCCGGATCGTCCGCGCCGGGCGCCCGATGTTGATCCCGCTTTCCAGCAAGTCGCCCGTGAGCGCGTCATTGCGAGCGGTGCGCGTCCAGATCGGCGAAGCTATGTCGGGACCAACGCCGCCCTCGCTCACAACCTCGTCGCCCCACACATCGCGTCGCGCCGGCAGAGATGAGGACACGCCAGGCAGGCGAGACTGTATCCGCGCCAGCATCGGATCAGCGATCGAGCGCATGAAGCCGGGCAGATAGCCCTCAGTCGAGAAGGTCGGCTCCCGCGCGTCACGCTGCACAGGGTC
>Ga0136633_1000253_pt1 | contig 40506 bp, 38 predicted proteins | sample AntDrymeUQ832206_2_FD_105494 | JGI IMG/M metagenome (GOLD analysis project Ga0136633, IMG submission 105494) | Polar desert sand microbial communities from Dry Valleys, Antarctica - metaG UQ83 (22.06) | ecosystem: Environmental > Terrestrial > Soil > Desert | place: Antarctica: Dry Valley... | reverse complement strand
TGGCAGGCCTCGCGGCCTGACGCGATCTGGCAGGCCTCGCGGCCTGACGCGATCTGGCAGGCCTCGCGGCCTGACGCGATCTGGCAGGCCTCGCGGCCTGACGCGATCTGGCAGGCCTCGCGGCCTGACGAGAGAGCGCGCGCCGCACTGGCTCCTAGTCCTCGCTGATTCGAAAAATCCCTAGCGACCCCGACAATCGGAGTCGCTCGTCGTCTGAGGAAGTGGCGGGCGGTAGTAAGCTCAGTGCCGCTCGCTCCACTGCAAGGGAAAGGAAGGAAAGGAATGCGCAAGATTCTGAAAGCAGGTGTCGCTCTCGGTGCGCTCTCGCTCCTCGTAGCTGCTGTTGCGTCGGGGTCGGCCGAGGGGCAAGCGCAGGCGAAGGACACGCTTGTATTCGCTACGGAGGGCGAACCGACGTTCCTCGACCCGGCGATCGTCTCAGATGGGCCGTCGCTTCGGGTGGCGGATCAGATCACCGAGGGCCTGGTAACTGTGAAGCCGGGCACGACGAAGATCGTCCCAGACCTCGCCACGAGCTGGACGGGCTCGAATGGCGGCAAGAGGTGGACGTTCAAGCTTCGTGGGGGCGTGAAGTTCCACGACGGGACCCCGTTCAACGCCCAGGCGGTTTGCGCCAACTTCAACCGCTGGTACAACTTCCCGGCCGCGTTCCAGCCGGACAGCGTCGCCTACTACTACTACACGGTATTCGGCGGCTACCGGAAGCCGGCCCAGGGCATCACCAGCGATCCGTTGTTCAGCAGCTGCCAGGTGGTGAACGCGTCGACGGCGCGGATCAACCTCCGGAAGCCGTCGGCGTCCTTCATCGCCGCGCTGTCGCTGCCGTCTCTCTCGATGCAGAGCCCAACGGCACTCAAGAAGTACAAGGCGAACGCGGGCACGCTTTCGGCGGACGGCGTTCTACGCCCCTCCGGGACGTATGCGACGGAGCACCCGACCGGTACGGGCCCGTACAAGTTCAAGTCGTGGAAGATCGGGGACAAGCTCGTCCTCGAGCGCAACGACTCGTATTGGGGCAAGAAGGCAAAGCTCAAGCAGGTGATCCTGCGGGCGATCCCCGACAATGCGGCGCGCTTGCAGGCGCTTCAGTCCGGGGAGATTGACGGTTACAACCTCGTCGAGCCCCAAGACATCTCGACGATCAAGCGCAACAGTAGCCTGAAGATCATCGATCGTCCCGCCTTCAACGTCGGCTACGTGACGATCAACTCCGCCAAGGCGCCGATGAACAAACTGCTCGTCCGCCAGGCGGTTGCTCACGGGCTCGATCGTGAGGCCGTCGTCAAGTCGTTCTACGGCGGTCGTGCCCAGGTCGCGACCCAGTTCATGCCACCCCAGCTCTTCGGCTGGGCCAAGGACGTGAAGAAGTACCCCTACAACCCCGCGCGGTCGAGGCAACTCCTGCAACAGGCAGGACTGACGCTGCCGGTCGAGATCGAGTTCTGGTATCCGACCGACATCTCGCGCGGCTACATGCCGGATCCGCAGCGCAACTTCCAGGCGTTCGCGGCCAGCCTCGAGAATTCGGGGTTCAAGGTGGTCGCGAAGAGCGCACCATGGCGACCCGACTACGTCGCCCGAGTGCAGGCGGGGAATGCCGGCCATCTGAACCTGATCGGCTGGACCGGGGACTTCGGCGATCCGGATAACTTCATCGGCACCTTCTTCCGTACGCCGCAGAACACGTGGGGGCCGATCAACCCCAAGATCCACGCCATTCTCAACGCAGCGCTTCGCGAGACGGATCTCGAGAAGCGGACGTTGACCTACCAGCAGGCGAACCGCTTGATCATGGCCAACCTCCCGGGCGTGCCGTACGTGCACACGAAGCCGGCACTCGCTTTCAAGAAGAGCGTGCGCGGCTACGTCGCAAGCCCGATCGAGCTCGAGCCGTTCGCACCCGTGTCCAAATAGGAGAGTCGTAATCCAGGAACAGCCGGCGGAAACTGATTGTTGAGGCGGTCTCGTGCTCCGCTTTGTCGTCCGTCGGCTGTTCCTGCTTGTCCCGATCCTGATCGGGCTCTCGCTTCTCGTGTTCTTCTGGATCCGCGCTCTGCCGGGATCTCCTGCGGAGGCACTGCTCGGCGAGCGCGCGACACCTGACTCGATCGCGCAGGCTCGGGACCAGTACGGGCTCGACGACCCGCTGTACGTGCAGTACTGGCGGTACGTGCAAACGGTCGGGTCAGGTGACCTGGGCACGAGCATCGCGTCCCACAGGCCGATCACAGAGGAGCTTCGCGAGAGGTTTCCGGCCACGATCGAGCTCGCGTTCTCGGCCATGCTGTTCGCGACCCTGATCGGCGTTCCGCTCGGCTTCTTCGCCGCGAAGCGCTACGGCGGGATCTTCGATAACTCGAGCCTCTTTCTCTCGCTGATCGGAGTCTCGATCCCGATTTTCTTCCTCGCGATCCTGCTCAAGTGGCTGTTCGCGGTGAATCTCGGCTGGCTGCCGTCAGTCGGCCGGCAGGACGTGCTCATCGACGCGGGGCACCCGACGAACTTCTACGTGCTCGACGGCATCGTAACCGGCAACTGGAACGCAGCCTGGGACGCGGCCAAACACCTGATCCTTCCGGGAATCGCGCTGGCCACGATCCCGCTCGCGATCATCGCTCGAATCACACGCGCCTCGGTGCTCGACGTCCAGAACGAGGACTACGTGCGAACGGCACGCGCTAAGGGTCTGGCGCCGAGGACCGTTGACCGGCGTCACGTCCTCCGCAACGCGATGCTGCCCGTGACAACCATCATCGGCCTCCAGGTCGGGTTGCTGCTCTCCGGCGCGATCCTCACCGAAACCGTGTTCGCGTTCCCCGGTCTCGGCAGCTGGCTGCAGATGGCGATCGAGAATCGGGACTACCCCGTGCTACAAGGCGGGATTCTGTTCGTGGCCATGGTCGTCGTGGTCGTCAACCTGCTGGTCGACATCTCCTACGGCCTGCTCAACCCCCGCGTCCGGCTGGCGGGTCGGTAGCAGATGTCGGTCGCCGAGATCACCGAGATCGCACTCGAGCAGGCTCCGCCGACCGGGCTCTGGCGAGACGCGTTTCGCAGGATGCGGCGGAACCCTGGCGCGATATTCGGCCTGTTCGTAATCGGCTTCTTCGCGTTCGTGGCGATCTTCGCGCCGCTGATTGCCCCGTTCGACCCACGCCACCAAGATCTCAGCCTGATCGTTGACGGATGCTGCCCTGGGCCCTCTCGGGATCATCTGCTGGGCGTCGACGACCTCGGGCGCGACGAACTGTCGCGACTGATCTACGGAGCCCGCTACTCGCTCCTGATCGGCGTCGTCGCGGTCACCGTCGGGCTCACGCTCGGCATGTTCCTTGGTGCTACGGCCGGCTACTTCCGCAGACTCGACGGCTTGATCATGCGGCTGATGGACATCATGCTCGCGATTCCAGGGTTTCTCATGGCGATCGGGATCGTCGCGCTCTTCGGGGGAGGCGGTCTGCTCCAGGTGATGCTCGCGATCGGGATCGTCAACGTCCCGATCTTCGCCCGGTTGATGCGGGGCTCGATCCTCGGTCAACGTGAGACCGATTACGTGCTGGCCGCCCGCGCGATCGGTGTGCCCGGCAGGCAGATACTTGGGTCGCACATCATGCCGAACGCGATCTCGCCCGTAATCGTCGCGGGAACGCTCGCCCTCGCCACATCGATCATCGACGCTGCGGGTCTTGGATTCCTGGGGCTCGGCCCACAGGATCCCGCGACTCCAGAGTGGGGCACCATGCTGACCGGCACGGTCCGCTACCTGCAGACGCAACCGTTGCTCGCCATCTTCCCGGGCCTAGCGATCGTCATCGTCGTCATGGGCTTCAACCTCCTGGGCGATGGTCTCCGGGAAGCTCTCGATCCGAAGCTGCGCGGCAGAGCGTGACCGCGCTGCTCGAAGTCGAGGATCTGCACGTCCATTTCTGGACGAGCCGCGGAATCGTCCACGCAGTCAACGGCGTGTCCTTCTCGGTCGCGCCGCACGAGACCCTCGGGATCGTCGGGGAGTCCGGCTGCGGCAAGAGCGTCACCGCGCTGGCGCTCATGGGAATCCTCCCGCGCGCAGGACGGGTCGTAAACGGGAGTGCGCGCCTCGCCGGACGCGAGCTCTTCTCTCTCGGCGACCGAGAGCTCCGCGACATCCGCGGCAAGGACATCGCGATGATCTTCCAGGATCCGATGACGAGCCTGAATCCCGTGCTCACCATCGGCCGGCAGCTCGGAGAGGCGCTCGACGCCCACCTCGATCTGGACAAGCGCGAGGTCGTCAAGAGATCCGTCGAGCTTCTCGAGCGCGTGGGGATCCCGAACGCGAAGTCCCGCATCCGCGACTACCCACACCAGTTCTCGGGAGGTATGCGGCAGCGTGTGATGATCGCGATCGCGCTCGCGTGCGACCCGAAGCTCATCATCGCCGACGAGCCGACGACTGCGCTCGACGTCACGATCCAGGCACAGATCCTCGACCTCCTACGCGCGCTCGTGGCCGATCAGGGGACCGCGCTGATTCTCATCACGCACGACCTCGGGGTGGTCGCAGGAATGTGCGAGCGGGTGCACGTGATGTACGCCGGGACGATGGTCGAGACCGGAACCGCGGATCAGCTCTTTGCCCACCCGCGGCATCCGTACACCCTGGGTCTGCTCCAGAGCGTTCCGCGCCTCGACGCCGGGCGACGCCAGAAGCTCCAGCCGATCGAGGGGCAGCCGCCGAACATGCTGAGAGCTCCGACGGCGTGTCCCTACGCCCCGCGCTGCCGCTATCAGATCGACGTCTGCGTCCGGGAGCTCCCGCAGCTCGAGGATCTCGGCGACGGGCAGCGCGCCGCATGCTTCAACCCCGTGCCGCCCGGGGAGTGGCAGCGGACGCGGCTCGGTGGCGAAGCGGCATGACGCCCTCTAATGGGCGGGAGCCTCTGGTCGCTATCGAAGACCTTCGGATGTGGTTTCCGATCAAGAGCGGAATCGTCCTCGACCGCCACGTCGGTGACGTCAAGGCGGTAGACGGCGTGAGCCTCACGATCGAGCGCGGGGAGACGCTCGGGCTAGTCGGCGAGTCCGGCTGCGGCAAGTCCACGGTCGGCCGCACCATGCTGCGCCTCTACGAGCCGACCGGAGGCAGGATCGTTTTCGACGACGTCGACATCACGCGACTCTCCGACTCACAGCTCCAGCCGCTCCGTCGGCGGATGCAGATGGTGTTCCAGGACCCGTACGCCTCGCTCAACCCGCGGCACTCCGTCGGACGTATCGTCGGGGAGCCGATACGCGTGCATGGGATCTCGAGCCGTACCGAGGCAGCGAGTCGCGTGCGCGAGCTCCTCGAGATCGTCGGGCTGCCTCCGGATGCAGGGAATCGTTTCCCGCATGAGTTCTCGGGCGGCCAGCGCCAACGGATCGGTCTTGCGCGCGCCTTGGCTCTGAACCCTGAGCTGCTTGTGTGCGACGAGCCGGTCTCGGCGCTCGACGTCTCCATCCAGGCCCAGATCATCAACTTGCTCGAGGAGTTGCAAGCCGATTTCGGGCTGACCTACCTCTTCATCGCCCACGACCTCGCCGTTGTTCGCCACATCTCGACACGGATCGCAGTGATGTATCTCGGGAAGATCGTCGAGGTCGCGCCCGCCGACGACCTGTACGAGAACCCGCTGCACCCGTACACGATCACGCTCCTGTCCGCGATCCCCATTCCCGACCCTCTGGTCGAGCGGCGTAGAACCCCGATCCTCGTCGAGGGCGACCTCCCGAGCCCCGCGAATCCGCCTGAAGCGTGCCGCTTCCACACGCGCTGCCCCTTTGCGCAACCGACGCGTTGTGCGGAGGATGAACCGGAGCTTCGAGCGCTCGACGGCCATCTCGTGGCATGCCACTTTGTCGAGCAGATCAAGGCGGGCGAGATCGTTCCGCGCACGGCATCCGCCGCCGGTTTGGCGTAACACCGGCTCCCCCTTTTGAGCCAAAGAGGCTGATTTCGCCTAAAGAGGCGCGCAGGGAGCGCCGATACCCAAGTCGTGGACGCCGCAGAGCGTAAGGAGATCCTCGACCGGTATCGCGATCACAGCCGCCGCTTCGAGGCGGCTGCCGCGCGTCGGAGCACGCGCAGGCACGGATCGGTGATCCCGTTCGCACCGCAGATCACGCGCGAGGTGGGACAGGATCCAACCGCGCGCGAGATCGAGGTCCTACAACTCGTCTCCGATGGGCTCGTAAACCGCGAGATCGGCGAACGCCTCTTCCTGTCGGAAGAGACGGTCAAGTCACACGTGAGGCACCTGCTCGCGAAGCTTCAAGCGCGTAGCAGAGCCCACGCCGTAGCGGTTGGCTTCCGGCGTGGGCTCATTGCCTAACGACCGTCACCACCCTTTGCCTCCATTCCGTTCCCCCCGGGGCACACCCTAAAGAGGGATGTTCACCCCCGGTGGAGAACCCAGGATGAGACGGCACCTACCAGGTCTTGATGCCCCTGTGCATAGGCATGACTCCTCGATTGGGAACTGACGGCATGCGAATCGTATACCCCCTTCGGGGGATAGATCAAGTTTTCCGCCAAACGCTGGGAGACCCACACCGACGCACGGTGCTCTATGTCGGCCTCCTCGTTGGACTTGCGCTATCGACAACAGTCGCGCTCATCGCGGCCGGCCATGGCATAGAGGCACCTATCGTCGCCGTCGCCCTAGCGGTTACCGCGGCCATAGCTGAACGCAGTAGCGTCCACCTGACGAGAGGCACGGAGGTGTCGATCTCCGTACTGCCCACGCTCTTTGCCGCTGTCCTCTTGGGTCCGCTGGCCGCTGCTGCTGTCGGCGCGGCTTCAATGCTCGGTGACCCCGAGCTCGTCTCGCGAGGTGATCCGGACCGCGCACCGAGGTTGAAATGGGCGAGCTACACGAGCACGCGCTTGCTCGGCGGAGCTGGAATGGGCCTGGCCGCCCAAGCGGTACTCGACGCCGTACCTTCAACTCTCGGAGGACTTATCGCAGCGACCCTAGTCGGAGCATTGATTGGCGAACTCCTGGAAGGTGCCTTCTCAGTGCTGACCGGCGTCGTGCGGGGCCTGGGCATCACCGAAACAGCAGCACTGCATAAGTCTCTCCTCACTCACCTGATCTTTCTCGTCGCTCCTGTGTACGCCCCTGTCGTCGCGCTGCTCGCATATGCATACCTTGAGTTCTCACCCTGGAGCCTGGCTCTCTTCCTCGCGCCTGCGATTGCCGCGCAGCGGTTATATGGCCTTTACCAAGAGCAGCGACGCCTGGCTGACGACCTTTCATTCGCTAATGAAACGCTCGAGCGCGCCAATCTTCAGTTCGCTGGAGCGTTGATCGCGACGTTGGACGCGCGAGACCGCTACACGGCGGGTCACTCCGCGGCAGTGGCGATCTATTCCCGAGACATCGCAAAGCGAATGGCGTTGTCGCCGGTAACCCAGGATCTGGCATACCTATGTGGGCTCGTCCACGACATCGGCAAAATCGGCCTTCCGCCCGGCCTGCTCGAAAAGCCGGGCGCGCTCACCCTCGATGAGCGACGACAGATGCAACAGCACTCGGCGATCGGCGAGCGCATCTTGGCGCACGTGGACGAGTACTCGGAGATCGCCACGATCGTGCGTCACCATCATGAACGGATGGATGGTCAGGGTTACCCTGACGGCCTCGCCGACGACGACATCCCGCTCGTTTCGCGCATCATCGCCGTTGCCGACGCATACAACGCCATGACATCGGATCGTCCGTATCGCGACGCAATGCCGAGTCGAGTCGCCCGCCTCAGACTCGCACAGGCCGTTGACAGTCAATTTGACACGGCGGCAGTTGCGGCATTCGAAGCTATTCTCGCCGGCGCCGGCGAGGATTACCGAGTTGCCGCTCGCGTCGATTTCAAGTCATTCGCACAGAGCACCTACGAAGACGCATCGGTCGACGAGACTCGCGCCGCGGTCGCGTGACCTGACTGACGTAACGCCGCGTGCACAGCGAGTGCCGTGCGGGATCGGACGCCAAGCTTGTCGAAGATGTGCTGGACGTGAACCTTCACGGTGGCTTCGCTGATGAAGAGGATCTGGCCAATTTGTGCATTCTGAAGTCCTTGGCATAACAGTTCGTACACATCGCGCTCGCGTTTCGAAAGCCGATCGATCGGGTCATCCGGAATGTCCACCGGTTGGCCAACTACGCGGGCGAGGTCTGTGTCGCTAGCTCTCCGGATGAGATCGATCAATCGCTCCGGCGCGCTCGACACTCTCAAGAGCACCGGCAACAATCCAGGCAGACTCCGATAGGACGCAACAAGCAGGTCGACTGCGCCCGTACGAAAGGCGTGTTCCTCGAGATCGCACACCCGCTGAGGCAGGTCCCTATCACGGCGTGTGAGAGCAGATGCGGCCCGAACGGCGGGGCAGAGCACAGCAACCTCCACACCTTTGCTGATCCCATCTATCTTGCTCACGAGCTCTTCGGCTTCGACAATTCGCCCTGCGGAAGCGAGAACGAGAGCACGCGACCCGAGAACCTCACCACGCATGGCAGGTTGCGCAGATCGCAGATCAGGAACCAGTTGCGCAGTGGCTAGCTCGTGCTTGCCCTGTGCGGCGAGTGTCCGAACTTCGACCGCAAACGCCAGCTGCTGAGCGTAGAGGTCGCGTCCTATGCGAGCCGCCTTCACCGCTTCCCGCAGATGACGCGCGGCTTCATCGAAGCGCCTAAGGCCCGCATTGGCCATTGCAGCCGAAATAGAGGCATAAGGAGCAGCAAAGTCAAACCGGTACCGGGAGGCGCACTCGGCGAGTTCAGATGAAACTGCCAGCGCTTCGTCATATCTCGCTGAGAGCGCCAGCGCGACTGAATAACAACTCTGAAAGCCGGATCGGGTGAGGGGATCAGGCGCCGCGTGCAGAAGTTCTTGAGCAACGTCAGCCTCGCTGAGATCCATGCATCCCGTCCGCATCTGCCACAAGAGCGTCGTTGATGAGGATCGCAGTCTCTGATCGGCATCCGAGATCGGGACCCCTGCCGACATCTCGGCCAGTCCGCTCCCGGCGTCTGGCCGTTCAAGCTCTAGCTCGCAACTTAGCTGCCCCCATACAGCGTCACGGCGCTCGTCGTCGTTCGTCGCTGCCGCTTCCGCCCGCTTGTACAGGTCGAGGGCGTTCTCGTCTCGCGACGCTAGATGCGCCGCCCGCGCTGCGACCGACAACGCGCGGAATGTTGAACCGTGGTCATCGTGGCCGGCCGCCCCTTCTGCAAATGCTTGCGCTTCTGCGTGGCGCCCCTGCCTTAGTGCGATTTCGGCTCTCGCGATTGCGACGATGGATCCCCGAACGCCCGCGGAGTCGGCGGCATCACACCAGGAAGCCAGCGTAGACAGCCGTGCGGTGTCGAGCAGATCCTCGATGGCACTTCCCAAGAGGGTCTCGAGTTCAGCCGCAGGACCCTGTTTGACGATGATCTCGAACGCAGCGTCCCAGTCTCGTCGATCGAAGTAATGGCGGTAGCAGGTGACCGCTGGCCCTGAGGCTTCGTCGCCGACGACCTGTCCCACCCGATCGACGAGGAACGAGCGCGCCAGCGGATGCAGCTCGAGCCGAGTATCGCGCTCCTCGAGAATCCCAGCACTCAGCGCGACGTTGAACACGGTCTCGGCGACATCCTGTCCAAGGATCTTTGTGGCCAATACTCGGTCCAAGGTCGGAGCTACTGCAAGGCTTGCGAGGCCCGTCCGCACACTCTCGCCCAACGCCTCAAACACCTCTTCAGCGAAGAACCGGTAGAGAGAGTCTGGAACCTCGTTGTCGGTCGTTACCTCAGACTGGGTCATGCTCGCCAACGCGATCACCGCTGGCCAGCCGTTCGCTAGCGCGACTAGACCCGACGCCGACGCTCCGCTCCTGCCCGCCAGCAGCTCTGCGGCTTCGTGTGTGTCCATCGCGAGGGCGGTCTGGTTCAGCTCGAGGACGTCGCCGTAGAGGATGCTCCGGCTGCTGATCCAGGTCGGGCGCAGCCGGCTTGCGATCAGGAGCTGAACGGGAGAGCAGGCGACAAGCTCTTCGACGAACAGCTCTGCGTCCCGTGCGCCTACGAGCTCCTGGTACTCGTCGAGCACCAGCCAGTCCGTCGCCGCCCAGGACGCAAGCTCTTCGCCGAGGATCTCCGCGAGCACATGGACGCGCTCACCGGGATTCGGCACAGCGCGCAGGTGTGCACGAAGCCGCTCGTCGCAATCCGGAATGAGCTCCGAGGCGGCTTGGGCCACACCCAGGGCGAGAGCGGCGACATCGGTCGACGCGCTCCGCGCGGTGAACCACACACCTCGACGACCACTTCGCGCAACCCACTGCTCTGCGAGGGTTGTCTTGCCGTAGCCCGCGGCGGCAATGAGCGTCCGCACGCGTGTCGTCGACTCGTCGAGGAGCGTGTACAAGCGAGGCCGCTCGATGACCCGACGACGCTGGAGCGGTCGGGATTGCCGGATGGGAGCCGAGGTCTCCATCTCAAGGTTGCCGAGTCGAGGGGGTGCGGCGACCCTACCACTCCGATCCCGGAAGACGAAGATGCCCGCGACGGCTCTCCCGCCGCGGGCATCCGGTCAGCGGTGTCGTCGCGGGGCGAGGCTCCAAGCCTGCCCCACGGACAGCGGGTCTTCGCCCGTCAAGAGCCGGAAGGCGATCGGGATTTGACGCCTGCGGGTCACCCCGAGCTTCTGACGGAGCACGTCGCAATGCGCCTTGGCGGTTCTGGGGGAGATCCCGAGCCGTGCTCCGACCTCGTCGTTCGAGCACCCGGCTGCGATCAGGGCCACGACCTCTCGCTGACGCGCGGTAATCGCCGTCGCTTTCCTCTCCGTGGCCAGCTCGATCATGGCTCGAGGCTATTCCCTCGTTCGAGGGACGACCATTCGTCACGAGGTGTATCTCCGGGTGTATTAGTTCGCCGGTGCCGAACGAGGGGTCAGCTCCGCCGAAGCGTCCCTCGGGACTCGCGGTCGTGCTCGCGTTCGCTGGCGCCGTCGCGGTAACCATCGCGCTGGTCGTCGCAGCCATCGTCTTCAGGAACGGAACCGACGGCGCCGCAGAGCCGCTCGCGACCCCGACCGTCGACTTCGCCGGGATTCCCCAGGACGGACGGACGCTCGGAGACCCAGCCGCGACTGTCACGCTCATCGAGTACGCCGACCTCCAGTGCCCTGCCTGCCGGCAGTACGCCCTCGCGATCTTCCCCGGGATCGTCGCTGACTACGTGCGCCCGGGGCGGGTGAAAGCGGAGTTTCGCGGCTACCCCTTTCTCGGCGACGACTCGGACGAGGCTCAGCGTCTCGTCCTCGCGGCCGGCCTCCAAGATCGGCTCTGGGACCTGCAGGAGGCGCTCTATCGCAATCAGCGGAAGGAGAACTCCGGCTGGGTCACCGACGAGCTTGTCCGTGACCTTGCAACCGACATTCCCGAGCTAGACGTCGACCGGCTTTTCGCCGATGCGGCGAGCGGTGAGATCGCGCAAGCAGTCGAGGAGGAAGTACGGCAGGCGGAAGCTGCCGGCGTGCCGGGTACACCGACGTTCTTCATCAGCGTCGGCGACGACGAGCCGTACGCGCTCCAGTCGGGCCTGACCGCTGAGCAGCTCCGAGCGGCGCTCGACGACGCACTGGGCAGTTGAGCGCCCGCGTGCTGCGTCCGGCAGCTGCCGGCGTCGCGCTGGCGGGAATGGCGGTCGCCGGCTATCTGACGTGGGCGCACTACGCGAACGGCTCCGTGGTGTGCGTCGTCGGCGGGAGTTGCGAAGACGTTCAATCGTCGGAGTATGCGAGCGTGCTCGACGTTCCGGTTGCGCTGCTGGGGCTCGGCACGTACAGCACCGTGCTCGCGCTGATGGTGTGGGACGTCGCGACGGCCCGGCTTGCCGCGGCGACGATCGCGCTCGTCGGAATGCTGTTCAGCGTCTATCTGCTGATCGTGCAGCTCGTCGTGATCGACGCCATCTGCACCTGGTGCCTCGCGAACGACGTCGCAATCGCGCCCGCGTTAGCGCTCTTGACGGGACTCAGGCTTCGGGCTTAGGCGCGGCTCACGTCATCGGAACCTGGCGGAGGACCTTCGACGCAACGCGGTCGAGGATCTCCGAGAGGCTCTCGCCCGTGCACGTAATGCCGTGATTCCGGAGCCCGATCACGGCGTGAGCCGGATCTGGCTCGAGTGCCACAAGATCGGCGACTGCGACCGCGAGCTCTTGCGTTCCGCACGGGTAGTTCACGTCCGTCGCCGCGATGCCCTCCATCCAGGCATGGACGTGGAGGATCGCGTCCACGTCAGGGTGAGCCTGGTAGATCATCCAATGCTCGATCGCGTCCACCGACACGCGCCTCGCCTCGATTCCCGGGGGGACGCTTAGGACGATCATGCCGCGGTCGTCGTCGAAGTCCTTGACCATCAGGATGTCGCGACCGACGGACTCGAGCTCCGACTTGTCGACCCCGCTTGCGCTCATCCAAAAACGCGTCTCATCCTTGCGGGCCGAGAGATTCCCGTAGGAGAGCCCGCCGACGCTGTAGAGGCGCATCACGTGACGAAGGTCTCGGCCCGAGAGAAAGTCCTCGACCGGGAACGGCGAAGGAAGCAGATCCAGCTCCGCGAGACGGCGCCCGGCCTCGCCGATGTCGGCGGTGATCTCGTCACCGCCCCAGAGCTCGGGCTCGAGATCGGGAATCCACTCGTTGTCGATCACGAGCCGGGACGTCGCGAGCGGCTCGAGTCGCGCATAGATCTCCGCGGGGTCGTCGGGCACTTGGTACGTGCCGCGCTCCATCGTCGTGAACCACACACCCTCACCCGGTACACGAAGCAGGACAACATTCGAGAGCGTCCGCACGAGCATGGGGTAGCTCTCCTTGAGCGCGTCTTTGGGAGCGTCTGGAAGCTCGTAGAACGCAGCTGAGTACGTCCCGCGCGACGCGCGCCGAAACGCCTTCGGATCGTCCGCGTCGAACATGTTGAGCACGAAGTCCGCCTCCGCCACGTTGTCAACGGCCTCGAAGTCGTCGCGCTCGAACTGCTGGCCGACCGCGCGCACCCACTCCTCGTGCTCCGGCGACGTCGCCGTACCCCAGATCGCATACCTGCGCATCGGGTCGAGTCTATCGCCGGGCACCGCCGCTACCGGAAAAGATCACGCTCGCGAGGCATGAGCAAGTCAGTGCCCAAGCCGCTTCCTGCGACCCGCGCGCCGCGCACCACGGCAGCCGGAACACCATCGGTCTTGCCCATCACGAGCTCCGCGGCGCCGGCGATCTCGTCCGCGATCGCGATCTGGGTGGCATGCAGCTCGTAACCGACGCTGTCGCGCTTACCGCGCAGGTCACGCAGCGCCTCGACTCCTGCGACGCCGAGCGCAACGTCGGCCGTGCCTTGCCGCCACGCGCGTCCGAAGGAGTCGCTGACGATCACGCCGACGACGATGCCGGTCAGCTCGTGAATGGCGTCACGCAGGCGTGCAGCCGATGCGTCCGGGTCGAGCGGAAGCAGGATGAGAGTGTCCGGGCCCTTCGCGTTCGAGCTGTCCACGCCCGCCGACGCGCACACGAAGCCATGCTCGGTCTCCGTAATGAGCAGTGGCGGGCGGGACCGGATGATCTCGCGAGCTTCGCGAAGAATGACCTCGACACGACGCGGGTCTGCTTCACCCGCCAGCACGCGAGCTCGTTCCGACGGCTCGATCTCCCTCAGATCGACCACGCGACCCTCGACCTTCGACACGGCTTTCTGGGCGACGACGACGACGTCTCCATCCTCGAGTCCCGCCGCACGCGCCGCAGCCTCGACGACAAGCGCCGCAAGGTCGTCGCCGGCCTCGAGCTCCGGCATCCCCGGCAGCCCGATCACCCGCACCTCACGCGTCACGGAAGGCCGGTGATCTTCAGTCCCGCATGCCCGCGGTAGCGCTTGTTGAGGTTCACGATGACCGCTGTGAGCCCCTCGAGCGCCCGGGCGCTCTGCAACGGGCCGGCATCTCGTGCGCGCCCGGTTGTGATTCGCTCGGCCAGGTCGAGCGCGAGTGCCTTTGCCTCCGGATCGTCCCCGCAGATGAGCGCATCCTCGTCCGGAGCTTCCTGCTTGCCGAGCGTGGCCGCTGCGAGCGAATGAAGTCCGGCGACGACCGGGCCTTTGAGGTCGTGCTGAATGCGCTCCGCGAGAGAGATCGCATCGGGTGACGGTAGGACGCCGTTCGCCGTGAACTCGAGCTCCGAGGCGACGGAGAGTACGGGGGTTCCGCCGATGTCGTCTTTCAAGGCTCGCACCGTGTCGACGGCCGCATCGGCGTTCGTCGCGAGCACGACGAGGTCGACCTCGCGAACTGCGTCCGCGTTTGCAGCGCCTTCGACCCCAAGCTCGGCGGCGAGCGTCGCTGCGCGCTCGGGATCGCGTGAGCCGATGATCACGTCGATGCCCGCGGCGTGGAGCCGTGTCGCGAGCGCGCGACCGAACGGCCCTGTGCCGCCGACGACTGCTACGCGCACGCAGCCTCTATGGTGGCCTCGGCAAGGCGGCGGGCCGCGTCGACGTCGGTCATCAACGTCTTCGTCACGACGAGCTCGACGGATGCGGTCGCTGGTGCGTCGGACTCGTCGATCACCAACGCATCGATCAGCTCTTCGTAGCAGGAAGCCACGTGACTCGGCGTCGTGCCTCCGGCCATGCGCAGCAGCATACGGTCGGCCGGTCCCTTCACCGCTTTCGCGCCGACGAGCGGACTGACGGCGACGCAGCGGACCTCGCGGCGCTCGAGCGCCTCCCTCAACTGGCGCACCGCGAGAACGGGCCCGATCGAGACGTATGGGTTGCTGGGCGCAATGAGGATCGCCTCGGCCGCGGCAAGCGCGCTCAGGACCCCCGGCGCCGGCTGCGCGTCCTCGATTCCCTCGAAGATCACCGCATCCACTTCGTCCTCGTGGCGGCGAGCCACGAACCACTCCTGGAACGAGAACGTGCCCGCGGGAGTTGCGATGTGGGTGCGCAGGCGATCGTCGGTCGCGGGAAGGATCCACGTGTGCAGGCCGGCCTTCGCAGCCAGTAGCGCGGTCACCTGCGACAGTGACGCGCCTCGGTGGAGCGCCTTCGTGCGCACGAGATGGAGTCCGAGATCGAGATCGCCTAGGCGGAACCAGTCCTCTCCGCCCCAGCTGGACGCGGATTCGAGCGCTCGCCAGGTCTCCTCGGCTCGCCCCCAGCCGCGTTCGTCGTCCGCAAGCCCGGCGAGCGTGTAGAGGATCGAGTCGAGATCGGGAGAGACGTGGAGTCCCAGCACCTCGAGGTCATCGCCGACGTTCCCGACGATGGTGAGCTCGCCTGGCGAGAGGATCTCTTGGAGGCCGCGAGCGAAGCGGGCACCACCGACGCCGCCAGAGAGAAGGACGACGCTCACGCAGGGACGGCGAGCAGCGTGCGTGTGCGGCGGCCCACGAACAGCGTGAGGCGCTCGAGGTCGGCGAGCGTGTCGACGTCAGCTTCGAGCTCGGGAATCGAGACCGTCGCGAACGCAGCGTGAGCGCGAAACCGGCTGGCGCTGCCCGCACCGTAGAGCGGCGCGAAGATCTCCGGGTGGGGAAGCGAGAGCGCGTTCGTCGTGCCGTCGGTCGCCTCTACGAGTGCAAGCCCGGCGGCGGCGAGCTCCTCGATCGTCGCGGGCGTAGCAGCCGGAAGATCCGCATTGAGGACGAGCGCGTGCCCGTCGACATCGGCAAGACCGGCGGCCACTGCCGGCCCGAGACCTGTTCCACTGTCCGAGATCCAGTCTGCGCCGGGAGGCACCGTCGCAGCGTCGTCCGTGACGACGATCACGCGGCCGACGTGGAGTGCGGCCTCTACGACGTCGCCGAGCATCGCGAGTGCGACGGCGGCGCGTATGGCCGGCGGCAGGCGTCGCTTGGCGTCGCCTCGATAGGGCACGACGATCGTCGGCACGGGAGAAGCGTAGTCAGCAGCCGGAGTCAGGCGGCGTGCGGCGAGATGCCGTTCGGCGTCCCCTGGCCCGACGTTGCCCAATCGTCGAGGTCGAACCAGTGCGAGTCACGAAGCGCGTCGGCGATCTCCGAGTCGGTGTGCGTGCGGTTGTAGACGTGGTGGTCAAAGTCGCAGCAGATCTCGACGTCGGTCAGCGACACGTGTGACACGCGCGCCAGAACGTCAGCCGGTAGCTGCACCTCGGACACGAAGTAGTGCTTGAACTGAAGGTCCGGATCGACCTCCATCAGGCTCGGCCAGTCGGGGCAGCTTCGTGCGCTCATCGACAGATCACACGCCGATCGGCGATCGACGCGAGCCAAAGAGGAGTGTTGCTCATCGCTTTGCCGTTTTCTCCTCGACCCTCCAAGTCCCTGCAAAGCGCACCATGCCGCGTTCACCGTCCCCCGGATAGACGATGAAGACGAGCGCGTCGTCGAGCCAGTGGTAGAGATGCTCGCCGCTCTCGTCGGTCAGGCCGAGGCGCAGGTGAAAGCGTCCGTCGGCAAGCGGGAGCGAGCCCAGCTCGTAGTGGACGACCTGCTCTCCGCCCTGGGCAGCCCACCCGATCGCGCGGAGATCGACTGCCTCGCCGGCGACGAGCGTCCCCGCGTCGTCCCGGAGCTCGAGTTGGAGGCGGAGGGGCGGCACTCCGTCGGGCGCATCGATGCCGATTCGCACCGCGAATGGCTCACCGGAGAGAAACTGGAGCCGGTCCTCGCCCTCGCTTCCGAGAAGCGCCGCGGATGCGATCGTCGCCTCGCCCGATCCCCATTCGCGCAGACCGGCGCCGCGCTCTGCAGGGTCGATCTCGTCCGCAAGTGCCCGGCGGTAGCGGGCTACGGCCTCCCGCGTGGGGCCGTCGAAGGCGACGCGACCGCGCTCTAGGAAAACCGAGCGTTCGCACAGACGCTCGACCGCCGCCGCGTCGTGTGAGACGAACACGATCGTCCCGCCCGCCTGCTTGAAGGCGAAGATGCGACCGAAGCACTTGCGCTGAAAAGCCTCGTCGCCTACCGCGAAGACCTCGTCGAGCAGAAGCACGTCAGCGTCGAGAAAGGCCGCAATCGCGAATCCGAGCCGCATCGTCATCCCCGACGAGTAGGTGCGCACGGACCGGTCGATAGCGTGCTCGAGCTCGGCGAACGCAACGATCTCGTCGAACCGGTCGCGGATCTCTGCGCGCCGGAGCCCCTGGATCGCACCGTTCAGAAACACGTTCTCACGGCCGGTGAAATCGGGGTGGAAACCTGCGCCGAGCTCCAGCAACGAGCCGATCCGGCCATCTGCGCGGACGCGACCGGTCGTCGGCTTGATGATCCCCGCGATCAGCCGGAGCAGCGTCGTCTTGCCCGAGCCGTTCCTGCCTATCAGCCCGACCGCCTCACCGCGCGCAACCTCGAGCGAGACGTCGTGCAGCGCCCAGATGTCCTCGGCGCCCGCACGCCCACGCTGCACGAACAGATCCTTGAGCGTGCGCGTTTCACGAGCGTGGATGCGAAAGCGTCGGGCGACGCCTTCTACCCTGATCTCACCAGGCGCCATCGCAGGATTAGATTAGCCCTCGAAATGGAGCGTGTCGGCGAGCATCCGGTGCCCGCGGGGCCTCTCGCCGTGCGCTGGCTCGCGTACTCGCTCGGCGAGGCCCGCGCCGGCACCTCCGTGCACGCGCGCCTGCGGCTGGAAAACGCAGGTACGGCGCCCTGGCGATCTCGCGCACGCGCAGGCGTGCAGCTCGCATACCACTGGCTCGACTCGTTCGGAAACCCGATCGTCTGGGATGGCGTCCGGGCGACTCTCCCGCGCGTCGTGCAACCAGGCGAGGACATCGAGCTCGACGTAAGCGTGCTCTCGCCTCGCCCCCCGGGCGGCTACCGGCTCGCCTTCGACCTCGTGGAGGAGCATCGCTTCTGGTTCCAGGAGCTCGGCTCGACCCCTCTCGACCTGGAGGTCGAAGTCCGCCCGCGGATCGACGAGCGCCTGCTCCGCGTCGTCGTCGAAGGCGGCGGGCATCCCGCCACAGAGGCCGCGCTGTCTGCGCAGGAGGAGTCGCTCGTCCGGGAAGAGGCAGTCGCGACCGCGTACCTCGTCGCCGGAGCGGAGCCGGATCCGAGCTGGTCACGACTCCTCCTCGATGCGCACGCCGAGGGCTGGGCTGCGGTTGGGGCCGCGGTCGAGGTCGCCGGCGGATTCAGGGCGCGCGGCGAGCGTGCTCGCTTCGCACCCTGGGCGCCTGGCGGCGGGCGCAATCCACGCTTCGACCGCCCCCTCCTCTTCCCCTCGCTCCTCGACGGCCTCGAGCCGACCACGCACGCCGGCCTGCCTGCGTACTCCGGGACTGACGCCCTCTTCGACGGCCGTGCCGTCGTCAGACTTCGACAGCGATCCGATCGTCGGAACGGCTGAAGACGAACGCTCCGAGCGCGAGCGCCACGATCGCAGCGACGACCGTGTAGACCGTGTCGGCGGCTGAAGGGGCATCCCCGAAGAACAGCGAGGCGCGCATCGCCTCGATCGGTGGAGTGAGGAAGTTGAGCCAGTGGAGAGCGAACTCGGCCGCCGGATAGTCGTCGACACCTGGGAGCTGATCGAGGCTGTAGAGCACCGGCGTCAGGAAGAACCAGGGAAGGAGCAAAGCCGCGACGAGGTGCTCAACGTCGCGGTACAACGCGTTCAGCGATGCCAGCGCGAGCGCGACGCCGGCAACGATGCAGGCGAAGAGCGCCCCCAGCGGGATGGCGAGCCAAACCGTCGAACGTGCCTCGGGTAGCACGATCAGGCTGAGGCAGATCACAACGCCAAGCATCACGGCGAAGCTCACGAGGTTGGTTCCGACGATCGAGAGTGGCACGAGCTGTCTCGGGAAGCGGACCTTGCGAATGAGATTCGCGTTCTCGAGCAGGCTACGGGTTGACCCTTGCAGCGCAGTAGCGAAAAAAACCCAGGCCGGAAGGGCTGAGAGCAGAAAGAGCCAGTAGTCGTCGCTTCCGATCTCGGTCACCCGCCAGAGGAGCGAGAAGACGAGCAGGTACACGCCCATCAACACGAGCGGATGCAGAAGCGTCCAAGCGAGACCGAGCACGGAGCCCCGGTACTTCGCACGCAGGTCGCGACGGAAAAGACTCGAGAAGAGCTCCCGGTAGCGGATTACATCGGCGTAAACGGACATCGCGCGGAGTGTAGGTCGGCGGGGGGCTCGACTACCCTTCTCTGGCTGTGGATGCGGTCGTCACGATCGCGGCGCTCCCCGTCACGTTCGCCGTCCTCTGGGCGCTCCTGCGGTCGCCGCTCGGCACTCGCCTGGTCGCCGTGCCGAACGGCGAGAGGTGGCACGAGCGACCGACGCCGACGTTCGGCGGTGTCGGGATCTTTGCCGGCTTCCTCGCGGCGGTCCTGCTCGCGCTCGCAGTCGGCGCGCTCGACTGGAGCAGCGAGCTCGGAGGCATCCTCGCCGGGGTCTCGATCCTCTTCGTCGCAGGTCTCGTCGACGACCTGCACCACCTGAGTCCGCTGGCGAAGCTCGCCGCGCAGATCGCGGCCGCGGTGATCGTGCTCGCGAGCGGACTCGAGGTCGAGATCGTCGGGAACAACGTGCTGGCGTGGACGATCGGGATCGTCTGGCTCGTCGGGATCGCGAACGCCTTCAACCTCCTTGACAACATGGACGGTCTCGCGGCCACGCTCGCGGCGATCGCCTGCGGCTACTTCGCGATCGACGCCGCGACCGAGCACGAGAACGACACCGTCCTCGTACTCGCGCTCGCCCTCGGTCTCGCCTGCGCCGCCTTCCTGCGCTTCAACCTTCCGCGAGGACGCGCGGCGGCGGTCTTCATGGGCGACTCCGGGAGTCAGGTGATCGGGTTCGGACTCGCCTCGGTCGCGCTCGCGTCGAGCTGGACCGCCGCGGGAACGACGTTCGCGACCGTCCTGCTCCCACTGCTCGTCCTCGCGATCCCGATTCTGGACACAACGCTTGTCACGCTCGTTCGGCTCGCTCAGCGACGCCCGGTAACGCAGGGCGGGAAAGACCACACATCGCACCGGCTCGTCTACTACGGCCTGTCCGAGTCGAAGGCCGTGCTGCTACTCGCTGTGGTCGCGAGCGCGCTCGGCGCAACCGCGCTCGCGTACAACGTGCTCGACAACGCGCGGCTGACCGTGGTCGGCGTCCTGCTGACGTTCGTCCTGCTCGTTCAGTTCGGCAGCTTCTTGAGCGACCTGGAGGAGCGCTCGCGGTCAGGCTCTGAGACTCGAGAGGCTCCGCTTTGGCGCGCCCTCGTCTTCGAGCCGCGGCGCCTGCTCGAGGTCGTGGTCGACTTCGTCCTCATCTGCGGCTCGTTTCTCGCCGCCTATCTCCTCGTCGTCGGCGGAAGAGGAACCGAGTTCGAGCGGTCGGTCTTCCTCTCTGCGCTCCCCATTCTGCTCGCCACGCGCTACTCGCTCTTCGTCGGGCTCGGCGTGTACCGGCGCGTATGGCGCTACGCGACTGCCCGCGACGTCGTCCCGATCGCCGCTGCGTGCGCGGTTTCGGCGATCGTCGCCTGTCTCATCCTTCTCTCTCTGCGCGACATCGGCGACTTCTCCATCGAGGTGTTCGTCGTCGACGCGCTTCTCTGCACGCTCCTGGTCGGCGCGTCGCGCTTGACCTTGCGGCTCCTCCCCGAAGCGCGCGCGAGACGCCACGGCAGGCGGGTGCTAATCGTCGGCGCAGGACGGGCCGGACGTGGACTGGCACGGGAGCTCCACGAGACGCACGAGGCGCGGGTCGTCGGCTTCCTCGACGACAATGCCCGCGTCCGCCGCCGCCGGATCCACGGGATCACCGTCGTAGGGGCACTCGACGAGGCCGCACGAGCCATAGCCGGAGCGAGGGCAGACGAGGTGCTCGTCGCGATTCCGGATGCACCGCCGGAGCGGCTCCAGCTCGTGGTGCAGGCTGCGGAGGAGGCCGGGATACCCTTGAGAATCGTGAAGCGGCGCACCGAGTTCACCGCGCCCGAGCCGGCGGAAGCTGCCCTCCCGTGACCTCTAGGAGCCCTGGTGCGCTCGCTCGCTTCCAGAGTGCGCTTCCGCTCTTGATCGTCTATTTCGCGCTCGCCGCGCTCTATGCGTGGCAGGCGTCACGGCGGCCGGTCCCGACCATCTTCACCGACGAGCTCGAGCTCACACAGCTATCCCGCTCGATCGCGGAGACCGGCGAAGCGGCGCGCCGCGGAGACCCGTACGGCGTGCCGTCGCTCGTCGCCTACTTTCTCGCACCTATCTGGTGGCTCGGAACGACCACGGCGGCATACGCGACCGGGAAGCTGCTGCTCGTCCTCGCCATGACCGCGACAATCTTCCCGGCCTACGGACTTGCGCGGCTCGTCGTTCCCCACTGGCACGCCATCGCGGCCGCGTGCGGGGCGACCGCGGTGCCCGCGCTCGCCTACTCGCCGATCTTCGTCGAGGAACCGCTCGCGTATCCGCTGTCGACGCTCGGGCTCTGGCTCATCGCGCGCGCGTTGGTGACGCCCACCTGGCCGGCGCTCGCGTTCGCAACGCTGGCTTCGGGAGTTGCCGCGTTTGCGAGGACACAGCTCGTGATCCTCTTCGTCGTTTTCGTGCTCGGGCTCCTCTGGCTCGCGTGGACATCGGAGCGCGGGCGGGGCTGGCGCTCGACCTGGAGCCGGTGGGACTGGCTCGGAGCGGGAGTGGTCGCGCTCGGGGTCGCGTTCTTCCTCTCGGCTGGGATCGGCCATGCATCGGTCAGCTGGCGCAACACGACCGGCTTCTACAAGGAGCGAATCTTCGAGCATGCATCGTGGTCGCTCGGCGCCCTCGCGATTGGAGTCGGCGTTCTTCCCCTCTTGATCGGTGTCTCGGCGCTCGTACGGCCGAAGGACGAGCCGCGCGACCCGAAGACGCGCGCATTCATCGTGACAAGCGTTGCGGCGCTGGGGGTCTTCGTCTGGTACGCGGCGATCAAGGGTGCGTTCATTTCGACGGTGTTCTCGACGGTAGTCGTCGAGCGGAACCTCATCTACGTGACTCCGATCCTCTTCGCGGCGACCGCTCTGGCTTTCGCGCGCGGAATGGGGCGCGGTTGGGCGATTGCCGGGGCGGCGGTGCTCTCCCTGGGTGTCGTCTTGATCGTTCCGCTGCGGCTTGACACCTTTCCCTACTACGAAGCACACGGCCTTTCGATCGGGCACTTCTTCAACCGCGAGTTCCGCTGGTCCGAGACAACGATCGAAGCCGTCTTCGTTGTCGTCTGCCTCCTGGCCCTCGGCGTCGCCATTGCGCTTCGGCACCTGAGTCGCGATTCACGCGCATTCCAAGCAGTAGCCGGGGCAGCAGCCGCAGCCGTCGTCGTCTGGGGACTCACCGGCGAGGTCTACGCCGCCTCAGGCGAGCGTGACCTCTCCGAGACGATCGAGGGCAACCTCGCAAGACCGTTCGACTGGGTCGAAGAGGCCACCGGCGGTGGCTCTGTGGTCGTCATCGGTCAGGGCATCAGCGATGCAACCGGCATCTGGCTGACGGAGTTCTTCAACCCGTCGGTCCGGAAGATCTGGAGCCTTGACGGTTCGGCGAAATACGTCGGCGCCCCGATCTTGACGCCGGACCTGGAGGCTCTGAACGGCACGCTGACGCCGAATCCGGAGACGGAGTATGCGCTCGCGCTCAACGGTGTTCAGCTTGCGGCCCCTGAGGTAGACAGGCGAGGAAACGACGTCCTGTACCGCCTGGACCGCAAGCCGATGAAGCTCGCGGCAGCCGTCACCGGCATCGAGTCGGACGGTTGGATCATCGCTGAGGCCGGAGAGAAGACCGGCCGGGCTTCGTACACCCGATACGACGTCTCTCGGGACGGCTCGGGCTTCGCCGTGGTCAAGCTGTCGAGGGTTGCCTGGTGTGGCGGGGACGTGCCAGGCAGAGCGACCGTACGGATCGGTCCTGTAGGAATCGGCCCGGACAATCAGCCCACGATCGGGAAAGTAACCGGTGAGAAGACGAAGATCGTCCATCAATGCGTCACGACGCCGTTTGCGTTCCCCGCACCGCGGGTTCCGTGGCGCGTGGAGATCACGATCAAGCCGACGTTCTCCCCAAACGACATCGACCCGACGCACCCCGACCGCCGACAGCTAGGCGCCACGCTCGACGCCAGCTTCCAGCAGCTCGGAACCTGAGTACTCCGCACTAGGGCGACGCCACTACGAGGTACGTAAAGCGGAAGCGCAGGGCGAGCCGGGCGAGCGGGCCGGTGTGCTCGAGCGCTTTTGCGACAGCGGCTACCGAGGCCGGCAGCGCGACGGTTTGAGGCACGAAGAACGGGCGGAGGACGATGCGGCCGAATCCTGCACCTCGCAGGTCGGCGACGACCGCGTCGAGCCGGTACTGACGTGGGTTCAGGTCGAACACGAGCTTCTTCTCCGTGTACGTCGCCGCGTGCCGAAAGAACGCGGCCCGGTCGCGCGCGTAGTAGATCGCGCGGAAGATCGTCGTCGCGGCGACCGGCTCCGGCGGCGTGTAGTCGTTGAGATCGCCGAGCTCGACGGCGGCGCGACCGCCGAGCCTGCGGGTGGCTTCCTCGACCATCTCCGCCGTAACGTCCACTCCGCGGTAGCGAAGGTCACGCTCGAGTAAGAGCTCACCAAGCCCGCCGTCGCCGCAGGCAAGATCCAGCACCTCGTCGTCGGACTCGAGGTCGCGTCCGAGTGAGGCGATCAGCTCCGCGCGATGCGCCAGATAGGCATGCGCATCCGCGTACTGGCGCTCTGTCCACTCCTCCGCTTGACGGACGTATTGGTCCTCCTTGCGCACGGCACCAGATCGTAGGACGAGGCGAGCTCGCCCTACAGCTCGAGCAGACGTTCGGGATGTTTGCGCACGAAGCGAGCCATGCCGCGCAAATGCCAGAGCGTGTGCCGTGAGAGGAAATGACGATCGATCACCGCGGCGTAGTCGTGAACGACGACCGCGTCCGGCACGTACCAGCGCTCCCAGCCCGCCTGCATCGCTCGGTAGCAGAGGTCGATGTCCTCGCAGTAGTGTCTGAAGCCTGCATCCCAGCCGCCGATCTCCTCGAGCATCGTCCGCCGCATGAGCAGGAACGCGCCGAGGAGCCAGTCGGCTTCCACCGGCTCTGTCGCGCGCTCATCGAGGAGATAGTGGTCGCGCTGCTCGTACGCGCCACGGACGCGCCGGAGCGGCGTTCGGCGCACGATCGTGCCACGGACGGTCGGGAAGCGACGGCGCGTGGGCTGCCAGGTGCCGTCCGGCCAGAGCGTCTGCGGTCCGGCGATCCCGCACCGTGGGTTCGAGTCCGCGAACGAGACGAGTGCGGCAACGGCGCCCGGCTGCGGGATCGCATCGGGATTCGAGACGAGCACGTACTCGCCCGACGTGGCCGCGATGCCGAGGTTCACGTTGGCGGAGAGCGTCAGCGGCCGCACGTTCTCGAGTACCCGAGCTCCGGCCGGCACCTCACCGATCGAGCCGGGAAGATTGGCGATCATGAGCGTCTCGTCCACCTGCGTGACGAGCTCGGGCAGCGAGCGCGCGAGCTCGGCCGCGTGGTTGTGCGACACGACGACCGCCGACACCTTCACAGGCCCAGCGCCTCCCGATAGACGTCGAGGGTCTTCTCCGCGGTCGCCGCCCACGTGAACGACCTGGCGCGCTCGAGGCCAGCCCACACGAGTTGGTCACGCAGCGCGAGCGCGAGCCGGATGCCGTCTGCGAGCCGTTCCTCCTCGACGAACACCGCCGCGTCACCGGCGACCTCCTCGAGCGCGGGCTCCCTCGTGGCGACGACGGGCGTGCCGGATGCCATTGCCTCGAGCACCGGCAGGCCAAAGCCCTCGAACCGCGAGGGCTGGATGAGGCAGGCGGCGTTTCGGTACAGGTCGGCCAGGCGCTCGGTTTCCACATACCCGAGGAGACGGGCGCCGCGCCGGCGAAGCTCGTCGGCGAGCGCAGCATCCTTCGCGGGCCCCGCGACCACCAGAGGGAGCCCGACGGCGGTCGCCGCCCCGAGCGCGGCGAGCTGATTCTTCCGTCCCTGAATCGCGCCGACCGCAAGCACGTAGTCTCGCGAGCCTTCTCCGGGCCCGAACGCCGGATCCACGCCATTCGGCGTGACGACGATGCGACTTGGCGCGATGCCGTAGAGATCGACGAGATCGCGCTTCGTCCGCTCGGAGACGGTAAGCACGCGCACCGCCTTCCGGACCGCGCGAGGCACGACGGTACGAAAAATCCGGCCGTCCCTCCGATTCATGAGCTCGGGATCCCGCGCGAACGAGAGGTCGTGGACGGTTACGACGCACGGGCACGGCGCGCGTAACGGGAGCGCGTATTGCGTGTGGCAAAGATCCGCGCGGAGCCGGCGCAGCACCTTGGGCAGCCCCACTGCCATGCGGAGTACCTGCGAACGCGCGGGAAGCTCAACGGCCTCGATACCGGGGGGAACCAGATCAGGCCGGCGCGTCACCGCTAGGAGACGAAAGCCTGCATCGTCGGCCGGCAGGACGAGCTCGCGCAGCAGGTTCCGCACGTACGTCTCGTCGCCGGTGCGCTGCCTTCCGAGGACGTCCGCGTCCAGTACGACGAGCTTCGTCACGCCAGCTCCTTCCAGAGCGCTTCGATCTCGTCAGCCGCGCGCGTCCAGGTGAACGCTCGCGCTCGCTCGAGACCGAGCGGGACGAGCTCGTCGCGGCGCTTCTCTGCCTCGGCAATGCCCGCCGCCAGGGCAGACGTGTCGAGAGGATCCGCAAGGACGGCGGCACCACCGGCCACCTCCTCCATCGCTGTTCCGCGAGACGTCACGACCGGCGCCCCGCACGCCATCGCCTCGAGCACGGGCAGGCCGAAACCCTCGTAGAGCGACGGGTAGAGGACGCAACGCGCGCCCCGGTAGAGCTTCGCGAGATCGGTGTCGGTTACCTCGCCGATCCAGCCCTGCGTGTCGACTCCGCCCCAGCCTCGCGCGCCGACGACTCTGAGCTCGACTCCGGCGAGCCGTGCTGCCTCGACGGCCCGACTGAGGTTCTTGCGCGGCTCGAGCGTCGCCACAGCGAGCACGTAGTTGCCGTCGGCGGCCGGTCCGTTCCGCGTGAAGACGTCGTCCACGCCGTTCGGCACGACCCGTATGCGCTCGGCCGGCACGCTCGTGAGCGCGACGGTCTCCTCTTTCGTGAGCTCGGAGACCGCGACCACAGCGTCCGCCGCCCGCAGCGTGCGGCGCAGCCCTGCCCGCCCGTAGAGGCGGTGCCAGCGGGGAAACGCCTCCGGATAGCGGAGGATCGCGAGGTCGTGCACGGTCAAGACGACTGGCACGCGTGACTTGGACGGTCCGCGAAACGTCGTGCAGTGGAGGAGATCGAGGCCGTGACCGCCCCGGCGAAGCGCGAGCGGATACCAGATCGCGTCGCGAACGACGCTGGACGCAGGTCGACGCCCGCCGAACGAAAGAAGCTCGAGCTCGAGTCCCGGCCGGCCGCGAAGCGCGCCCACGAGCCCACGAACGTGACGCGCGGTGCCGGCTTTCGTCTGGACGAGCGGCGACACGTCCACGCCGACCCTCATGCCGGATCTCCGAGCCTGCGCACGACCTCCCGCACCGCTGCGCGCGGCTCCTCGTACTCGAGCAGCGCGAGTGCGTTCTCGGCGGAGCACCAGCAGTAGCCGACGTGCTCCTCGTCGAGCTGCGGCTCCCAGCCCGCAGAAGCCTCGACCGCGAACGCGTGCACCGCGATCTCGGTGACCTCCGGCGAGAAGCGGGCACGCACGTCGGGCGGCTCGTCTACGAGGCGATACGCGAACTCTCGCTCCAGGTTCTCGGGAACCGCGTCGAGACCGGTCTCCTCGCGCAGCTCGCGTGCCGCCGCGTGGGCCGGGGTCTCGTCCACCTCGAGTGCGCCGGCAACGACGTGCCAGTAGCCGTGGCGATCGGGCGCTCGCTCGAGCACAAGGAACTCGCGACCTGCCGGGCCCGATCGATGGACGACGACGAGCGCTTCCTCGGGTCGTCTCATCGCGCGACCGCACCCTCAAACGCATTCAGGAAGACGTCGCCGGTCGCTCGCCAAGTGAAGCCGGACGCGTGGTCGCGGCCCGAGGCCACGACCTCCTCGCGCCTTGCGAGCGCGTCCTCGATCGCCGCGACCACTGCCGCAGGATTGTCCGGGTCGGCGCGAACGGCCGCCTCGCCACTCGCCTCGGCGAGCGACGGATGCGACGACGTGACCACGGGACATCCGCAAGCCATTGCCTCGAGAATTGGGATGCCGAAGCCCTCGTATCGAGACGGGTAGACAGCGACCGCAGCGCCGCGGTAGAGGCGTGCAAGCTCCTCGTCCGAGACGAAGCCGAGTCGACGCACGCGGGGACGATCGAGCAGCGGCTGGTCGCCCCAGCCTTCCGCCCCGACCACGGCGAGCAGGAGATCCCCACCGAGCAGATCGTGGGCCTCGAGCAGCGTCCCCAGATTCTTGCGTGGCTCGAGGGTGGCCACCGTGAGGACGTAGGGCGCGCCGAGATCGGCGGAAGGCCCGTCGGCAGCGAAGGGGAGCCTGACACCGGGATGCGCCACGTGGATCCGATCGCCTGGAACCCCCAGCGTGCGTGCCACGTCTTGCCCCGTGTACGCGGAGTTCACGAACACGAGGTCGCACGTGCGGGCCGTGTTCGCGAACTTCCGAGAATGCATCGAGATTGTCCGCGGCGTACACCACTCCGGGTGATGGAGCGGAACCAAATCGTGGATCGTCGTCGCGCGAACGCCGGCTGCCTGCGGCGGATACATCCAGTCCGTGAAGTGCAGCACGTCGAAGCGACCGAGGAACCGCTCCGCGGGAGGGCGCCCGGCGCGGCTCCACAACATCCGAAGCGCGTGCGACGCCGGCAGTGGCCAGGTACGAAGCTCGACATCGATCCCTCGGAGGCTCTCGCGGATGCGAGCCGGTCCGCGGAGACTCGTCGGTGCGAACGCCACGATCTCGTGTCTTCCCCGAGCGGCCTCGACCAGACCCGAGAGCGAGCCGCGGATGTAGTTGCCGATGCCGAGCGGGGGGTGGCTCAGCGGGCTGACGTCGAACGCGATCCTCACCGGCGCTCGCTGTAGACGAACCGATTGAAGTGCGCCCCTAGCTCGCGGTGGTCCGGGCTCTCGCCGCCGGTGACCTCGGAAGGAACCGCGGTCGGCGTGACCGTGAAGTCGACGCGGCACTCGCCTGTCTTCGCGCTCGGTTTCAGCTTCAGTCGCATGCTCCGGCGCGTGCCCGGCTCGAGCCTGAGCGTGGAGACGATCTTTCCGGCAGAGCGCGCAACGACGGTCTGCGGCTCGATGAAGAGGCTTCCGTCGCTCGAGAGCGCGACCGCCAGGCGACCCGGCTGGCAGCGCCGGCGAACGTAGGTCACGTCCTTCGCCGACCACGTGTCGTTCGGGTACAGGCCGTCGATTCGCACCGCGGAGACGAGTGGCCGGTCGACACGCCAGAGCGCGATACCCCAGCCCGTGTCGCGCGCGACGATCTCGCCGTCGGGCTCGAAGGACGAGTCCGCGACGATGAAAGCGTCGTCGACGGCCGAGCCGTCCGGAAACGTGACCGCACCGGTCTCGGGGTCAGTGGTCACTGGCGTCTCCGGCAGCCCGCCCGCGGTCGGCTGATTCACGTAGTAGACAGGCCCGACCGCTCGGTTGAAGAACTCGTTCTGGTTGACGGTGAGCCGGTCGGTCCTACCGGTCCACAGGAAGGCGGTCTCCGTCCCTGTGGGCAGCGCCCGATCGATCCAGTCCTTGTCCGGGGCACGAATCCCCTGGAAGAGCGCCCCCTCCGAGAAGCGCTCGAGCCCGTGCGTCCCCCACCAGATTGGCTTGAACGCGACCGCCCAGAGACCAAGCACCGCGAGGGGAAGCACGATTGCGTAACGCGCGGGCACGAATACGAACAGCGCCGCGAGCCCGAATGCGAGCACCGCGGCGGCGACCGTGATCCAGTCGGCGCCGATGCGATCCTGCAACGACCAGAACGGGAGCAGCATCAGCGTGTCCGTGATCGCCGACGTCGTCAGGAAACGATCGAACGGGATGAAGAGGAGGACGAGCGCGGACACGGCCGCGGCGACCGGAGCGAGTACTCGTGGCCGCACGGCGCCTCGCTCGACCCAAGCCAGCAGTGCGATGGCCAGGAGCGGTACGACGTAGAAGAGATTTCGCTCCTCGATCCGATCCGAGAACACCGAGGCGAAAGCCGCGACCACCGGAACCTGCGTGACGACGATCGCCACGGTGGCGGCGAGGAAGGCTTGGAGCCGCCGGTCGAGCGAGCGCGCGCGGGCGACCAGCACGATCGTCGCGGCGAGCGGGACGACCAGGACGTACAGCGCGAGCTCGGCGATGTGCCAGACGAGATAGTCGAGGACCTCCCCGAGCGAGTACCTGGCATCGCCAACCGCTTGGTACGCGCCGAGGGGTTCGTCGAGCGAGCGTCCCGTGGCCAGCAGTCCGACAGCACCCACCACCGCGATCGCAGCGAGGGCGCCGTACAGGAACCGGAAACGAATCATCGTGTCCCGCAGCCCACGTTTCTCGAAGATCGCGAGAACCAGCGGCGCGAGGACGAATGCAGCGACGAGTGCGATTGCCTGCACCCGCGTCGCGAACGCGAGCCCGAGCAGAGCGAGGAGCAGCGCGACCCGCGGTCCGCTCGGCTGCTCGAGCACGAGGACGAGCACCAGCGAGACGACCAGGAAGAGCGGGTAGAAGAGGTTCTCGGTCATGACCGTCCCCGTGTAGGCAAGGGACGGAAGCGCGACGGCAAGGATCGCCGCGACGAGTGAGAAGCCCGCCCCGACGACCCGAGAAGCCAGGAAGAAGGCCGGCACGGCCGCGAGCGACATGACCAACGCATTCGTTGCCTTCACTGCCTCGTACGCAGCAGGCAGACCGTCGAAGAGCCCGTACAGCGGGCTCAGGAGCAGCGGATAGAGGACGCTGTAGCCCGGATCCGGCTCACCGCGAAGGAGTGGCTCGCCGGCATCCGCGAAACCGCGCGCGACCTCCGCCCAGATGATCTCGTCGACGAGGATGAACGGTGCGACGATGCCGCGGCCGATCGTCGCCCTGAAGACGGCGGAACCCACGACGATCGCGAAGAGCCAGACCCAAACGGGGAGTCGCCAGACGCGATTAGCCAAGCTCGACCTCGGCGAGACGCCGTGCAATCTCCCCCGCCTCGGCGGCTTTCGGAGAGATGCCGACGTCCGCCGCGGCCTCACTTACCTCGCGCACGACGGCGTCCCCGACCGCTCGCCCTCCCACGGCTTGCTCGAGCGCGCCCGCGTAGAGATCGGCGACGCGATCGAGGTCGTGCTCGCGCCTCGCGAGTGCGGCGGCCGCCGTGCCCATGGTCGATCGCACGTCCTCGCGAGCGAGCAGAAGCTCGAGTGCCGCTTCCAGCGTCTCCACCTCGCGTCCGTCCACCGGCACCTTCACCGCGACGTCGCCGGGAAGTTCCGAGAACCAGCCGACATCACTGACGACGAGCGGCTTTCCGAGTGAGAGCGAGCGAATGACGCTTCCCGAGGTTTCGCCCATCGTGGGATGCCGGAGGTTGACGCAGACGTCCACTCCCGCCATGAGCGCCCACAGGCGCTGCTCGTCCACCCAGCTCTCGCGCACGAGTCCGTCGTCGGCGAGCCCGAGGCGCTGAAGGCGCCTGTCGAGGTCGAAGCCCGGGGAAGTCGGCCCGACGAGGAGCAGCGTCGCCGCCGGATGCCGCTCGCGCAGACCCGCGAACGCACGGAGCAGCTCCGGAATCCGCTTGCTCGAGTTGACGACCCCGAAGCATCCGATCGTCGGCCCGGTGGCAACGAGCTCGGGGTCGACGGCCGGTACCGGCCAGGCCGGATGCGGGACAACCCAGATCGGCCCCTCGAAGCCGGCGGAGAGCGCGAGCGCACGCACCGTCCGGGAGTGGACGATGAGCCCCGTCGCGTGCTGGAGCACGAATCCGGCGAGCGGGAACTCCTCGGGTCGCGACTCCCAGAGCGGCGGGATTCGCTTGTCGAGGACTCCGTGGGCGAGCAGGCGCCCGACGACCCCATGCTCGCGCTCCATGGCATCGAGGTACCCGTGTCCGTCGCGGCGCCCGACCGTCACTCCCGCCACGAGGTGGTGCAGCACGAAGTCGTGCAGGACGACGACGCGAGGCCGGCGGGCCGGCGAATGGCGGAGTGCGTCCACGATCCAACCGTGCGAGTCGGGGTTGTTGCCGACGTGGTAGAGGGCGACGTCGGCGGCGCGAGAGGCGCGCCTGCGACCGCGGCGGGCTACCTCCAGGTCGAGCTTGCGGCCCAGCGCGGGGAGCAGGAGCGCGCTGTAGTCCGCGACTCCCGTGCGCTCCGGCGGCATCGGGCTGAAGTACGCGACCTTCATGCCGGCAACGTCACGCGAGCAACTTCCCGAGTGCGCGCTCCCACGTCACCTCGGCGGCGATCTCTCTCCCCGCGCGACCGAACGTCGCCGCTTCGTCGCGATGCGCCCGCAGCCAACCCGTCGCGTTGGCAACTTCTCGAGCTTCGGGTGCGACGACGAGTCCAGTCCGGCCGTCGGTCACGATCTCGAGGGGCCCACCGGCGTCGGTCGTCGTCAGCACCGGCTTCTCGGAGAGGAAAGCCTCGAACGGGACCATCCCGAAGTCCTCGTCCACCGGTGCATAGAAGACCGCGAGGCAGCGACCGTAGAGCTCCGCGAGCTCCTCGTCGCCGACCCGCCCCGCGAAGCGCGCGCGGCCATTGAGCCCGCGGTCTCGCGCAAGTGCTTCGAGCCGCGGCCGGTCCGGCCCGTCGCCGACGACGACGACTTCGAGCGCGGGATCGAGCGCGGCCGCCTCCAGGAGGAGATCGATCCGCTTCGCGCGATCGAGGCGGTTGACCGAGAGCACGAAGTCGCCGTAGCCCTCGCAGCGGTACGCAAGCTCCTGCGGCGGATGTGGGAGCACCTCCGACGCGAGCCCGGTGGAGCGCTCGAGCCGGTCGGCGACGTTACGGGAGGTCGAGAAGAGCCGCTTCGCCTCGCCCAGCGCGAGCCGATCGAGATCCTGAATCTTGCGGCGCACTGCCCGGTCCTCCGGCGAGTCGCCGAACTGGCCGAGCTCCGTCCGGTCGAGCTCGTACGCCTGCCGGAACTGGTGCACGAGCCACACGCGCTTGTTTCGGTGACGCACGAGATATGACGGGAACTTGGTCGCTACCACGAGGTCGATCGGCTTGCCATCGGCCTCTTCGAGGTCGAGTAGCCGCCACATGAACGCCTGCGTCAGTACACGGGTGCCCGGATACCACTTGAACGGGATCGAGACGAGATCGGCCTCGTGCCCGCGAGCGCGCAGCTCGTCGACGAGGCGGTCGGTGAAGATCTCCGCCCCGCCCCTCGCGAACGGCACCTGGGGCCGGACGACGGCGACTCTCATCGCCGCTCGGCGCGAAGCGCCTCGACCTCGGCTTCGAGGCGGTCGACCTGTCGCTGGAGATCGTCGACGAGACGGAGCGCGGACGCGTTGAATGAGCGCTGGTCGTATGCGACCGGCTCGACGTACCAGCGCATGAGCTTCCGGAGGACTGCCTTGACCGGCGTTCCGACTCCGCCGCGCAGGCCGGGGCGCAGCCGGAGCGAGCGATCGGCAGAGACGGGCCAGAGGCGCTCGGCTTCGGCGCGGGCGGCGCGACGATCCTCATCCGAGCTGCCGCCTCCGGGAGCCGCTCCAGGATCGGACCCGGACCGGCGCACCTCCTCGCGGAGACGCTCGATCAGCTCCTCGACGTCGATCGAGCCTTCTCGAGAATCCCCTGCAGATTCGCCGTTTTTGGCTTCAGCAGAGGGCATCGCGGCATTCTAGCCGGGCGACAGGACCGGCCCCGGTGCTGGAGCAGAGCGCCGGAGTAGGATCGCTCGAGTGCGCGTCGGGATCTCCCTGCTCACCCTCGCTGCGGGAGACCAGGGCGGTGCGGAGACGTACGCCCGAGAGCTTCTTCGCTCGCTGAGCTCGCGGAAGACGCTCGAGTACACCGTGTTCGTCCTCCGGGCCAATCGGGACGCCGGCGAGCTCGAGACGATCGGTGTGCGGACACCGTCATTCGCAAGCAGTGGGCCGATTCGCATTCCGGCCGTGAGTCTCAGCGCACGAGCCTCGGGTGCGGTCCGCCGCGCGGTCCGCGAGCTCGATGTCGTCCACTACCCCCTGACGGTGCCGATACCGAAGGCGTCCGCTCCGAGGGTGGTGACACTCCACGATCTCCAGCATCGCGACCTCCCCGAGCTCTTCTCGCGCGCTCAGCGACTCTTTCGTGGGCGCGCGTACGACAGAGCCGTGGAGAGGTCGGCCGCCACCGTTGTCCCGAGCGAGTTCGTGCGTGCCCGCGCAATCGACCTGCTCGACGTCGACCCGCGACGCGTCAAGGTTGTGCCACACGGGGTCGACCACGACATGTTCCGGCCCGGTCGCGAGTCACGCGAGTCCTTCCTCCTCTACCCAGCTCGACCCTGGCGGCACAAGAACCACCCCCGCCTCCTGCAGGCATTCGTCGATCTGCGCCGCGAGCGTCCCGATCTGCGGCTCGTTCTCACAGGGGCCGGCCTCGAGCGCCTCTCTCCGCTGCCGGAAGGTGTCGAGCCGCGAGGGCTCGTTACGCGCGATGAGCTCGCATCCCTATACCGCCGCGCGGCCTGCCTCGTCTTCCCGAGCCTGCACGAGGGATTCGGGCTGCCCGCGCTCGAGGCGATGGCGTCCGGCTGCCCGGTGGCCGCCGCGACGAGCGGAGCTCTCCCTGAGGTCTGCGGCGACGCGGCCGTGCTCTTCGACCCCGAGGACGCACGTGCAATCGCGAATAGCGTCCGTGAAGCGCTCTCGCGTGCGGACGATTTACGCGCCGCAGGAATCGCACGCGCTGCGGAGTTCACGTGGACGGAGAGCGCGCGACGCCACGAGGATGTGTATCGCCTGGTCGCATCGTAGGGTCGCGGGATGCGTGTCGGGATCAGCCTGCTGACCCTCGTGCCCGGAATCTCGGGCGGGAGCGAGACGTACGCGCGCGAGCTCGTACGCGCACTCGGGCGAGCGGGCGATAGCGAGCACACGTACTGCGTCTTCTTGCCGACGATCGCGGGCGATGTCGAGGGACTGCCCGTCGAGGTCGTGACTGAGTACCGGGCGACGCGCTCGACTCCCGGACGCATCGTGGCGATGGCGCGGGGCTGGTTCGCGGGCGGCCGCCTCGAGCGCCACTTCGCCGACCTCGGCGCCGTCCATTTCCCGCTGACCGTCATGGTTCCGCGCACTCGGCGCCTGGCGGTGACGACGATCCTCGACGTCCAGCACGAGCTGTTACCGCAGTTCTTCTCGCGAGCCGAGCGCGCGTACCGTCGTCTCGTGTACGCACGCTCGGTCCGGGAGAGCGAGCGCGTGGTCACGATCTCGCAGCATGCGGCCACGGCGATCGCAGACCGGCTCGGCGTTCCCGAGGAGAAGCTGCGGCCGATTCATCTCGGGATCGACCACGAGGTCTTCCGACCCGCTGGCGAACGGACGAACCGACAGAAGGACGGGCCGCCGGGCGAGTTCCTCCTCTACCCCGCCCGCGGCTGGCCGCACAAGAACCATGCGCGGCTGTTCGCTGCCTTCCGGGAGCTGCGGCGGCGCCACCCGGGGCTCGAGCTCGTCCTCACCTCCTACGACGGGCCGGTTCCGGACGGCGTTCGCTCGCTCGGTCATGTTTCGCGCGCTGAGCTCGTCGCTCTATATCAGCGCGCCGAGGCGCTCGTCTTCCCGAGCCTGTACGAGGGCTTCGGCCAGCCGCCGCTCGAGGCGATGGCATGTGGCTGTCCCGTTGCGAGCTCGGACGTGACTTCACTGCCCGAGGTCGTCGGACGCGCGGCGAGACTCTTCGACCCAACCTCGGTCGAGGATCTAATCGAAGCGGTCGAGGACGTGCTCGCGAACCCCGGCGCTTGGCGCGCACGAGGTCTCGAGCGTGCCGCGGCTTTCAGCTGGGACGAGACCGCCCGCCGTCACGAAGCGGTCTACAGCGAGCTCTCGAGCTGACCGCGCGCTCGGCTAGCGTCCGGCGAGTGGAACGCTCGCTCGCCGCGCAGTTCAAGGCGGAGCCACCGTCGCTGCACGCGACCGGTGCGGTTTGCGGCGGACTTCACTGGGCTGCGCTCGAATGGCTCGAGCAGACGGTGCAGCCGGGCTGGGCGACTCTCGAGACCGGCGCTGGTCTCAGCACACTCGTGCTCGCAGCCCGGGGTGCCGACCACGAAACCGTCACGCCCTCACAGGACGAGGCCGACCGCATTCGCTCGGAAGCAGATCGGCGCGGCATCTCGCTAGACCACGTGCGGTTCAGGATCGGCTCGTCGCACGAAGAGCTCCCGCGCTGGGAGCCACGATCGCTCGACCTCGTTCTCCTGGACGGCGCACACGGCTTCCCGTACCCGATCCTCGACTGGTGGTTCCTCGCGCCGCATCTGAAGACGAACGGGTATCTCCTCCTCGACGACGCCTACATGAGCGCGGTGGCGCGCCTCGTCGAGTACCTGCGCTCGCGGCCGGCGTGGCGCGTCGAAGGCACGGTGGGATACCGAACTGTGATCGTGCGCAAGCTCACCGACGAGCTCCCGCCGTTCGACTCCCTCGGCGAGGAGGGCGTCGGCCGCGTTTCCTTCGCCTACCTCCCGCCGCACAAGCGTGCGGTTGCGTGGGTGCGCCACCGCGTCTTCTCGACCCGTCCGGGGCTTGCGATCGTGCGCGGCGTGCGCAAGCACGCGCCGTTCCTCTTCCGATAGCCCGGCCGAGCTAGCCCAGGGCGCGCAGGTAGTGCCATCCGTCCGCGAGGCCGCGCGGACGCACGAGCGCGAGGGCGACGACATACGCAACGAGGCCGACGGCGGCGGCCGCAATTGACCCGAGCAGAAACGACGGCGCGAGGAAAGCGAGCGCGGCGATCACGCCGATCGTGAGCGCCGCGGCGCCGAGCCCGGGAGAGGTCTTCCCGAGCGCGCGCAGTTCCCAGAGGAGCACGGTGCAGACGAGGATCGTCGTGAAGGCGAGCGCGAGCGCGAGCCCGTCGAGATCGAGCAACTCCGCCCCAACCCACGCAAGCGGGACCTGAAACACGAGGGCACCGAGCCCGATCCAGGGCAGGCCGCGCGTCCTTCCGGTGACGAAGGCGAGCGGAAACGCGAGCGAGATCGCCACCGACGCGAGGATCCAGGGCGCGAGGAGCACGATGAGCCGGCCGAGCTCCGCACCCACCTCACCGCCATACGCACCACCGAGCACGCTCTCGATCACGTCACCGCCGGCGAGGGCGAAGACGCCACAAGCGGCACCGACGAGCGCCAGTGAGACCCAGGACGCGGCGACGATGTGTCGTGCGGTGCTCTCCGCAGTGATGCCCGAGCGGAAGAGCGGGACGGAGGTGACGAGGCCGAGCGAGCCGCCGGTGATCGTGACGAGCGCGGACGCACCGAGATACGCGTACACGAAACTCGTCGCGGCACCCGTACCCTGCCTGCTCGCGAACGGGAGGCAGACGACGTACAGAAGCTGGAGCGCCAACGGGAGCGCGGCCCCGACTAGGAACGTGCTGAAGCGTGCTCGGAGCGGCGAGCCCGTGGGCCGGACCGCGCCTCGCGGCATCCGCGCGCGCGCCGCCCGCACTACAAGACCCACGAGCGGCACGAGCAGCGCGATCGTGCCGTTGAGAGTCATGCCCCAGGCGACCGCGATGATCCCGTCCGGCTCGACGCGCCAGACGATGAGCGCCAACCCCGCCGAGCTCCCCGCCGCGTAACCGAACGCCGCGATCGCGTAGTCGTCGAGAGCTGCGAGGCCACTGGCGACGAGCCCCGCGAAAAGGTGGGCGCAGGCGGCTGGAACGACCCAGCGAAGCGTCTCGGCGGCGGTGTCGTGCGCGATCCCCGCGCCGTCCCCGGTGAGCAGGCTCGCCAGCCAGGAAGACGCGAGCCCTGCGACGAGTACCAGCGGCACCGCAATCGCCGTAAGGGCCAGGGCGAATCCGGCGAGCTCCCCCGCCAGCCGGCCCTCATCCCTTGCCCTCGCGAGGTCCGGCAAGACGGCGATCCGAATCGCCTGCGCGCCGATCGCGATGACGATGAAGACTCCGTACGCGGCGAGCAAACCGTCGGTCTCGTCAGTTCGGCCGAACTCCCGGGCGATGACGACGCCGACTGCGGCGGCGACTCCGGCGACGACGAGCATGGATGCGGCGGTGAGCACGCCGCTCGCCAGCGAGCTAAGACCGGAACCCAGACCGGGCGAGTCTGTACGCTCTCTCACCGACGCGGAAGCGTACGCACGATGTCGAACGACAGCCTCTGGACAGGCGGCTCACTCGACGATCTTCGCCGTGAGTTCGGCGACGTCTACGAGGGTCGCACCGTACTCGTCACGGGAGCCGATGGCTTCATGGGCTCGCACCTGACGGATGCGCTCGTCGGGCTCGGCGCGACCGTGCATGCCTTCGTGCGAGCCACCTCGAGCGGCGCGCTGAACAACATCGGGCACCTCCGCGACAGCCTCAAGGTGCACTTCGCCGATCTGACGGACAAGACCTCGGTCGACTACCTGATCCGAGGATTGAAGGAGTCGGCATCCGACCGGCCGTACGTCTTCCACCTCGGGGCGCAGGCTCATGTCGGTGAGTCCTGGCATCGCCCGTACGAGACCGTCATGGCGAACACGGTCGGGACGCTGAACCTCCTCCAAGCGATCGTCGACTGGGAGCTCGAGCTCGAGAAGTTCGACACCGCAGGCACGTCGGAGGAGTACGGGAACGTGCGCGAAGGCGTCTCCGACCATCACGACTTCGACGAGGCCGGCGGTCTGATCCTGCACGAGCGCTCTCCGATCAACCCGAAGTCGATCTATGCGACGTCTAAGGTCGCCGCGGACTTCCTGACGATGAACTACTTCGACGCGTTCGGCGTCCCGGGTGTCGTCACGCGCATGTTCAACAACTATGGGCCGCGCCAGAACCCCCGCTACGTGACGGGCACGATCGTTACGCAGGCGCTCGCGCGCGAGACGATCGAGCTCGGGAACCTCGAGCCCCTGCGCGACTTCTGCTTCTGCACGGACGGGGTGCGCGGGCACCTCACCGTCGCGGCGCAGGGCGCACCCGGCGATGTGTACGTCTACGGGCAGGGCGAGAACATCTCGATGCGCGACTGGGCGGAGCTCATCCTCCGCCTCGGCGAGGAGAACGGCTTCTGGCCGTCCGACCGGCGCATCGCCACCGACGAGGCGCGCTTCCGCCCGGGAGCAAGCGACGTCCTCGCGCTCCGGGTCGGCCACGAGAAGCTCACGCGCGAGACCGGCTGGGAGCCGAAGATGTCGTGGGAGGACGGCGTGCTGCAAACGATCCGCTGGTACGCCGAGAACCGCGACCGCTGGCTCGGTCGTGTCGACTGGCTCCCGACCGGCACCCCGCTGGCGGCCAGGTGACCCGTGTCCTGGTAACGGGAGGCGGCGGTTTTCTCGGATCGCACGTCGTCGACCGGCTCGAGAGCGACGGTCACGACGTCTTCGCGGCGCGAAGCGCGGACTACGACCTGACGAGCATGGACGACACGGCGCGGATGTTCGACGACACCGAGCCGAGTCTCGTCTTCCATCTCGCAGCCGAGGTCGGCGGCATCGGCGCGAATCGGGCGAACCCCGGCCGCTACTGGTACGCAAACCTGGCGATGGGCACTCATGTGCTCGAGCAGGCGCGCCTCCACGAGACGCCGAAGCTCGTTCTCGCCGGGACGATTTGCTCGTATCCGAAGCTCGCCCCGCTTCCGTTTCGCGAGGAAAGCCTCTGGGACGGGTACCCGGAGGAGACCAACGCCCCCTACGGCATCGCGAAGAAGGCGCTGCTCGTCGGGGCCCAGGCCTACCGCGAGCAGTACGGCCTCAACGCGATCTACCTGCTGCCCGTCAACCTCTACGGGCCGCGCGACAATTTCCACGCGACAAACGCGCACGTCATACCGGACCTCATCCGCAAGATGGCCGACGCCGAAGAGCGCGGCGAAGAGCAGATCGTGCTCTGGGGCGACGGCTCGCCGACGCGCGAGTTCCTGTACGTGGACGACTGCGTCGAAGGTCTGCGGCTCGCCGCAGAGCGCTACGACGGAGCCGACCCGGTGAACATCGGGACGGGCGAGGAGATCTCGATTCGCGATCTCGCCGCGCTCATCGCCGAGCACACCGGCTTCACGGGGGAGATTCGCTGGGACACGTCAAAGCCGAACGGTCAGCCGCGACGCAGGCTGGACACGAGTCGCGCGACGGAGCTGTTCGGCTTCCGCGCGCAGGTTTCCTTGCGCGAGGGCATCGAGCGCACCGTCGCCTGGTACCGCTCCGCTCGCCTGAGTGTCAGTCGCTAGCGCCTCCACGATCGCGGCCCGTGAGGCGGGGCGCACCATCGACCGGCTGCTCGCGCAGCCGCGCGCGGTGCTCGGCGTCATCATCGGCTCGCAGATCGCAGCGACCATCGTCCTCGCACTGACCGCGACCCACAACGGCTGGGTGTACTTCCAGGGCGGCGACCAAATCCTCACCACGACGACCGGCTGGCTGCTCGGCAGGCTCGAGCTACCTCCCACGGAGGTCGGCTATCTCTGGCCGCTCGTGCAGGCGCCGCTGACGTGGTTTACGGGCGCCACCTTCGTGCAGGTCTTACCGCCACTCGTCGTTCTGAACGTCCTCGTACTCGGACCGGTCGCCGTGCTCTCCGTGTACGGAATCGCCGCCCACATCGGCGGAAGGCTGCTCGGGTACTGGGCAGCGACGCTTTGGGTGATAGCGCCGTTCGCTGCAATCCCGATGTTCACCGACCGCTACCACGAGAAGTGGATCGACCAGTTCGTGCCGCAGGCACTGGGCCTTACGGCGATGCCCGACTTCCCGTCGATGGTGCTCGTGCTGGCGGCGGCGTTCTTCGTCGTGCGGTCGTTCGAGCGGGATCGACTGCCGGAGGCGATCCTCGCCGGACTGCTGGCCGGTGCGGCGGGCGGGTTGAAGCCTCCGAACTACCTCTTCGTCGCCGGGGCCGTGCTCGCATATCCGGTCGCCCGCCGCTGGCGGGAGGGAGCGGCCTTCGTACTCGCGCTCGTCCCGAGCCTGATCCTGCTGGCGTTCTGGAAATGGAGCGGCCTGGGCCAGCTCCCCGTCCTCGCGCTCGAGCAGGCGAGGCTGGCTGCCGGCACAGCTCCGGTGGCACTCGAGCTCGACCTCGATCGGTACCTCGAGCTCGACCTCGAGCACTGGCGAAACGAGATGGGTGGACTGAGGGAGTTCTTCTGGAGCGCACGCGTCGCCCAGTGGGCGCCCTTCGCCGGCTTGCTCGCAGTGCTGCGCGTTCGGCGCTACCCGATCGCGGCGCTCCTCGCCGGCTGGCTCGGAGCGTTCATCCTGGTGAAAGGCTTCTCGACC
>Ga0136633_1000252_pt1 | contig 40513 bp, 35 predicted proteins | sample AntDrymeUQ832206_2_FD_105494 | JGI IMG/M metagenome (GOLD analysis project Ga0136633, IMG submission 105494) | Polar desert sand microbial communities from Dry Valleys, Antarctica - metaG UQ83 (22.06) | ecosystem: Environmental > Terrestrial > Soil > Desert | place: Antarctica: Dry Valley... | reverse complement strand
TACCCGAAGGGCAAGGCCAAGGCCGCCTCGGGCGGCTCAGTCAGCGTCTCGATGTCGAAGTCCCCGCTGGACTCCTGCGGTGCGGGCACCAGGCTGAAGCCGGGCACGTACGTCGTGGCCTTCACCAAGACCGGTGCCTTCACCCGCTCCGACGTCACGGACACCAGCAACAAGGACGGCAGCCGGGTGCGCAAGGGTAACTGCAACTTCGGCGCCACCCCGCTCGGCACGATGACCATCGACGCCGCCGGCAAGGGCAGCGGCACCTACACGCTGCCCTCCGACGTCGGCCCCAAGTCCGGGCCCACCGACGAGGCTGCGGTCTGTGTGATAGACTTCTTCACGCAGGGCAACTCGGGGAACATGACGCCGCTGTCGATCATCTGATCGTCGCTCGGCCTACCGCTGCGCTCTCGTAGCGGGAACGCAACGAGGCAGGGGAACTGCGGCGCCACTCGGTGGCGCCGCAGTTCCGTGCCCGGTCCAGCGGTTTGTGGCACGCGGGGGGGAGTTGCCCCTCGGACGCCACCGAGAGGTTCCATTGGGGGGCGACCGATGAGGGGTGACGTGAGACGTACGCCGGGCCGCCGGTCCGAACGAGCGCTCGCCACGGTGATGGCCGTCGCCCTGACCGCGGCCGTGTCCACCCCCGCACTCGCCTCGGCCGGTGTCCCCGCCACCACCCGGGTCAGTGTCGCGGGCGGCGGAGTGCAGGGCAACGGCCCGGTCCACGACGTCGACCTCAGCGACGACAGCCGGTACGTGGCCTTCGTGTCCTCGGCCTCCAACCTGGTCACCGGCGACACCAACGGCTCGCCCGACGTGTTCGTGCACGACCGCTTCACAGGGGACACCACCCGGGTGAGCGTGACCAGTGGCGGCGCCCAGGTGACCGGCCCGGGCACGGGGCGGCCGCGGATCAGCGGCGACGGCCGTGTCGTGACCTTCCACTCCGAAGCGGCCGACCTGGTGCCCGGCGACACCAACGAGGCGACCGACGTGTTCGTGCACGACCGGTCCACGGGCGCCACGAGGCGGGTGAGCGTGAGCAGCGCCGCCGTCCAGGGGAACGCCCCGAGTCTCGCTCCCGACATCAGCGCCGACGGCCGCTTCGTGACCTTCCAGTCCACGGCGACCAACCTCGTTCCGGGGGACACAAACAACACCACCGCCGGCGCCGATCCCCACGCGTCCGACGTCTTCGTCCATGACCGCCAGACGGGGGCCACCACCCGGGTCAACGTCTCCAGCGCCACCGCCCTCACCGAGGGCGCCCAGGCCCAACCGGGAAGCGTGAGCGGGGGCGCCTCGATCAGCGGCGACGGCACCGTGGTGGTGTTCCACTCCGACGCCGCAAACCTGGTGGCGGGCGACACCAACGGCACCAGCGACATCTTCGTCCACAACCGTGCCGTCTCCACCACGGCGCGGGTCACCGCCCCCGTCGCCGGACCCCACTCGTCGCCTTCGGTCAGCGCCGACGGGAGCGCCGTCGCCTTCACCGTCTCGACCGGCACCAGCCCCGCCGCGTCGTCGGTGTACGTGTACGACGTGGGTCCCCGGGCATCCACCCTGGCCGGCACGAAGGACGGCACGGTCCCCGACGGGACGAGCGACGGCGGGGCCATCAGTGCCGACGGCCGGCTCGTGGCCTTCGAATCCACCGCCGACGACCTCGTGGCCGGCGACACAAACGGTCGCAGCGACGTGTTCGTGCGCGATCGCACCAAGGGGACGACGAGGCTGGTCAGTCATGCCCTCGACGCCACCCCGGGCGACCACGCCAGCTCCGCCCCGTCGATCGACGCCAGCGGGCGCTGGATCGCCTTCGTGTCCAAGGCCGCCGACCTGGTGGCGGCGGATACCAACGGCGTGAGCGACGCCTTCGTGGTCGACCGGAAGAACCCGGTGACGGTGTCGATCGGCGATGCCACCGCGTTCGAGGGCGACGCCACCCCGCGGGCCGTGTTCACGGTGACGCTGTCCAGGGCGTCGAGTTCGCCGGTCTCCGTCGACTTCGCCACCGCCAAGGGCACGGCCAAGGGCACCGACTTCACCGCCAGGTCGGGCACGGTCGAGTTCGCCCCCGGTACCACCGTCGCCAAGATCAAGATCCACGTCACCCCCGACGCCCTGGTCGAGGGCACCGAGACCTTCACCGTGAACCTGTCCGGCGCCACGGGTGCCACCATCGCCGGCAGCACCGGCCTGGGCACGATCATCGACGACGACTGACAGGTACCGGGCGGGTCGTCGCCGGGGTGACCGGACCCGGCGGTATCGGGCACGACGGCCCGGGCGATGGCCTATCGTGGCGTCCGTGACCTGCACCACGGCCGTCCCGAGCTCGTGAGACCACTCGATCCAGGGCGCCGTCGCAGCGCTCCGCGACGGCCGGGGGCGGCACCGGAGTGCTAGCGCCGCAGTCACAGGCACACATCGGTCCGGGTAGCTCAATTGGCAGAGCATCTGACTGTTCAGCGGAAAGCCGCAAACGGTGTGCTGACATGATTTCCTAAGTCTTGGCAAGCATAGTTTTGTGGTTGTTTCTTGGGCGCGCTGGTTCAGCGGCTAGCGCCGATTGGGTTTTTCGAGCGCTACTCCGGCCCCCGTGACGGTCAGATCAAACGGGCCGGCCAGCTCAGGTGGAGGGACGTTGCTGGACAGCCCCTCCCGCCGAGCCGTTGGTCAGGTGTCAGGAGCTGAGCCGACTCCGCTGGATGTGTGCCCGTGACCGTCGGCGGACATCTTCGGGCACGGCCAGGGCGGCCGCGATGGTGGTGGCGGCGCGCTGATCGACCTCGTTGCCGTCGAGGTCTCGGAGTCGGTAGGACCGGCCGGTCTGCAGAACCGCCCAGGCCCTGCAGGCCAACTTGCGGGCGACGCCACAAGTGGCCTTGATGTGGTTGTGGTTTCGGTCGACCATGAGCCGGCGGTAGAAGTCGGCCAGTTCGGGGTCGTGGCGGCGGGCGACGTTGGCTGCCTGGTAGAGAGCGAGACGTAGCTCGGCGGGCCCCTGCTTGGTCATCGACCGAGACGGTGACGCCGACAGACCCGACTCCCAGTTGGAAGGGTTCAGGCCGGCGAACGCGGCGGCAGCCTTGGCTGAGGGGAGGTGGCTGCCCGATCCCCACCACGCCCTGATGGAACCGGCGCAGATGGGCCCGATGCCGGGGATGGAGCACAACACGTCGTCGGGCCAGTGAGACCCCGGCCACGCCGGCGACCACCACCAGGAGCCCGAGACCGACGACGGCGCCGCCCAGCGCTGCGATCAGTGGCCGCATCACTCCCACCCCCCGTCAGGGCCGTCGAGCAGGGACGGGTCGAAGCCGGCATCGACCAGGGCGTCGAGGGTGTGCTCGCGCAGCGGCCGGCCGGTGGGGATCGCCCTCCCCGAGGCGTCAGGAGCGAAGATCTCGTTGGACACCACCATGGCCCCGTCGAACCCGGTGACTTCGCGCACCGAGGTCACCACCCGGCGCCCGTCACGCGCCTTGGCCACGTGGATGACCAGGTCGAGCGACGCCGCGATGTCGACCGCCACCGCAGCGGGGTCGAGGCGCTCGGGGGCCTTGAGGGCGTAGCGCATGATCTGTACGAAGGCGTCCGCGGTGGAGCGGGCATGCAGCGTCCCCATGGATCCGTCATTGCCTTGGCTCATGGCCTGGAACATGTCGAGGATCTCGGGACCCCTCGCTTCTCCCACGATGACGCGGTCCGGCGACAGGCGCAGCGCCAGGCGGGTGAGGTCGCGCATGGTGACCTCCCCTTCGCCTTCGATGTTGGTCTCCCGGCACTCCAGCTCCACCAGGTCGGGGTGGCGTTCGGGGTGGCGGGACAGGCCGAGCTCGAGCGCATCCTCCACGGTGACGAGCCGCTCGTTGGGGCTGATCTCGTTTATGAGCGCTCGCAAGAGCGTGGTCTTGCCGGCGTCGGTGCCGCCGGTGACCAGGATGTTTCGCCGGGACCGTACGGCGGCGGTGAACAACATGGCCAGGCAGAGCGACACGGTGCGCAGGCGACGAAGGCTGGCCATGTCGGCGTCGGGATGGCGGTGGCGACGGGCGGCGAACACGGTTCGCCCGGCCACCTCGGGGCGAACCGCGGTCATGCGCGAGCCGTCGGCCAGACGGAACGACACCCAGGGTCGGCCGGCGTCGAAGCGCCGCTCGCTTCGCCCGTTGGTGGCTGCCGCCTGGCGCAACAACTCCGTGAGCGCCTCGTCGCCGTCGGTGATGGGGGCAACCCGCTCCCGGGACCCATCGGCGTGGCGGCGCCAGATCACGTCCCACCCGTTGCACAACACGTTCTCCACCGATGCGTCCCGCAGCAGGCCGTCGAGTTCCGCCAGGCCGAACAGCTGGGCCCGCACCTCCGCCGCCAGCTCGTCCTCGCCGGCGGCGTCGAGCGGTTGCAGGCCGTCGGTGATGCGCCGGCGGGCCAGGGTGTCGAGGCTGTCGTTGACGTAGCGGGCGGCCAGCGCCCGGCGGGCCACGCCGTCGACCTCGCCGGTCGGGTGGGAGGCCGCCAGTCGCTCCCGCACCTCGGCCGCCATGCGCCGGACCACCTCGGCTCGAGGCGCCGAGGTCGACACCTCGGCCGTCACCGCGGCACCGCCGCAGAGCCGTTGGCCTCGGCGCCCACGTCGCCGGTGGGCGAGAACGGCGCGGGTATGGCCAGGCGCGTGGCGGCCAGGTCTTCGTCGCCGCCGGCGCCAGCCGCCGCCGCGTCCGCCCCGCCGGCCATGGCATCGAGTCGGGCGGCCAGGTCGGCCAGCGAGCGCCACAACGGAGAGCGGCGCAGGCGACGGGAGCTGCCGGCGCCACCGGCCAGGACGGCGGCGCTTCGGGCATCGTCGGGCAGCACCCCGAGCAGCGCAATCCCGGCCCCCTGCGCCGCCTCCTCCGGCGGGTACGGACGCTCGCCCACCACCACCAGTCCGAGTGTGCAGCCGGCGCTGCGCAGCTCGCCGGCGCGGGCGGCAAGCGTGGCCACCGCCTCGAAGCTCGGCCTGGTCACCAGCACGGTCATGGCCGAGGGCCGGGCCACCGCCAGCGCCGGCGAACGGGCGGTGAGGCGGCCGACGTCGAACACCACCACCGGGCCGTGGCCGGCGGCGCCCTCGCCCAGGTGCTCGCCGGCCATGGCCAGGGCGCCGTGGGTCTGCTCGGCCGACGGCGGTGCCACCACCACCGGGATGGCGCCCCACAGCGCCCGGGCGGACGCCACCACCCGGTCGTGGTCGTAGCGGCGCCGGACGTCGACGGCCACCTCGGCCAGCGTGCGGTCGGCCCGCAGCTCGTCGAAACGGGCGGCCAGGACACCGCCGGCCGGGTCGGCTTCCACCACCACGGGCCGCTCGGGGCCAGGCCAGGTGGCGGCCAAACCGATGACGGTGGTGGTCACGCCGGGCGCGCCGTGACAAGAGGCGACGGCGAACGACGTCATCTCGGCGGCCTTGCGTCGCCGCCTTGGAGCACGAGGCGCAGGTGCTGGGCCGCCGCCGCGTCGCTCACGGCCTGGGCCTGGGCCTGATCGACCACCAGCGACACGAACTGGGACCCGGCCTGGGTGCCGGGCGCCACCAGGTAGACCGACGCCTCACCCAGGCCGTCGCCCCCGGGCTCGGCGGGGCTGTCGGTGCTGGTCGGGCCGGCGCTGGCCAGGAGCCGTACCCGGTCGCCGACACGCAGGTTGGGCACGGGCAACCCGCCCGGCCCCAGCAGCGCGCCCACCACCACCTGGCCGGGCCCGAGCCCCGAGCCGGCGGCGAAGTGACCGAAGCCCACCACCGAGCCGGCCGGGAGGTGGCTGGAGGCTCGCTTGCCCACCAGCTCGCCCCGGCGGGCTGCCGGCACCAGGGCGGCCTTGCCGTCGACGGCCACATCGACGACGCCCAGGTCGGAGGCCTTGACCACCTGGCCCGGCTCCAGCGCCCGGGCCGTCACCACCACGGCGGTGCGCTCGCCGGCTGACTGCACCACCGTGCCGAACACCAAGGCGCCGGCCAGCACCAGGATCAGCCCGAGGGCCACCCACGGGACGCGCCTGGTGCGCGGGCCGGCCACGCGCACGGGCGTGGTGGCGGCGCGCCTGTTGGAAGTCGGAGCCGGTGCGGTCAGTGTCATGGGGCCCTCCGGTTGACGATGAGGGCCTGGTGTTCGGCCACGCTCATCGGGATGGTGGTGGTGCGGGTGACGAAGCCGAGGTCGCCGGCGGCGCCGATGTTGGAGGTCCACGTGATGTGCCAGACCAGGCTGGCCTTCACCTGGTAGACGGCGTCGGGCTGGGTGGCCGAGGAGTGGCGGAACGTGTAGCCGCAGGTGGTCGACTGCTGCCACGGCTGCAGCGACAGGTCGTAGGGCTTGCCGGCCCCGGTGCACACCTTGGTCTCACCCGGAACCCCGAAGCTCCACACCTGGCGGACCGGGCGGGCGACCACCGTCGCCGTCACGCCCCCGGCGCTGGCGGAACGGGTCTGCTCGGTCCAGTTCTCCACCCACATCCACGTCTCGAGGTTCGCCGTCTGCTCCCCGGCAGGGCTGGTGCGGGCCTCCGGAAGGGGCAGCGGGAGGCGGGAGCGGGCCATGGCCGCCAGCCGGCGCGGGTCGACGGGCGGCGGCTGCCCGGTGGGCAGCGGGAGGCGCACCACCTCGGCCTCGCCGGGGGCGCCGGTGCCGTCGTCGCACACCCGCAGCACCGAGACCACCACGCCCACCATCTCCGGCGGTGGGTTGCGCAGCAGGTCCCAGTTGACCGGGCCAGCCGGGTTCTCGCTCTCGGCGTTCATGCCGTACCAACGGCAGGTGATGTTGCCACCGCCGACCCGAGGTCTGTCCTCGGCGCCGAGGTCCTTGCCATCCGAGACCGTCACCTCAGCGGACCCGTCGCCGAGCAGGTCTCCTCCTGCGAACTGGTCGTCACCGAGTTCCCCGCCGCCCGGCGGCGACGCCGAGGCCGGGTGGTGGCCGATGAAGAGGGCCACAATGAGACCGACCGCAAAGCTCACGCGGCGCATCCGGCTACCCCCTCCCACTCCTGCACCTTCACGCGCTCAGCGAGGCGCCAGGCCCCGTCGACCTTGCGCATCGCAGCCCTCGCCAGCACGGTGAGAACGCCGTCTGCCAAGACCTGGCCGCTGGCGACCACGACCCGTTGTCCGTCATCGACGCCGCAGACTTCGAGGCGTGCGACATCGCCGTTGATCTCCACGCTCTTGATCACGATCCGGTACACGCTCGGCTGCGGGTAACGGATCGCCCGCCCGTCGGCCTTCAAGCCGAGGAGCACGTCGCGCCGCTGAACCAGCATCGGCCCGGTGTGCGTCGCCGCCAGCGCAGGAAAGTTCGGGTCCGGGACAGCAGCCGCGTCGATGAACGCCCGGCTTGCCGCCTCGTAGGCCGACCGCGCAGCCGCCTCCTCCACGGGCACCGCGGTCGTTGTCGAGGTCGATGTCGAACTCGACGACGGGAGCGAGAAGGTGACCGTTGTTGAGGTCGTGGCCCCGGCGGTCGGTGGGCTACCGCCCTTGCAGGCCGTCAGCATGGCGGCCGCGATGAGACAGCCGAGGACGCACCTCGGTGCTCGGCGACGACGGGCTCTCAGGTGGTGATCGACCACTCCGGCACCTCCAGAACGCGAGGGACTCGTGCGAAGCGGTCGAGCGATCCGGTCCCGGCAACGCTGCCGACGCACGTGCTCAACGATCCGTGCGTCCAACGGGACGACGTACAGGATAGCTATGAACGAGTAGACGAGTCATCGACTCCCCAACTAACTCAAGCTGCCAAGTCGACGCGACTGTACCAATCGAACCCTGCGGCGGGAACGATGGTTTTCGGCGGGCCCGGCGATCGGCGACCGCGGTCGGCCATCCGCGGCAACTCAAGGCGCTTGCGTCCGAGGGGATCGATGGCGCACCGACCGCGCGACGAACGACGTCGGACTGGTGGGCGTCGGGGCCGCCTCCCGCCGCCGATAGTGCCCGGGATCGCGTCGGCCCTCGAGGAAGACCATCACCTCATCGCGTGGCCAGAAGACGGTCCGCTTCCCACACAGAACCGGCGCCGGGAAGCCGTCTTGTCGGACCAGGCGCCACGCCGTCGAGCGTCCCATGCGGCAGTGGAACTGGACGTCGCGGATGTCCCAGTAGGCGGCCGCGTCGCGGTCGTCGTCGCCAGGCTGAAGTGGCACCTCGTGGTTCGCTGTCGACTGCCCCTGCATGACCACGAGATGCGCGCCAGCGGACCGACTAGCGCAACGGCTCGCTCATTTCGGTACCCTCAACGGTGGCAGCGGAACGCTGGGTCCTCCCCCAGAATTCCCCCACGGGGTCCGTCGGGAGGCCGATTTCCCCCGGTTTCCCCCGCTCCCAGTGAGAACATCCGGGCACGCCTGAACACGAGAGAGGAGGCAGGCTCAACCGAGAAACCGCAGGCCGAGACGGGTTTTCAACGGGAAATCGCTGGCTCCGGGGCTGGGACTCGAACCCAGAACCCTCTGATTAACAGTCAGATGCTCTGCCAATTGAGCTACCCCGGACCGAACTCGGTCACGGTAGCAGCGGTGGCCGCCGTTCCCGCCCGAATTCGCCCCCCGGTTGTGGCGGGAGGGCGAGCGGGGTAAGAACCGGACATGAGATTCCGACTGGGACTACTCGTCGGCTTCGGTTCGGGCTACTACCTGGGCTCGATGGCCGGTCGCGAGCGCTACGAGCAGATCAACCGCACGATCGCCAAGGTCAAGCGATCCGACGCCTACGAGGTGGCCACCGAGAAGGTCCATGAGGCGGTCGACACTGGCGTCGCCAAGGCACGCGAGGTGGTGGACTCCGCACATACGAACGGCGACGAGCCCCTCGCCACCACAGCACCCGCCGGCTCCGAGTTCCTACCGCCGCCCACCGGCCCGCTGCCCTAGCCGACCGTCGGCGCCCGAAACGACGCCGGCAGCACCCCCGCCTTCGCTACTCGTCGTCCAGGTAGTCCCGCAGCCGCTGGCTGCGGATCGGGTGCCGCAACTTCGCGAGCACCTTCGACTCGATCTGGCGGATGCGCTCCCTGGTGACGCCGAATTCCCTGCCGACCTCCTCCAAGGTGCGGACCTGGCCGTCGTCGATGCCGAAGCGGAGCCGCACAACCAGCTGCTCCCGTTCGGACAGCTCGGCCAAGGCCCGCTTCACCGCCTCGTTGAGCAGGGCCCGGGCGGCGGCGTCTGCGGGCACGATGGCCGACTGGTCCTCGATCACGTCGCCCAAGCTGAAGTCCTCGTCGCCCATCGGCTGCTCCAGCGAGACCGTGTCCTGGCCGATGCGCAGCACCTCGCGCACCCGGGCCGGCGTCATCTCCGTGCGGGCCGAAAGCTCCTCGAGCGTGGGCTCCCGCCCGTTCTCCTGCACCAGCTGGCGCTGCACCCTGGCCACCTTGTTGATCGTCTCCACCATGTGCACCGGGATACGGATCGTACGGGCCTGGTCGGCGATGGCCCTTGTGATGGCCTGGCGGATCCACCACGTGGCGTAGGTCGAAAACTTGAAGCCCTTGGTGTAGTCGAACTTGTCGACCGCCCGCATGAGGCCGAGGTTCCCCTCCTGGATGAGGTCGAGGAACAGCATCCCCCGGTTGCGGTACCGCTTGGCGATCGACACCACCAGGCGCAGGTTGGCGTTGATGAGCTGCTGGGTGGCCACCCGGCCGTCGCCCTCGCTGCGGGCCAGGGGCCGGCGTAGGTCGCTCGGGACGAGCTCGGGGTCGCCGATCTCCTCCTCCAACGCCCGCAGGGCGGCCGCCGCCTCCAGGCCCCGCTCGATGCGCTGGGCCAGCACGACCTCCTGCGGGCCGGTGAGCAGCGGTACCTTGCCGATCTCCTTCAGGTACATGCGCACGGGGTCCTCGCCCATCCCGGCGGCGCGGGAGTCGGCGTCGACGTACTCGGCTGCCGCCGCCGCACCGCCCTGTGCCCTGGCCTTCGGGGCAGGCGCCGGACGGACGCGTGCCACCGGCGGGACCGGGGGCACCACTTTGGGCTCGACAACGGCTTCGGGCCGGACCACGGGTTCCTCGACGAGGTCGACCGTCCCGTCCGGTTCGAGGGCGAGGATCTGGGCCAGCTCGGGGTCGGCCTCCGGGTCGGCGTCCCCGACGACCACGTCCTCGGTGTCGTCGTAGACGATGCCCTCGTCCCGGACCCGCGCCACAACGGCGTCGATCAGCTCGGGGCTGAGCTCCACCGGGCCGAGCACGACCATCAGGTCGTCACTGGTGAGGCTCCCGCGCGTACGTCCGGCGTCGAGGAGACGGGCGAAATCGTCGGCAGGAACCTCGTCGGGAACGGGGAGCGTCACCGGGCCTCCTCACCCCATTGCACCAGCCACGCTACCAACCGGTCGGCGGCCTCGGCGTCGGGGAGATCCTCCATGGTCACCTTGAGCCACGTGGTGGTGGCGGCCAGCCCCAGCGCCTCCTCCGGATCGGCGCGGGCCTCCGCCTCCAGCTCCCCCAATGCCCGCTGGACGGCCCGGCGCACGAGCCGGGTCAGCACGTCGTCGATCTCGGCCGACGACTCCTCCACCGCCAGCCGCTGCAAAAGGTCGGCGGCACCGGGGTCGGCGGCCGTGATGGCGTCGTGCACGGTGGCGGACGACGCCAGCGCGGTGAAGGCAGCCAGGTTGCGCTCGTCGGCGAACAGGACGGCGTGAAGGCGGCCGCCCACCTCGTCGCTGCGGTGCACCGCCAGGCGCAGGGCCTCCAGCTCCGGCCCACCGGGATCCCGCCGGCCGGGCACCGTCACCCCGCCGTCGGTGCCGCGCGAGGCGGGAGCCGGGCGAGCGGTGAAGGTGCCCCGCCGCAGCTGGTCGGCGTCGACCCGGCAGCGGTCGGCCACCTGCATCAGGTACTGGTCGCGCACGAGTTCGCTCGGGTGCTCGGCGACGACGCCCATGGCCGACTCGGCTGCCCGGGCCCGTCCCTCGGGCGTGCGGAGATTGGCGGCGTCCAGCACGCGGTCGAGGCGGAAGGCGAGGAAAGGCTTGGCCTCGGCCACCGCGCGCTCCAGCGCCGCCGGATCCTCCCGGGCCAGGTCGCCCGGGTCCGACCCCGGCGGCAGGGCGATGACGGCCACGTCGACCTCGTAGCGGCGCTCCCACTCGTAGAAGCGCTCGGCCGCCGCCTGGCCGGCGCTGTCGGCGTCGTAGGCCAGCACGATGCGGCGGGCGAAGTTCTTGAGCATGCGGAAGTGCTCGTCGGCCAGCGCCGTGCCGCACGTGGCCACCGCCCGGCGCACGCCGGCGCCGAAGAAGCCGATCACGTCGGTGTAGCCCTCGCACACCACCACCTCGCCGCTGTTCACCACCTCGCCCTTGGCCCAATTGAGGGCGTAGAGCGTGCGGCTCTTGGAGTAGATGGGCGTCTCCGGCGAGTTCTTGTACTTGGGCCCGTCGGCGCCCGGCAGCTTGCGCCCACCGAAGGCCACCGGCTTGCCGGGAGCGTCGAATATGGGGAACAGCACGCGGGCCCGGAAACTGTCCTGCTGACGCTGGCGGCTGTTCACGAAGCCCAGGCCCGTGTCCTTCAGCACGTCGTCGGGCAGGCGGAGGGCCTGGGCCAGGGTGTCCCAACCCTCCGGCGCCCAGCCGAGGCGGAAGGCGCGGACCACGTCGCCGTCGTAGCCCCTCGAACGCAGATAGCCCCGCGCCGCCGCCGCGTCAGGACCGGTGAGCAGACGCTGGTGGTACCACTCGACGGCCTGCTCCATGGCGGCGACCAGGTGGGACCGGCGCTGGCGGTCCTTTCCCTCACGGGCCTCGTCGTAGCGCAGCTCGATGCCCGCCTTGCTGGCAAGGCGCTCGACGGCACCCACGAAGTCGAGGTGCTCCACCTCCCGCACGAAAGTGATGACGTCGCCCTTGGCCTGGCAGCCGAAGCAGTAGTACAGGCCCTCGTCGGCGTTGATGGAGAATGAAGCGGACTTCTCGGCGTGGAACGGGCACAGGCCCACCCAGCGCTGGCCCACCCGCTTGAGGGCCAGGTGCTCCGACGCCACCTGCACGAAGTCGGTCGCGGCCCGCACGCGGGCGACGTCCTCGTCGACGATACCCACGGTCGAGGACGGTACCGCCTCGCGCTCGCCCACGGTGACGGCGAGCGCCGGTCGCCCAACCTGCCGGCAGATCGCGGTGAACTTCGCGCCGATTCGCCGACAGGTTCGGCTCCGGCCGAGCCCGCTGCTAGCCGATTGCGCCGTCCGCCCGTAGCAAGGCCTGGGCGGAGGCCAGGCGGGCGATGGGGACCCGGAAGGGGGAGCAGCTCACGTAGTCGAGGCCGGCTTCCACGAACAGGGCGATGGACTCGGGGTCGCCACCATGCTCACCGCAGACGCCGAGCTTGAGGCCGGGCTTGGCCTCGCGGCCCTGCGCCGCCGCAATCTTCACCAGCGAGCCCACGCCGGGCGGGTCGATGGTCTCGAACGGGTTGCGCTTGAGCAGGCCGTCCTCCAGGTAGACGCTCATGATGCGCCCCTCGATGTCGTCGCGGCTGAAGCCGAACACCATCTGGGTGAGGTCGTTGGTGCCGAAGGAGAAGAAGTCGGCTTCCTCGGCCAGCTCGCCGGCGCACAGGGCGGCACGGGGCGTCTCCACCATGGTGCCGATCTGCACGTCGATGGGCTTCTTCACGCCCTTCGTCGCTTCGGCCACCGCGTCCACGACCCACGAGCGTGCCAAGGCCAGCTCCTCCCGGCTCACGGTGAGGGGGATCATGATCTCCACCACCGGTTTGCCCTTCTTGGCCACCCGGGCGGCGGCCGCCTCCATGAGGGCCCGCACCTGCATGGCGTACAAACCCGGCTTCAGGACCCCGAGGCGCACGCCCCGGGTGCCGAGCATGGGGTTGAACTCCTCCCAGTGGCGGGCCGCCTGGTACAGCACCTTCTCGTCGGCCGACAGACCGGTCGTGGCCTCCTTGACGGCCAGCTCCTCGGTGGACGGCAGGAATTCGTGCAGCGGCGGGTCGAGCAGGCGGACGGTGACGGGCAGGCCGTCCATGGCCTCGAGGATCTCTTCGAAGTCGGCCTTCTGCACGACCAGCAACTGCGCCAGTGCGGCCGCCTCGGCGTCGGGGGTGTCGGCCAGGATCATGGCCCGCACCACGGGCAGGCGGTCGTCGCCGAGGAACATGTGCTCCGTACGGCACAGCCCGATGCCCTCGGCCCCGAAGTTACGGGCGTTGGCCGCGTCGGGACCGGTGTCGGCGTTCGCCCGCACGGCCATGCGGCCCTTGCGCACCTTGTCGGCCCACCCCAGGATCGTGGCGAACTGGGGCGGCGGCTCGGCCACCGTCAATGCCACCTCGCCCAGCACGACGCTGCCGGTGGTGCCGTCGACGGCGATGACGTCGCCCTCATTGACGGTGACTCCGCCGGCCGTGAACGACTTGCCGGAGATGCGCACCGCCTCGGCGCCCACCACCGCCGGCTTGCCCCAACCACGGGCCACCACGGCGGCGTGACTCACGAGGCCGCCGCGGGCGGTGAGGATGCCTTCGGCCGCGATCATGCCGTGCACGTCCTCGGGGGACGTCTCGCTGCGCACCAGCACGACCTTCTCACCCCGCTCGGCCGCTGCGGCCGCGTCGTCGGCCGTGAAGTAGGCCCTGCCCACGGCGCCACCGGGCGACGCGGCCAGGCCCTTGGCGATGACGTTGAGGTTCTTGCCGGTGATCTGCGGGTGCAGGACCTGGTCGAGGTGCTCGGCGGTGACGCGCAGCAGCGCCTCCTCCGGCGTGATCTTCCACTTGCGGCCCTTGGTCATCTCGACGGCCATGCGCAGGGCGGCCACGCCGGTGCGCTTGCCCACCCGGGTCTGCAACATCCACAGATTGCCCTGGTCGATGGTGAACTCGGTGTCGCACATGTCCCGGTAGTGCGCCTCGAGGCGCTCGAAGATCCCCAGCAGCTCCTTGTGGATCTTGGGGAAGCGGGACTTCATGGCCGACAGCGGCTCGGTGTTGCGGATGCCCGCCACCACGTCCTCGCCCTGGGCGTTGACCAGGAAGTCGCCGTAGGCGCCCGCCTCGCCGGTGGCCGGGTCGCGGGTGAAGCCCACACCGGTGCCCGAGTTGTCGTCGCGGTTGCCGAACACCATGGCCTGGACGTTGACGGCCGTGCCCAGGTCGTGGGCGATGCGCTCGCGCACCCGGTAGGCGATGGCGCGGGGACCGTTCCACGAAGCGAACACGGCCTCGATGGCGCCCCGCAGCTGGGCCTTGGGGTCCTGCGGGAAGGGGGCGCCGGTCTCCCGCTCGACGACCTCCTTCTCCTGCTCCACCAGCTTGCGCAGCGTGCCGGCGGTGATCGCGGAGTCGGCGGTGACGCCGTCGGTGGACTTGGCCTCGTCGAGCAGACGGTCGAACTCGTGGCCCTCTATGCCCTGCACGATGCGGCCGTACATGGCCACGAACCGGCGGTACGAGTCGTAGGCGAAGCGCTCGTCGGTCTGCTTGGCCAGGCCCTCCACCGACTGGTCGTTGAGGCCCAGGTTGAGCACCGTGTCCATCATCCCGGGCATGGAGAACTTGGCGCCCGACCGCACGCTGACGAGCAGCGGGTCCTTGGCGTCGCCCAGCTTCTTGCCCATCGCTTTCTGCAGCTTCTTCACCTGCTTGTCGACCTCGTCGGTGAGCCCGTCGGGCCAGCCGCCCTCCATGTAGGCGCGGCACGCGTCGGTGGTGATGGTGAAGCCCGGCGGCACAGGGAGCTTCAGCACCGACGTCATCTCGGCCAGGTTGGCGCCCTTCCCGCCGAGCAGGTCCTTCAGGCTCATCGGTGACACGCGGTGCTTGTGGTCGAAGGGAAACACGAGGGGCATGGAAGCGAGCCTACCGGGCGCCGCAAGACGGTCATCCGGGCCCCGGACCCGTCCGGGATGCTTCGAGGACGTTGTATCAGGCCGCCTGCGGCCATCTCTTGCAACCCGTCGTGGCAGACGTCACGCATCACCGGGGCGGGCGGCTGGGGGGACTCGCTCGCCTGCCCCACGTCGAAAGGATCAAACGATGCTCCGCAAGAAGACCGTCCTCGCGTCAGTCGCCCTCGCCGCCGTCGCCCTGTCGATGGGCCTGGCGCCCGCCCACAGCGCAGAGTCGAAGGACGTGCGTCCGCCTGGGCCTGCTGACAGCGCCGTGTTGCGGGCCGAGGCCGCCGCCGCAACGGCCGCCGCTCCCGCCAACCGCGGCACCGAGGCTGCGCTGGCGGCCATGCAGGCGAACATCGCCCGCTGGGTCAAGGCAAACGGCCCCAAGCACTCCTTCGCCAGCTACATCGACAACGCCACCGGGCGCATCGTCCTGAAGACTGACGCGCCGGGTCGAGTGGTGGCATCGCTGCTGGGCGCAGACGCCGGCCGCGTCGACCTCGACGCCACGCCCGTCACCGATCTCTACAGCCGCAAGTCCGACGTGCCGGCGTTCTGGGGTGGCGCCGGCGTCACCGCCAGCACGGGCACCCCTTGGTGCTCGAGCGGCTTCACCATGCAGAACTCGGCGGGCACCCGCTTCCAGACCACCGCCGGCCACTGCTTCAGCAACGGCACCACCGTGCGTACCGAGCTCGGCGGCGCCTACGTCGGCACGGTCAACGGCAACGGCCTGGGCAGCGGCTTCGACATGGAGCGCATCGCCGGCTCGTCGTACTGGGGCTACATCTACACGGGCGGTACCAACAGCTCGACGGGCATGCCGGTCGTCGGTGCCGGCGACTCGTCGGTGGGATACACCAACTACTGCCACAGCGGCCGCACCACGGGTGAGAACTGCGGGCACACGGTGACGAGCAACTTCGCCCAGGTCTGCACGCAGACGGGCTGCAAGTACCCGGTGACGGCCTTCCGCGGCGGCAACCTCCCCCAGGGCGGCGATTCTGGTTCGCCCTTCTACGTGAAGAGCAGCAGCAGCGTGTGGATCCGGGGGATGATCATCGCCGGCGACGGGACCACGTCCTACGCCGAGAAGTACAGCCGCATCTCGTCGTTCCTCGGGGCGAACATCGTCACCGGTTGACCGCTCGATCGCACTGGGCATGAAGGGGGGCGGTCGACCCGCCCCCCTTCTCGCGGCAGGCCGACCGGTTGCCGTCAGGGGGGCCGGCCAAGAGCATGAACCCCCCGGCGCCCTCCCGCCACCGCTTCCACCGGGAGGCTGACCGAAGCCCGGCGGGCATCACCGAAGCCGTCAGGAATGGGGGTTTCAAACTCTGGGAAAGCGGTAGAAGGCTCCCCGAGACGGCGAGGCGGGGCCTCGTGCCGTACCGATCGGAGACAGAACATGAAGAAGTGCCCGACGCCGATCGCGCGTGGGTTCCAGATGGTGCTGGCGATGCTCGTCGGGCTGGCGGCGGCCGCCGTGCCGACCGTGGCGCAGGCCCAGACGGCCCCAGGCGTGAACGGCGCTTTCTCACTCATCCAGATGGTGCACACGACATCGGCCCCGAGCGGATCAGCGGTCCCATTGGAGCCGAAGGCGTGGGACGGTGCCAGCCCCGGCGGCCCGTTCCGCTACTCCGGCATCGCCTGCAACGGCAACGCCCCGGTCAACAACATCGCCACCGACCTCACCACGTACAACACGCGGCTGCCCGGGAGTCGGTCCCCCGCGTCGACCCGGATGCAACCTCTCGAGTTCAACGCAACTCCCCAGGGCCCCCCGGGCACCTTCCGGTTGGACGGCAAGACCACGCTGACGGTGTGCAAGCTCGCGGGCGGGCCGACAGCCACACCCGATCCCGTCCCCGACGCCAGCAAGGACAAGATCTTCCTGACCTGGACGGCAACCGCCGAGAAGACCTCACCCGAAGAGGTGCGCTGGCGGGGGAGCTTCACCCTCACCGGTGGCACCGGCGTCTACCAGGACCTGTCGGGGCAGGGCCAGATCAGCGGGTACTTCTTCTGCTTCGCCCCTGAGGGCTGTGCCAACCTCGGCCAGTACCGGGACGGCCAGCTGGTGATGAACGGCACGTACAGGGACCCGACCGTGCCCGGCGTCGCCGCCACCACCACCCCTGCACCCGTGCTCCCGACCCCGCCGGCGGGCAGGGACCCCTTCTCGCTCATGCAGATGGTGCACACCACGTCGACACCCAGCGGCTCCCTGGTCTCGCTCCCGGCAGCGCCGTGGAACGGGGCGAGCGCTGGCGGCCCGTTCCGGTACGCCGGGATCCCGTGCACCGGCAACGCCCCCGTGAACAACATCGCCACCAACCTCACGACCTACAACTCCCGCCTCCCGGGGAGTCGGTCACCGGCGTCGACGCGCATGCACCCGCTCGAGTTCAACGTCACGGCGCTGGCGGACGGGGCCTTCCGCCTCGATGGCACGGGGACCATGACAGCGTGCAACCGCACCGGCGGAGCCACCGCCGCCACCGACCCGGTCGCCGATGCACAGAAGGACAAGATCCTCCTCACCTGGACGGCCTCGGCCGAGAGGACCTCGGCCGAGGAGATCCGCTGGCACGGGACGTTCAGGATCACGGGCGGAACCGGGGTATACCGCAACCTCACCGGCCAAGGTGAGATCGGCGGCTACTTCTTCTGCTTTGCCGCTGCCGGCTGCGCCGCCGCCGGCCAGTTCCAGGACGGGCAGTTCGCCATGCAGGGAGTGTTCGCCGCCCCGAACGTCCCCGGTAACGGGTACTGGTTGGTTGCGTCCGACGGCGGGGTCTTCTCCTTCGGCGACTACCGGTTCCTGGGCTCCACCGGTGCCCTGCGCCTCAACAAGCCAGTGGTGGGGATGGTGCCGACCCCCAACCGCGACGGCTACTGGAGCGTCGCCTCCGACGGCGGGATCTTCGCCTTCGGCGACGCCGCCTTCCTTGGCTCCACCGGTGCCCTGCAGCTGAACCGTCCGGTGGTGGGGATGGCAGCCTCCCCCTCCGGCAAGGGCTACTGGCTGGTGGCGTCGGACGGCGGGATCTTCGCCTTCGGCGACGCCACCTTCCTCGGCTCCACCGGTGCGCTGACGCTGAACCAGCCCATCGTGGGCATGGCGTCCACGCCCACCGGCAAGGGCTACTGGCTGGTGGCGTCGGACGGCGGGATCTTCGCCTTCGGCGACGCCCGGTTCCTCGGCTCCACCGGTGCCCTGAAGCTCAACCAGCCCATCGTGGGCATGGCGTCCACGCCCACCGGCAAGGGCTACTGGCTGGTGGCCTCCGACGGCGGGATCTTCGCCTTCGGCGACGCCCGGTTCCTCGGCTCCACCGGTGCCCTGAAGCTCAACCGCCCGGTCGTCGGGATGGCGGCCGAACCGTCCGGGAACGGCTACTGGCTGGTGGCGTCGGACGGCGGGATCTTCGCCTTCGGCGACGCCACCTTCTCCGGCTCCACCGGCGCCATCCGGCTGAACCGGCCCATGGCGGGGATGACCGTCTAGACACTCCCAGGACGCCCGAACCAGCCCCGTCCACGTCCGACAGAAGAATGTGGACGGGGCTGCATCCGGCGGTCAGCTTCAGAAACCGAGGCGGGACCGCAGCTGGTCCACCAGCTCGTCGACCGGCACCCGGACCTGCTCGAGGCTGTCGCGGTCGCGGATGGTGACCGCCCTGTCCTCGAGGGTCTCGAAGTCCACCGTCACGCACAGCGGCGTTCCGATCTCGTCCTGTCGACGGTAGCGACGGCCGATGGCCTGCGTCTCGTCGTAATCCACCATCCAGTGGGGCTGGAGCAGCGCGAGCACCTCGCGGGCGGTGGGCGTGAGCGTGTCCTTCTTCGACAGCGGGAGCACGGCCACCTTGTAGGGCGCGAGCCGAGGGTTGAGGCGCAGGACGGTGCGGGTCTCGTCGTTCACCACGTCAGTGTCGTAGGCGGCGAGGAGGAAGGCCATGGCGGCGCGGGTGGCGCCCGCGGCCGGCTCGATGACGTGCGGCACGTAGCGCTCGTTGGCCGTCTGGTCGAAGTACTCGAGGCGCTCGCCCGAGGCTGCGGCGTGCGCGCTGAGATCGAAGTCGCCCCGGTTGGCGATGCCCTCGAGCTCACCCCAGCCCCACGGGTAGCGGAACTCCACGTCGGACGTCGCCGACGAGTAGTGCGACAGCTCCTCGGTCTCGTGGGCCCGGAGGCGCAGCCACTCCTGCGGGATCCCGAGGTCGAGGTACCAGTTCATGCGCTCGGTGGTCCAGTACTCGAACCACGTGTCGGCCTCGGCCGGCGGCACGAAGAACTCGAGCTCCATCTGCTCGAACTCCCGGGTGCGGAACACGAAGTTGCCGGGCGTGATCTCGTTGCGAAAGGACTTGCCCGTCTGGGCGATGCCGAACGGCGGTCTCTTGCGCGACGTGTTCAGCACGTTCATGAAGTTCACGAACATGCCCTGGGCCGTCTCGGGCCGGAAGTAGGCGACGTTGGACTCCTCCTGCACCGGGCCCACGAACGTCTGGAACATCATGTTGAACTGCCGGGCCTCGGTGAGGTCGGTGGAGCCGCAGTTGGGGCAGGTGCCCTCGATGTGGTCGGCCCGCCAGCGCTCCTTGCAGCTGCGGCAGTCGACCAGCGGGTCGGTGAAGTTGGCCAGGTGGCCCGACGCCTCCCACACCTTGGGGCTGGACAGGATGGCTGCGTCGATGCCCACCACGTCGCCGCGTAGCTGCACCATCGACCGCCACCACGCGTCCTTCACGTTGCGCAGCAGCAGGACGCCGAGCGGGCCGTAGTCGTAGGTGGACCGGAAGCCGCCGTAGATCTCGCTCGACGGGAACACGAACCCCCTCCGCTTGCAGAGGTTGACGATCGTCTCCATCAGCTCGGGCGCCGGTTCGGCCATAGGCGGAGGTTAGTTAGGCGTCGCGCCGGCGAGGACCCGTGGATTTTGCCGGGCTAGCGGGCGGTGCGGCTCCCCGAGTCGTTCGTCCGGTCGCCGGCCCGGTCATGGGCGCCGGCGGCGGCGGCGAGGGCGGTTCGGCCCACGCAGATCCGGGTGTCGCCGTCGATCTCGTAGATCCCCTCGGCACTGATCACCAGCATCTCGGCCCCCTCTGCTCTTGTTGTACGGAGCGAGGGCGGAACTCGTCTGATACAGAAATTCTGCTTGCTGTCGAACTTGTGTTCGGGTATCAGCCGGAGCTGCGCTGCCAGGCGCCGGACCAGCGGCGGGCGGCGAGGGAGGAGGCGGCGGTGCCGTCGAGCACGCCGAGGGAGCGGAGGCGGCGTTCGAGGTGGTACTCGAGGGAGCGGTTGGCGAGGTGCTCGAGCTCCACGCTGGCGGGGCCGGGAGGCTCGTTGAGCGCGTCGGCCAGGCCGCCACCCAGGATGCGGCGCAGGAGGTCGAGGGCTTCGGGGCTGATCGGCGAGCCGCGGCGGCACGACCGGCACAGCACCCCGCCCTCGCCCATGTCGAACGCCGCCAGGCCGTCGGCCGTGCCGCAGGTGGCGCACTGGTCCAACAGGGGGTGGGCGCCCTCCAGGGACAGCAGCTTCCAGAAGAAGGCGGCCAGCACGAGCGGGGTGTCGTTGGCCGCGATGGCCCGAAGGCCGCCCACCAGCAGCTGGTAGAGGCGGGGCGACGGCTCGCGCTCCTGGGCCACCTGGTCCACCGCTTCGAGCATCGACGCGGCCCGGCCCATGCGGTCGAGGTCGTCCCGGATGGCCCGGAAGTGGTCGAGCGACTCGGCCTGGCTCACGATGTCGAGTTCGCGCCCCTCGTAGAGGAGCAGGCTCACGTGGCTCAGCGGCTCCAGCCGGGCGCCGAAGCGGCTCTTCGTCTTGCGCACACCTTTCGCCACCGCCCGCACCTTGCCGTGGCCGCGGGTGACCAGGGTGACGATGCGGTCGGCCTCGCCCAGGCGCATGGTGCGCAGCACCACCCCCTGGTCGCGGTAAAGCGCCACGTCGGAGTCCCTGCCTGCCGACTAGACGTCGAGGCCGCCGAAGCGGCGGTCCCGGCGCTGGAACTCCCGCACGGCCTCGAACAGGTTCTCCCGGCGGAAATCGGGCCACAGCACGTCGGTGAAGACCAGCTCGCTGTAGGCCAGCTCCCAGAGCAGGAAGTTGGAGATGCGGAACTCGCCCGACGTGCGGATGACGAGGTCGGGGTCTGGCATGTCGGGCAGGTACATGCGCGAGCGGATGGCCTTCTCGTCGACCTTGTCGGCGGGCACGCCGTCTTCGACCAGCCGGCGAACCGCATCGACGATCTCGGCCCGGCCCCCGTAGTTGAAGGCGATGGTGAGCGTCATGGTGCGGTTGTGGGCGGTGAGATCGAGGGCCTCGTCCATACGCCGCAGGAGGCGGCGGGGCACCCGCCAGTCGCGCCGGCCGGCGAAGCGGATGCGCACCCCCCGCTCGTTCAGCTCGTCGCGGCGGCGAAGCAGAAGCGACTCGTTGAACTTCATGAGGTAGCGCACCTCGTCCACCGGGCGCTTCCAGTTCTCGGTGGAGAAGGCGTACACGGTCAGCCAGCGGGTCCCGAGGTCGAGGGCGCCCTCCACGGCGTCGAACAGCGCCTCCTCCCCCGCACCATGGCCCTCGGTGCGGGGAAGGCCTCGCTTGCGGGCCCACCGTCCGTTGCCGTCCATCACGCAACCAATGTGGGCCGGCACCCGCCTCGGGTCGATGCCGTCGAGCTCCACGTCAGCGACGGTACCCGCTACCGGGCCTGCGCTCCGGCACCGGCGCCGCCCTGATTCCCTGCAGGTCGCCAGGGGTAGGTTCGACATGTGTTGGAGCGACTCCTCTGCCCACTGGCCAGGCGCTGGGCGTGGGTCGAGACGGTCCTGAAGGTGCAGAAGCGCTACGCCGAGGTGCACGGCGGCTACCTCGGCTCGGCCGTCACCCTGAGCGCGTTCCTGTCGCTGTTCCCGCTGCTGCTCGCGGTCGTGGGCGTGCTGGGCCTGGTGTCGAGCAACGCCTCCGACCTTCCCGGCACCGTCATCGCCAAGCTCGGCATCCAGGACGCCACCACCACCAAGCTGCTGCGCGACGCCTTCGCCACCGCCGAGGAGAGCGGCAAGGCGGCCTCGGTAATCGGCATCGCCGGCCTCTTGTGGTCGGGCCTCGGGCTGGTGGCGGCCATCCAGTTTGCCTTCGACTCGGTGTGGCAGGCGCCCGGCCGGGGCTTGAAGGACAAGCTGTTCGGGCTGGCCTGGCTGGTCGGGGCCGGCCTGCTCTTCGTCGCCTCGTTCGCCGTGACGTTCCTCCTCAGCCGCCTACCGGGGCCGGCATGGCCGGTGGCCATCGTGGGCAACCTGCTTGTCGGCGTGCCGCTGTGGCTGTGGACGTTCCAGATCCTCACCAACCGCGACGTGGGGTGGAAGCCCTTGCTCCCCGGGGCCGTGTTCGGAGCGGTGGGCCTCCAGCTGCTCCAGACGGTGGGCGGCGTCTACGTGCCCAGGGTGGTGAGCTCGACGTCGGCCCTCTACGGCACGCTCGGCGTGGTGTTCGCCATCCTGGCCTGGCTGCTGTTCTTCGGGCGTCTCCTCGTCTATGCCGTCACGCTCAACGTGGTGCGCTGGGAGGAGGACCACGGCACGGTGACGGCCGAGATCGAGATCCCCAACGTGCCGGGCGAGGTGCCGCTCAACGCCACCAGGGCCGGCGAGGCCCAACCGGCCGAGGCCACCGCGCTCTGAGGCCTGCGCCCATCCCGTACCCTTCGGGCATGGGCGGCAGCACCTTCGGCCAGGCGTTCCGCGTCACCACCTTCGGCGAGTCACATGGGCCGGCGGTGGGCGCCGTGGTCGACGGCTGTCCGCCCCGGTTGGCCCTCGACGTGAAGGAGATCCAGCGCGATCTCGACCGGCGCCGGCCGGGCCAGAGCCGCCTCACCACCCAGCGCCAGGAGGACGACCGGGCCGAGATCCTGTCGGGGGTCTTCGAGGGCGTCACCCTGGGCACGCCCATCGCGCTGCTCGTGCGCAACAGGGACGCCCAGTCGGGCGCCTACGAGGCCATGCGCGACGTCTACCGGCCCTCCCACGCCGACTACACCACCGAAGCCAAGTACGGCGTGCGGGACTGGCGCGGAGGCGGCCGGGCCAGCGCCCGGGAGACCACGGCCCGGGTGGCGGCCGGTGCGGTGGCCCGCAAGCTGCTGGCCGAGGTCGCCGGCGTGGAGGTGCTGGCGTGGGTCGACAGCGTGCATGCCATCAGGGCCGAGATCGATGTCGACGCGGTGACGCTGGAGGACGTGGAGGCCACGCCGGTGCGCTGCCCCGACCCAGAGGCGGCGGCCGCCATGACGTCCGCCATCGAGCAGGCGCGGCGCGACGGCGACTCGCTCGGCGGCGTGGTGTCGTGCGTGGCCCGCAAGGTGCCGGCCGGCCTGGGCGAGCCGGTGTTCGACAAGGTGGAGGCCGACCTGGCCAAGGCCATGTTGTCGCTGCCGGCGGCCAAGGGCTTCGAGATCGGCAGCGGCTTCGCCGGCACCCTGCTCGGTGGCCTGGCCCACAACGACCCGTTCGTGCCGGGCCCCGACGGCCGGCCCGTCACCTCGTCCAACCGGTCGGGCGGCGTGCAGGGCGGCATCACCAACGGGGCACCGGTGCTGCTGCGGGTGGCGTTCAAGCCCACCGCCACCATCGCCTCGGCCCAGCAGACGGTCGACCGGGAGGGCAACGCCGTCACCCTCGCCGCCAAGGGCCGCCACGATCCCTGCGTGCTGCCCCGGGCCGTCCCCATCGTGGAAGCCATGGTGTGCCTGGTGCTGGCCGACCACTGGCTCCGCCAACGGGCGGTGGCCGGATGAGGACGGTGAAGGCGAACGACCCGTGCTGGTGCGGCAGCGGGCGAAAGTTCAAGCGGTGCCACCGGGCCGCCACCCAGCCCGTCCGGCCCGGCCGCATCGGCCCCCGGCGGCTGGTGCCCGAGGGCATCGGGCGGCCGTCCTATGCGGAGACCGGCGTGGTGGACCGCTGGGCCGAGCCCACCGTCAAGTCGGCCGAGGTGATCGGGCGCATGCGCCGTGCCGGCCGGGAGGCGGCCGACGCCCTGGCACTGGTCGCCGCCGCCGCCCAGCCCGGCGTCACCACCGACGCCCTCGACGAGCTGTGCCACGCCGAGGCACTGCGTCGCAACGCCTATCCGAGCCCGCTCAACTACGAGGGGTCGGTGCAACCGTTCCCGAAGTCGTTGTGCACGTCGGTGAACGAGGTCATCTGCCACGGCATCCCCGACGACCGGGCGCTGGTCGACGGCGACATCGTCAGCCTCGACGTCACCCTGTTCATCGACGGCGTGCACGGCGACACCTGCGTCACCGTGGGAGTGGGAGACGTGGACCCGGCGTCACGCCGGCTCATCACCGTCACCCGGGACTGCCTGGCCCGGGCCATCGACGCCGTGGCTCCCGGCCGCCCGCTCAACGTGATCGGGCGGGCCATCCAGGAGCACGCCGAGGCAGCCGGGTTCGGCGTCGTCCGCCAGTTCGTCGGCCACGGCGTGGGCGAGATGTTCCACAGCGGGTTCTACGTGCCCCACTACTTCGACGCCACCCGCACCGAGTCGATGGAGCCGGGCATGACGTTCACCATCGAGCCCATGATCACCATGGGAGCGTGGCAGGCCCGCATGTGGGACGACGGCTGGACGGCGGTGACCGCCGACGGCCGGCGCACGGCCCAGTTCGAGCACACCCTCCTGGTGGGCGACCAGGGCGCAGAGATCCTTACCACGCCCACCGATACCGCCGCCCATCCGTACTGGGGCGGCTAGGACCCCAGGCGGGCGATGAGCTCGTCGAGGTCCCTGCGAAGGGCCGCGACCTCGGCCTGGAGCACGGCCACCTGGGACGACAGCGACGGCGCCGTCGGGACGGTCGGGTGATCGCCGAGCGAAGGCCGCTCGGGGCGCTCGTAGCTGGGCGCTTCGGAGTCGTCGGGGGCGAGGAGCTGCACCCAGCGTTCCTCCCGGCGGCCGGGCTCGCGGCCCAGCCGGGCGACCAACGCCTCGTCCCGCGCCGCCAGGCCATCGAGCGTCTCCTCGACCTGGCGGGGGTCGGCGAAGTCGGCCATGCGTTCGGTGCGCGTCCGCAGCTCGGCCAGCGTCTGCGGGCCCCGCAGGAGCAGCACGGCCACCAGGGCCAGCTCGGCGGTCTGGAGGTCGAGCACCTCCTCGAGCACCTGGCGGTAGCGGGTGACCGACCGCCCGTGGGAGGGGTGCACGAAGCGAACCAGGCCGCGGCTCTTGAGGCCGGCGAGGGTGGTGTCGACCAGCCGTTCGTCGTAGGACGTGACCGGGTTGCGGCTCGACGTCTGATTGCAGGCGGCCAGCAGGGCGTTGAGCGTCAGCGGGTACTGCTGGGGCGTGGTGAGCTGCTTCTCCACCAGTGCTCCGACGATGCGCGCCGCGGGCGGGGTGAGGTCCACGCGCTCAGTCCGCCACGCCGGCCTTGGCCACCACGCGGGTGGGCGTGAGCCGTACGAGCAGCTCGCCCGGCACGGCGTTGCGCCGGCCGAACTCGTCGGCCCGCTCGGCGCCCATGTAGCGGGCCCCGATCCGTGTGGCCCACACCAGCATCTCGTCGAGGTCCTCGGAGGTCGATGCGGTGGCGTGCGCCATCACGTAGGAGTACGGCGGCGCCTGGTCGTCCACGCACAGGCAGACCCGGGGGTCACGGGCGATGGCGCGTGCCTTGACCGACGTGGCGTGCGTGGTGAAGAGCAGGTCCTCGTCGACCACGAACCAGATCGGCGTGACGTGGGGGCGACCGTCGGCCAGCACCGTGGCCAGCTTGCCCGTGCGGGTGCCCTCCGATACGAACGCCCGCCATTCGGCTCCGCTCATCTCCTCCATGCGTCAAGAGCGTATGCGGGACGACCACATGGACCCGCCCGGGAGCGCACCGGGTGCGGTGCACGCGGCACCCCCGTTGAGGCTCCTACGGGAAGCGCAGCGTCTGGGTGAAGGGCCACGCCTCCGCCAGCCAGCGGGGCACGAGATCGTCCAGCAGCGCCTCGAGCGGCGTGCCCGCCACGTCGTCGACCACCCACCACGACACCACCGCGCTGTCGTCCGCCGGCGCAGGGGCGTCCGGGGGGTCGATGTAGACGCAGCCGAGGAGGGCCGTCTCGGCGTCGTCGAACAGGGCGTAGTTGAACGACTCGTGGGCCTCGATCTCGCGCTCGTGGCGGGCGAGGTCGTCCCGGTCCTGCTCGAACGTCATCGAGTCGGGCGGCCACCCCCATGCCTCGCCGTAGCGCGACCACAGCCGCGCTCGGGAGCCCATGACGGCCGGGAAGTCGAGGTCGACGTCGGACGCCCGTATCGGCCGGAGATGGTGGTCGGCTCCGACGGTCACCTGCAGCGGATGGACGAAGCCCTCCGGGAGCCACGCCATCAGCGGGCGAGGTGCGGGCTCAGGACGTGGCGGCCTTCTTGGCCGGCGCCGCCTTCTTGGCTGTGGCCCGCTTCTTGGCCGTCTTGGCCACGGCGGCAGCCTTACGGGCATCGGCGCCGGCCGCCCACTCCTTGGTGGTCTGGTCCTCGAGGCTGGCGTCGGCGGACAGCGACCGCACCGCCTTCACACCGTTCATGGCCGAGGCCTTGGTGTTGTACGCCTCGCTCGTCGCCACGACCTGCCCGTTGGTGGAAAGCAGCGAGAAGCGGAACTTCCCCGTGGTGCCCTTCTTGACCACGAACTTGCCTGGCATTGTTTCCTCCTGGAGTCGGTGCAGACGAAGTTACCGAAGCGGCGCGCGCGAACCGGTGATGGTCGGTGACGTGGTCCCTACACTTTCGCCACTGTGTTTTTGTCGCTCGACTTCGTCCATGTGCCGAAGAGACTCGAGATCCCGCACGGGCCGTGCGCCAGCTTCGGGCTGCCGGACGGTCGGCGGGCGGCCTTATACGAGCTCGTCCGGCCCGAGGCGGCCACCCATTTCGACGGCCGCATCGACGGGTAGACCGATGGCTGTGCCGAGCAGCGACGTCGCCGCCGCCCTCGAGCGGGTGCGCCGGGCGCTTCCTGCGGGCGAGGCCCGGCCCGGCCAGGTCGCCATGGCCGAGGCGGTGGCCAAAGCCATCGCCACCAAGCGCCACCTCGTCGTGCAGGCCGGCACCGGCACGGGCAAGAGCCTGGGGTACCTCGTGCCCGCTGTCCTGTCGGGCAAGCGGGTCGTGGTGGCCACCGCCACCAAGGCACTCCAGGACCAGCTGGCGGCCAAGGACCTGCCCTTCCTCGCCCGCCATCTCGGCCGCCCGTTCGAGTTCGCCGTCGTGAAGGGCCGGTCCAACTACCTGTGCCGCCAGCGCGCCCTGGAGGTGGCGGGCGGCGGCGACCAGCTCTCCATGGACGACCTGGGCGACGACGTGGGCGCTCTGGGCAAGGAGATCATCCGCCTGGTGGAGTGGGCCCGCACCTCGGATACCGGCGACCGGGCCGACCTGGCCTTCGAGCCGAAGCCGAAGGCCTGGGCAGCGGTGAGCGTGAGCGCCGTGGAGTGCCCCGGCGCAGCCAAGTGCCCGAGCGGTGAGGCGTGCTTCGCCGAGGACGCCCGCCGGCGGGCCGAGGGCGCCGACGTGGTGGTGGTGAACACCCATCTCTACGGCGCCCACCTGGCCAGCGGCGGCCACGTGCTGCCCGAGCACGAGGTGGTGGTGTTCGACGAGGCCCACGCCCTGGAGGACGTGGCCGCCGACAGCCTCGGCGTGGAGCTGGGCGCCGGCCGCCTGCGGGCGCTGGCCCGCGCCGCCCGGGGCCTGGTGGCCAAGGATGACGCCTCCGTGCTCGACGACCTCGATGGAGCCGCCGGCCGCCTCGAGGAGGCCAGCACGGCGGTGAAGGACAAGAGGTTGCCGGACGACCTGGGCGCCGAACTGGCCGCCGCCGTCGCCCTGGTCGCCGAGCGTGTCGCCCGGGTCACGTCTGCCGTACGGAAGGGCGAGGGCGACGAGAACCGCAAGGCCAGGACGCTCCAGGCGGCCGGCCACCTGGCGGCGGACCTGCAGCTCGCCTCCTCGGTCCCGGCCGGTCATGTGGCCTGGGTGGAGGGCCGCACCGGTGGGCCGGTACTGCGGGTCGTGCCCGTGGACGTGGGCGAGGTCCTGGCGTCGCAGCTGTGGGGCGAGGTCACCGCCGTGCTCACCAGCGCCACCATCCCTGCGCGTCTGTCCACCCGGCTCGGCATCAAGGCGGACCGTTGCGACGAGCTCGACGTGGGCAGCCCGTTCCTCCACGGGGAGCACGGCCTGCTGTACTGCCCCGTCCACCTCCCCGAGCCGCGCCGGCCCGAGTACGCGGCGGCCATGCACGACGAGCTGCACGCCCTCATCACGGCGGCGGGCGGGCGCACCCTCGCCCTGTTCACCAGCTGGCGGGTGATGCACGCGGCGGTGGACGCCCTGCGCTCTTGCCTGGCGTGGAAGGTGCTGGCCCAAGGCGACCTCCCCAAGCCGGCGCTGATCCAGGCCTTCGCGTCCGACGAGCACTCGTGCCTCTTCGCCACCATGGGCTACTGGCAGGGCATCGACGTGCCCGGGCCGTCGCTGTCACTGGTCACCCTCGACCGCATCCCCTTCCCCCGCCCCGACGACCCGCTCCTCCAGGCCCGCCGCGACCGGGCGGGCCCCGGCGCCTTCGGCCTCATCGACCTCCCCCGCGCCGCCACCCTCCTGGCCCAGGGCGCCGGCCGCCTCATCCGCTCCGCCACCGACCGGGGCGTCGTCGCCGTCCTCGACACCCGCCTCGCAACCGCCAACTACCGCTGGGAGCTGGTGAACGCCCTCCCCCCCATGCGCCGGACCCGCCACCGGGCCGATGTCGAGGCCTTCCTGTCCGCCATCCTCGTTCCCGAGTAAATAGCTCTCCAAAATGGCGAGCTATTTCCTCGGGACCAGCGAGATCAGTAGCCGAGACGCTGGAGGGCCTTGGGGTCGCGCTGCCAGTCTTTGCCGACCTTGACGAACAGCTCGATGAAGGCGCCCTCGGGGAGCTGCTCGCGGACCCGGGTGCCGACCTCCTTGAGCACCGAGCCGCCCCTGCCGATGACGATGCCCTTCTGCGAGTCCCGCTCCACGATGATCTCGCAGCGGATGCGCGGCCACTCCCACTCGGTGACCTGGCAGGCGATGGAGTGGGGCAGCTCCTCGCGGGCCACGGCCAGGAGCTGCTCGCGCACGAGCTCGGCCACCCAGAACGCCTCGGGGACGTCGGTCACCATCTCGGGCGGGTAGTACTGGGGCCCCTCGGGCATGCGGCCCACGATCTCGTCCAGCAGCGCGTCGACGCCCTCGCCGGTGGTGGCCGACACCGGGAAGTACGCGGACCGGTCGAGGCTCGAGGCGGCCGTCAGCTGGGCCAGGACCTCGGTGCGCGAGGCCAGGTCGATCTTGTTCACCACCACGATGGCGTCGGCCGGCAGGCGGGAGGCCACGAAGCGGTCGCCGCCGCCCATTGGCTGCATGGCGTCGATGACGAACAGCACAACGTCGACGTCGTTCACCGCCGCCACCGCCGATTCGTTGAGCCGCTCGCCCAACAAGGTGCGGGGCTTGTGCACGCCGGGGGTGTCGACGAACACCACTTGGGCGTCGGGCCGGTTGAGCACGCCGCGCACCTGGTTCCGGGTCGTCTGCGGCTTGTCCGAGACGATCGACACCTTGGTGCCGAGGATGCGGTTGACCAGCGTGGACTTGCCCACGTTGGGGCGCCCGAGGACGGCCACGAAGCCGGAGCGCACGACCGGGGCCCCGGCTACTCGGCCGACGCGGATGCCGGCGAGCCCACCTTGGTGATGCGCACCCGGCCGATGCGGCGCCCCTGGACCTTCTCGGCGATCAGGCGGTGCCCGTCGACCTCCACCGCCTCGCCCTCGGTGGGCACGTGGCCGAGCAGGTTGAACACCAGGCCGCCCAGGCTGTCCCAGTCGCCGGTGGGCAGGTCGGCCCCCAGCAGCTCGTTCACCTCGTCGATGGCCATGCGGGCGTTGACCCGCACCTGGCCGTCGCCCAGCTTCTCGACGGCCGGCTCCTCCACGTCGAACTCGTCGACGATCTCGCCCACCAGCTCCTCGATGAGGTCCTCCAGGGTGACGAGGCCGGCGGTGCCGCCGTACTCGTCGACCACGAGGGCGATGTGGAACTTGTGGAGCTGCATCTCCTTCAACAGCTCGGTGACCCGCTTGGTCTCGGGCACGAAGTGGGCCTCGCGCACCAGGTTGCGGACCTCCTCGTCGCCCCTGCCCTCGCGGTCGGCCCGGACGAGGTCCTTCAGGAACACGACGCCGATGATGTCGTCGATGCCCTGGTCGTAGCCGGGCAGGCGCGAGTACCCGGCGGCGATGGCCACCTCCAGCGCGTCGATCACCCTGGCCTTGCCCTCCACCGACACCATGTCGGGTCGGGGCACCATGACCTCGCGCACCACCGTGTCGCCGAACTCGATGATGGAGTGGATGAGGCGGCGCTCGTCGTGCTCGATGACCTCGTCCTCGGTGGCCACGTCGACGGTGGCCAGCAGCTCCTCCTCCGACACGAACGGGCCCTGCTTGAGGCCCTTGCCGGGGAGGATCAGGTTGGAGAGACCGATGAGGGCGCGGGCAAGGAGGCGGATGGGCGCCAGGTTGGTGATGAGCGAGACGAGGGGGGCGGTGAGGATGGCAGCCCGCTCGGTGTGCTGCACGGCCCAGGTCTTCGGGGCCGACTCGGCCAGCACGAAGATCACCACCACCTCGAAGAACACCGCCACCGCTACGCCGAGCGCGCCGAAGAGCTGCTCGGCCAGCACCCCCACCAGCGTGGCCACCACCAGGTGGCACATCAGCACCAGCAGGAGCACCGGGTTGAGGAAGCGCTCGGGATGCTCCACCAGCCGGGCGACCTTCGACGCCCCCCGCTTGCCCTCCTCCTCCATGGTCATGGCCTTCACCCGCGAGACCCGGGTAAGGCTGGTCTCGGCCATGGCGAAGAAGCCGGCCAGCAGGATGAGGACGAAGACGCCGGCGAGCATCAGGATCTGGGAGGTCGTCATATGACTGCTGCCCCGGGTGGCGGCGTGACGGGCGGGCGGTGGAAGCGGTCGAGCAGCTCCTGCTCCCGTCGCTCCATGACCTTGGCCTCCTCGTCGTCCACGTGATCCATGCCCATCAGGTGCAGGATGCCGTGCACGACGAGCAGCGCCACCTCGTCGTCGAAGGTGTTCTCGTGCTCGACGGAGTTGCGCAGGGCGACCGAAGGGCAGATCACCACGTCGCCGAGGAGGGTGGGCAGCTCGGACGGCTCGACCGGCACCCAGCCGGGGCCGCTGCCGCACGAGTCGGGCGAGCGGCCGCCCTCGGCCGGCTCCTCGTCGATGGGGAAGGCGAGCACGTCGGTGGGGCCGTCCTTGCCGGCAAAGCGCTTGTTGAGGTCCGACATGGCCTGCTCGTCGACGAACAGCACAGACAGCTCGGCCTCGCCCTTCACGCCCTCGACCCCGAGGACGGCCCGCGCCAGGCGCACCCAGCGCAGGGTGTCCATGGCGTGCACCGACTGCTCGTCGGCGGCGAAGACCTCCACCGTCATCGATGCACCATCCCTTCGTGACGGCGCCCCGGTGCCAGGCTGACGGACCGGCCTGCCGGGCCGCTCACCGCCCGTCTCCCTGGGCACGTTCGTAGGCGGTGACAATGTCCTGGACGATCTTGTGGCGCACCACGTCGCGCCGGGTGAGCCGAACGAAGGCCAAACCGTCGATCTCCCCCAGGATGTCCTCCAGGCCGGCCAGACCCGACTTCCCGGTGGCCACGTCCACCTGGGTGACGTCGCCGGTGATGACCGCCCTCGACCCGAACCCGATGCGGGTGAGGAACATCTTCATCTGCTCGGGCGTGGTGTTCTGGGCCTCGTCGAGGATGATGAAGCTGCGGTTCAGTGTGCGGCCGCGCATGAAGGCGAGGGGGGCGACCTCGATGGCGCCCTTGTCCATGAGGCGGGGCATGGCATCGGTGCCGAGCATGTCGAACAGAGCGTCGTACAGCGGGCGGAGGTAGGGATCGACCTTCTCCATGAGCGTGCCGGGAAGGAACCCGAGGCGTTCGCCCGCCTCCACCGCGGGGCGGGTGAGGATGATGCGCTCGACCTGCTTGGCCTGGAGGGCCTGCACGGCCAGTGCGACGGCCAGGTACGACTTGCCGGTGCCGGCGGGGCCGATGCCGAACGTGATGACGTTTGCGGCGATGGCGTCGGCATAGGCCTTCTGACCGGCCGTCTTGGGACGCACCGTTCGGCCCCGCGCCGAGCGCAGGACCTCGGCCGTGAGCACCTCGGACGGACGCTCGTCGGCCTTCACCATGTCGATCGTGCGGGCCACGTTCACCAGGTCCAGCAGGTGGCCCTGCTCGAGCAGCACGAGCAGCTCCTCGAAGAGCTGGCCGACGCGCTCGGCCTCGTCGCCCTCGATGCTGATCTCGTTGCCGCGGGCATGGATGGTGGTGCCACCGAACGATTCCTCCACCAGGCGCAGCAACTCGTCACGCTGGCCGAGGAGGCCAACCATGAGGTGGTTGCCGGGGACGAGGATCTTGACGGATGTGGTGGACAACGGAACTCGACTGACCAGCGTACGTCAGCCGGGAGGCCATCCGAGACGGCGGCCGCCGAGGACGTGCAGATGGAGGTGGCTCACGCTGTTCTGGGCGTCGTCGCCGACGTTGAACACGAGGCGGTAGCCACTGGCGTCGACGCCCTCGCTGCGGGCGACCTCGCGGGCGGCGGCGAACATCTCGGCCAGGGTGGCGGCGTCGGCCGGGTCGCCGCCCAGGGCGCCGGCGTGGTCGATGTGGCGCTTCGGCACGACAAGCACGTGGGTGGGCGCGGCGGGGGCGACGTCACGGAAGGCGTACGTGCCCTCGGTGGACGACACCTCCTCGGACGGCACCTCTCCGGCCACGATCTTGCAGAACAGGCAATCAGGTGGCACCACCGCAACGCTAGCCCTCTCCGCCATCCAAACAGAGCGATTCGTGCGCCCCGGGACATCGGAGCTGCCGATCTCCGTGCCGGCCAGCACAATGACCAGGCGGGCGGGCCGGCGGGCCTGTTGTCGGCGAGGCCGTTCACGTCGGTGGCCTCTAGCGTCAGACGCGATGGAGGACATCGACGGGCTGCTCGCCGACCTGGCCCGCTGGACGGCCGACGCCCGCACCGACGACGCCGCCCGGTCGCGCATGCGCGAGCGGTGGCTGCGCCAGCAGGCGGAGGAGGACGCCCGCTTTGCAGGCCTCGCCCTCGACCTGTCGGAGGCGGGCGCCACAGCCGCCCTACGGCTCACCAGCGGGCGCACGGTGCACGGCCGCATCGCCACCGTGGCGAAGGACTTCTGCGTGCTGCGCCACGACGGCGGCACCGCGACACTGCTGGCCTTCGCCGCCATCGCCACCGTGCGGCCGGAGCCGGGCTACCGGGCCGGCCAGGCCGCGTCCGAGCGGGGCTCGCCGATTGACGCCACCCTGGCGGACGTGCTGGCCGGCCTGGCGGGGGAGCGGCCCAGGATCCGGGTGGTCACCGAGGGCGGGGGCGACGCGCTGGCCGGCGAACTGCGCTCGGTGGGCGCCGACGTGGCCACACTGCGCCTGGACGGCGAGCGGGGAGGAACGGTCTACGTGCGCCTCGATGCCGTGCTGGAGGTGACGCTGCTGGGGTGAGGCGGGGGTGGGCGGCTTCGCTGCGGCGGGCGGCTGCGCTCAGCGAGCTTCCTTCTTGGGCTCCGGGTAGAGGTGCTCCAAGGCCCCTGGCTCGATGCGGGCGCCCTCGATGAACTGATCGACATCGTCGCCCTTGAGGCGGATGACGCGCCCGAACTTGTAGGCGGCGATCTGCCCCTCGTCGATGAAGCGGTACAACGTACGGAGGGTGACGCCCAACCGCTCGGCAGTCTCCCGCGTGCTCATCCAGCGGATCTGATCAGCCATGACCACCACTCTAGCCCCCCCATCGCTTCTTGGCTACCCTCATGGCGTCTCGTGTTTCAGGACCGGGACGGCCAGGGCCCCGGCGCGGTGGCGGACAAGGAGTCGGTGATGCCGAAGGGGCGGGCGCGTGTGGTGGTGGTCGTGGCGGCGGCGCTCGTCGTCCTCGGTGCAGCCGTCGGTCTGGAGGCGCGCCGCCGCGGGTCGGGTGACGGGGGAGCGGCCGGGCAGGCGGCCTCCCGCCGTGGCGCCGAGTCGCCGGGCACCACCGCGGGAGGCGACGGGTCGCCGGCTGATGACGGCAGCGGCGGCGACGACGGCGGACTGCTGACCCGGCTCCTCGACGCGCTGGGGGGTGGCGCCGCCGGCGGCGATGCCACGACCACCGTGGTGGAGAAGTGTGGGAGCGCTCTGGCCAGCGTGCCGGTCGGGTCGGCCGGCCTCCTCCCCAAGGGCAGGAAACACGCGGCTTCGCAGGCCGAGCAGGTGCGTGAGATCGCAACCGGGCTCGAGGAGCTGCGCATGCTGACCTTCGACCACGTGCCCGACCCGGTCTACGTGACGCCGGAGGAGATGACGGACAGGGTGCGCGCCGAGGTGGAGAAGTCGCTGTCGCCCGAGGACACGGCCGACGAGTCCAGGGGCCTCATCGCGCTCGGCGCCCTGCCCCCCGGCACCGACCTGTACGCCCTCACGGCGAAGCTGCTGGGCGAGCAGGTCGCCGGCTACTACGACCCGGCCACCGGGGAACTGGTGGTGGCGGGGGACGCCGCGTCGGGCGGACTCGACGGCCAGACCCGCATCGTGCTGGCCCACGAACTCGACCACGCCCTGACGGACCAGGTGATCGGCCTGCCCGACGACGACGACAAGCCGGCGCCCGGCACCGAGGACGCCGAGCTGGCCCGCCTGGCCCTGATCGAGGGCGACGCCACCCTGGCCATGCAGCTGTACGGGCTGGCGTACGTCCCGCTGCTCGACCAGCTGAGCGGCCTGGGTGGGGCGGCCGCGTCCCAGGAACAGCTGGCCCCCATGCCGTACCACGTCCGGCAGCACCTGATCTTCCCGTACCTCGCCGGCCTGTCCCTCGTCTGCGCCCTGCACGACGCCGGCGGGTGGGCGGCGGTGGACGCCGCCTACAAGGCGCCTCCCTCGTCCACCGCCCAGGTGCTCTTCCCCGAGCGCTACAAGGCGGGCGAGGGGCCGGCCGACCCGCGCGACCCGTCGCCGCCCGGCGGCGCCTTCAAGGCGCTGCCCCGCCGGGCGTTCGGCGCGGCCGAGCTGCAGTGGCTGCTCGAAGCGCCCGGTGGCGACACGGACGAGGCCGTCCCCCACGCCGCCCAGCGGGCGCGGGGCTGGGGCGGCGGCGAGCTCCAGGTGTGGGTCGACGGCGACCGCACGGCCACGGGCCTGGCGCTCGTGCAGTACGACGGCCAGCCGCCGCTGTGCGCCACGATGGCCGCCTGGTACACGGCCGCCTTCCCCGGCGCCAAGCGCATGGCGAAGGAGGCGGGCGAGGAGTTGGCCGTCGACGGCGCCGCCCAGGACGCCGTCGTGCGTTGCAGCGGCACCGAGGTCCGCATCGGCATAGCCCCGGATCTCGCCACCGCCCGCACCATCGCCGGCTAGCTCGGCCGGCGGGGCGGGGCGGGGCGAGGCGGGGCGGGGCGGGGCGGGGCGGGGCGGTCAGGCGTAGCGGGCCGAGGCGCCGGTGAGCCCGACCCGGTCGCAGCCGCTGCCCGCCGAACGGACGACGGGGCGGCCGCCGGCGGGCAGGCGGTCGCCGTCGGTGGCGGGGAGGTCGTCGCCTTCGCCCGCCCAGCCGTCGAACAGGAAGACCTCGCCCGTGGAGGGGCGGTACAGGGCGGGCGTACCCGAGCCGTTGCAGTCCCAGTCGCCGACGAGCAGGGCGTCGCCCGCCCGGCCCAGCTGGTAGCGGCGGCCGTCCACCTCGGCCACGTTGTCCCGCCAGGTGACGAAGGCCGGGCAACCGTCGACGTCGGCCTGCAGTGACCCGGCGGTTGCCGGGCACGACGGGCGCGGTGCCGGCGCCGCCGTCGCCGGGCGGTCCTTCGCCTCCATGGTCTGCGGTCCGGTCTGCGGTCGCTCGGGACTCGGCAGCCCAAGGGCGACGACGACGACGGTGGCCGACGCGAACGCTGCGGCGGCGACCACCAGCAGACGGCGCCGTCCGCAGCGGGACGCGGCGGCCGGTAACGCCGACGGCTTCTGTGGCCGAGGACCGAACGTTCGGGTCGGCCGGCCGAGGTGACCGACGGCATCGCTCCTGCACCGTCCGTCCGTTGTGGGTCCTGGGCGCCCAGGGCATGCGGCCACCTCACCGGAACCGTGGGGCACGAGACCGGCGTCGTCGTTGCGGGGAGCGCCTGCGGCAGCAGAAGTCGCAGAGCGACCGGACATGCCGCAGGCGGGTGCGGCCTGCGCTCCCGTCGGGTTCGTAGGCGCCGGCCCGTCGGCCGCGAGCTGGACGGCGGCGGCAGGGGCGGCGGCGCGCAGGGCGGCGGCGAAGGCGGCGGCGTCGGCGAAGCGGTCGGCCGGGCGGCGGGCCATGGCCCGCTCGACGGCGTGCACCAGGGCCGGCGGCGTGCCCGTCGCAACCTCGACGAGGGGCGGTGGTGGGCCGGCGAGGGCGGCGCCGAGGACGTCGTCCGGCGTGGAGCCGGCGTAGGGCGGGGCGCCGGCGAGGAGCTCGTAACAGACGGCGCCGAGACCGTAGACGTCGCTGCGCTGGTCGGCCGGTGCGCCGGCGGCGACAGCCGGGTCGAGGTACTCGGCGGTGCCCACCACGGGTTGGTCGGGGTCGGCGTGGCCGTCGTGCGCCATGCGGCGGGCCAGGCCGAAATCGGACAACAGGGGCTCGCCGTCCGAGGTGAACAGGATGTTGGCCGGCTTCACGTCGCAGTGCAGCAACCCGTGGCGGTGAGCTGAGGCCAGCGCGTCGGCAACCGGTGCGGCGACGGCCACCACTTCGCCGGGGGTGAGGCGCCCGCGCCGGGCCAGCAGGTCGGGTACCGAGCCGCCGGCTGCGAACTGCATGGCGATGGCGACGCCGGCGCCGTCGGGCACGAGATCGAGGATGCGGACGATGTGGGGATGGTCGAGCGCCGCCAGCACCTCGGCCTCGTGGCGCAGGGTGCGGGCCAGTCCCGCCCGGGCGTGGCGAACCCGCTTGACCGCCACCAGCCGGCCCGCCCAGTCGGTGCGCCGGGCCAGGTGCACGGTGCCCATCGAGCCACACCCGAGGTCGCGCTCGACGACATAGCCCGCCAGGGCGACGCTCGTCACGGGCATGCCCCGTACCGGTCGGCGGATGCGCGACGCAGCGTCGTCACATCCGACGTGGCGGCTTCGGTCACCGGCTCGCTCCCTGCGGGTCGTGGGGACGCAGGGAGCGTGCCGGCGGGCTGGCCGGGCAGCGCCGTCTGGATGAGCTCGATGGAGCCCTCGCACACGAGGTAGCCCCGCCCGGCGTCGAAGCGGTGGGGGCCGTGACGGGGCAGCACCGTTTGCCACAGGTCGCCGTCGAGGTCGATGTGCGGCCGAAGGGCGATCCCCTGGCGGCTCCGGCGCACCTGGGCCACCCAGTGTCCGTATGCGGACCGGACGGCGTCCGCCCGGGCGGCGGCCACCACACGGACCTCGGGCCGGCGGGCGGCGAACAGGCCGGCGAACGAGCCGCCGGGGTCGTCGAGCGTGTCGGCATCGTCGACCAGCACCAACTGCGGGGCCGGCGCGGCCACGATGGCGGCCAGGGCGACGGTGATCTCGGCCGGGTCGGTGACCAGTGTCGTCACGCCCGCGGCATGGCGCAGGGGCGAGCGGCGGGGGGCGATGGCCCAGACGTCGATGTCCGGGCGGGCCGCTCCGACCACCTCCGCCAGCACGCACAGCACCGTGCTCTTGCCCGCCCGGGCCGGGCCGGAGACGAGGGCGTGGTCCCCCTCACCGAGGCGCAGCCCGACCGGCCCGAGGCTGGAGTCGCCGATGCCAACGGGCAGGCACCAGTCGGGCCCGTCCAGGTCGGCGGCGCCCATGACGTCGCGGAGCGCGACGGCGGCGGGGAGCACCCCCACGGGCGGCGGCGGCACGGTCGCGGCGCGGGGTCTCGACGCAGCAACCGCCACGGCGGCGGCCAGACCGTCGAGGCCGTCGGGTGAGGGAAGGGCGATCTGGATCTCCCGACGGGTGGCGGCGTCGACCGCCCGGCCCGGGACCCGGCGGGCGCCGGCGGCGGGGAGGCCGAAGACGGTGTCGTCGTACGGGTCCGCCAGCCGCAGGATCAGGCGCTCCTGCACCACGGCCGACATGGACAGCGGCACGGCCCCCGGGCGGTCGGCGGTGGCCACCACCACGATGGCGAGCGGTGGCCCGTCGGCCAGGAGGCGCACGAGGTCGTCGCGCACCTGCATGCCGGCGACGTCGTCGTAGGCGGCGCACAGGCCACCGAGGTTGTCGACGAACAGCACCAGCTCCGGCCATGCCGGCGCCCGGCCCGCGGCGACAGCGGCCCGGCGGCGTTCCAGCTCGGAGCGGAGCATGCGCACCAGGCGTTCCTGGCGCTCGCGCTCGCCCGCGGCCACGACCGCGCCCACCTCGGGCAGCGCGGCCAAGGGGGCCAGCGCGCCGTTGCCGAAGTCGAGCACGTAGATGTGGAGGGGGCGGGCAGCGGCCACCAGAGCCAGGGCGACCGAGGCCAGCGCCGTCGTGGTGCCGCTCCCCGCCATGCCGTAGAGCAACAGGTTCCCCGCCGAGGGCTGCCAGCGGTAGGGGGTTTGGCGCTGGGCGTCCGGCTCGTCGGCCAGGCCCAGCGACCCCGCAGGCACGGAGGCGGGCTCCAACCTCGCGGGCAGGGGCTCGAGCCACGGCCGGCGGGGCGGGCAGGCGTCGCCGGCCGACACGGTTTCGGCGAAGGTGGCGCACGCGGCGTCGACCAGCCGCACCAGGTCGGTGGCCGCGCCCTCGCCGCCCGCGCCGGTTCCTCCGCCCCGACCGGCGGCGGCGAAGACAAAGGGGTGGGCGCGCACGCAGGCGCCGGTGTCGGGCGGGCTGACGGTGGTGACGAGAGCGGTCTGGAACCCGACGACTTCGGCGTGGCCGAGGCGCACGAACCCCCGGCCCGCCCGCCGGCGGTCGAGGGCGGCGGCCTGGGGCGTGCCCAGCACGTCGGTGGAGTCGGGCACGTCCTGCACCCGCAGCGCCACCCGCAGGTTGGTGTTGGCCTTGATGCTGTCGCTCACCGCACCGGAGGGCCGCTGCGTGGCGAGCACCAGGTGGACGCCGAGGCTGCGGCCCCGCTGGGCGATGCCGACGAGGGAGTCCACGAAGTCGGGCAACTCGGCCGCCATGGTGGCGAACTCGTCGATCACCACCACCAGCCGGGGCAATGGCGCCAGGGTCGCCAGCGCGGCGTACTCGTCGAGGTCGGCGGCGCCGGCCCGGGCGAGGACGGTTTCACGGTGGCGCAGCTCGGCCTCGAGGGAGCGCAGGGCGCGGGCGCCCAGGTGCTCGTCGAGGTCGGTCACCAGGCCGACCACGTGGGGCAGGCGGGCGCACTCGGCGAAGGCGCTGCCGCCCTTGTAGTCGACGAGGACGAAGGTGAGACGGTCGGGGCCGTACGACGACGCCAGCGACGCCACCAGCGTGCGCAGGAACTCGCTCTTGCCTGCGCCCGTGGTGCCGGCCACGAGGGCGTGGGGGCCGTCGGCCACCAGGTCGAGCACGAGCGGGCCGTTGTGGCCTGTGCCGACCACGGCGGCGAGCGACGCCGGGGAGGCGGCGCGCCACCGGCCGGCCAGGGCGTGCCCGCTGGCGTCGCCCAGGCCGAGAAGACCGAGCAACGGGACGGTGTCGGGGAGGGCGCCTGCCCCGTCGCCCGCCTCGGGGTCGTCGAGGGCGGCCAGGGCGCGGGCGCAGCGCCGGGCCTCGTCCTCGCCGACACCGGCGATCAGCACGTCGTCGACCACCGTTGCGGTCGACGGCTCGCTCACCCTGGCCACGCCGTCGGGACCGTTGAGTTCGACGATCGTGGTGCACAGCGCCGGCAGGCGGTCGGCCGATGACGCCACCACGATGGCGCCCACCCGGCCGCTGGCCAGCAGGTCGCGGACGGGGGCGACCCGGCCCTCGGCGAAGCCGTCGGCGTCGACCACGGCCAGCAGCACCGGCCCGGCGCGTCTCGGCCAGGCGGCGGCCAGGGCGTCGGCATCGGCACGCCCGACGGCGCACAGGCCGGCGGCGTGCGGCAGCCACTTGGCCCAATCCCAGTCGGGGGCGGCCGCCTCGTCGGTGAGGACGGCCACGGCCACGTCTGCGGGACCGTGATGGATTGCGGCCTGGCACACCAGGCTGCGCAGCAGGGCGACCACGACCGGACGCGAACCCACCACGCCGACGGCGCGCCCTGCGGACACGTCCGCCTCGAGCGGGGCGCGACGGAGGGCGGCGTCGGCCAGGGCGGCGGCGACCTCGGGGAGGCGGGTGCCGTGGCCCTCCGACAACGGGGGTTGGCCAGTTCCACCGATCAGCGCACGCGTGGTCGACCGTAGCCGAGACGAGGCAGATCACCGCCATGTCGACCGCCGTCAGTCCGGATCGAGGGGGCTGCGGTTCTTGTCCAGGCCGCCGGCGT